>JAABUZ0100001733.1_pt1 | contig 39855 bp, 27 predicted proteins | sample 5562091 | NCBI WGS metagenome assembly JAABUZ01 (sample SAMN12813069, study PRJNA571459) | rock metagenome | isolation source: Antarctica rocks | place: Antarctica: Victoria Land, Linnaeus Terrace sud | collected 2015-12-21 | reverse complement strand
GGCAGTCGAGCCGAAGCTGAGCGCCGGCAGGAAGCCCGCGCCGGCACCGATCAGCAGGCTGAGCAGCACCCGCGTGCGCGGGACCCGGAGGAGCCCCACCAGGCCGACCACCAGCAGCAGGCAGAACTGTCGTAGAAGGAGCCGAGCAGCCCCATCTGCCGCAGCGGGTCCAGATGCCAGCCCATCAGCATCAGGACGTCCAGCACCAGCGCCAGCAGGGCGCCGGCCGCAGCAGCGCGTATGTAGGCGCGACGGCTGAGGGCGGGGTCGCTCACCGCCGGAAGCCTAAGAGGCTGGGCCCAGGCGGTCGCGCCACCACCTTCTAAGCTTGCGCCCCGGATGCCGTCGGAGAACCGATGCCGGATCTGCGCCGGCCCGCTGCAGCTGACCCGTACGGGGAACGACCTCCCGCTCCAGCCCGACTGCTTTGCCCCGGCGCAGCACGCTCGCGGCGCCCACGGTGACCTGTTCCGCTGCCGGGAATGCGGGACGGTGCAGCAGCCCTCGCTTCCCGACCAGGGGGCTCTGCACGAGCTCTACGGGCGCATGCGCGACGATCGTTACCTGCTGGAGGAGCAGGGGCGCCGGCTGGCGGCGCGGCGGCTGCTGGACCTAGTGGCGACCCACGTACCGGCGGGTCGGCTGCTCGACGTCGGGGCCGGCTACGGGCTGCTGCTGGACGAGGCCCGCGGCCGCGGCTACGAGGTCTGCGGGGTGGAGCTCTCCGCCGAGGGCTGCCGCCACGCGCGGGATACGCTCGCGCTGCCGGTGATCCAGGGCGGCATCGAGGACGTCTCGCTCAAGGAGGGGAGCTTCGACGCGATCGTGATGACCGACGTGTTCGAGCACCTCTCCGATCCTGTGGCGACGCTCGGGCGCTGCGCCGAGCTGCTGGCCCCAGGGGGAGCGCTGGTACTCACCACGCCGGATCCCAGCTCGCTCACCGCCAGGCTGGCCGGTGGGCGCTGGTGGAGCCTGCTGGTCGCCCACCACTGCCTCGTGCCGCGGCGCACGCTGCGAGAGCTGCTCAGCGGGCAGGGACTGATCGTGGCTGCCGAGCACCACCATGTGCGCGTGTTCTCGCTCGGATACTGGATGGCGGGGCTCGGCGAACGGCTGCGCTCGGCGCCCGGTGCTCTGCACCGCCTCACCGGGACATTGCCCACCCGGCGACTGCTGGCCCTGGCGCTGGGCGATGACCGCACCTACGTGGCGCGGCGGGTCGAGGTGCTGCGTCCGCCGCGGCCGCTCGTGCAGGACCGCGGACGGGACCAGACGGTGCACGCGGTGATCCCGGCCCACAACGCCGAGCGGACGATCGCCCAGGTGGCCGCCGCCCTCCCGGTGGCGGCAATCGACCGGGCCCTGCTGGTCGACGATGCCAGCCGTGACGGCACGGTGCGGGCGGCGCTGCGGGCGGGGCTGGAAGTGCTGCCCCACCCGACCAACCGCGGCTACGGGGCCAATCAGAAGACCTGCTACGTCCGGGCGGCGCTCGACGGCGCCGACATCGTGGTGATGGTCCACGGCGACAATCAGTACGACCCGGCGCTGGTGGCGGACATGACCGCGCAGATCGAGGCGGGCCAGGCCGACGTCGTGCTGGGATCACGGCTGCTCCAGGACGAGGCGGTGGCCGGGGGGATGCCGCGCTGGAAGTGGGTCGGCAACCGGGTGCTGACGCTGGTCGAGAACCTCGGCTTCCGCCGCCGCTTCTCCGAATATCACACCGGCTATCGAGCCTTCTCGGTGGATTTCCTGCGCCGGATCCCGTTCCTGCGCAACTCCGACGGCTTCGTGTTCGACCAGGAGATCTTCGCCCAGATCGTGGCCAGTCAGGCCCGGGTGGTGGAGCTGTCCATCCCCACCCGGTACTTCCTGGAGGCCTCCTCCGTGTCGTTCACGGAGAGCGTCAGGTACGGCGTCAAGACCCTGGCGGTTCTGGTTCGCTTCCGCCAGGATGAGCGGCGCTCACGATGGGCGCTGCTGCGACGGCCGGCGGTGGCGCTGGAGCCGGTGGCGCGTCAGCCGGCGCCGCATAGTGCCACCGTCTCCCTCCCAGCCGGTTCTTGAGCGCCAGCGCGGGGCCTTCGACGTAGCGGTAGGAGAAGGCGGCGATCGCCGTCGTGAGCGCCCAGGCCAGCAGCACCCGCGCCGGCGCCGGCCACCGGGCGGTGTGAGCCGCCACCACCTGGAAGACCCCGAAGTGCCACAGGTACAGCGAGTAGGAGAGCCGGCCCAGGAGCACCAGCGGGCGAGCCGATAGCGCCCGCCCCAGCGGTGAGCCCTGGTCGAGCGCGCCGACGATCATCATCGCCGCGGCCAGCGCCACGAGCGTGAAGCCCCCGCGACGACCACGAACGAGCGAAGGGCCGCAGCCATGCCCCCGTGGACTGCCGCGTAGGCCAGGTTCGCCACCAGCAGCAGCAGGACCGCGGGCACCAGCCGCAGCACTCGCCGCAGGTAGAACGAGAGAATCGGCCGGGGCTCGCGCCCGCGTCGCTGAAGCAGGAGGGTCGTGATCAGGAACCCGCTGACACGAGGAACACGTCCACGCCGAGAAAGCCGCCGGGAAAGAAACGCTGCTGCCAGGAGGGAACCAGCAGCGCTGCGGTGTGGTGGAGGATGACCAGGGCGATGGCCACGGCGCGCACGCCGTCGAGCGCCGGTCGATACCCCAGCTGTCGGCCGCTCGGAGCCGTCACGTCGAGGAGACAGTAGTGGTCGCCCGGGGACAACCACTAGACTGCCCCGGTGCTTTCGCTCGCGATTTCGGCGCACCGGCGATCTCGTCAGAGTTGAGACCAGAGGCCTTCGGGACTCTGCGCGGCGGGATCCTGGTCGGCTCGGGAATCGTCCTGCTGGGCGGGCCGGCCGTCCTGGCCTTCGCCACCGGTGGCTACTTCGATCGCCCGCGCCTGTGGGCCGGGCTGCTGGCGTGGCTGATCGTGGCGCTGGCCGCCGCGTGCTCGCCTGACCCGCGCCTGGGCGGAAGGTCCTTACAGCTGGCCATCGGCGCCCTGGCCCTGCTCGCCGCCTGGACCATGGTCGCGGTCTCCTGGGCCCCGGTGGCGGGAACCGCCTATGCGGCCGCGCAGCGGCTCGTGCTCTACGTCGGGGTGCTACTGGGGGCCACGCTGTTGCTGCGCCAGGAGAAGCTGCAGCTGGCCGCCGCCCCCACCCTGGCGGCCGGTGCCGTGATCGTGGTCGCCTACGGTCTCTCCGAGCGGATGCTGCCAGGGCTGCTGCACTTTGCCCGCTCAACCACGGCGGATGGCCGGCTGGAGCAGCCGCTGACCTACTGGAACGCGATGGGCGAGCTCGCCGCCATCGGACTGGTGCTGGCGGTCGCGGTGGCGGGAGATTCCCGCCGCGCCGGCTGGATGCGACGTGCCGGGGCGGCCGCCGCCGCGCCGCTCGGTCTCGGCCTGTACTTGACCTTCTCCCGGGGGGCTCTGTTCGCCTGCGCGGCCGGGATGATCAGCCTCGTCGTGGTCGCGCGGGAACGGGCGATGGTGCGGGCCCTGTTGCTGGGACTCGCCGCCGGGATTCTGTCGGCGCTCTCGGCGGCGCCCTTCGGAGGTGTCACGGGGCTGAACGGATCGCTCCCGGCGCGTGAGCGTCAGGGGCTGATCACGTTGGCGGCGGTGCTGGCGATCATGCTGGCCGGCGCCGTGCTACAGGGCCGGCTGATCGCGCGCGAGCCGGCGGGCCCCATACGGCTGCCGCGCCGAGCGCCATGGCTGGCCCTCGGCCTGGTGTGCGCCGGTCTGGTGCTGGCGATCGTGGCCGGCGCCAAGGAGGGCTCCGGAGGACGCCTGGCTCCCGGCGCCACCCGGCTGACGACCCTCCAGAGCGATCGCTACGACTACTGGCGCGTGGCGCTGCACGAGTTCCAGCGGGAGCCGCTGAGAGGTGCGGGGCCCGGCGGCTGGGCGGTGGCCTGGCTGCGGGAGCGCCCCTACGCTGTGGGAGCGCTGGATGCCCACTCGCTGCCGCTGCAGACCGCCGCCGAGCTGGGGATCGTGGGGCTCGCGCTGCTGGGCGCCTTCTTCTGGGGGGTGGCAGCCGCGGGCCGCGCGGCGGTCAGATTGGCTCGGGCGCGTGCCGCCGCGCCGCTGGCGGGATGCGTGGCCTACGTGGCCCATGCGCCGCTGGACTGGGACTGGGAGATGCCGGCCGTGACGCTCCTCGCCCTGGTCCTGGCCGGTCTGCTGCTGGCGCAGTCCGCGCCGCTGGCTCGCCTCAGCGGCCCGGAGGTGAGCCGGTTGCCCTCTAGCCGGCACGGTCGGGCGGGAATCCAACTGGTGCGCTGGGCGCTGCTGCTGGCGGCGCTCCTGGCCTGCGCCTGGTTTGCTCTCGTGCTGCGCAGCCTTCACGAGCAGGCCACGGTGCAGGCGTTCCTGGGCGCCCACCCCAGGATCGACGCCGTCCAGGCGAGGTCGCTGGAGGCCGAGATCGGCCGCGCCCGCTTCCTGAACCCCGACGAGGCGATCAACACGCTGGATGCCTACGTGCAGGTTCAAGTCCAGCATCTGGGGCGAGCGGTCGCGATCTTCCGGCAGATCGCGCTCCGGGAGCCACAGAACGTCGAGAACTGGACCGTGCTGGAGTTCGTCACCGGCGATCGCTATCCGCAGATCTACCGGCAGGCCGTACTGGCTGTGCAGGCGCTCGCCCCCCCGGTTCCGGCCAGCCGATGAGCACCCGAGCCATGCGCATCGGGGCCGGCCCGGTGCGTGACCGCCTGATCACGCTGTCGTTCACGCTCCTGTCCGTGGCGCTGGCCTTCTGGCAGAAGCCGGGTTGGGCCACCTCGGATACGAAGATCGACCTGCACGTCGATCCGAGCCGCTTCCTGCATTCGGTGGCCTCGGTCTGGACTCCCTCCACCGACCTGGGCGAGGTCCACAGCGCCCAGTACAGCGGCTACCTGTGGCCGATGGGGCCGTTCTTCTCGGTGCTGCACTCCCTGGGGCTGAGCCCGTGGGTCGTCCAGCGCCTGTGGCTGGGTCTGATGTACGGCCTGGCGGTGTGGGGGATGCTGAAGCTGCTCGACGCGCTCGTGGGCCGTCCGCGCGGAACGGTGCATCTGGTGGCCGCAGCGTTCTACCTGTTCAACCCCTACGTGGTCGTGTTCACCGCCCGCACGACGATTACGCTGCTGGGCTACGCCGCACTGCCCTGGCTACTGCTGGTCACCTTCCACGGGGTGCGGGCGGTCCGCGGATGGCGTGGCTGGCGCGGCTGGTGGTGGGCCGCGGCCTTTGCGCTGATCCTCACCTCCTCGGGAGGCGGGGTCAACGCCGCCGTCGTGGGCTGGATGCTAGTGGGACCGCTGGTGCTGCTGCTCTACGAGGCCGCTGTCGGCGTCCTGCGCTGGCGTGATGCCGGTGGCTTCCTGGCCCGCATCGGCATCCTCAGCGTGGCCGCCTCCCTGTGGTGGATCGTGCCGCTGCTCGTCCACGTCCGCTACGGCATCGACTTCCTGCAGTTCACCGAGCAGCCGGCCTCGATCTGGGGCACCAACAGCGCCACCGAGTCGCTGCGGCTGATGGGCTACTGGACCTCGTACATCGGCGTCGGCTTCGGGACCAACCGCCCGTTCTTCAGCGACGCCGCCACGCTGCTGTTCAACCCCGTGGTGGTGGGCGCGTCGCTGCTGCTGCCGGCGCTGGCGGTAGCCGGCTTCGTGCGGGCGCGGCGGGTGAGCTACGCCCCGTTCCTGCTGCTGATGGCGGTGGTGGCTCTGGTGATCATGATCGCCGGATTCCCCGACGGCACCCCCGTCCGGCACGGGATGGACTGGATCTATCACAACGTGTTCGCACTGCGCTTCATGCGCACGACCAACAAGGCGGCGCCGCTGGTGGCGGCGGGCTTCGCCGGCCTGCTGGGCCTCGGCGCCCAGCGCGGCCGGGCCTGGTTGGCGCTGCGGCCCGCCACCCCCGGCTGGCGCGTGGCCGGGGTGCTGGCGCCGGTGGCGTTCCTGGTGCTGCTGGCGCTGGCCTCGCTGCCGCTCGTGCGCGGCGGTGCCCTGGACACGCAGCTGTTGTGGAAGCGGATCCCGCCCGCCTGGACGCAGGCGGGTCACGGACTGGACCGCGAGCTGCCGCCGAACACCCGCACGCTCGTCACCCCCGGGCAGATCTTCGCCTACTACAACTGGGGCGGGACGATCGACGCGATCCTGCCGCGGCTCACCGACCGCCCCGTGGCCGTCCGCTACGAGACTCCGTACTCCGACCTGCACGCGGTCGACCTGCTGACCACCGTCGATGATCTGGTGCAGCAGCGACGCCTGTTGCCCGGGGAGCTCGGGCCGCTGCTGCGGTTGATGGGCGTGGGGGCTGTGATCACGGGCGCCGACGACGACATCTCCCGCAGCGGGGCGATCGACCCGGCCGGCGCCGCCGGGGTGCTGGCGGGACAGGGGCTCGGCACTCCCTCGCGCGCCTACGGACCCGTGAGCCGGCTGCCGCCGGCCGAGGGGGACTTAGATGGTGCCGTCGCGCTTCCCGAGGTGCGTCGCTACGATATCGCCTCCCCCCGCGGCATCGTCCACGTGGACCCCGTCACGCGCCCGACGATCCTCGACGGCGGAGCCACGTCGCTGGCCGACCTGGCCGCCTTCGATGCCCTCCCAGGGTCGGCCCCGCTTCTGTTCGCCGGCGACCAGGGCCAGCGCACGATCCAGTCCGCGGCCGGCACCGGCGCCGACCTCGTCGTCGGGGACTCCGACCGCCGCCGCGTGTTCCTGCCGGAGTCGACCGAGCAGAACCGGGGACCGGTGCTGCGCAGCGACGATGCCGTGCGCGACACCGAAGCCGTCATCAACCCGTTCCCGAGCGCCGGCACCGATGCGCAGACCGTTGCCGTCCTCAAGGGCGCGAGCTACCTCACGGCGCCGACCGCTCCGGGACAGCTCCAGTTCCCCGAGCACGGCCCCATCGCCGCCCTCGACGGCGATCCCGCCACGGCCTGGATCGCGGATCGCTACCTGCCGGTATCCCGCCGTTACATCGAGGTCGGCTTCTCGTCCCCCCGCGACGTTCCCTACGTGGACCTGCTGCCGCTCAGCGACGCCCACGGCGTGGTCAGCGAGGTGGATGTCAACGGGGTTCGCCACGCCGTCGGCCGCGGCTGGACGCGGATCGCCCTGGGCCTCCACGCAGTGCGGGCGCTGCGGGTGACGATCGATCACGTCGTGGAGCCCCGCCACGGCCTCGGCGGACCGGGAGGGATGCGGGAGATCCGCGTCCCGGGCCTGCACGTCAGCCAGTCGCTGCGCGCCCCGATCGTCCTGGGGCGGGCGCTGGCGGGCCGGAACCTGGAGCACGACAGCCTCACCTACCTGTTCGAGCGCAGCACCGGCGATCAACCCTTCCGGCGCAACCCCTACGGGACGCTGACCGCGCTCAACGATCCCCAGGATCGCGGCGATCCGGAGGCGCAGATCGACCGCGTGGTGTTTGCGCCCGCGCCCCGTTCCTACCGGATGGACGCGTGGGTGTATCCCGCCCTCGGCGCCCCTGACCCGGACCTCGACCGGCTCGCCGGTCTACGCGGACCCGCGACCTTCATCTCCTCCAGCCGCTTCCAGGATCAGCCCCGCTTCCGTGCCTCGAGCGCTTTCGGAAGCCAACCGGGACCCGGCTGGGTTGGCTTCTGGGACGGGGCGGAGGCGCCGGCGCCATGGATCGGGTGGACGACGCCGCGGCCGCTTGCACTCCGCGGCCTCAGGCTGCTCCCGTCGACCCTCCCGGTCCGCCGGCCGACGCTCGTGCGGCTGAGCTGGCCGGGTGGTCAGACCCCGGCGCTACCCGTGGCCGCCGATGGCCAGGTGGTGTTGCCCCAGGCGGTTCGAGCCCGAGCTTTCCGCCTGACGGTCCTGCAGGCCGCCCTGCCCGCCGGTGCCACCGCGCGCCAGAGCAGGGCCAAGGCGGTGGCCATCGGCCGGCTCTCCGTTCCCGGCCTGGCGCCGGTGAGCACCCCGGCGCCCGGCGCCCTGCACTCGACCTGTGGTCTGGCGGCGATAACGGTCGGTGGTCGCGCGGTCCCGCTGGCGCCCCAGGGCACGCTCGCGGACCTCGACGCCGGCCGGCCCCTACGGGCACGCCCCTGCGGCGCGCCCGGGCGGGCGAGCGCCCCGGTGGCGATGGGCGCCGGCATCCAGGAGATCCGCTCGCTGCCGGCGCCGTTCAGCGTCGACCTGCTGCGGCTGAGCTCACCCGCGCCGATGCCGGTGGGCAGCCCGGCCGCAGGCGGTAGCGTCCTGGACCCCGGGAAGGTGGGCCAAAGCTCGGTCACCGGCGTGCGCGTGACGCTGCGAGGTCCGGCGTGGCTGGTCCTGGGGCAGAGCTTCGATCGGGGCTGGCAGGCGACCTGCGACGGGCGCTCACTGGGGGCTCCGCAGGTGGTGGACGCCTACGCCAACGGCTGGCTGGCACCCGCGGGCTGCGAGCGTGTCGCCTTCAACTTCGGCCCCCAAGGCGGAGTGCAGAGCGCCTACGTGGTCTCGGCCGTGGTCTGCCTGCTGCTGTTGCTGTTCGTGCTCCTGGGCGCCCTGCGCCGGCCGGCGGCGGCGTCGGTGCGCGTCCGGGCCCGTGCCTTCGTCGAGGTCGGGCTACACCCCCGTACCCTGCCGCGGGCGGCCGCGCTGGCGCTGCTGGCGGCGATCCCGCTGGGGGCGCTGTTCGCCATCCGCGCCGGCATCGTGTCGTTCCCGATCCTGACGTTCGTGCTGTGGCGCGGCTACGGCCCGCGGACGCTGGCGCTCACAGCCGTGGGACTGATCGGCCTCGCCGTGCCCGTCATTTACCTCATCACCTCGCCCGACAACCGCGGGGGCTACAACTTCACCTACGGCACCCAGCTGATCTATGCCCACTGGGTTGGAGTGACGGCGATCGTGCTGCTGGCGCTGGCGCTACTGAAGTTGCTCCGCCCGCGTGTCCGTCGCTGATCTCCGCCCTCGCACCCAAATGGCGCTGGCCAGTACCCCGACCAGTGCCAGCACGGCGAGGAGGCTGAGGATCCAGCCGATCCGCCAGCTGAGGGGGGCGTAGCGGAGCACGACCGTGTGGCGGCCGGGGCCGACGCTCACCCCGCGCAGCAGCAGATCCACGCGCCGCACCGGCTGCTCCCGGCCGTCGACGGTGGCCTGCCATCCGGGGTAGAAGTCGTCGGTCAGCACCACCAGGCTGCGCCGGCGAGCACTGGCATCGATCACGATCCGCTCGGGGTCATAGGCGCGCAGGCGCGCGCTGCCGGCCGCGGCACCCGTTCCAGCGCCCTGCGCCCCAGTGGCGATCCCCGGCAGCGGGTGCTCGGTGACCGCCACCCGGCGGGGGTCGAAGCCGGGAGCGCTGACCGTGGCCAGAGCCGCCGCGTCACCGCTGGCAGGCTGCTGGCCGGCGACGAGGACCACGCGCGGCAGCGCACGGTCGTTGGCGTAGACGACGCCGTCGGCACCCCGGTAGGCGATCCGCAGACCGGGCAGGTGCAGCTTCAGCTGCGCCGCCTGCTGGGGCCCGAGCAGGAGGTCGTGGACGCTCAGCAGCGACAGCGCCCGCAGCGCCGCTGGGGTGGCGCCCGCGTACTGCTCGGGCTGGGTGAAGTCGAGGATCGCCCCGTTGGCCACGTCGGCGCGCCACAGCTCGTCGAGGTGCCTCTCCACCGGGAAGTCGTAGGCGCGGGCGTCGAACAGTCCGAAGCGCATGGCGAAGTCCGAGGGCAGCGGCTGGGAGACGGCGTCGGTGCTGACGCCGATGAAGCGCTCGGGTCGCTGGGCCTGCAGATAGCGGATCGCCCCGGTCACCGGCGGGGCGGCGGTGCGCGTCGGGATCGCCGGGTTGAAGCCCATGTTGGCCCGGAACAGGTCCACCGCCACGACCAGCACCATCAGCGCCACGAAGGCCCCGGTGCCCAGCATCCGCGGGCGCCATAGGCGCAGCGCCACCAGCACCAGGCCCGCACCCGCCAGCGGCAGCCACATCAGCAGCGCGCTGTCACGCACGATCGCACCCACCGAGCCGAAGTCCGCCGAGACCCCCGGAGGCGCCGCCGGCGGATGCTCGAAGGCCCAGGCCACCCGCAGACCTGCGCCCAGCTCGTGGAGGCTGAGCGTCCCCGCGAGCACCATCCAGATCACCGGGACCGACAAGATCACCGCGCAGGCCCCCAGCGTCAGGCGTCGGGAGGGCAGCGATGGTCGCCCCGTCGCGCTGAGATCGTCGACCCCCCAGCCCGCCAGGAGCGCCACGCACAGCAGGAAGTAGATGAGCAACCGCTCGTTGTGGACGGCGCTGAACACGGGCAGCCGTGTGACCAGCCCGAACACGGGCTGGATGCTGACCACCATGCACACGCAGAACAAAGCGAACAGCGCGATCACCAGCCGCTCCCCGGGGCGCCGGCGCAGCAGCGCCACGAGCGCCAGCATCAGCGTCGCGGCGCCGGCGTACCAGCCGCGGATCACCGTGAACGGCTCCAGGTCGATCTGCGTCGGGCGGCCCCAGTAGTCGTGCAGGAACAGCGCCCCGAGGTACTTGGCCGGATAGGAGCTGGCCGCGACGTGCTGGCGCCGGGCCAGGTCGCCGGAGTGCAGCACGAACTCCGCGAACGGGGCCAGCACCAGCGCGGCCAGCGCCGCCCCCCCGGCCATCGCGATGACAAAGACGAGGATCGGCCGCAGGGGTGACGCGGGGGCCGGCGGAGCGCGGCGGCGGTCGCGGTGGCGGTGGGCCAGCAGCCGGAACACGAAGAACGCGCTCGTCACCCAGGCCAGGTGAAAGCTGCTCTCGGGGTGGCCCCCGAGGAACTGCAGGCCGATGACCACCGACAGCCCTGCCGCCGTAAGCCGATCCCGGCGGCGGACGAGGCGCTCGGTCAAGGCCAGCGCCCAGGGGATGAACGCGAACACGCTCGACAGCGGCCAAGCCAGCCAGATGACGAAGTAGGTGCCGAAGGCGAACACCAACCCGGCCAGCAGCGCGCCACCGAAGCGCAGGCCCAGCGCGCGGGCGAGCAGGAAGGTCCCCAGCGCGGCCAGGAACAGCTTGAGGATCGCCACCACCGCCAGCGACTTCCAGAACGGCAGGACGTAGGACGGCACGCTGAAGGGCGAGAGCACCGCCGACTGGCCGTCGGCCAGAAACGGCCGCCCGACTCCGACGAACGGGTTCCACAGCGGGGCCGAGGGCAGCCGCGAGCGGGTGTACTGCAGGAACGGCTGGAACACGTCGGCCGAGTCGGCCAGCTCGTAGTTGGTACCCAGCCCGGGGACGCTGGCGGGCTTGGTGCTGACCCAGGGCACCGAGCTGAGCGCCCAGTCTGACCCCGAAAGGGTGCGTCCGGGCAGCAGGCCCTGACCCACCATAAGCGCCGCCAGAACCGCGTAGATCACGGCCGCAATGAGGGTCGGCCGCTTCACCGGCGCGATGGTATCGGCCCCTCGGGCACCCGGTAGAGTTGCCTCCCGTCGTGGAGATGAGCACCGAATACGGGTCGGTCGACGCGCTCCTGGCGGGCGCAGATCCCGGAGTCGGCGAGGCGCTTCCGACGCCGGCGGATGGCCCGCCGCTGAGGATCCTCGTCCTGGCCGATCGTGACTGGACCCATCCGCAGGGCGGCGGTACGGGCGTCAACGTCTACGAGAACCTCACCCGCTGGGCGCAGTGGGGCCACCACGTGACGCTGGTCGCCGGGGAGTACCCCGGCTGCCTGCTCGTCGAGCAGGTAACGCCGAACCTGGTCGTGCATCGCATGGGTGGACGGGGATCGGTGTTCCCGCGCGCCGCCGGGGCGGTGCTGCGGGGGCTGGGGCGGGATGCCGACGTCGTCTTTGAGGTCATCAACGGGATCACGTTCCTGACGCCGCTGTGGCTGCGCAAGCCCCGCGTGGCCCTCGTCCATCACCCCCACCGTGACCTGTTCATCGGCGAGTTCGGCCGCCGCCGCGGCCGGTTCCTGTCCGCCGTGCTGGAGGAGCTGCCGCTGCGCCTGCTCTACCGGCGGGTGCCGTTCCTGACCATCTCGGCTACCGCCCGCCACGAGCTGGTCACGATCGACGGGGTGCCCGCGGATCACATCACCATCGCCCACTGCGGCGTCGGAGTCGCCCCTGAGGTGCGGGTCGGACGCTCGCCCGGGCCGACGCTGCTCTACGTGGGCCGACTCAAGGCCTACAAGCGCATCGAGCTGCTGCTGGACATGCTCACCGAGCTGCCGGGGGTGACGCTGGACGTCGCCGGCCACGGCGATCACGGCGAGACGCTGGACGACGAGATCGCCCGTCGCGGGCTGGGCTCGCGGGTTCGCGTGCACGGCTTCGTGGACGAGCAGACCAAGACCGAGCTCTACCAGCGGGCCTGGATCCACGTCACGGTCTCGGCCTCGGAGGGCTGGTCGCTGACGGTGATGGAGGCGGCCCTGTGCAGCACGCCCAGCGCGGCGATGGCCGTCGGGGGCTTGCGCGATTCGATCGTCGACGGCGAGACCGGGATCCTGGCCGACGACCTCCCCGAGCTGCGCCGCCGCCTCAGCGAGCTGCTGGCCGACACCGCGCTGCGGGAGGCCATGGGTGCCGCGGCGCGGCGCCGGTCCCAGACGTTCACGTGGGAGCGCACCGCGGCCACCACGCTCGGGGTCATCCAGCGGCGCCTGGCCGCGGTCGGGGTCAGGCGGATGCTGCCGGGCAGGGCGCCGATGAGCGCCTCGGCGGCGCAGCCGGCGACGGGCGGCGAGCCGGAGCTCGGCCGGGCGTTGGCGCTGGTGGAGAAGGTGGAGGGCTGGCTGACCGATGATCAGGCCGGTCGCCTGTGGGAGGCCGCACGGCGGGTGCGGGCGCCGGGTCGCATCGTGGAGATCGGCTCCTTCCGCGGGCGCTCGACCACGGTGCTGGCCACCGCGGCCCCCGCAGGCGTGGAGGTGGTGGCGATCGACCCGCATGGCGGCGGCGACCGCGGGCCCCAGGAGATCGCCCCCGACTCCGACCGCGGCCAGCAGGACTACGTGGCCTTTCACGTCAACCTGGAGCGCGCGGGCGTACAGGAGCGTGTCCGCCACGTGCGGACCCCTTCCGAGGATGCGCTGGCGGCGGTGGACGGGGCGATCGCGATGCTCTACGTCGACGGCGCCCACCGCTACGCGCCTGCGCTCAGCGACATCACCCAGTGGGGCGCGCGCGTCTCTCCCGGCGGCTCGATGCTGATCCACGACGCGTTCAACGCCGTCGGGGTGACGCTGGTGCAACTGCGGTTGCTGGCGCTGTCGCGCTCCTGGAGCTACCGGGGCCGGACCGGGTCGCTGGCCGAGTACCGCCGGGAGCGGCTGGACGGGGCCGCGGTGGCCCGCAACGCGCTGGCGCAACTCGCGGGGATGCCGTACTTCTTGCGCAACGGCGTGATCAAGGCCCTGCTGCTGGCGGGCCTGCGGCCGGTGACGCGCCTGCTTGGGCACCGCGGCGGAAACTGGCCCTACTAGGCAGCCGCAGCACCGGCACCAGCCACAGCGCCTCGATCGCGATCCCCAGCGAGATCTTGCTCTCGCCGGCCGTCCGCTCGTGGTAGGTGATCGGCACCTCGGTGACCCGGAAGCCGGCCCGCTGCGCGCGGAAGGTGAGCTCGATGTTGAACACATAAGCCCTGGGCGCGGAGGCCCGCCAGATCGACCGCCTCCAGCACCTGCCGGCGGATGCACCGGAAGCCGCCGGTGAGGTCTCGCACTTCCATGTTGAGGATCGCGCGCGCGTAGATCGAGCCGGCGCGGCTGAGCAGGCGGCGCACGCGCGGCCAGTCGACGATGCCGCCTCCGGGCACGTAGCGGGAGCCCAGCACGAGGTCGCTGTGCTCGGCGGCCGCCAGCAGCGCGGGGAAGTGGGGCGGGGTCGTGGGAGAAGTCGGCGTCCATCACCATCACCAGCTCGGCGCCGCCGGCCAGGCCCGCTCGAAGCCGGCCAGGTAGGCCCGCCCCAGGCCCTTCCGGCCGGTGCGGTGCAGCACCTCGACCGCGGGCAGCTCGGCGGCGAGGCGGTCCCCGAGCGCGGCAGTGCCGTCGGTGGAGGTGTCATCGACGATCAGGACACGGTGATCCCCGGGCGCGCAACTCTGCAGCTGCGCCAGCGCCGCCCGCACGATGCGCTCGACGTTCTCGACCTCGTTGAGGGTGGGGATGGTCAGCCACACGCCGGGCATGACGGAAACCCTACGCCACGCCCGGCTCCTCGGCCTCGCCCAACGGTACCCTCAGCCGTTGTGCAGAAGGTCCGCCGGGACGTGGGCGTCCCCACGCTCCTGGCCCTGGCGGCTTTCATGCTGGCCTTCGCACAGCGGCCGGGACTGGCCACCGCCGACACCAAGATCAACCTGCACGTCGATCCGGCTCGCTTCCTGGGTGACGTCGCCTCGATGTGGAGCTCCACCGGCCAGCTCGGCGGCGTGCAGGCCGGACAGCAGGTTGGCTACCTGTTCCCGATGGGGCCGTTCTTCGCCTTCGGCCACGGTCTGGGGTTGGCGGACTGGGTGATCCAGCGGCTGTGGCTCGGCGCCGTACTGGCCCTGGCGGCGTGGGGGATGGTGCGCCTCCTGGACGCGCTGCTGGGGCGCCCGCGTGGCATCGCACACCTCGTCTCTGGCGCGGTGATCCTGCTCAACCCGTTCGTGGTCACCTACGTGAACCGCACCACTGTCACGCTGCTGGCCTACGCGGCGCTGCCGTGGCTGCTCCTGGCGGTGCACCGGGGCCTGCGGGCGCCGCGAAGGTGGCGCTGGCCGGCGGCGGTGGCCCTGCTGGTGACGGCGTCCGGCGGAGGGGTCAACGGCGCCGTCACGGCCTGGATGCTGCTCGGGCCCGTGCTGCTGGCGCTCTACGAGGTCCGCATGCGCGGAATCGAGCGGCGGGCGCTGACCGGCTTCGCCGTCCGGGTGGTGCCGCTCACGGCGATCGCGTCGCTGTGGTGGGTGATCCCGGCCTACGTCCAGGCGCGCTACGGGAACGACTTCCTGCGCTTCACCGAGCAGCCGGGCACCGTCTGGGGGACCACCAGCGTCACCGAGAGCCTGCGCCTGATGAGCTTCTGGCTCTCCTACGTGGGAATCGGCTTCGCCGGGAGGGCGATCCCGTACTTCGACGACACGCCCACGCTGCTCTTCTCGCTGCCCGTGGTGGTGGCCACGCTGCTGGTGCCGGCGCTGGCCCTGACCGGCTTCGTGTGGACCCGCCGCTGGCGCTACGGGCCCTTCTTCCTGCTGCTGGCGCTGGTCGGTGTGCTGGTGATGACGGCCGGGTTTCCCGAGGGGACCCCGCTTCGCCACGGGCTCTACTTCACCTACAACCACGTCGCCTCGCTGCGCTTCCTGCGCGCCTCCTACAAGGCCGCACCGCTGCTGGCGGTGGCGCTGGCGGCACTGGCCGGCGCCGGCGCGAGCGCCGGCTGGTTGCGCCTGGCCCGCCTGCCCCGCGCCCGGGGATGGCAGAGCGCCGCCGGCGCCGGCGCGCTGCTCGTGCTGGCGCTGGCGGCGTGGCCCCTGGTCACCGGCCGCGCCCAGGACGCGCAGGTCTCCTTCCGGGGGGTGCCGGCGGCCTGGAAGCAGGTCGCCGCCGATCTGGATCGCGGGCTGGCGCCCAACTCACGGGCGATGGTGCTGCCGGGCGAGCTGTTCTCGTTCTACACCTGGGGCGGCACCGTGGACCCGATCCTGCCGGCGCTCAGCCACCGCCCGGTGGCCGAGCGCAGCGAAGTGCCCTACAGCGACCCGCGCGCGGCTGACCTGCTGTGGACCATCGACGGCCTGGTCCATCAGGGCCGGCTGCTGCCGGGTCAGCTCGGCCCGCTGCTGTCGCTGATCGGCGTACGCAGCGTGGTCAGCGCCGCCGACGCGGACCTGGCGCGCAGCGACGCCATGGCACCGGCCGATGCCGCCCGGGAGCTGGGCACGCAGGCCAGGTTCCAGCGGGCGTCGGGGTCATACGGTCCCGTCCGCCGCTACGCCTCAGGATCCGGCATCGATGCCTCCCTCCCCCTGCCCGAGGTCCGCCGCTACGACCTGGCGGCGGCTCGGGGGATCGTCCGGGTGGAGCCGCGGGCAGCGCCGATCCTGGTGGACGGCTCCGCGCAAGGCCTGGCCGGGCTGGCTGCGTTCGGCGCGCTCCCCTCCGACCGGGCGCTGCAGTTCACCGGCGACATCAGCGCCCCAGTGCTGCAGGCCGCCGCCGCCGGAGGGGCGGAGGTGGAGATCAGCGACTCCAACCGCCGTCAGGCCTTTGCCGCCGGATCGCTGGAGCAGAACACGGGGCCGGTACTCCCCGCCTCGCAGGGGGTGAGCGCCGACGGGATCATCTCTGATCCCTTCGGGCGCGGGGTCGGCGACGAGACGGTCGCGACCTTCACCGGCATCAGCTCGGTGCAAGCACCGGCCTCGCCGCAGCGGGTCCAGTTCCCCGAGCACCGCCCCTTCGCGGCCCTCGACGGCTCGCCGGCCACCGCCTGGCTGGCCGACCCGACGCTGGATCCGGGGCGGCACTGGCTACAGGTGAACCTGCTCGCCCCCCGTCCGGTGCCCTATGTCGATCTGCTGCCCTATGGCGACGCCGGCGGGATCGTCCGCCAGGTGCAGATCGCCGGGCGGTCCTTCGCCGTGCATCCCGGCTGGAACCGGCTGGTGCTCGGGCTGCCGGCGACCGTCGCGTTGCGGGTGAGCATCACCCAGCTGAGCCCACCGGCGGCCGGCGCGAGCGCCGGTGCGGGCGGCATCAGCGAGCTGCGGATCCCCGGGGTGCGGGTGCAAGAGGAGTTGGCGCTTCCCCGCGACGGCGCCCAGGCGCTCGCGGGGCGGGACCTCGGCCGCGTGACGCTCGGCTACCTGTTTCACCGCACCACCGGCGACGATCCCTACCGGCGGGATCAGGCCCACGGCGCGTGGTCGGCGCTCGACGTCCACGAGCCCGGCGACGCCGAGCTCACGATGCGCCGGAGCTTCGTGCTGCCGGCGGTCCGGCGGTTCACGGCGACGGCGTGGGTGAACGTCTCCGCGCAGGCCGCCGATGACGAGGTTGACCGCCTCGCCGGTCTCCGAGGCGGGGTGGACCTGACCTCGTCGAGCCGCTTTGACGGCGAGCCGCGCTGGCGGGCATCGGGCGCCCTGGACCGGGATCCGGCCACCGCCTGGATCGGCGACTACCGCGGCGGGGGCGGGGCGTGGCTGGAGATCCGCGCTCCCCGGGCCTTTGCGGTCTCCCAGCTGCGACTGCTGGCGCCGGAGCTGCCGGTGGCTCGCGTCAGGCGCGTGCGCCTGAGCTGGCCCGGGGGATCGACGCCGCCCCTGGCGGTGGACCCCGGCGGGAGGCTCCGGCTGGCCCAGCCGGTGCGAACCCGGCGGCTGCGGATCACAGTGCTGGATGCGGTACCGCCCCTGGGGGCATCGGCGGCCGATGCGCGGGCGGTGGGCATCGCCGAGGTCCAGGGGCTGCGCGGTCTGGCGCCGGTGAGGCCCTCCCGGACGGCCGCGATCGTGATGCCCTGCGGCGCCGCCACCCTCCGGGTCGGGGGCGCGGCCGTGCGCTTTGAAGTACGAGCCACCCGGGAGGCGTTCGATCGCGGGGATCCCCTCCCGGCTCGCTCGTGCGGGCGGGCGGTGCAGCTGGGGGCGGGCACGCAGCACCTGGCCGTCGATCCCGGCCCCCTGGCCGTCGATGAGCTGCGCCTGCTCTCGCCCGCGCCGCGGCCGGTTGTAACCCCTGGCCCCAGCGGGCGCGTCCTGACGCCCGGGACTTTCGGGCGCGACTCCGTCTCCGGGGTGCGCCTGGCGGTGGCGGCTCCGTCCTGGCTGGTGCTGGGGGAGGGCTACAACCGCGGCTGGCAGGCCTGGTGCGACGGCCACAGCCTGGGATCCCCGGTGCCGCTGGACGGCTACGCCAACGCCTGGCCGGTGCCGGCCGGCTGCCGGTCGGCCCACTTCTCCTTCGGGCCCCAGGCGAGCGCCGGCGCGGGCTACGTCATCTCCGCGCTGGGCGCGCTGCTGTGCCTGATCCTCGGGGGGCTCCGGCGAGGGCGAGCTCGCGCTCTCCAGTCCGAGGAGGGAGCCGCGCGGAGCTGGGAGGCGGGGAATGTGCCGTCGCCGGCGCGGCTGCGGCCGCCCGCCGCGGGGTTGGGGGCGGTGGCCGTGGCGGTGGCGTTCGGCTTCGTGTTCGGGATCCGCGCCGGCGCCGTCTGCCTGCCCGTGGTGGCGCTGATCCTGTGGCGGGGGGTCGGCGCCGGCAGACTGACCGCGGCGGCGGGGGTGCTTGTGGGGGTGGTCGTGCCGCTGCTCTACGTGCTGCACCCGCCATCGGCAGGGGGTGGCAACCACTTCGGCTACGCCACCGAGCACATGACCGCGCACTGGGTCGGGGTGGCGGCCATTGGCCTGCTGCTGGCCGCGCTGGGGCGGACGCTGCGCCTGCGCCGCTGAGCGCCTGGGGAATGTCGTCCAATAGTGCCTGGGGAATGTCAATCAGATGGTTCACTAGGGACCAAAATCGTCCCAGCACTCGCCCGCCCGGCTCCCCCCTCCGGGTCAGGCCGGGTGCAGGCGATAGACCAGCATGCCGCCGACACTTACGGGTCGGACGCCGAGGGTCGTGAACAGCTTGATCCAGGGGCCGGTGTACTCGGGGTCGAGAACGATCGCGGTGACCCGCTTGGCGGCGAGGAATCGCCGCAGCTCCGTGGCCGGTTGCGGGGGAGCGGGTAAGGGAACAGGACCATGGTCTTCCAGATCGGGTAGCGCAGGAAGCTGGGCGGCAGGCCCTGCCCTGCCGACCCGGTGCTGAGGGGGAAGGGGAACCCGGCGCCCGCGATCCAGCGCTGGCTGGGTCCCCAGGCGGGGATCGTCAGCACGTGGTCCCGACTGGTCAGGTAGCGGCGGTAGGTCCCGGCGGTGAAGAAGGACGGATCTCTGACCGGGGTGTTGAACCCGCTGCTGCCGACTTCGGGAACGATGAAGAGGATCGCCAGCACCGCGAGCGACCAGCGGAGGATCTGCCGCCGCCGCGCCTCGCCCAGCCACAGCGTGGCGATCATCGCCGCCGGCAGCACGACGAACACCGAGAAGCGAGCGGGAATCGCGTACTGCAGCAACGGCACGTGCACCAGCGCGTTCCACGGTAGCCACACGTGGTGGATTTGCCCACCCACCACGAGCCCCCGCCCCCCCAGCGCGAGGACCGCCGGGACGACCAGGCAGACAACCAGCAGCGCCGTCACACGTCGACGGCGATGCTGCCAGCAGAAGGCCGCGATCAGCCCGACCAGCGGCAGCCCCAGGTAGTCGGTGATGTTCGAGCCCGTCAGCAACCTGTGCGACTGCAGCGCCACTTCTGCCGGAGGCGCGATGAACGAGAGCAGGTCGGCGGAGAAGAAGGTGATCCCGGGCGGGTAGTGCTCGCCGGTGATGAAGAAGAAGAGATACGGGCTGAGCACCAGGGCGGTCGCGGCGTAGGCGCCGATCAGCAACGAGATCACTTGCAGCAGCCGCGGGCGGTAAGCGGGGAGCAGGGCCAGCGCGGCCAGGAGCGCGATCGCACCGAACATCGTGCTGGTGGCGAAAACCTCGGTGGAGATCAGGAACTGAGCCGTGAGCGCGAGCGTGATCTGCACCGTGAAGCGGCGGGGCGAGATGCTGCCGTCCAATCGCCTCAGCACCAGCAGGGTGAACACCGGCACGAGCGCCACCATCCCGATGTTGGGTGAGGCCCTGAGGTTGCTGCGCACCTCGCTCAGGTGGCGACACAGCAGGAACGCCGTCCAGGCACTGAGTGCCGGGCACAGCAGCTGGAAAGACGTTCCAGCTGACCACGGGCCCGGCGGTGAGCGTGATCGGCGCCAGTGCCAGGCCGGGCAACGGCATCGACGTGGACCACGTCAGGTTGTAGCCCTGGGGATAGAAGATCGCGTGGGTGACGAAGGGGTTCAGTCCGTGCAGCAGCGCGTGCGGCCACCAGGCCAGCATCCACATCAGGAAGCTGGGGTCAAGCTCGTCGTAGGCGATGATGTGGCTCCCGAAGTGGCCCAGCACGGGGATCCCGAACAGGGCCAGCGACAGCACCGCGTAGATCAGCAGGGCACGCAGCGTCCACGCCGACCGCCGACGCGCCGGCTCGGCGGCGGTGATGGTTGGGGCGGGGGCGGCCGCCGTCGCCGCTTCGCTACCAGACGTCAGCGATGCGCTCATCGCCGCCGGCCCATCAGTCGACGCGTTCGAGATTCGCCGCCGCAGACGGCCCCACGACAGCCCGGTGGGGGTTGGGGGAGGCCGGGCGGGTCTGTTCACGGCGCACGTGAGTGCGGGCCGTGACCAGCTCCCGCAGCACCGGGACGACGATCCGGGACATCGACAGCCGCGACCCGGGACGGTGCGACCAGGCGATGCCGCAGGGCTCCACCCGGTACCCGAGCGCGCGCGCCAGCGCCAGCGCCTCGGCGTCAAAGGCCCAGCCCTCGATCCTGACCCGTCGGAACACGTCCTGCGCCGCCGCCGCCCGGAACAGCTTGAAGCCGCAGAAGACGTCGCGCAGCGGCTCTCCCATCACCCGGCGACAGAGGAAGATGAACCCCAGGCTGGCCACGCGCCGCCGCAACGGCTGCTGGTGGGAGACCTGCGAGCTGGCGGCGTTGCGGGCCCCAGCCACCACGTCACAGCCGGCGATCATTGCCTCCATCGCCGGCAGCGACACCAGCGAAGGGGCGCAGTCGGCGTCGCAGATGAGGCGCAGCTCGCTGCGGGCCTCGAGCATGCCGCGGCGGATGGAGTAGCCCTTGCCGCGGTTGTGCTCGTTACGCAGCAGCCGCACTCGCGGATCCTCCACGAACCGCCCCAGGCGTTGCACGGTGGCGTCCGTGGAGGCGTTGTCAACGGCGATGATCTCCCATTCGCCGCCGCGCTGCACGAGCGTCCGGAGGACCCGCGGCAGGATCGTCTCAACCTCATCCTGCTCGTTGAACATCGGAATGATCACCGACAGCGACGGCGGCATCGACATCGGCACAGTCTAGGTCGCGGTCCGGAGCTGGTAGAGCCACACGCCGCCGACGCTGCGCGGCTGCACCCCGAGGCTGCCGAACAGCTGCCGCCAGGGCCCCGGGTAGCCCTGCTGCACGACGATCGCGGTGACGCGCTTGGCGGCCAGGAAGCGCCGCAGCTGCGTCGCGTAATCGCGCGTCAACTGGCCCGTCAGGAGCGTCGTCCAGGTCGGGTAGCGGGTGTAGCTGGGGGGAAACGGGTTGCCGGCATAGCCCGCTGAGAGCGAGAACGGGAACCCGGCGGCCGCGACCCACCACTGGTTGGGCCCCCACGCGGGGACGGTGAGCACGTGGTCGCGGCTGTTCAGGTAGGGGTGGAACTTGCCCTGGGCGAAGAACGCCGGTGCGGCGATCGGTGTGTCGAAGGCGGGGTTGCCGACCGCGGGGAAGACAAAGGCGACCGCCACCAGCGCCAGCGCCCACAGGGGTAGCTCACGCACGCGTGGGCGGGGGCGCCGCGTGCGGGCGAGCGCCAGGGCCACCAGCACCGCCGCGGCCAGCGTCACGAACAGCGACAGGCGGGTCGGGATCGCGTAGTGCAGCACCGGCAGCGCCCGCGCCGCCGACCAGGGCATCCACAGGCCGGTGTGATGGCCGCGGACCGTCAGGTGCTCACCGGTTGCGGCGATCATGGCCAATCCCAGGCAGGCCGCGACCATCCAGATGCGGCGGTCACGGCGCCAGCGCCAGACGGTGAGCGCCACCAGCGCCAGCAGTGGCGGTCCGAGGTAGTTCTGGGTGTTGGATCCGATGTACTGCGGTCCGGCGTGGAGGCGCAGCGCCACCAGCGGTGGCGGCAGTACAAAGGCGGCGAGGTCGGCCGAGAAGTAGATCGCCCCCGGGGGATAGTGCTGGCCCAGCAGGAAGACCAGCAGGAACGGGCTGATCACGACCCCGGCGGCGATGCCGGCGAGACCCAGCGGAATCACCAGCTGGGCCAGTGCCGGGCGGAGGTCGGCGAGCAGGAGGTAGGCCACGATCAGCGCCAGCACGCCGAACACGGTGGCGGTGAGCAGCACCTCCGTCGAGGTCAGGTACTGCGCCACGAGCAGCGCGGCGGTGGCGATCACGAACCGCCGCCGGGTCACGGAGCCCTCGATCTGCCGCACCGCCAACAGCACCAGCAGCGGCAGGGGCCACACCAGCACCAGGTCGGGGCCGCCGGTGAGGTTGTGCAGCACGTAGGGCGAGAAGCCGTAGAGGTAGCCGGCGATCAGCGCGGGCATCGCGCGACCGGTCAGGTGGCGGCAGAGCAGGAACATGGTCCACGCGCTGAGCGCCGGTGCCGCCAGCTCGATCACGTTCCAGGTCGTGGCGGGGCCGAACAGGAGGGTCACCGGCGCCAGCACAATCGCCGGCCCTGGCATCGCGGCGGCCCAGGTGAGGTTGAAGCCCTCGGGATAGAAGATCGCGTGGGTCACGAAGGGGTTCAGGCCGTGCAGCAGCGCGTGCGGCCACCAGGCCAGGAACCACATGAACGCGCTGGAGTCGAGCGGGTCGGCGGCGAGGATCCGAGTGCCGCCGCCGAGCAGCGGAATGCCGAACAGCAGCAGCGACAGGGCCCCGAACAGCAGCAGCGGCCACAGGTTGGCGCCGGCTCGGGCGCGCCGGGAGCGAGCGGGGAGGGCGGCGGACGCCGGTGCCGGCGCGCCGAGGGGGAAGGCCACGCTCATGAGAGCCACAGGGTAGAGACCCGACCTGGCTCTAGAATCGCGCCGGCCTTGGAGGACTTCGCCTACCGCGAGCAGTTCGATCTCGAGGACGAGCACTGGTGGTTTCAGGGCCGGCGGGCGGTGATCTGGTCCCTGCTGGACCGTGCCGGGATCGGCAGCGGCCTGCGGATCCTCGATGCCGGCTGCGGGACCGGACGCAACCTGGTCGAGTTCGGGCGCCTGGGTCAGGCTGAGGGCGTCGACCCCTCCCCGGAGGCGGTGGAGTTCTGCCGGCAGCGGGGCCTTCAGGACGTGCGGCTGGGAGCACTGGAGCGACTGCCGTTTCACCCGGGGGCGTTCGACCTGCTGCTGGCGACCGATGTGATCGAGCACGTGCAGGACGACGTCGCGGCGCTGGGAGAGCTGCGGCGGGTGGCAGCGCCGGGGGCGTGCCTGCTGGTCACCGTCCCCGCCTACCACTGGCTGTGGAGCCAGCACGACGTCGACCTGCATCACTTCCGCCGCTACACCTGGCGCCGGCTGCGTGCCCGGCTCGCGCAGACGGGCTGGGCCCCGGTGAGCTGGAGCTACTTCAACTCCGTGTTGCTGGCGCCGATCGCGGCCGTGCGCCTGGCCGGCAACCGGCGGGCGCAGGCGGACCGCAACGGGTCCGGCGCGCCCGCAGACGGCGAGCGCCGGGCTGATCTGCGACTGACGCCGCCGGCGATCAACCGGGTGCTGCAGGTGCCGCTGCGCCTGGAGGCCGGGCTCATCGGGCGCGGCCTGCACCTGCCGGCCGGCGTCTCGATCGGTGCGGTGTGCGTGGCCTCCTAGGAGGGTCCCGGCCGGTACGGCCGTCGATCAGGTCGCCGCCTCGCCTGCGAGCCGGTAGAGCCACACCCCGCCGATGCTCAGCGGCCTGACCCGTAGCGAACCGAACAGCTGCCTCCAAGGACCGGGATCGCGCTGATCCACGACGATCGCGGTCACGCTCTTTGCCGCCAGAAAGGTCCGGAGTGCGCGCTGATAGTCAGGCGTGAGACGGCCGGTCAGGAGCGTGGTCCAGGTCTCATAGCGGGTGTAGGCGGCCGGAAAGGGATTTCCGAGATAGCCGTCCGCGAGCGCAAACGGGAAGCCGGCATCGGCGACCCAGCGCTCGTTCTCCCCCCACGCCGGGACGGTGAGTACGTGGTCATCGCCGTCCAGGTAGGGACGGAAGCTCGCTCGCTGAAAGAGAGGCGGGTCGTGGATTGCCGTGTTCCAGGCGCTGCTGCCGACGTCCGGGACGATGCTGAGGATCGCCAGCAGCGCCAGGCCCCAGCGAGCTCCGTGCAGCCGGCTCCTCGCCTCAGAAGAGGTGCGGACGAGCGCGATCGCCGCCAGCAGGGCGGCCGGCAACAGGATGTAGAGCGACAGACGCACGGGGATCGCGTAGCGCAGAACCGGCAGGCGCCCGAGGAGGTCCCACGGCAGCCAGATCCCGGTGAAGTGGCCACGGACGACGAGACTTGCGCCCAGCGAGCACACGAACGCCGCGAGCAGGCACAGGCCCAGCAGGCCGACGCCGCGCGCGCGGCGTCGCTGCCACAGAACCAGCAGGACGAGCGCCACCAGCGGCGCGCCGAGGTAGCTCTCGGTGCCCGCTCCCACCAGCGGATGTCCCGGGGCGAGCGCCACCAGCCTCGGTGGCAGCAGGAACGAGTTCGGGTCAGCGGGGAAGAACGTCAGCCCCGGCGGGTACTGATGGCCGAAGAAGAAGAAGAACAGGAACGGGCTCACCAGAACGATCGTGATCAGGTAGGACAGCGCCAGCAGCCTGGTCATCGACAGGAGCGCGGGACGGCGCTCTGCGAAGAGCAGGAACGCAAATACCAGCGCCACCGCTCCGAACACCGTCGCCGTCGCCAGCACCTCGGTGGAGGTCAGGTACTGGGCGGTGAGCGCGAGCGTTGCGGCAAGCACGAACCCTCTCGCCCCCAAAGATCCGTCCAGGCGCTTGAGCACCAGCAGCACGAGCACCGGCAGCAGCGCCACGAGGGTCAGCTCCGGCGCCCCGGTGAGGTTGTGCAGCATGTATCCCGAGAAGCCGAACAGGTAGCCCCCGACCAGCGAGGGCGCCAGCCGGCCGGTCACGTGCCGGCAGAGCAGGAACATCGTCCACGCGCTCAGCGCCGGCGCCCCCAGCTGGATCAGGTTCCAGGTGACGGTCGGACCGAACGCCAGCGTCACCGGCGACAGCAGGGTGCTGGGAGCCGGCATCGGGTCCGCCCAGGTCAAGTTGAAGCCCTCGGGGTAGAACATCGCGTGGGTGACGAACGGGTTGAGGCCGTGTAGCAGCGCGTGCGGCCACCACCCGAGCAGCCAGATGAAGGCACTCGAGTCGATCGGATCAGCGGCGATGATGCGGGTGCCCAGGTGCCCGATCACCGGCAGCCCGAACAGGATCACCGACAGCATCGCGTACAGCGCCAGCGGCCAGAGGTAGCCGGCGCTGCGGGCGACGCGCGGACCCGGGCGGCGCGACGACGTCTGGGCGCCGGTCTGTCGGCGAACGGGGGCTGCCGCGCTCATTGCGCGGGATGGTACGACAGGGCTTCAATAGGATCGCCGCCTTGGTGCCGGAATCGCTGCCCCTCGTCGTATCCACGCGTTCGTGATCGAGCGCAGCGACCCGCTGACGCCGCCGCGGCGACTGGCCGACTACGTCGGCTTCGACATCGTCGAGGCCGGCGTTTCCTGGTGCCAGGCGCACTACCGGGACGCCCCGGCGCCGTTTCGCTTCCAGCACGCCGACGTGCGCAACGCGCTCTACAACCCGCAGGGAGCACTGGTGGCACGGGACTACCGCTTTCCCTACGCGGAGAACTCGTTTGACCTCGTGATCGCCACCTCGGTCTTCACCCACCTGCTTCCGGATGCCGCCGAGCGCTATCTGGCCGAGGCGGCCCGGGTGCTGACGCCTGGCGGGCGCCCGTTCACGACCTGGCTCCTGGTGGGGACTCCGCTCCGCCGCCGGCGCCGGAGCGCTTTCGCTTCACCGAGGTCGCGCCGCCGGCACACGTGGCCGATCCCGCCGCTCCCGAGGCGGCCGTCGCCTACCGGGAGGAGTGGCTGCGTGAGCGCCTCCGCGCCACGGGCTAGATCTGCGAGATGTCCATCCCGGCTCCTGGCGCGGCGGGGCCGGCACCAGCTGGCAGGACGTGGTCATCGCCGACCGGGGCTGATGGGCTCTGGGCCGGCGTCTGACCGCGGAATCGCAGCGCGCCCAGCAGCTCCACCATCAGCGTGCGCTCCCGGCGCAGCGCCAAGATCGAGTAGATGGCCACGAACGCCGCCAGCTCGGCGATCGCCTGCACAAGTGGGCGAGCACCCCCCCACAGCGCCAGCCGCAGCGCCAGCACCACGAGGCAGGCCAGCGAGATCGGGATCACGGTGGGCCCGATCAGCTGGCGCAGGCGCACGTCGGGCAGCAGGCGGCGGACGTAGACGCTGCGCACGCCCAGGGCGATGAGCGCCGCCCCTACGCGGCCGATGGCAAAGCCGGCGAAGCCGTCCAGCACCAGTCCGGCGAGACCGAGCACCAGAAACGCCCCAGCGCCGATCAGCGCCTCCACGGCGGGCGGCCCGGTCTGACCGTGGGCGCGGAAGAACGAGAACCAGTTGAACCCCAGCTGCGTGACCATTCCCACCAGCGCCAGGCCCTGGAGCAGCACCACCGCGGGCTGCCAGTCTTGCCCGAGTACGAAATGCACCAGGTCGGGAGCGAACAGCACGATGCCCGCGGCGTAGGGCAGGACCCACATCAGCGTGGCGCGGTTGGACTTCAGGTAGAGCTCCTGGAGCGCCCGGCGCTGACCCTGGATCGCGCAGATCGCGGGGTAGATCGTGGCGGTGACGATCTGGTCGGCGCGGTCGATGTAGCGAGTGAGCGTGACCGCCAGGGTGATGAAGCCCGCACCGGCGAGCCCGTCGTGGAGCTTGATGGCCAGGACCTGTCCCTGGGCGATCACCATGGCGGCGATCACCGCGAGCAGGATCGGCGCCGAGAAGCGCAGGTAGCGCGCCGCGACGCGGCGGTCATAGCGCAGCGCCAGCCGGTAGGGGGAGACGGCCACCGCGGCCGCGACCGCGACCACGTAGCCCGCGACCTGGCCGATCACGAGGCTCCACACGCCGAGGCCGGTGGCCGCCGCCAGCGGCACGGTGACCAGGAATCCCACCACCGGCTGGATCGCCTGCAGCGAGCGCTGGCGGCGGAAGTCCATGCGGCGGAAGAACACCCACAGCGGGGACTGCAGCGCGAAGGCCAGCGGCAGGTAGGCGAGGCTGGCCATCAGCCCGAACAGGCGGTGTTCCCGGTACACCGTCGCCACCAGCGGGGAGAGGGCCAGGATCGCCAGCGCCATCGCCACCGAGAGCCCCAGCTCCAGCGTGAACGCGTACTGGAACTCACGCTCCTGATCGGCCTCGGACTGCTGCACGAAGGCCTCGTCGATGCCGACCCGCTTCAGCGCGATCAGCGAGATCACGGTGGTCGACACGACGCCGTAGAGGCCTATCTGCCGCGGGCCCAGCAGCCGGGTGACGACCAGCCCCTGCACCAGCACGAGACCGTCGATCAGCGCCAGGAAGCCACCGGTGACCACCGCCCCGCGGAGCGTGCGCCGCCGCAGCTCGGCGCGGGGAAAGGGAAGGCGCTCGCTCATCGCGCGGTGCGGGTCAGCAGCGCGTAGTACCCGTAGCGCGCGCGCTGGGCAAAGTTGGATGCCAGGTACCGGTCGAGGATGAGGACGCCGCTGGAGCGCCCGGCGCCGTTTGGCTCGACGAGGCTCGCGCGGGGGTCCAGCCAGCGGATCACAACGTGGGTGTGCGCCAGCTCACCGACGATCTCCCGCTGTACCGGCGCAGTGGTCACCACGCCCGGCTGCATCACGTCGTACCGGGTGGCGTTCGGGTGCCCGAGGATCACGTACAGCAGCGGGTCGCCGGCATGGACCAGATCGTGGCGCGGGTTGGCGACGAAGATCGCCTCTCCGGGGCGTGCCAGTCTCGACAGCGCCTGCTCCAGGCCGCGCAGCGCGGCGGCGTCGGCGGGGGTGCTCTGCACTCCGTCGCCGGCCGGCCCGGGTACGGCGGCGCCGGTGAGCGGGTGGACCAGCGCCTCGGCCCGGCGATCGACGCCGTGGAGCGCGATCAGCGCCAGTAGCGCCAGTGCCATCACCCCGACGGCAGTCAGGTTTCCACGTATGACCAAGCCTCCCAGCGCAAGCGGCAGCACCGCCGCCAGCGGCACCAGATGGAACTCGTCCGCGCGCCCCAGCAGGTAGGCCAGGGAGACGAGCAGGATCGGGGCCAGCGCGAGCTGCAGCCGGTCTCGCCTAGATGCCATCGCCGCCGCCCATATCGCCACCCCCACCACCAGGATCGCCGGCACGTAGAACTCCAGCAGCTTGTCGAGCTTGAGCGAGCCCTGGTAGGCAAGCGGGAACGGCAGCCGCTGGAGCGACTGGATCACGTAGAAGCCAAAGGTGTCGTGCCATAGCGCGCCGGGTGCCACCGACAGAAAAGGCGCCATCGGGATCAGCGCGCAGGCCGCGGCGACCACCGCACAGCGCCGGCGGCTCGCGGGCGCGACCAGCACCAGCACCGCCACGATCGCCGCCAGCCCCAGCTCGAAGCGGAACCCGAGCGCCAGCCCCGCCAGCGCCCCGGCGAGCAGCGGTCGTGCGCGCACCGCGGCCAGCAGCGCGCCCAGGCAGAGCAGCAGCGCCGGCGGGTTCGGTCCCGGCCCGGTCGGCCACGCCATCGCCCCCGCGGCTGCCAGCCACGCCAGCAGCGCCACCCATCGCGAGGCCCGGTCTGCCACCAGCAGGAAGACCAGCACCCCCACCCCGGCGTCGGTCAGCGTCCGCACCACCCGCCAGGCGAGGAGCGTTGCCCCGAACAGCTCCTGGAGCCCGGCCAGCACCAGCGGCTGGCCGGGCGGATAGTTCATCCAGAAGTCCCGGTAGGGCCATTGCCCGGAGGCGATCCGCGCGCCGGCCTGGAGCATCAGCCCCTCGTCGTGGGGCCCGACGCCCTGGAGGATCGTGAAGCCGGAGAGGGCCGCGCCGAGCGCGAACAGCAGCCCCGGTAGCACCCTCGCATCCCCGCGGCTCACCCATCCGACAATATCGCCGGGCATGTTCGACCAGCAGCCGCGCGCGGCGATCGTGATCCCCAACTGGAACGGGCTCCGCTGGCTGCCCGGCTGCCTGCGGGCGATCGCCGCCCAGACGCTGGCCCCGGCGGAGGTGGTGGTAGTCGACAACGGGTCCACCGACGGCTCGCTTTCCTACCTCGCCGCCGAGCACCCGGAGGTGCGCGTGCTGGCGCTCGGGCGCAACACCGGTTTTGCCCCCGCCGCCAACCGCGGCCTCCAGGCGGTCGGCTCCGGGTACGTGGCCCTGCTCAACACCGATGTGGTGCTGGCCGCGGACTGGCTGCAGCGGGTGGTGGGGGTCCTGGACGGGGATCCAGGGGCCGCCGGGGTGGCCTGCAAGATGCTCTCGCTGGACGACCCCGCCGAGGTCTACGACGCGGGCGACGTGCTGCGCCGGGATGGGGCGTGCGAGCAGCGCGGACGCTTTCATCGCGACGACGGCAGCTTCGATCAGCCAGGGGAGGTGTTCGGCGCCTGCGCCGGCGCCGCGCTCTACCGCCGGGAGGCCCTGATGGCCTTGGGGGGGTTCGACGAGCGCTACTTCGCCTACCTGGAGGATGTCGACCTGGCGCTGCGGCTGCGGCTGGCCGGCTGGGGCTGTCGCTACGAGCCCGCGGTCGCGCTCCACGCCGGCGGAGGCTCCTCGCACCAGCTCTCCGGCGGACATGTGCCGCTGGTCCAGCGCAACACGCTGCTGCTGGTGGCCAGGTTCTTTCCCCTGCGCTGGCTGCCGCTGGTGGCCTACCGGCAGCTGGGCTGGGCCTGGCACGCCCTGCGCGAGCGCCGGCTGCGGGTGCACGTGCGGGCCACACTGGCAGCGCTACCGCTCCTCCGCGGCGCGCTGCGGGAGCGCTGGGGCCGGCGCGGGAGCTCAGTGTGGCGGGTGCCGATACAGCAGGTGGTGCCCCGCCTTCCGCTCCGCGGGCCTGAGGCCGGGGGGCACTGGTCGCAGATCGCCGCCAGCTGGCGCTGAGCAAGCATCCGGGGTGGACTAGCGCACGATCCCGCTGGGCCGCCGCCGCCGACCGCGCTCCTGGCGCGGCATCGGCCCCTCGCGCACCGGCGCCGGCAGCGGAACGCTGGGTCCGGGAGCGGCCACCTTGGGCAGGCGGGGTCGCGCGGCGTTGGGGCGGGCGGCGAAGTTGAACGCCCCAGTGAGGTCGCCGGTGTGCCGCCGCCGCCAGCGGGTGAGGTTCGGCACTGGCACGCGGAAGCGGGTCTCCAGGAAGCGCAGCATGGAGGTGTGATCGAAAGTCTGCGAGCACACCAGCCCGCCGCGGGAGAAGGGGGAGACGACCAGCATCGGAACCCGGAAGCCGAGGCCGATCGGTCCGCGGATCCCCTCGGCGTCGGCGGGCAGCTTGGCCACGGTGAGGTACTCGCCGGGCGTCCCCGAGGGAGGGGTCGGCGGCGGGACGTGGTCGAAGAAGCCCCCGTTCTCGTCCCAGGTCAGGAACAGCGTCGTCTTGCGCCACACATCCGGGTGGGAGGCAAGCGCCTGCACCACCTCCGCGGCGCCGAACTCGCCGGCCCGGGGGGAGGAGAAGCCGGGGTGCTCGGTCTCCTCCAGGCTCAGCAGCACCCATGACACCTGAGGGAGCCGTCCCGTCGAGAGGTCGGTGAGGAAGTCGTGCGGGTAGGTCGGGGCGATCCCGCGGTCGTAGAGCTTCGATCCCTTGCGGTACGCATCGAAGTAGGTGAGGACGTTGTCCAGTACGCCGCCACCCGCGGCGGTGTAGACCTTCCAGCTCACCCCGTGCTCGGTCAGGCGCTCGGGCATCGTCTTCCAGGTGAAGCCACCGTCGCGTCCGCCGAGCTTCGTGTGCAGCAGCGGTCCGCCGCTATGCCCGGCGGGATCGAGCGTGGCCGACATCGACATCAGCCGGTTGGGGTCGGTGGGGCCGATCACCGAGCAGTGGTAGCCGTCACAGATCGTGAAGGCGTCGGCCAGGCGGTAGTAGAACGGGATGTCACGGCGGGTGTAATAGCCCAGTGTCTCCGGACCGGCGGCTCCGTCCGACTGCTCGTGCACGCTCAGGAAGCGGTCCATGCGTCCGCCGTTACGGGCGCGGTGCTGGGGGCCCCAGTCGTGGGTGATGTCGTTCATGGACTCCACCGAGAGGTGGAACGGGTGCAGCTTCTTCCCGTCGGTCCCGCGCTGGGTGAAGTCGGCGCGGTGGGAGCGGTCGTCGAAGCCCCGCACCCCCGACATCGTGCCGAAGTAGTGGTCGAAGGCGCGGTTCTCCTGGATGAGGAAGACCACGTGCTCGATGTCCCGCAGCGAGCCGTGCCGGGGGCTCGCCCCGGCGGCGGCCGCCAGCAGCCCCTCGACCCCGCCCAGGGCGGTGAGGCCCAGCCCGGCGGCGCCGGCACTCTGCAGCGCCTGCCGGCGCGTGATCTGCTCAGCCATCTTGTCCCCTATCTCCGCTGGTCGGCTTCGCGGCGAGCCTACCACCGCGGCACGCGGTCTCGTGGCACCTCCGGGCGCTCTCCGATCAGGCCCGCGCGGCGGCGGTCCGCGCCAGCTTGCGCCGCGCTGTTGCCTCCAGTGCCACCTTTCGCAACCGCACGGCCGCGGGGGTGACCTCCACGCACTCGTCCTCGCGCAGGAACTCCAGCGCTTGGTCGAGCGAGAGCTCGCGCCTGGGGACCAAGCGCACGAGCTCGTCGGCCGTGGAGGAGCGGATGTTGGTCAGGTGCTTCTCCTTGCAGGCGTTGACGTCGAGGTCCTCGGCCCGGGCGTTCTCACCGACGATCATCCCCTCGTAGACCCGCTCTCCGGGCTCGACGAACAGCGTGCCCCGCTCCTGGAGGCTGAACAGGGCAAAGGCGGCCACAGCGCCGCGCCGGTCCGAGACGAGCGATCCCGTGGGCCGGGTGCGCAGCTCGCCGTGCCAGGACTCCCAGCGGTCGAAGACGTGGTGCACGAGCCCGGTGCCGCGGGTCTCGGTGAGGAACTCGGTGCGAAAGCCGATCAGCCCCCGGGCGGGAACCAGGTACTCCATCCGCACCCAGCCACTGCCGTGGTTGATCATCTGCTCCAGCCGGCCCTTGCGCAGCGCCAGCAGCTGCGTCACCACGCCCACATACTCCTCGGGGACGTCGACGCTCATTCGCTCCACCGGCTCGTGGAGGCGGCCCTCGATCTCCCGCGTGACCACGCGGGGCTTGCCCACGGTGAGCTCGAAGCCCTCGCGGCGCATCAGCTCCACCAGGATCGCCAGCGCCAGCTCGCCGCGGCCCTGAACCTCCCACACGTCGGGGCGCTCGGTGGCATGGATCCGCAGCGAGACGTTGCCGATCAGCTCTCGCTCCAGCCGGGCCTTGACCTGGCTGGCGGTGAGGCGCGACCCGTCCTGCCCTGCCAGCGGGGAGTCGTTGGTACCGACGGTCACCGACAGCGACGGCTCGTCCACGGTGATGACCGGCAGCGGGCGCGGGTCCTGCGGATCGGCGAGGGTCTCGCCGATCGTGATCTCCGGAATGCCGGCCACAGCGATGATCTCGCCCGCCTCTGCCTCCTGCGCCTCGACGCGCTCGAGCGCCTCGGTCACGTACAGCTCGCTGATCCTGACCCGCTCCACCGTGCCATTGGCCCGGCACCAGGCCACGGTCTCGCCGCGCCGGATAGTGCCGTGGCGCACGCGGCAGATCGCGATCCGTCCGACGTAGGGCGAGGCGTCGAGGTTGGTGACGTGGGCCTGGAGCGGGTGCCCGGGCTGGAACTCGGGCGCCGGGACGTGGTTTATCAGCAGCTCCAGCAGCGGCTGCAGGTCGGTTCCGGGCTCCGCGGCGTCCAGCGATGCCCAGCCGGCCCGGGCGTTGGTGTACACGATCGGGAAGTCGATCTGGCTCTCGTCGGCGTCGAGGTCCAGGAACAGCTCGTACACCTCGTCGACGACCTCGTCGATGCGGGCGTCGGGGCGGTCGACTTTGTTGACCACCAGGATCACCGGCAGCCGCGCCTCCAGCGTCTTGCGCAGCACGAACCGCGTCTGGGGCAGCGGGCCCTCGCTGGCGTCGACCAGCAGCAGCACGGCGTCCACCATTGTCAGCCCCCGCTCCACCTCCCCGCCGAAGTCGGCGTGGCCGGGCGTGTCGACGATGTTCAGCTTCACCTCGCCGTAGCGGACGGCGGTGTTCTTGGCCAGGATCGTGATCCCCTTCTCACGCTCCAGGTCCATAGAGTCCAGCACGCGATCGGCCACGTCCTGGTTGGCGCGGAAGGCTCCCGACTGCCACAGGAGCGCGTCGACCAGGGTGGTCTTACCGTGGTCGACGTGGGCGATGATGGCGACGTTGCGCAGGTCCGAGCGGGCGGGCATGGGCAGCCACGATAGTTGGGCCCGCTCGGCCCACGGCCCCCGCCGGGCCCCGACCACCCCCGATTCGTCTACGCGGAGAGGCGCAAAGGCGGGTGGGGCTCGGGGGCACAGCGAGTGCAGATGCAGTGGCGGCCGTGCACCGGGGAGACGTCGAGACCGCTCATCGCCGGATGGCGCGTAGGTGGCAGCGGCACATGATCGCCCGGACGCACCGGGGCGAGTGCTGCCGGGCGGTCACGCCGGCCGGCAGCGCCGATTGAGCGCAAGGCGCAGGAGAGGGATATCCGATGCACGCCAGGAGAACCTTACGCAGGCCGGCGGCGGACTCCCGCGCTCGTGGCGGCAGCGGCTACGCTGGCCCGGTGAGCGACGCTGGCAGCTGGACCGGGGAGATGTCGGGCAGCGGATCGTTCGTGCGCCAGCGCAGCGGCTTCCGTAACTGGCTTGGAAGCCCGGAGTTCCCGGCCGCCCCCGGGCGCTACCACCTGTTCGTGTCGCTGGCCTGCCCCTGGGCCCACCGGGCGATCATCGTCCGCCACCTGAAGGGGCTGCAGCGCGTGATCGGGATGTCGATCACCGACCCCGTCCGGGACGGGCAGGGGTGGGCGCTGCGCAAGGTTCCCGGCGCCACCGGCGACCTCTCGGGCGCGGGCCTGAGCTTCGTCGCCGAGGCCTACGAGGCCACCGAGCCCGGCTACGAGGCCCGGGTGACGGTGCCGGTGCTCTGGGATATCGAGGCCGGGCGGATCGTCAACAACGAGTCGGCCGACATCATCGTGATGCTGAACGACGCCTTCGACGAGTGGGCCGAGCATCCGGAGCTCGATCTCTACCCGACGGCGCTCCGCCCGGAGATCGACGAGCTCGCTGCGCGCATCTACGAGCGCGTCAACGACGGCGTCTACCGCTCCGGCTTCGCCACCAGCCAGGCGGCCTACGAGGAGGCTGTGCGGCCGTTGTTCGACACCCTCGACGAGCTGGAGGAGCGCCTGGAGGCACAGCGGTTCCTGATGGGGGCCCAGCAGACGCTCGCGGACTGGCGCCTCTTCACCACGCTGGTGCGCTTCGACGCCGTCTACCACGGCCATTTCAAGTGCAACCTCCGCCGGATCGTCGACTACCCCAATCTTTACCGGTACCTGCGTGACCTGTACGCCACCGACGGCGTCGCCGCCACCGTCGACATGGACCACATCAAGCGCCACTACTACCTCACCCACCGGTCGATCAACCCCAGCGGAATCGTCCCCGTGGGGCCGGCGCAGGACCTGGCGGCGCCGAACGGCCGGGCGGAGCGCTTCGACGTCGCCGTTTAGTTCACGCTACGAACCGCGACCAGCTCGAGGCGGTTTCCCCACGGATCCTCGGTGTAGAACCGGCGAACGCCCGGGCACTCGTCGTTCCACGCCACCGTTGCGCCCCCCGCCGCGAGTCTGTCGGCCAGCCCATACTTCGCTTTGCGCCGCCGCCACGGTCGGCGCTATCCGCGTCATCGTGATCCGCGCCTGTCATTCGCTAACGAGCCTGACGAAGATAGTACGGCTACGGTGTCTGATGACGGTATCCTAAACATCACGCATCATGCCTAGGACCACAATCGATCTGGATAGCACCGTGCTGGAGGACCTCAGGCACCGCAGCGCGGCCGAGGGGAAGAGCATGGGCGAGGTGGCCTCCGAGCTGCTGGCGGGGCCGCTGCGAGCCCATGCGGACGTTCGCGAGCAGGAGCCGTTTCGGTGGCGGACGCAGCCCCTCGGACGACCGCGAGTCGATCTCGAGGACCGCGACGCCGTGTGGGCGGTGCTGGACGGGCGTGCGTGAGCCGGACCGTCGACGCCAACATCCTCCTCTATGCCGTCAACGAGGACGCGCCGAGCATCGCGTTGTCCTGGAGCTCATCGAAGCTCTCGGAACGGGGCCGGACCTCCTGTACCTGTTCTGGCCGACGATCATGGGCTTCTTGAGGATCAGCACGCCAGGCGCGATCCTGCCCGCCCCGCTCTCTCCGAAGGAGGCGATGACGACGGTCCGGGAGCTGCTCATCCGTTCCGCACGTACGCTCGCCCGGCGAGCACCAGGGGTTCTGGGAGCTATACCAAGCTACGGGTGGCGAGTCCGCGCGCGGAAACCTGGTTCCGGACGTGCAATCTCGCGACCCTGATGCGCCAGCACGGCGTCCGCACGATCTACACCCGCGACCGCGGGTTCCGTCGCTTCGACGCGATCGAGGTGATCGACCCGCTCGCATGAGCGCTGCGGAGGGGGTCGCTTGTAGAGTGCCGAGGGGCGATGGGCTCGTTGACAGACCTGGTCAGCATCGTTGATGCGGACCCTGATCTCGGTGAGCTGCTGGACCCCGAGCAGCGCGAGCGGGCTCGCCGCGAGGCGCTGACCAGGGTGAAGCGACTCTCGCCGGGCGCTTGGGACGCCGCCAACGCGGTCCAGCCCGACATCCACCACCGCGGCTTTCTGATCATCGAGGGGCTGATCTCCAGGCAGGTCGAGGTGCTCTCGCGCGGCTGCGTCGAGTTGCTCGGCCCTGGCGACGTGCTCCGGCCATGGGGTTGGGACGCCGATGGCTCGCACGTACACGCCGAGGTGGGGTGGTACGTGCTGGAGCCGACGCGGCTCGCGGTGCTCGACCACGGTCTGGTGCTCCGGATGACCCCCTGGCCGGCGCTGGGGCTCGAGCTCTTTGCCCGCGGCACCCGGCGCGCCCATTCGCTGGCGGTGGCGCTGGCGATCGCGCACCACCCCCGCGTGGACGATCGTCTGCTGCTGACCCTGTGGCACCTCGCCGAGCGCTGGGGCCGGGTCGGTGCCGAGGGCGTCGTCGTGCCCCTGCCCCTATCCCACCAGCGCCTGGCCGACCTGGTGGGAGCGCACCGTCCGTCGGTGACCACCGCCATCGGCGATCTCAGCCGCTCGGGGGCGCTACGGCGCCGTGATGACGGAACCTGGATCCTGCACGGGTCCCCCCCGGCGGAGCTCCGTCATCACCGCCTCGTGGCGGCAATGAGCTGAGCGAGGCCTTCGCGGGCGATCCGCGATCGAGCGACCGCCGGTGCGGCCGGTTCCGAACCTATGAGACCGGCCGCCCGGGGTGCGTACATCTCCTCAGCTGCTCAGACCACGCGGCCGCGGCGGCCGCCGAAGAAGGCCATGACCGCCAGGATCGCGATCAGGAACAGCAGCGGGTGGACGACCACGCCGCCGGCTACGGCGACGATCAGCAGGATGACGGCAAGTGCGAACAGCATCCAGCACCTCCAGTTGGCGTTGGCCTTGTCGATCCCGATGGGCCGTTGCGCGCACCGATCGGGTGAGCTAACTATCGACGCGCAGAGGGGGCGCACCGAGGGGGCCGGTATCCACGCCGACGTACGGATGCGGACATGCCCGGGCCGGCTCGCAGCCCGAAGCGCCAGTCGTGGACGGCGCTTCGGGCTGGTCGACCCGTTCCTAGGAGACGGTCTCGCCGAGCTCGCCGGCCTTGCGGGCGACGATGGCCACGTAGTGCAGCGGCTCACCCTGGGCGGAGAGGCGGTGACGGTAACGGCGCTGGACCTGGATCTGGAGGATGTTGTGGTCGACCATCTCCCGGATCAGCCGCTCGAAGCCGCTGCGGTCGCCGTCGGAGAGGAAGTCCTCCTTGATCGTGAAGGCCACCAGGGCGTCCGGCTGAAGCAGCTCGTAGGCGGTGGCGAAGGCCGCGGGGGGGATGTCGCCGAAGCCGAGGGCCGCGACGCTGGTCAGGCAGTTGAAGTGCCGTTTGGCCATTCGCTCGTGATCGGGCTTGTCCAGATGCGTGAGGTCGGCAACCAGGTAGTCCTCGTAGACCTCGGGCCGGTCGCGCTCAGCGGCGACAGCGGCCTCCTCGATGATGTCAACGCCGACGAGGGTCTTGGCTCCGAGCGCGGCGAGTTCCTCGCCCATCATCCCGTTGCCGGCACCGACGTCTATGACCACCAGGTCGCCGGCTTCACGACCGCTACGCTCCAGCTGCTCCTGGACCAGCTCCCGGATCACCCGCGGCGAGCAGCACTTCAGCTCTTCGTAGAAGAGGCGCTCGTATAGCCCCGGGACCTCGTAGATGGCGGCGTAGTCGTGAAAGCGCAATCGCCGCCACTCCCCGTCGACCCCGACCTCACACCACTCCTCATCCTGCGACAGACGCCCCGAGTCGGGTTCGGGTATCCGCAGGTCCACCCGTAGGTGCTGCTCTTTAATAGGCATGGCCTTGTCCTTACCCACGAGGTTGGCCATTTCTAACAAGAGCTGTTTGGTGGCCTATCCGGAAGGGCTTGGCTCCGACGCCTCGGGCTCGTCAGGCCGGATCGGCTGACCGAACTCCGGGCACGCCTCGTTGCGGCACTCCCACCCATGCTCGGGGCCGGCGAGCGCGGAGCTGGCCGGCTGACCGCAGTCGGGACAGAGGGGCGGGCTCACCGGGCGATCCTACTCCGGGCGCGGGCCTAGCCAACTGCCTCGAGTGGCGCGCCGGTGGAAATCGCCGCGTGCGCCGGCTGCGCCTCATCGTGCTTGGATCGTAAAGAAATCGCGGCTATAGGGAGCGAGGAAGAACCCTGGTACGCCGACCTGTCCCGGCACGATCGGCACCGGCGCGAGCGGACCTCGCCCGGTGCGATGACCGTAGAGGTAGCCGGCTACCCACGCGGGGTTGATGTCCAGCTCGACGGCGCGCACCACACGGGCTCCGAGCAGCGCGTCGGCGAGTGCCGTGACTGAGAGATGCTCGCCGCCGGCCCAGATCAGCCGTCCGTCGGCCGTTATCCCCAACGCTGAGCGAGCAGGGTCGTTCACGCCGGCGAGCGTCGCGCCCCAGCAGCGCAAGCAGTTCAGTGTTGCTGCTGGTCCTCCGTGGTCGATCAGCAATTTGAGGTTCTGACGGACTGACGCGATCGACCTTCCGGCCTGCGGCACTCCTGCGCGCCACAGGCCGATGTCGGTCTGGCCATCTTTGTAGGTAACGATCGAGCCCGAATCCGCCTGCAACGACGCGCCAGTGCGCCCGTAGGACAAGAAGCCTCCGGCGCCAGTCGAGAACTTGAAAGCCCCGTTGAAAGCGGCGACGAGTTGACGACGCTCGGAGCCGACCACCGCCGGCCCCCAACGCCATCCCGAACCGCCTGGATCTACCGTCCCCGCGTGAAGCCTCAGCTCTACCAGCCCTTGGTCGAACGACAGCAGGGCGACGCCCGACGGCGAGCGCGCGATCCAGGCCGCGGTCTTCCCGTGCCAGCGCACCACGGGCATGAAGCCACTCGGGGCAGAGCTCATCGCCGCTCCGAGGAGCTGCGGATAGAACGGCCCCGGGAGCTTGTGCACGACGGAGCTGTGCGGTCGCCTGACCACGGCGGCTGTATTCGAGCTGGAGCCCGAGGAGTGGCCGCCCGCTGAGGATGCAGCGGAGCCGCTGGCATTGCTCGTGGCGCCATTACCGCAGCCGGCGAGGGCGAACACCGCGGTACAGCTGGCCGTCAGCATCGCGAGAGTTCGCACCATCATCGCTGCCCGTGTTGACCAGGCTGTCAGCTAGTTCGCCGCGCGGTCGCGATCCCGCCCTCATGGGCGAGTGCCCTGACTGCGACTTCGGCGAAGTCGCAGTCCTCCAGCGCGCGTTGCCACCAGTCGACGCTGGCGGGGTGCTCTCGTCGTCCTGCAGCGTGGCGAAAAGCGTTTCTCAGCAATCGAAGGACACCCGCAGGGCCGCGTCTGAGCATCTTGCCCACGAAGCGGGCGATCAGCGCCCGATCGCGGGCATCGCGGAGCCCCAGGGTGAACATCATGTCGCCAATCACGAGGCGCCCGCCGGGGCGTAGCACCCGGCCGACTTCCCCCAATGCCAGGCGCTTGTCGGCATCATTGAGATGGTGAAAGCAGTAGTTGGAGAGCACCACGTCGACCGATCCCGCGGCGAGCGGAAGATCGGTGGCGCTGCCGATCACCGCGTTGACGTTGGTGAGCGGAATACGCGCGATCTCGGTCTCGAGATGGCGGCACATCTCGGGTGAGACGTCCAGCGCCGTCACGTGACTAACTGTGGGCGCGGCCGTGAGCGCGAGCAGTCCGGTTCCGGAGCCGATGTCGAGTACGCGGTCGCTTCGGCGCAACTCCGCGAGCGCGATGATCTCCTGGCGCAAACTCAAGAACCCGGCGTTGCGGCCAGCTCAGCCATTTCGCCGACGCGGTTGTCCCAGCGCGTTGCCGGACGCCAACGGAACCGAAGCCGGCGGCTCGCTCGCCCGGGAGCGGGCGAGTTCCACACCGCGGCTGGGGGCGACGATTCCGAGGATACGACGCTCAAGGAAGGAACTGGATAACTGCTCCGACGGCGCATCTAAGCTCTATTTGACATTGTCACGGGTGCCTGGGATCTAAATCGCCGGTGAGACTTCACTCATCCCCGACGCGGGCTGGTCTCGATGCCTAGCGCGTTCGGTCCGTCTGCCCAACGGCGAAGCTGTTCCGTGGCAACGCCATCCGATGCGTTTCGGTTTCGGGCCTTGCACCGGCAGGTATGATTCCGACCGCGTTATTGACAGCGTTATTCGCTCAGGGAGCAGGACCTGTTTGCCCCACAGGTCCGCTTGATTC
>JAABUZ0100001730.1_pt1 | contig 39885 bp, 37 predicted proteins | sample 5562091 | NCBI WGS metagenome assembly JAABUZ01 (sample SAMN12813069, study PRJNA571459) | rock metagenome | isolation source: Antarctica rocks | place: Antarctica: Victoria Land, Linnaeus Terrace sud | collected 2015-12-21 | reverse complement strand
GATAACGGTTTTCCAGTTCGTCCAGGCTAAGGTGGGGGGCTATGGTAATCCGTTTGGGCATGCGGCAACATACAGGCGCGAGATAGCTCCCTCCATTATACTACGGTCATTCCATCCGACTTGATATAACATGGTGTAGGCATGTGTATCAGTATTAGGAGCATTTATGTGCAAATCCCATCTACAGATTATAAAGATTCAATAAAGGATAATATAGGTTTCATTTTTTTGCCAAAATCAAACTCTGCTTCAAAGCAGAATTTAGCATTATTGCTATAGGTGTCGTAATCAATTAATATTTTATCAACTGCTGCCTTAATTTCCTGAGTATCAGATGGCTCATTAATTATAATACCAAATTGATACTTTTCAATTAATTGGGACAATGATGGAAAGTTGCTCACTAAAACTGGCTTACCATGCTTTAAATAAAAGGCTAGCTTTCCAGAGGCCATTGCTATTTTAGTAAAGTTATCCCCCATATTTGCATAGAAAGCTAAACCTATAGTCGATGAGGCATAAATCTTGTCGACTTGGTCATAGGGAAGTGGAGTCAAAGAGAGAAATAAGTTCTTTGAATTCACCTGCCGTAATGACTGTATATAAGGATCTTCTTCCTTAATTACTTTTGGAGCTACTCCATGAAAGATCAGAGCAAACCCGCTGTCAATAGACGCGAAAGCATGAGCCAAGGATTTTGAACAGACAAGCTCGTTGAGCATGCCAGCTTGCAAAACAATGTAGGGAAATTTCTCTTTACTCAAATTGAACTTGTCTCTAAAAAAGTTTCCATTATTTGTATCCAGACAATCATTAAGAGATGAGTTAGGTAAGTAAAAAACTTTCGGGTGTTGATATTGATAGTAGTCACAAAGTGTTTTAAACCTGTCTTCATCTTGAATAATTACACAGTCGGATTTTTTGTATGCCAACTTAGCCATTTCCAGGAAAATTTTAGAAATATATCTATACCTTTTCGGTGGCTCTAGTTCTAAAGAAAGAAAAATAAATTTTTGTTTAAACAAATAGAACCAGAAAAATGCAATAATCAAACCATGAAGATCAATTACAATGTTAATACTTTGTTTTGAATTGTTCGCTCGTCGCTCATTTTTGAGAATGTAAGCAAAATATTGAAAAGAATGGATACTTAGTTGGACTATTTTTATTAAGTTAGTTAAAATATCAATTGAATTAACTTGATATAAGTTATTAAGTATGCTTGTTAAATATAAAATGTTTACTCCGCATCCTATTTTATTTGTTTGCGGTATAGCATTATTGTGAGTGGCAAATATAGTAACTAAGTATCCATGTTCCTCAAGTATTTTTGATAAATTAATGATAGTGGGGGCAAGGCTAAGATTGCCCTCACATAACAAGATGTAACATAATTGCTGCATAATTTTATTCCAATAGAAATTAAGTAAAGAGTTATTTCATGATCGCGCGTAGTGTGTTTGCAACCTGTTCCATTTGCTCATCAGTCAATGCTATGCCACTGGGAATATAGAAACCACGACAAGCGATTCTCTCTGCTACTGGGCAAGACTCGTAAGCAAACAACCCCATTTTTTGTAATACCGGCTGCTCGTGCATCGGCCAGAAGAAGGGACGGCTACCAATTTGATGCTGACGTAAGCGTCGCATCGCATCAACAGCATCAAATGGTACTTCATCCTTCAATACCAAGCCGTATACCCAATAAATATTATCGGCATAGTCAGTACGTGGCACTGGCAGTTGCAAGCCTGGTATGTCTGACAATAGCTCGGTGTAGCGTTGCCCCATGTAACGTTTACGAGCCACAAATTCGTCTAATCGCTCGAGTTGCGCTACCCCTAGAGCCGCTTGCAAGTTGCTCATGCGCAGGTTCCAGCCCAACTCTTCGTGGACAAAGCGCTTATGAGGTTGAAAGCACAAATTCCGTAAAGAACAACAGCGCTCAGCCAAGCGCTCATCATCGGTGAGCAGCATTCCTCCCTCACCTGTAGTGATGTGTTTGTTCGGGTAGAAGCTAAAGGTACTGATAGCACCAAAACTGCCGCAGGGACGGTCTTTATAAGTTTGACCGTGCATCTCGGCGGCATCTTCGATTATCAGCAAATTATATTTTTCGGCCAAGGCGAGTACTGGCTCAATGTCTACGGGCAACCCATAAATATGGACAACCATGATTGCTTTAGTCTTAGGTGTGATTTTAGCCGCAATCAAGCTCACATCCATATTCCAGGTGTGGGGCTCACAATCTACAACAACGGGTACTGCCCCAGCACGGACGATTGCTACTGCACAGGAAATAATGGTGAAAGTGGGCAGAATGACTTCATCACCTGGACTAATACCCAACGCTACTATGGCAGCATCGAGAGCCATGGAACCGTTACTAACAGCAATGCCATATTTGCGTCCTACACGAGCGGCAAACTGTTCTTCAAATTGTTTAACAAATGGTCCTTCTGAAGAAATCCAGCCAGTGTCAATGCACTCGCTCAAATATTTCTTTTCGTTACCGTCGAGGAGTGGCTCATTAACTGGAATAGGATTGCTCATATTACAAGGATGAGGGTTAGTTCTTATTTAAGCAACGTCGATTATCTTTGCTTGCTCTGCACTAATACCGACAAATCTGATTTTATCTTGTTCTCCAACGTAGGGGCCTTGCTTGACTTCAATCATTTCGATTTCTTCTAGCACCTCAAAGCCATGACCACCTGTGACTAAAAGAATAACGTCCCCAGCTTCTAGGATGCGGCTCTCTAGGTATTGCTGCTGCTCGTTGTAGAAATCTACGCGCAATCTACCCTTTTTAATAAAAAGAACCTCCTGGGTGTATCGCACTTCGCGAACTACAGGATTATGCACGTGGGGCGGGATAATCTTACCAGTAGGATGCTGCATGTAGGCTAACTGCTGAGAAAGTTCATCTCGAGTAAAAAAATGAATTCCTGGTTGAGCAAAACTACGCGATACAATTAGGGCAAGCAGTTGGTTGTGATAAGTGATCTCTTCAATCATAATGATAGGCCAAGGGTTAGTAGTTTTTAGTGTTCTGTTTAGTGGCTCGACTGCGTTTAGACCGTTTTTGCTGCCTGCTTCCCAGTCCACTTCTGCCACCGTGCGATCGCACGAGTGACCAGTCTAGGATTCTCGTCGCCAGCGAAGCCAATCCGCCCCATCCTTTCGCAAGTTATTAGTACTTCACCATGTCCTAGAAAGGGCGCAATCACAAAATTACTCGGTTGCGTATACAGGCTCACTAGGTATGCTACTATTCCCTCTACCCCCGAGATTTGGATTGGCTTGTGAGGTTCGGGTATTGAGCGGTGAGAGAAAACGGCAACGTACATATCGCCAATTAATAACTCAAATCTAAACGGCATCTGGTGACAGTTACAGAATTCATGAATGTAACCCTCCGAACTCAGCACAGCAACAACACGAGCCTCATCTACCAAGTAGTCATGATTCCAAGTAAGCGAGGGGGTAGCGATCGCTAAAGCCGTATTTGAAGGGAGGCAGTTGATGAATTGATTGCTAGAGGTATCGCCACAATAAACTAGGTGCCGTTCCAGGAGCCATTGATCGCCGGGTTGGGTGCTAAGCATATCTGCAAAGGCGTTTCATTTTTTTCTTTCTTTGACTGGCTCTAAAGTCGTCTTTGCAGGTGGTGAAATCATTTCACTGCCTTTGTGGGTGCATTGATTGTCCCCTGTGAGTCTTATTCTCCGTTGTAGTATTTTGTCCCAGTCTGACGACTCATGCGGTAACTGAATTCACTTACTGACGGATTTGGAGTGTCTGGTTGGATTGTGCGGGTGGTTTGTTCCCAATCCTTACTGATTGCAAGAGTCGTGCCAAGATTACCGTCAATCTTTCTGGTGACTTTCATCCATAACTTACCGTGATCTCCACAGAGGAATTCTTCGATCCAGGAGTTACTATCGACATAAGTACCCTTAGTGGACAATAACAATGCATTTTTGCGCGGCACGTTAGTGTTTTTTTGAATCTCTGATGCTCCTGTGTAATACAAGAAATGCTTTGGGCTACCCAGACGCCACAACCGGCGCTCACAGTAGGGACAGTAAAAATGCCGAACATTTTTATACTTACTACGCTTCCCTGGCATTGCAAACCTCTTTTTATAACAGTTGACTTAATACCTCCGCCACCACTTCCCCGCTGAGGTTATTAGCCACTGCGTCTGCTTATACTTCAACTTCCCCTTGAGCTATCGGGATGTAGAGAAGATCATCCCCTACCGTGGCGACGCGTATTCGGGGGTGGTGCAATCAGTTTGACCAGGTCTTTGCCAATCAGATTGGCCGAAGCTGTGCTCGACAAGCGTGAAAAGTGGCATTTGGATGAAATGTCACTAACAGGATTGGAATTTGGTTATTTACATAAAAACCCATCCTATTATATCATATTTTACTGTATAATTCAATTTATGCTCTAAAAAAGCTTATATGAAAGTATCAATGAACACAAACCAGCAGTTACGTCAAAATCAAGTCTCCTTACCAAACATCGACTTAATCGAAAGTTCTGAGCAAGCATTCAATGACGCCTTTCTCAGGGCGGCCCAAATATTATATCAACAACTTGAACAAATCCAATCAGCTATAGGAGTTACTCAAGACTTCACGAAAGAGCCCTTTAACTTGGCTATTCTAGGTCTGTTTTCTAAAATGTGTAGCAATTATTACTCGTATGTTTTACTCGAAATCCAACACGACTGGATAGGAAGTCAGTTTTTAAGCGAAAATTTATGCGAGGCTGCGATTACACTCACGTATTTGCTGGAAGAAGTAGACAGAGCCCTTTTTTATGAGTATATTTCTGCTTCAGTCCACCAGAGTCGCTATTTGTTGAGTAATATTGAAGAGAAATTACACAAGTTTCCTAATCATCCAGATTTATTGATTTTGAAAGAGCAATTAGAGACTTTCATTACCAAATACCAAGGTCATGCTGCTGAATGCCCCCTTACTGCAACTGATGAAGCATACTTATGGGGACCCCAGGAAGCAGATACCACAGCCAAGCGCGGAGCTATGATAGGATTGAATTTTCTAACCAATCCAGCTCGACAAATAACTCTAAGGGTTATGCCAGCAAGCTGGCTAGAGCTTCAACTCAGTTACTTTAATTCCTTTGCCAAAAGTCGTACTAAAGCTAAACCTGGTACCAATTTCACAGCTTTGCGCGATGCTGCCCATTTATGCTTGCACGCCACTCGAACTTTCCTAGAAGAAGTTGTCAATTATCAGGATGTCAGTCGCCGTGAAATAAAACTTTGGCAACAGAGGCTTAATGAACTGTATGAATGGTTCTACAACGCTCACCATGTCTATCAACTGCACTGTTCTGCAACAATTCAAGAGAGATGACTGCAGGGGATCTCTCTGGGCAGAGGGGCTCCAGGGGAATCAAGCCTATGGATAAATCTATGGGCTTGATTGCGTAAGTCATGATTTTATTGCAACCAACCCTGCTGTGTTCGGTGCCATGGCTGTTTTCACATGGTCTGCTAATCTGATTGCAAGAGCAACGATGGTGAGCGTGGGATTAGCGAAGCCTCCTGTCGGAAAGACAGAGCCACCTGTTATGAATAAGTTGGAGACGCCGTGAACCTGGCAATTTTTATCTACAACACCCTGCTTGGGATCAGGATGCATGCGTGTCGTTCCCATATGATGATGTGCACCAGGAGCGTGCAATTGTGGCAGTTCTCCATCTCGTTCAATCTGAAAATGACCCAGTCCAGCAGCAGCAATCTCTTCTCTTATTATCTCTTGTGCTCGCCTAATGCTGCAAATCTCTATGTCGCTCCAGCAGTGCCAGTGTAACTGCACTTTCCTTCGACCGAGGCGATCGCGCTGGGCACTAAGCATGACCCGGTTGTCTGGATTGGGCGCTTGTTCAGTTTGGTGGAGGACTTCGAACGTTACAAATCTCCGTTCATTAGCTTTGAGGTACGACCAACCACCCGAACCAAGACTAGGAAAAAAAGTTTGCTGCTTGGTTACTCTCCTATGGACAGCAGGCACGATATAGTCAAGGCCATTCATTACATTGCTTAAGTGTTTAAAAGCATCCTTAGGCACCTCTGCATTGACGAGAGCGGTTCGCAGTGTGTCAAAGGATTTAGCAGCCTTAGACTGATAGGGTTTAGGTCTTGGAAAAAGTATTGCACTAATATTGAGTAATTTCTCACGGCGCATTACTTCTTCAGTCAGGGTTAGTTTCCCCATTACTGCTACATTGTTCACCTGACGCAGATCGTATAAAGCTGTAGTATTGAAAATCTGTCGGTTAGAAGGGATAAGCATGCCGCCGTCAACAAAAGGATGATCCATAAAGAACCTGCCGACTAGATCGTTTTGATTGCCTAGCCCGGCTTTTTGAGTCTTGTTTGATAGCAACAACAACTGGGCGTTCTCCATAGCACCCGTGGCTAAAATAAAGACCTTTCCAGAAACCCAGAATTCCTTCCCTTGTAAACAGGCCACTCGCACGCGGGTTACGGTCTTAGCTGTTTCGTTTGTCTCAATATCCACCACATTAGCGTTGAGATAAGTGGTAATATTGCTAGCCTGATTGAGTTCGTCGCGGTACTCATGGGTGAAGCATGTACGGGGTCCGAACTGAAACATGGTGGTGGTTACCTGACCACCAGTTAAGGGCAGTTGAGGAGCAATAGCCTCCTCCCAAGCTTCAGCATCATAAGCGAAAGGCCCAATTTTGCAGACCGATTGGGCACGTTCGTAAAACGGATCGAGGTGAGATTTATCGAAAGGCCAGCCACTATATGGAAGCCAGTCCCGTTTCTCAAAATCTATCTTGTCTAGCGGCACATGCCTAACACCAACTGGATGGTTACCCATTCTAATTTCCCAGCGATTGGCTGTACCACCAAACTGTCTAAGGCGTTGACTATCTAGTTTTCCAAAATCTTCTCCAACAGTTTCACCTTCACAAAGCGACTGAGTGTATTCATTAGATTCAAGTCCGCCACTTTCTAGTAGACATACCCGAAAATTTGCGAACGCGAATTCACGCGCTAGAGTAATGCCTGCTGGCCCAGCACCAACAATGCAAACTTCAGTTTCAATAATCTCGCCCGTAGGCAACGTGCGTGCGTCAACTAGCATCACTTAATCACCTAAGTACATCGGTTTTCGTCAAAATCATGCCGACTCACAGACCAATTCCTTCATATTTCGCTACGCTGTGTTTATCCAGCATGCGACGGCCATCAATCACCAAGGGTTGTGAGTCTAGGTGTTTCAATAACTCTGGAACACGCTTAAATTCTTCCCAGCAAGTTAGAAGCAGAATAGCCTGTACATTATCAATAGCCTGAGCAAGATCGTTGCATAAGACTAATCCGTCGTTGCCAAATAGCTTTTGAGCCTCCTGCTTGGCGATCGGGTCATAAGCCTTAATCTCTGCACCTTGTATCATCAGTGCTTTGATAATCGGGATTGCCGGAGATTCCCTCATATCATCGGTTCCGGGTTTGAAGGCTAACCCCAGAATCGCAACCCGCACACCTTCTAATTGAGGAAAATGTTTCTTTAAGCGTGAGAGGACTTGATTCGGCTGCTCTGTATTAACGGCGATCACCGCTTCCAATATCCGCATTGGGCTTCCCGCTTTTACTCCATGGGCCTTGAGCGCCTTTACGTCTTTGGGAAAACAGCTCCCGCCAAACCCGCACCCAGCCTGAAGATATGTGGTAAACGATGGGACGATGCGCTCCCCGCTCGACATAATTGGGCTAAGGCGTTTGTCAAGATGGACTCCCTTCATGCCTTCAACCACATCAATGCCACCAATCGCAGCACATAGATTACCAATTTCATTAGAAAAAGAGATCATCGTTGCCAATAAAGAATTGGCAGTGTATTTGATCATCTCCGCTGTCTTGTTATTAGTTTTGAGCTGCTCTACGCCTTCGAAGACGCTATATAACTGCTCCAGAACGCTAGTACTTTTTTCGTCCATACCACCCAGAACAATCCGGTCTGGGTACATGAAGTCTTGAATTGCTTCTCCCTCTCTTAGAAACTCTGGATTCATCCCAACGCCAAAGTCTACTCCAGCTTTTTTCCCTGAGGCCTCTTCAAGAATAGGAAGCACAACTTCATCTGTAGTACCCGGAACAACTGTACTTTTCACTACCACAAGATGATAGACAGGTTTGTCTTTTAGCGCCTTTCCTATTTGATATGAAACTTCTTGTATATAACGAAGATCAATTCTGTTTCCATCGAAAGGAGTTCCAACTGCAATCAAGGATAGATCGGTTTCAAGTACGGCCTTGTGAAGATCTGTAGTTGCATGCAGATTTACATGGATATTTTTCTTCAACAACTCCTCTAAGCCTTGCTCGTAAATTGTAGGTATAGCCTGATTGAGCTTATCAATTTTCTCTTGATCCACATCTACACAAACTACCTGATGGCCTCGCTCAGCTAAGCAAACGCCTGACACCAGTCCAACATACCCTGTTCCGATCACAGAAACTTTCATTTATGCTTCTTCCGCCTCAGAATTATAGTAGTACCAAATCAGTGAGCGCTTTAGTCCTTCATCCAGAGAAATGCCGGGGTTGTAATCTAAATCAACTCTGGCTTTATCTATCACTGGACAACGACGATTTGGATTATCAACCAAATAGTCTTTATCAGCACTGACCTGTAAAATAACCTTTCCTGGGTAATCGAAAAGATCCCTAGCTTGCTCTGCGACGCGTTCTGCAAGATTTGCTATAGAGATCTCAGGCTTTTCTACACCTATATTGTAGGCTTCGCCATCTAGACCTCTTACCAAAATTTTGTAGTAGCCGACTATTGCGTCAGCAATGTAACAAAACGTCCGGGTTGGAGATCCATTAGAGAGGAGTTCAATGTCTCTTCCAGCCAAGATATCTCGAGCAAAATCCGGCAGAACTCTCTTGTCTGTAATCTTCAGTCCTGGTCCGTAGTTATTAAAGGGACGTGCAACTTTAATAGGGAGACCATACTGTTGAGCAAAATTCACACAAAGGGTTTCACCGTAACGTTTGGATTCATCATAACAGGCGCGCGGACCTGTGCAAGAAACATGGCCACGATATGTTTCAGGAGTAGGAATATTTTCCGGGGAGGGATCTCCGTAAATTTCACTGGTCGAGTAAAACAAAAAGCCTTCTACAGGTTTATTTTTCGTTTTTTGCGCTCGACAGTACTCCAGCAGAAATCGCAAACCATTAACGTTAGCATCCATCGTTTCAATTGGATACTTTCGGTAATATGTAGGCGAGGCAATAGAGGCAGCGTGAATAATGTAGTGGAAGTCGTCTATGTCCTGTGGTAGCGGATTGGTTATGTCGTGCTTAACCAAAGTTAAATTTTTATTTCCTTTCAACTTAATCAACCAATCTGGAATGCCCCGAATGTAGTTATCATATATTATTATTTGTATACTTTTAGCTTCATTTGTTATTTTATTCCAATATAAAATAGATTGAACGAGATAATAACCAAGAAAGCCTGCACCTCCTGTAATTAAGATTTTCTTACCGGCCAGGCAGGCAAACTCATCTTTTAAGTTATTAGAGATGTATTCCAAATCTTCATAGATCACATCTTGAAAGCCTTTCATAACACTCCAAACATTTTAAAAGTTGACCCAGTAGTACATTGAACTGACATCTTGCACCAAATCACCGAAGAGGCACAGAGGCAGGGGAGAGGTTTCCCCCTAGACCTCTGCGCTTCTTGGGAAGGTTCATGCCCCGATCACAAGTGCCGTGGTCTTTCTCTCCCCCTGCCTCCCCATCTCCCCTACTCCCCCTGCTCTCTTCGTTGACGGGGCGAAATAAGCGTTCTGCTCAGCCCGCAGTTTGTCGCTGAGTCTACCTTTAGGCAATTCTACGTCATCGTAGGTGAGGACTTGATCCTTGGGAATATCTCGCTTCAGGCGGCATCCTTCGGCTAAACCCATTGGTAGTAGGTTTTGCTCCTGGGTAATCTGAGAGTTTTCACATTGACCGTAGGTCATGTAGTAGCCAATACCATCCAGCGGAGCCCCAGCTCTGAGGTTAATCTTCGCAGTAGCTACCACATCTACTACAGGACCAGCTATAGGAGCAATCACCACATCCTTGCACAAGACAACGCGCGCAACCGACAGAGGTACTTCAAAGATAGTGAGATGGTAAGGTGTGTAAAAGCTGTAGAGGGGACCCTCACCTAACTTGCCGTAATTGAGATAATGGCGCTGCTTAATATCGTCGTGCGTTGCAAACACAAACACACCTGGACTCGGTTTAGCACCCACTACATAGTCTACGATGCCGCCCCATTCTTTAAGCTGTTTGACATCATACATACCGGTCATTTCATCAACATGACCGTTGTAGTTGTATCCTAGCATCCCACGCTGGGCTACCTTCATACCCGTGGCATTAGCCACGATTGCCTGCTCAAAGGATATCTTCGTGCCATCAGCAAAGCTAGTCACCATGTGGGGCGTTTGACCCCATTGTTTTGCAAAACCTGCCTGGGTGGTGGGATTGCGATAGCGGTCCTGCAAGCCCTTGATATTGCCACACAAAAGCGGGGTAAGCCCAATACTCTTCACGAATCGGTAGAGATTTATCTCCACCCCTGGTTGATCCCCATCACAGCCAGTGAGAATCACGCCAGCCCGATCAGCATACACCTTGAGAATTGGACCAACTGTGCCGTCGAGTTCCGCATTCATCAGAATAATGTGCTTGCGATGTTCAATCGCTTTCATTACGACATGAGCACCAAACTCTATTGCCCCGGTTAATTCAACCAATGCATCAATGCCATCCGCTTGACACAACAGCATGGCATCTTCAGTGACAGCATATTGTCCCTGAGCAATGGCGCTCTCAAGGTGGGAGAGTGTCTCAACAACTTGAACTTCCTCAATACCAGCGTCAGAGTAGGCTCGCTTAGCAGCATCGAGGGTACGGTTGGAGATGGCAACCAACTCCATCCCAGGCACTGAGTTGATGATCTGATTGGCAAGTCCTCGACCCATGAAGCCAGCACCAATTATGCCGACTCTGACAGGGTTACCTACCTCTGCACGAGCTTGAAGTGCTTTATCGACAATAATCATGAATGAGTCCTCCTAGGGAAACAGATTCAAACAGGGGCCAAGCCGCATCTTTGTCAGATATCTCACTCACAGGTATTGGCCACTTAATCTTAAAGGCTGGGTCATCGTAGCGTAGACCACGCTCATAGCCTGGTATGTAAAATTCCCCAACCTGATATATAACCTCCGCGCCGTCGGTTAGAGCTTGATAGCCGTGCGCAATCATCTCAGGCACATACAGAGCCCGGCGGTTTTCAGCTGTCAGCTCCACACCAATGGATGACAAGTAAGTGGGAGATTGAGGACGCATATCGATCAGGACATCATAGATAGCCCCGTGAATACAGCGAATCAGCTTAGTCTCGGTGGCCGGAGCAATTTGATAGTGCATGCCCCGTAGAGTGCCTTTTTTATGGTTGAAAGACAGGTTACATTGCGCAACAGTTGGCTTCAGACCATGGGCTGCAAATTCCTTTGCACAGAAAGTACGAGCAAAGAAACCCCGATGATCCTGTCGTTGATCTAGGTCCACAATAAATGCACCTTTGAGCTGAGTTGGGGTGAATATCATGACTTGCTCCAGTGGTTATGCTCAGCATTCAATTTACATATCCTAGTAATGGAGGGGGAGAGCCCTCTTCATCTATTACACTTTCCAAAGAGCCTTACCACTCTTCCAAAGATCCTCCAGGTAGTGCTTATCTCGTAAAGTATCCATGGGTTGCCAGAAACCACTATGTTTGTAAGCAGATAGCTGTTCCATGTGAGCTAGCTTTTGTAATGGTTCGTTCTCCCATACTGTAGAGTCATCTGCAATGAAGTCAATGACTTCAGGCTCTAAGACAAAGTAACCACCATTTACCCAGGCACCATCTCCTTCAGGCTTTTCCTGGAAACTGGTGATTTTAGTTTGCTCCTGTCCTAGGCTGATTGCTCCAAAGCGTCCAGGTGGCTGGGTCGCGGTCAAAGTTGCTAACGTCTTTTGCTCTTTATGAAACTCAACTAACTCTTTGACATTGACATTGCTGACGCCATCTCCATAAGTGAAGCAGAAGGTTTGATTGCCAATATGCTCCCTTACCCGCTTCAGCCGTCCGCCGGTCATAGTTTGTTCACCCGTATCTACAAGCGTGATCCGCCAGGGTTCGGCATAGCCGCAGTGAACATTCATTTGATTAAATCGCATGTCAAAGGTAACATCTGACATGTGTAAGAAGTAGTTGGCAAAGTACTCCTTAATTACATAGCCTTTGTAACCACAGCAGATGATGAAATCATTAATTCCATAAGCAGAGTAGGTCTTCATGATGTGCCACAGAATGGGCCGACCACCAATCTCGACCATAGGCTTTGGCTTAATAGTGGTTTCTTCACTCAGGCGAGTACCAAGTCCTCCAGCAAGTATCACTGCTTTCATAGGATTACCTCGAAATGTTCTTTTTTGGACTGACGTTCGTTCTGGCTAATTGTGCTCGCAATGGTTAAGCTTTGGCTTTTACCAACGATGCCGCTTGCAACTTCTTCTTCATTAGCCAACCGATGCCGCCTAAAACCACTGTGCCGCCTATGGTAGAGGGTTCTGGGACGGCTTTTGGGCTGATGGTGTTTCCGTAAAAAGCAGTAACCGGAGTGCCTGACCTACCATCTCCAAAATCGTACGTAAACGCCATGTCGAAGCGCTTGGTCTCGTTGGGTGCAAAGGCTCCCAAATTGAGGGCTGGTACTTTGTCTTCTAGATCACGCGTTTGGGGGGGGTAGTTTAAAGTGGTGCAGCTAGGTGAAGTGTCTGTGGTACAGGGTTGCGTGAGAGGTAACTGGGCTTGACCAGTGATGTCAGCAATGTCACCCAAGCGTAATCTGTCAGGAAAGTTGGCTAACTTTACCACCAGACTGGTGCCATCGTAGTTGTTGGTGTACCATCCGTCCAGATCGTTTCTCCACGTCATATTGATGGAGTTGTCGCCAAGCTTTGGCCACACCCAGGGGACAACAAAAGCGAGTTGTGGCAGCGTCTGGTTACTCGTGTTAACTGCCTCTAAGTTACGAAAGACGCGGGTATTGTTATTCGGTCCTTCTGAAGAAGTTGTGGTATTGCTGTCTCCTGTAAAGTAGGAGTTAGGGTCATCCTGATAGGTGAAAGCAGCAGCGGGTCGGGGCGCAGCGATCGCGAGACCTACAGTAGCAGCCAGAGAGATAACCGCCGTTTGAGTTCGGAATTTAGTGTTCATTTTGACTCCTGCAAAAATTTTCAAGTAAGTATTAACACTTTGGACGACAACCGCTAACAGCTTTTCAAACTGCCCATGTCCAGCACGAAGAGAACTGGGTCCAACTGACGCTGCTAGCCTATGCTCATGTCAAGTTGCAGTTATAGCAATCTGATTTGAGTTTTGCACTGCACCGCAGGCATGCAAGCCTGCCACTGCAGGTGAGACGCCGGTGCTACGGAACGTTTTACGAATCACTTATAACTGCTATATACAAACAAAACTCGAAAGCGAAGCAATCTCCCAAGATTTTTCACTCCGCTCATGAAGGCAACTTAACGATACACTTATCCTATTACCAGGGCTGCTAAAGTTCACTCTTGGTGTCTTCTCTAACAGTCCTCAGCGCCTATGCCGCTGGTCAAGTCAAACTGAGTAATAGTAAATTTTTTTATTCTCTGAAAAATTGTACTAGAAATTCCTAATTTTGTCAAGTGTAGTTAAAGTTGTTGTGAGCTTTACTCATGAGATCTCGTTTTCTTTTAAAGTTACGGCCCACTCTGACCAAATCTCGCGAATGAGCTGTAGCTCCTCCCTTGTAAGATTCTTAACAGCCTGTTCTGCTTTGTAGGAGTCCACCCCTGCTCTGATCAACTGTTTCTTGTACGACTGCTTCAGCTTTTCAGTTTCCATGTGGCCAGTAGTGTTGTAGATTTGTGGTTAATGGCGTTGAAGCTGCTCTGGTCTTTGTCCCAACCTCACTTCAATTATTCACGCTTTTATAGTTTTCAAAGCCTCTTCTCGCGGTCATTGTAAACCAGTTTTATAGCAATCAGATTTGAGTTGTGAACTGCGACCATGATAGGCTTGCATGCCTGCGATACGGAACGTTTTACGAATCACTTAGGACTGCTATATCTTGGAATTATGCTCCTTGACAAGTTATTTATGCTGCCAAGTGTATCGAAAGTATGAGCAAATACAAATGTAGGACTAAAATTATTATTTATATTAGTTATATTTGGCTGCTATTCCCACATTGAATCGTCAGAACATTGACCTTGGTGCGATGAGGGAAGAAAGACCCTCCCTCAGCTAGCCGAGTCCTATTGTGACCAGAGGGCAACTGGCTGGAACAAAACGTTTATTGGGATTAAGTTACTTGTGGACAGGTTCACTTCCCTGGTGTGAAGTTGCTTTCCTTGGGCTACTTGGCTAGCTGGGCTAATCCTTTTTGTCCAAAGTCAAATCCTTGACGACACCCTTTAACTCCCCTATTTTCCACCCCAAGTTCCACAACCAGCCGGCAAGGGCTGCCTTTCTATGAATTCGGAGAAAAACCATCTGCATATGCAGACCAATCTTCACAATTTTTTTCAAGCTAGTAAATCTACTCCGCTTTTCTCCGTACTTCTTACGCAATGGGATGTAGAACTGCGCCCAATTATGCCCTTGACGGTAGATATCAATCAAATTATCACGAAGGCGATAGTGAACGACTGCATTCGGTACGAAGTGTAGTTCAGTCCCGGCGAGTTGAACTCTCCAACAGTATTCTATATCTTCGGTATAGAGAAGAAATTCATTCCACTTGCCCACAGCTTCATAGATTGAGCGTTTCATACCGAGGCTGCAGCCAGCGGCGTATGGCAGGTTAGGAGGCTTTTCGTCATGTTTTATCAGTCCTGTTTCCTGTTGTTTGTTCTCACCCTCTACTAGCCAAGCTTCATTGAGTTTCCTGTATTCAAGACGAGCCGCAACGAAGTCATGCTTGGAGAGCGCCTCGCCCATACCTGCCACCCATCCGGGTGCTACCTCGTCGTCAGCATCGCAAAATGCCAGCGCCTCACCAGTTGCAACCGCCGCACCGACGTTGCGGGCGTGTGACGCTCCTCGTTTGTCGGATGCATCAACCATACGGAGATGAGGTAGCCGTTCTCGATACTGCTCCACGATTGCCATCGACTCATCGGTCGAGCCGTTATTAGAGATAATAACCTCCCATGGCTCAGACCATTCCTGGTTGGCAAGCGCCTCGAGTTGAACGGCTATTGTCTTAGCTGCATTAAAACAAGGAATGATTACACTTAGCTTCATCAAACTTTCTCCTGATATCTGTCGCTTAGGTTAAAGAGGAGAATTGAGAATTTTCGGAGATGTCTAACGTTTACCCTTAATCGCCGGGATGAAGAGTAAACAGGTACAGGGTCACACTTTCGTTCGCGCTGCAGTAGTCCCTTGTGAACAGCAGCGGATAAAAATCAGGGACGCGGCACAGATGTAAGACCAAGTGCTTGCATAGCTTCGTTGTCATGCACGTCCAATTCAAACCACTCTCCCCAACCAATCCCATAGGATTCTAGTACTTCCCTGACATCTCTTAGATAGCGAAGCAGGGAGTCTCTAGGGGCTGTCCATGGTATCGCTCCAAATTCATTGCATATAATAGGAACACCGTTAGTTTTTGCCCACACCGCAACAGGCGAAAAAATCCTTACAAACTTAGCTCGATTCCAGTTTTCCTTACCGTAATTTTCTACTGCCGATTTAGCCTCAGCATCTTGAATAGAATCCAGTAGAGGTGCTACTGCTGCGGGAGTTGAAGCGTACGGGATATCCTTCATGAATTTCGAAGCGCGCCACCCCCAGTTAACTCCTTGATGTGTAAAGACAAACGGATCATAGAAGTGGAAATTATACACTACGTTCTTGTCTCCTACAATTTGAGTCATCCGGAGTGATTGAGCATTACTCCAATTATTTGAACAAGCAATGATTGTATGATTTGGGGCACAGGAGCGAATTGCCGAAATTAGCTTAAGTTGCACATTATTCCAGGCTTGAGGTGTTGCTGCCGTAGGTTCGTTCATCACTTCCAGAAACACTTTTTCTGGCTCGGTGCTATTCAAGTGAGTAGCAAAGGCTTTGAAGAAAGCTACAAACTTGGCGACCTGAGCAGGATCGGAGTACAGCTCAGGCGGATGATTGAATGGAGATAGAATAATCCCTAGTCCTGTTTTGATGTGCATCTTAATGATCGCGTCCAGAGCAGCAAGAGAGCCGGTCTTCAAGACGCTTGGGTTTTTGTCATCTAAAAATGCTGACAAAACAACTGGTAGCCGGGTATAAGTTAACCCTAAGTTTTTGTACTCCTGCAGGGTTGCCTCTGTATAATGTCCATCCTCAAGTCCATGCCTCTGCCAGTGCTCAAGGTTGAAACCTTTAGATAACGTCTTTAGTCGGCTTGCTTTGACCGTATACTTAGACTCATTCCCTGCCTGCACGCGATCGCATATGGGAGTTGCAAGGACAGATAAGAGCGCGAGCAGCCCGAAGCGGATAAAACTAGACCGTGAGCAACGACGCATAGCATGATTTTTCATTACCTAACAAAACCCAGAGACTGCTACTCATGCCAATTGATTATAGTTCTCTTGAAGAATGCGGCGTTTTTGGGTGGCTGCTGTCATCTTTAAGGCAAAGGTCTCCATCTGGCTGTAAAGGGTCAGTGGCAGAAGCCAGAGCAAATAAGCAGCAGCCAAGGTCATGAGTGTGCGACGGGGTTCCTCAAGCAGGATAGGCCAGTGAGCAACCAAAGCTTGATTGATTAGTTTCATAGCGATTGAGCCTGCTTTCAGACGTACCGCACTTCGGGCTAAATATCGCAGTTGGTAAGCCTTAGCTGAGCCTTCCCACTGAGCTATCAGTCCCGGAGCATAGGAGCGTGTTTTTTCAATCACCTTTTCTAGGTACTCTAATTGCTTGAGCAGGCTTGCTGAAAGTCCGGCTGAGTTCACCCGGTACAATGTTAATGCCTCAGAGATGCCCTCTATCTGCCAGTTGGTCTGAATTGCGATGCGAAGCCAACATTCAATATCCTCTGCCTGACGAAAGTATTCATCAAAGTAAAAGTCCTCAATCGTCCCGTAAAGATTATCTTGGAATTTAATAGCTTCAAAGACCTCTCGCCGAATTACAGCAGCCGAGCCGTTACCAACGGGATTTTCGTGAAGCAAATAAGACGGAGTAATTTCCTTAAGCTTGGGCATCAAATACGTACCTAGGGATTTACCCGCTTCATCGATAAAAGCAGAGCGGCTAAAGCTAACCCCCACGTCTGGTGAACTTTCCAGATGTTCAACATGTTTTTCTAGTTTTTCTGGTAACCACACATCATCTCCATCTAAAAGAGCTAAATATTCTCCTTGAGCATGGCGAATACCTGTGTTCCTACCTCCAGCTAGTCCCCGATTCGCCTGGTGAATAATTTTAATTCTGGGGTCGGTAAATTGCTGACAAATTTCTACACTTCTATCGGGAGAGCCGTCATCAATAATAAGAATTTCAAAGTCTTTGTAGGTTTGCGCCAGAACTGATGCAATTGTAGCACCTATATATTTTTCCACTCGGTAGACTGCAAGAACAACAGAAACTTTTTTCATCTTGAGGGTCAACCCTATTTCAATTATCATCTCATCTCTAGCAACAGACTGCGGCTGCTCATGCTAATTGCCTGTACTGATCTTGAAGAATGCGGCGTCTTTGGGTAGCCCCTGTCATCTTTAAGCTAAAGATTTCTATCTGACAGTAGAAGGACCGTGGCAGGAGCCAGAGCGAATAGACAGCAGCTAAGGTCAAAAGTGTACGACGTGGTTCCTCAAGCAAGATGCGCCAGTAGGTAGACAAGGCTCGGTGGGCTAGTTTCATAGCCGTTGATGCCGCTTGCATACGTACTGCCCTCCGGGCTAAATACCGCAGCTGGTAAGCCATAGCCGGTTTTCCCCATTGAGCAATCAGTTCTGGAGCATAGGAGCGTGTCTTTTCAAGCACCTTTTCCAAGGACTCAAACTGCTTCAGTAGCTTTGTTGAAGCTCCTCCCAAAGTCAGCCGGTACAGCGTTAGGGCTTCAGAAATCCCCTCAATTTGCCAATCAGTCTGAAGCGCAATGCGAAGCCAGCATTCAACATCTTCTATATGGTGCAATCGCTCATCAAAATAACAGTCCGACCCAGTGCCGTAAAAATTATCTTGGAATTTAATGGCTTCAAAAACTTCTCGGCGAATCACCGGAGTCGAGCCATTCCCAATCGGGTTGCGGCAGAGTATGAGGGGTGAAGTGATTTCCTTGAGCTTAGACATTTGATAAATACCTAAGGGCTGCCCCGCTTCATCGATAAAAGTAGAGTAGCTAAAGCTAACCCCCACGCTTGATGAACTTTCCAAGTGGTCAACATGTTTTTCTAGCTTCTTAGGTAACCACAGGTCATCTCCATCTAAAAAAGCCAGATATTCTCCTTGGGCATGGCGAATACCAGTATTGCGGGCGGCAGATACTCCTCGATTCGGTTGAGGAATAATTAGAATTCTAGGGTCTATGAATTGCTGACAAATTTCTATGCTTCGGTCAGGAGAGCAATCATCAATAATGAGAAGCTCAAAGTTATTATAGGTTTGAGCCAGAACTGATTGCACTGTAGCCGCTATATATTTCTCAACTCCGTATACCGGAATAATGACAGAAACTTTCTTCATGATGCCTATTAAATATCACTAGTGATGGGTTTGGGTTTTAGAGAGCGATTCATCAGGGCAGCGATCGCTTGTGGATTGTGGGTGCTAAAACCACCCGTCTCTGCAAATGTGTATAGGGGGCGGCCTTTGACCTCTTCGTATATACGCCCGACATATTCGCCTAAGATGCCAATACTGACTAACTGAACGGCTCCAAGAAAGAAAGTAGCGACCAGAATGATGGTAAACCCGGTTAAAGGGGAATGGGGGACAAAAATACGCCAATAGAGGACTAAAAAAGCCATTAAAATTGCCGCCCCAGCTGCTAGCAAACCGAAATAGGTTGAGAGTCGCAGTGGTACTTTTGAGAAGGATACCAAGCCATTCACAGCTAAAGCCAAGGATTTGCCAAAGGTGTACTTGACATCACCGGCAAAGCGAGGATCGCGCTTGAACCGAACAGCTGTTTGCTGGAAGCCAACCCAAGAACGCAGTCCCCGGATGTAGCGGTTGCGCTCTGGCATCGCGTTGAGGACGTCCACGACTTGCCGATCCAGTAAACAAAAATCGCCGGTATCGGTGGGAATGTCTACATCTGCAAGTTGCTTGAGTAGGCGGTAGAAGAAATAGGCGGTGAAGCGCTTGAACCAGCCCTCCTTGCGGCGTTGGATGCGCTGGGCATAGACGACTTGATAGCCCTGCCGCCACTTTTCAATCAGTTCGGGGATGAGTTCTGGTGGATCTTGTAAGTCGGCGTCGAGGATAACGATGACTTGACCCCGGACAAAATTGAGGCCAGCTGTTACAGCGATTTGGTGTCCAAAGTTGCGCGCTAGGCTCAGGTAGCAAACGCGGGGGTCTTTTTGATGCAGGTTTCGTATTAGTTGTAGGGAGCGATCGCGACTGCCATCATTAACCAAGACTAATTCCACTGGACCGTCCATCCGATCCATCACAGCACTGACCCGCTCGTACAGTTCAGGAAGCGTTTCTTCCTCGTTATAAATTGGAACAATAAAGGAATACTTTACTAGCACAATTCATCCATCCTGTGAATCTATGTAATCTGAGTGATCTGATTTTTTAATGATTTCTACCGCTTTTGAGGGAAAGGTGCGACGACGACGGTACCAGGTAGACCCTGCTACTAGGATTCCAGTCAGTGCCAAGGCTCCCACCAGTGGTAAGATATCTCCTGTTCTGAGTGCCTTCAGACCAGAACTGCCTAGCAGCACAAAGGGTAAGACGCTCGGAACAGTGCCTAGGGTTGTACCCAGAACATAATCCTTGAAGCTGACCGATGTCAGCCCAGCGGCAAAGTTGACGAGGCCATAGGGCATTATTGGTATCAAGCGAATGGCAAACATATAGAATAGTCCTCCCCGACGCACCTCAGCATCCATCGCTTGCCAGCGTCCAGCCAGTCGTTTGGCTACTGCAACACGTCCAACTGTGCGAGTAAACGCAAAAGAAACGATAGCGGCGATAATTGCCCCAACGCTAGTCCAGACAGTACCGAGTACTGGACCAAAAATTGCACCGCCAGTCAGATTGAGTGCCGTTGAGGGCAGAACCAACACTGTTGCCACAACATACAAAGTAATATAGACAATGGGTGCCCAGATGCCAGCAGACTTTAACCAGGCTTGAATTAGGGCTGGATTAACGCCTCCAAGTAGATATAATGCTAGGCCAGTCGCAATAATGCAGACAACTGTGAGTAGGAAAATACCGATTTTAAAGTTCGACACAAAATTATACTCCTACTCCTTGAACCCGATAGTTTGATGCCAGCAAGACATTTATTAGCTTCAATCAGCCCTACGCCACCCAGTACCACCAGGAAAAACGAATGGCAAAGCTTACTAGCAATATAGTAAACAAGCTCATGAGGGCGTATCCCCAACGAGGACGACTAGCCAGCAATAGGCCCAGCGCCAGTGATATCGACACGATACCATAAACGTAGCGGCTGACGGAGTTGAAAGCTCCAGTGCTGAGGATCACAGCCAAGGAGCAAAAGCCGTAGGCGACAGCGACACGGGGGAGCTTGGAGCGTAAGCACCACAACAAATAGCTACTACTAAATAAAATGACCACTCTAGTCAATTGATTGACAGCATGAGTCAATTGTTTGACAGTATGGAGGCCGAGGCGCAAGTTGAGAACATCTGTAAATATATCCAACCAATTCGGCTGCTGCCATCCCCGCTGTACATGGACGAATGCCAAGGGATCTGCAAAACGAATAGCGCAATACACACTAAATAAAAGCAGCCCTCCACCTGCCGCGATACCAGCAACGTAGGCGATCGCTGGTCTGCGTTCTCTCCAAGCCACGAGGAGAAAGGCGGGTACAAGCGCGACCCCTGTTGCCCGAGTCGCAGTAGCCATTGCCCCCCAGAGAGCAGCCCTTGCATACTGGCGGTTGTCGAATGCTCGCAGAGCCGCTGTAGTGAGCAACAGAAACAGTCCCTCAGTGTAGACCACAGTTCCATATAGGGAGAACGGACACCAAGCCAGCACGGCAGTTGCCCACCTTGCAGCACTGATGCCATGGCGCTCTTCTGCCCAACGGTACAAAAGCAGCAGCGCACCAAGGAACGCTAGGGTGTTCACAAGTGTGCCCGCTACTTCGAACGGTAAGCCGAGGGTGATGAATCCACGGGTAATCAAGGGAAAGAGGGGAAAGAATGCAACAGAATGTTCCTGTCCATCATTTGCATAGTCGTAGCCTAACGTGGTAATCTGCCGGTACCAGCCACCGTCCCAATGTGAGAAGAGCTCCCAGCCACTTGTGGGAATAAAGTTGGGAACAAAACCCACCGGTGTATGGACGCCGTAGTTCACAGGTGGGGCGTGACGTAAGGGAGCAATAAGCTGCATCCCCACGACAATTACCAATCGGCTGAGAAGCCACATTGTAGTTACATAAATGAATCCATCAGCCCATTTAGTCGAATTTATCTTTTTCATATACCTAGACATTAGGCAAAAATGTAAACATCTATCTGGAGAGGTAAAAATTAATTTGAATTCTTAAATTATTCACTGCTTTTCTATTTTCCAAAGCCGCTTGGAGCGGCCACTGTAAACAAGATCTATCTTGTAGTTATGTTGTATGAGAAGTTGTTTATGCTGCCAAGCATCGGAAGTATTATCAACTAAAAAGGTATCGCTGAATTTATTATTTATATTCGGGAGATTTTGCTGCTTTCCCCACCATTGAAGCTGCACTTTTGGCTCCAGCAGATAGCTTAGAGACATTGCATCACCTGAAGAAGTACTGATAATTAAAAGCGGGTGGGTAGTTCGGTTAATCATGGGAACTACCTGGAGACTATCGAAGCTGTCAGTACTCTTGTTCCACCAAAAATGTGCCTGGGAACTGATTACGCAGGACAGGATTCCACCCGATAATAGCATGAGCGTGACGAACCGCCACAGCTTCTGTCGACGGCTGTTAATGGCAATAGAGGCAATTTGAGTAGCGAGGAGGTAAGCAACAGCTAGCTGAATGCCTATATAACAAGGGATGAGATACCGACTAGTGCCCGACCGATATCCTCCTACAATTAAATCTGGTAGTGCTAGGGCTAACACTGTAACTCCAATCAAAGTCAAAATAAATAACCAGACTTTTTTGGGAGCCCGACGACAGAGAAAATAAAGTGAATATCCTACTAAAACTACCAGAAATAAAATCGGTATAATCAGAGGGAATATATTTTTATAAGAGGCATTATTGTAGACAACCAAATCTAGAAAAATCTGGCTTAAGTTAGCAGCCCACTTCATACACAAATATAATAGGCTCTTTCTCTCACGTACCCAAGCAGTTTCATCCTGAATTTGGGAAATGTTAGTAATAACGACAAAGATCCAGGGGGTGAAAGCTAGAATTCCCACTACAGATGCAAGCAGATAAGCAATAAACGTTTTACTCAATCGGAAGCTTTCAGTGGCAGATACATAGATTCCATGTCCAATTGCAACCAACCCAAAAAACAAGGATGAGTAGAGCCCCAGCACTGTAGTTGCCGCATAAATTCCCCAACTGAACTTGGTTCTGAGCCGCATTGCTTGCAGCAGTGCTGCACTCGATAGCAAGATAGTCACTATCGATAAACTATACTCTCGCGCTTCCTGCGCATACAGTACATGGAATGGTGAGACAGCTATCAGTGCAATTGCTACCCATCCGATCAGCGACGATGCAAATAATTCTTGGCATAGCCAATAGATGCAAGGAAACGAGAGCAGGCTAATTACGGCAGAGAAGCTTCTCGTCACTGCAACTGAATTGCCAAACCACTGTACCCAGAATCTCGCCATTAGGTAATATAACGGCGGATGATGACAATCTTCTGACAAAGACTTAACGGTATCGCTTAAGCCTTTTTCAGGATTGGTGCGCTGATACTTCTGCAAATCCTCGATTCCAATTTCACGACCATCCAAGACTTGTTTGGTCAATTCTTCCCCTGTGTAGCCAGAAAGATGTAATGAGGTAATAGTCTCATCAAACCAGTAGACTTTTTGGTCCAGATTAACGAAGCGGAAAAACACACCCAGTACCAATAGGGCGACGATTAAAGGCCGTAACCAAGTTGGAGATCCCCTCCAAGTGGGCATAGCTTTGCTTTTCATAAACAACGTATTAAGTTAATAGTTGGGATCAAACTGCGGCGAGAAGTGTTAAACCTTCAAATAAGCGTGATTCAGCTGTTTTGTCGCTCCTTATTTCACTTGCGTCACCCGCCAGCTGAACTTGAGGTTAAGCCAGAAATTCCACAATGTGACGGCGGCGATCGCCAGCAGCTTCGCCACGTACTCATTAACGTGGAATAGATTGAACAGCAAATTCAACAGCAACACATTCAGCACTAAACCCGTCAAACAAACGAGGTTAAATTTCAACAGCCGTTTGCTACGCTGACGCCATTTCCCCTGGCGACGGGCGATATCCCCAAACGTCCAGCGCTCATTCCACAAGAAATTATTCAAAATTGCCACTGACGCTGAGAGGATGGCACTACGCGTCAGCCCCAACCCGGCACTGCTACGTAGCAGATAGTACACCGCCAGATCCACAAACACCCCACTCAAGCCCACAACTCCAAAGCGCAGGAACCGCTCTACCGGCCATAGCGATAAGCGTAGCTGCAGCAGGTGTTGCAAATAATCCACATACTGTTTCCAGCTGACCTTGCTCTCGCCCGCTTGGCGCTCTTGAAACACATATCCCACTTCGGCTACCTGTGACACCGCGCCCCTAGCTAGCACCTCGATCAGAATTTTGTAGCCTTGGGGATACAGCGTCCGCCCGACCAAGCAACGGCGGCGCACCAGAAAGTAACCACTCATCGGGTCAGAGACCCGTCCTAGCACTCCTGGCAGCAGTACCAACCCGACTAGCTGCGCCCCACGGGATAAAAATCGCCGGATCACGCTCCAACTACTGACGCCGCCCCCTTCCACATGGCGACTAGCTACTGCTAAATCCGCTCCCTGTTTGATCGCCCCTAACATTTGCAACAGCACCTGTGGTGGATGTTGCAAATCGCCGTCAATCACCCCCAACACCTGCCCCTGTGCCGCTTGCCACCCTCGGATCACCGCCGAGGACAGTCCCCGCTCCTGTTGCCGCCGCATCACCCGCAACTGGGGATAGTCGCTCATCAGGGACTGGGCTACTGCCCAAGTCTGGTCTGGACTATCATCATCGACCACGAGCAGCTCGTAGTCTCCGGGGATGGACTCATCCAGCAACTGGCTCAACAGCCGAATAAGCTGCTGGATATTTGCTCCCTCGTTGTAGGTTGGAATCACCAGTGAAAAGCTGAGCCGGTCACTCCACACACTTTGAGCGGCTGGCGGTACTTCAGCAATCTGCAGGGGACCAGATGGAACCGGCACAAGGGAGTTGGGTGATACAATCATAAAATAAGTTCCAATCAAAAGAGCGTGTGTAAATGTTGACGGTGTGAGAAATCAGGGACGCCGCAGAGGTGTAAGACCAAGTGCTTGCATAAGTTCGTTGTCATGCACGTCCAACCCAAACCACTCTGCCCAACCAATTTCATAAGACTCCAGTACTTCCCTGACATCTTTTAGATAGCGAAGCAAAGAGTCTCTAGGGGCTGTCGACGGTAGCGCTCCAAACTCATTGCATATAACAGGAACCCCATTAGTTTTTGCCCAATCCGCAACCGGCGCTAAGACACTTACACACTTATTTCGATTCCAGTTTTCCTTACCGTAATTTTCTACTGCCGATTTAGCCTCAGCATCTTGAATAGCATCCAGTAGAGGTGCGACGGCTGCGGGAGTTGAAGGGTACGGGATATCCTTCAATAATTTCAAAGAGCCCGCCCAGCTAGCTCCTTGGTGCGTAAAGACAAGCGACTTGTAGAAGTGGAAGTTATACACCACGTTATCGTCTGGTACAATCTGAGTCAGCGGGAGTGAGCCAACGTTATCCCAATCATTGGCAGAAAGATGAACATTTGAACTTGCAATGATTGTATGATTTGGAGCGCCAGAGCGAATTGCTGGAATTAGCTTAACTTGGATGTTATTCCAAATTTGAGGCTTTGCTGCAATAGGTTCGTTCATCACTTCCAAAAAAACTTTTTCTGGCTCGGTGCTGCTCAAGTGAGTCGCAAAGGCTTTGGAGAAAGCTACAAACTTGGCGAGTACAGCAGGATCGGAGTACATCTCAGCCGGATGATTGAATGGAGACAGAATAATCCCTAGTCCCGTTTTGACGTGGAGCCGAATGATCGCGTCCAGAGCAGCAAGAGAGTCGGTCTTCAAGACACTTGGGTTGTTGTCATCTAAAAATACTGACACAACAATTGGTAGCCGGGTATGAGTCAACCCTAAGTTCTTGTACTCCTGCAGGGTTGCCTCTGTATAGTGTCCATCCGCAAGTCCATGGAACAGCCAGTAATCAAGATTGAAACCTTTGGATAGCGTCTTTAGTCGGCTTGCTTTGACCGTGGGCTTAGACTTATTCCCCGCCTTCACTCGACCACACATGGAAGCTGCAAAGGTAGAGAAGAGCGTGAGCAGCCCGAGACGTATAAAACTAGACCGTGAGAACCGGCGCACAGCATGAGCTTTCATTTTTCAAATTAATGTCCAATTCCGTGGTTGTTTTAGCTGGTCTATAAAGCCTCGTACAATTAACCAGACAGCAGTCCGAGTTCTAAGCCGTCCGACCAATATACGCTCTCCTGGCTTGGCATATACCCCGTGGTACACGTTTCCAGCATTGAACGCCCGACCACAGTAAGTACCAGAGCCCTGTATAGTCACCATTAATAAGTTGCTTGCCTTGGATTGAGCTGGAAGCACGAAAATAGCATATACATGATGCCGCCCCCACCAAGGTTTGACTATTACTTTGTAGGGATGTACTTGCTCGATAGTTTCGTTTGATGTATCTACAGTGTGAGGACACTTTGATACGACACTAGACCTCTGCTCTAAGGTGAGTCCGCCAGATAAGGTAAGTGCGGCTGATAAACACATCAGTGCCACAAAACTCCGGCTTATTTGCTTCATCGTTGCTTTAAATACACACCTTTTTAGCTACCTTATCTTGTATTATTCGGGCATCTAACATATCTAGAATTTTGCTGTCATGGGTTATATCAAACTTTCTAGCAAAGTGAATGTCATCTTTAATTAATGCTGGATAATCCTCAGATGTAAGTATACGGGGATGACCGTGTCGACTGCCAGTCCAATCAATGTAGCGTTTAGGGTGATTACACAAATTGAATAAGCCACTGTTGACTAAAATAGTTTGAATTAAGGACTCATCAGGAAGCCGTGTTTTCTTATAGTAACTAATCAAATCAGGGTGCTGCTTTGAAAAATTATGCAAATATTGAACACACTGACTGGAAAGAGTATGAAAATAAGATCCTGCATAGCATAAAAACTCTTGAGTAAAGGGAGATGAAGTAGTACGAACTCCTACCATCAGGCCATAGGTAGAATTAATTCGAACAAAGTGCTGAATATTATTGATAACCATTCGTGGAAACTTGGCTAATGCTCGTTGCCAGAATGATAGGGAACCACTTAACCACCGGTACTCGTAAAGATAGCGGTCACGACCTTCCCTGCTGCCCCAAGGATTGTGTTCAGAATCAGAAAGCAAGTCAAAATACTCTAAAAAGCCATCGTACTGGGTTTCGGCAAGGAATTGATCGATGCGAGTGAGTGGTTGAGTAGGATAGTCTTGACCTGTAATGTTGGTGAGCCAATCAAATTCAGTGTTCTGGCTAAAAAGCCAGTCAACAGCATCCAAGTAGGCTTGGATTAGAGAAAAATCTCCCCGTCCCCCCTTACCACTAATCACCTCAACCTCTGGTAATTTTCGTAGGGGTGCCACGTCTAAATTACTGGATTTGAAGTTATGACTAACTAATATGTAAGACCCTGGACTGGATTTTTTAATTGTTTTGACAAGCCTGTAGATCTGCTCTGGATTCTTATGAGTTTGGATAAGATAGACAACCTTCATAATGCTTAGCTCCTCTTGCTTATAGCGTGTTTATAAAAGTCGAGCAATACCTGCACTGTGTCCGGCAAGCAGATCGCTACTATGCACGGAAAAATCAAACGTTGTCTGGATTAGTTGTAGCCCTTTGTCCCACCGGAGAAATTTGCTAGCTGCCAGAGTTCGCCGGCTCTGTGAACGAACTCCATCTTGTACTCTTTCTTAAGTGCATCTCGCAATCCATTAAAAGGCCGGAATAAAAACACATCACTGAAACCATCAGCAATTTTAGGTATATTTGGCTGAATCACCAACTGAAGCTTCACTTTTGGCTCAAGCAGATAGCTTAAAGACATTACATAGCCTACATCAGCACCACCATCAGTGTTACTGATTAAAAGTGGGTGGGCAGCTTGATTAATTATATGAGCCACCTGGGGGTCGTATTTGGTGATAGAGGAACCCTTGTTCCACCAAACTTCTGCTTGAGAACTGGCTGCACAAGACAGAACTCCACTTGAAATTAGTACAATCATGGCAATTTGCGATAGCTTCTGTTGCCACTTAACAGATGAGATAACTTGAGTAGCGAGGAGATAAGCAACATTGAGCTGAATCCCCAAAAAACAGGGAAATAGATACCGAGCAGTAGTTGATAGTAGTCCACCAACAATTAAGTCTTCCGCTATTAGGGCTAGCGGTGTGACCCCAATCAATGTCAAAGTAAACAACCAAACCCGTTTTGGCGCCTTACGATAGATAAAATAAATTGAATATATTACCAGACTTAACACAATCAAAATGGGTAGAAGCAGGGGGATCGCACTTGTCAACGAGTCATTAGAGTCAAGACCAAAATCCAGAAAAATACGACTCACGATACCAGCCCACCTCTTAACCAAAAACAACGGCGATATTTTCACACTCGCCCAGCCTATTCCGTTATGAATTTGGGACGGATTAGTAATAACAATCAAAAGCCAGGGTGCGAAAGTTAGAATCCCTGCAAGCGATGCCAGCAGATAAGCAGTAAACGTCTTACTCAATCGAAAGCGTTCGGTTACAGCTACATAGACTCCGTGTCCAATTGCAACTAAACCAAAAAGCAGATATGTATAGCACCCCAGAGCCACGGTTGCCGCATAAACTGCCCAACTGTGCAATGTAAGCCGCCGCATTGCGCGCAGCAGTGCGGCGCTCGATAGCAAGATTGTCACCGTCCACAAGCAGTAATCCCGCGCTTCTTGCGCGTACAGTACAAGGACTGGCGAAACAGCTATCAGTGCGACTGCTATCCATCCCGTCAGCGACGACTCAAATAATTCTAGGCATAGCCAATATATACAAGGAAACGCTAGCAAGCTAGTTAGGGCAGACAGACTTCTTATCACTGCCACTGAACTGCCAAACCACTGCACCCAAAATCTTGCTATCAAATAATAGAGCGGTGGATGCTGAGGTTCTTCGGCTACCCCGTTCTTGATTGTATCGATTATGCCTTTTTTAGGAAAAAAGTGCTGATATTTCTGTAAATCTTCAATGCTCATTACATGACCATCAAAGGCTTGAGCTAACACTTCTGGCAATGCATAGCCAGAATTTCGTAGTGATGTATAAGCCTCATCGTGCCAGTAGATTTTTCTGTCAAGGTTTACAAATCGAAAAAATATTCCCAGCAGTAGTACGATCACGATTAAAAACCGTAACTGGCTGGAATAAAATCCACTATGTTTATTCACCAATTTATTTTTCATGCAGCTAAGCTCTAAAGTTGGCCTACCTTCACGGGCTAGAGTGTCGTCAATTGCCTGCTCGATGCCTTCTGGCTCAAGAGAAAGTCACGCAGTTGCTTGCTAATCGCTAAGAGCGAAAAGCTGTCTTCCGCCCGGCGACGAGCACGCTTACCCAACTCGCGCCCCCACGCCTCATCGTCCAGGACACGACCGAGTGCCGACGCCAGCGCCTTTGCATCGTCACGTGGTACTACTAGCCCACCTGAAGCCTCACCATCCTGGAAGATGTCAGGCACACCGGGAGCATCGGCTGCTACCACAGGCAGGCCACAGGCCATTGCCTCAATCGGCGCTACTGGAAAGCCCTCGTGTCGGGATGGGAGAGTATAAACGTCGGCAGCCGAGAGGTATTGCTGAATTACAGTGCGGTCGTTCACAAACTCGTCTACTCGCAGCACGCCCCGTAGCCGCATATTTTTGATGCGCTGGAGCAGTTCATTTGCATTGCTGCCTGTCCCCACCAGCAGTAGCCGTAAGTCTTTTTCAAGACGCTCGCAACAGATCCGATCCCAAGCCTCCAGCAGGACGTCTAGGCCCTTAGGCTCTATCTCGACGCGCCCGTGCCACACCACCACCCTAGCATCGATTGGGATGTCGAGCGCAGCTCGTGCCTGTTTACGGTCGATAGCATGCCATGCCGCCACATCTACTGGGTTGAAAATACGTGCCAGCTTAGTAGACGGCACCCCATAGGAGGCGCGTACCCGCTGGAACTCAGTTTGCGTAGCGATGATCAAGCCTGTGCATGCCCGCAACGCCAGCGATCGCAGGGGGTATTCGAGGAAGGTGAGCCGCTTGTTGCCCCCTTGGAAAGTAGCGAACACTGGTAGACGCATTAACTGCCCCAAAAGCACGCAAGCGTCGAAGCGGGCATACTCATACTCCTGGCATAAAATGGCGTCGCAGCCCTCGCGCCGCATTTCCCGGGCAAGCAACCCCAGTGGCGTAGCCAGGTAACGTCCTAAGGTTTGGAGTCCCCGGAAGTAGGTGATTTTGCGAACGGCGCGGTGGATTTTTGGAGCAGGCAGCACGCATACCGTTGCGCCTGTGGGCGTATGCGTAAAACGTAACGTCGTAGAAACGCGGGCCGAAACGTAGAACAACACCGTCCGCACGCTAGCTAGTCGCAGAGCCTCGATGTAACCGAACTGGTAGCTGCCCGTGAACTCGTTGCGGAAAGTCTCGAGTGAAACCCCGAGTGGATCGAAATGATCCTCGAATAGGTCGCCCCAAGGCAGCAAAGCGATCGTCAAATCCGACCGCTCACTCACAAATGGCGGCTCTTGACCATTCATGCTGTGGTGATCAGTGTTCTGATGCTCCAGCATAGGAGCAGGAATAAAGTTGGAATTCTGGACAGAGGAGGCCATAGGAATATTGGGAATCGTAGACAGGGGCAATGAAAGGAGTCAGGAAACCTGTTCTACTGACTCCTGACTCCTTCTTCGTGAAAAGTCTAGGAAGATATAAGAGTTCTCTCAGCATTCGCGTCTCGGATACTAGTAGCGCGAATTTTGCTGCTCAGCTGGAAGAGAAAGGTAGCAATCCCAGGTGATAGTACTCGTATCAATAGCAGCTTGATTACTAAAAGCTGAGTCTTTTTCTTTAATAAAATCTCTGGATGCAGGCGAATTGCTATTTGCAACTTCTGGCCAGCCTGCTTAGCTCCTCCAGCGCCGGAAATACGCGTCAAGTATAAGTGTGCCAAAAAATGATAGAAATTAGCTAGGCTCTCATTCTTGAGGGGTTGTAATTCCAGAGGAGCGGTTCGAAATGCCTTTTCAATTACGCTAAGAGATGCTTTCTCCATTACCTCAATTTTGGACGATGCTGAGTCTGAACTTTGCCGATAGAAAATTTGTGGCTTGGGAACTACAACAAAAGGCCAACTAGCTGCCAGTCGCAGATAAAAGTCCCAATCTTCAGCAGGTGCAACTGCAGGATCAAACTCTCCTACAGACTCAAGGGCTTGCCTACGAATTAAAGGGTTTGAGCCGTTGCCAAGGAAATTCCAAATTAACAGATCTGCATAAACATTACCTTCCAAGTTTATATGCTCATTTGCATGAAAAGATTTTCCTTGCTCATCCATGAAATGAGTCCAGCTATAAGCAACTCCTGCTATGGCATGCTGTTGCAAGGCTGCAAGCTGTAGCTCTAACTTATCTAATGTCCATAAGTCATCCGTATCAAGAAATGCAATAAACTCCCCTTTAGCATGAGCAATGCCACGATTGCGAGCAACTGAAACCCCACCATTCTGATACGAGAAAATTTTGAGTCGAGGATCTTTAACTGTATCAAGCAGTTCTAAAGTACGATCAGTCGAACCATCATTAATTACAATCAGCTCAAAATCGGCAAAACTTTGTTGCTGAACCGATGCAATTGTTGGTAAAATAGTGCGCTCAGCATTGTAGGCAGGAACAACAATGGATATAGTGGGCATTTGTAGTTCTCCTGAAACTCTAAGATATTAGACTTTTTAATGAGACAGGGAGGAATTATTGGAGAAAAATGGTATTAAGAGTATGTTTTTTATATACCATTTAATATATCTGTGAAAACGTTTATTTAGAATAAGTTTTGGCTCGATGCAGATTGACATCAACAAGTGCCGACCAGCTTGGTTAAATCCCCTAACATTGGTACTAGATCTCAAATGTAGATCTGCACAATAATTGTGAAAACTAATAAGGCTCTGATTTCTAAGGTGTTGAAGTTCTGGTGGAGCCATTTGATATGCCTTTTCCAGAGAAATTAGAGCTGATTTTTTCATTTTCTCAACATTGGACGATGCTGAGCTTGAAGAGCGGCGATAGAGAATCTGGTGCTTGGGAACTACAACAAAAGGCCAACGAGCTGCTAGCCGCAGCCAATAATCCCAGTCATCACAGCCTGCACAGGCAGGATCAAACTCTCCTACAGACTCAATAGCTTGCCTGCGAATCATAGTATTCGACCCGCTGTAAATGAAATCGCCTACTAGCAATTTGGCATAAACGTTATCTTCAAAGAATATGGGATCACATGCGGATATTGGTTTTCCTTGTTCATTTATGAAACGAGTCCAGCTGTAAGCAACCCCTGCTATGGCGTGCTGTTGCAAAGCTGCTAGTTGCAGTTCCAACTTATCTGGTGTCCACAAATCATCGGCATCCATAAATGCAATAAACTCTCCCGTCGCATGAGAGATGCCACGATTGCGAGCCACTGCCACTCCACCATTTTCATAAGAGAAAATCCTCAGCCGCTCATCTGCAACACTATGGAGTAGCTCCAGGGTTTGATCGCTTGAACCATCATTAATGACAATTAACTCAAAGTCAGAGAAAGTTTGTTTCTGAACTGATGCGAGCGTTTCTAGAATAGTGCGCTCAGCATTGTAGGCAGGGATAATGATGGATAAAATTGGCATAAAAATTAACCTCCGTTACTCCTTTACGCAATTTTTTTTTATAAATGTGAAGTTTTGGGAAAGACGTATCTAATAGCTAAAACAGTAAAGATAGGAAGCATCAGGGCATGACAGATGAGTACAGATGCGGCTACCCCAAAGATTCCCCATCTTACAGCTACTAGCAAGAAACCTGCGAATATGACAGTGAAAGTCAGGTTCCAGTAAAGATCAATATGGGTTTTATCCATAACCTGGAGGATTTGAGAAGCGGTAGCTGCAAAGGGGCGCGGCAGAGCTGAAAGACAGATAAGCACTAATATTGGCACTGCCGTAACCCACTTTTGACCAAAAACAATCGGTACATAGAACGGAGCTAAGCTCGACTGTAGAAGAACCAGTGGGACAAAAATTAGAGCAATCGTTTTAAGGCTACTAAAACATTGCTCCTTTAGCCGCTTCAAGTTACCACGATTAGCACACAAATGAGGAAAGAGAGCCATCGAAAATACACCTATCATACTTAGACTAATTCCTAATCCAGCATTGAAGGCGAAATAGTATATTCCCAGGGCATGAACCCCTAAAAAACGCCCAATTAATAAGTAATCTAGGTTAGATCTTAGCTTGTTTAGCAACTCAACGCCAAGAATATTTTTACCATAACTAACGATTTCCTGCCATCTTTCAAGAGTAAAGGACATCGTAGGTCGCCAGGAATGATTCATGTGAAGGATCAGAATCCACACTGGAGCAGTCAAGAGATTGGGTAAGACTACAGCCCACATCCCCATACCCAATAGGGCCAGACCTATAGTCAAAATATTGCTGAGCATCGAGTACGTGACATTACATAATGCTATGATGTTTATTCGGTTCTCTCGCTGAATCAAGGCACCCTGAATATCGAAGACCGGCTGGATCAAGTAGCCTAAAGCAAAGACGCATATAGGTAAAATAAGTTGGTTGTCCCCATAAAACCAAGCAATTGGAAAGGCAGCCAGACACTGAATAATCAAAAGGGACCCACATAGAATCCAATTCAGCCAATACGCCGTATTACATAGAACTTTGACATCCATTTCATCAGCCTGAATGATCTTGGCTCCAATTCCACCTCTCAAGCTAAAAACATTGATAAAATCATTGATGGTCGAAATGATTGCTATCAGACCGTAATCATAGGGACTTAGTAGGCGAGCTATAACAACCGTTGTTCCTAAGCGAAAGACACGATTTAAGAACTCTGCTCCCCCTAGCCAACTAATATTGCGAATCAATCGACCGGATAATTGCTGCTTCAATTTATTGATGAGCATTCAGATCAAGAACCTTTCGTTGTTGGTTTCATCGCTCCTAAATTCAATTTTTGCCACCAGAATGTGTTAGTTTCTGCCAAGTTTTCAGCCCGATTGTGCATTGAGAGCGTTACTGCTACATATAAGAGCCATAAGCCGTCTTCTCTCATAAGAGAACTCTCAGTTATATTGGCCAGTATCATGAACGTCAAGTATGCTAGCGGCCAGAGGTCTTCTGCGTTCTTGGTCAGGCGTATCCAGGCAACGGCTCGTAAGCAGCCCGTTATAAAGCTAAGTGCAAATACAGATAATCCTAATAAACCTAAGTCGAGCCATAGGTCTAAAAAACCATCGTGAGCATGTCCAATGTGGATCGTTGTTCTCCAGATATCTGCCGACTCACCTTCCCAGCCCCGCCAGAACACGTTATACCCATAGCCCAGCCAAGGGCGTTCCCAGATCTTATCCAGTACAGCAGACCAAATACCCGTACGACCAGTGAAGGTAATATCCCGCCCAAAAGCACCCAAAACAGTTTCTGCGTTAGCCAGCAACAATGTAACCACACCTCCACCTACAATGATCACAGTGATGAAGAAGGGCACGGCTAAGGTGTAGTTCCACCGCAAAGCTCTGTAGAAAGGTAAGAGGGTCATTATGGTTAGAAAAATAACCAAGCCTGTTTTTGAAGTTGAAAGCAGAATCAGGCCAACTGAAAGGCTAAAGCCAGCCCATTTGACCCAACGATGTTTCTGGCTAATGGTAGTAAAAATGAAAAAGACCAGCGCACTCAGGGCCATATTGATAGCCAGCTGGTTTTTATCTATGAAGACACCTTGCCAGGCGCCCACGTGAGCCTTATCCTGCGAAGTCAGCACGCTGCCCGCACCCATAACGCCGTATTTTGGCAGCGCCAGGCCAAGTACTAGGCTAAGCAGCGCGATTATGCCCAACATCCAGGTCACCAGATGTAACTGCTTTTTCAAGCTATAGCGTGTACCGAAGTAGACGCCGAACAAGGTTATGTGAACCAGAGTTAGAACACCCACCCCAAGGCCACCACCATTTTCATCATCACCGGTATGGTATAGCGTCAACATTGGCACATCCGAATAGAATACTGAGGCCAGAGCTATACTCATCAGAACCCATAAGAGTTTTTCCCTGATAATGATAGGAACAACTCTCTTCCGCCGTGCAATCATCAGGAAGATGGTAACTGCTGAGATTACAAAGGGAAGAAACGGTATAATTCGATAGATTGGGCTTTCTACAGGCACATGAGGTCTTAGCGCTCCTGAATAAAACAGAAGCGATAAAACAACAAATACCTTTTCAGCTAGCCTTTGAAGTATGACACTGCTTTGGCGCTTCATAGGTATAACCATCTAGTAGCATCGGTCAGGAGCGGTTAGCATTTTTTCTGAACTCAGACCGTGGCTTTTTCCCTGGTCGCAAGATCTTCCTCGGGGTGGTATTCCTTCGAATAGTAGAAGTAGCTGCCAGCTTCTTCCAGGCTCACACCATTGACTACTAGACCCAGAACGTTCTGGCCTGAACTCTCTAGCGACTCTTTAGCAGCAGCAGCACTGGTAGAATTAACCACCCCAGGTCGTGCCACCAACAAAATACCATCCGTCATTTTGCCTAAGGTAAGAGCGTCAGCCGCCACTATCAGGGGAGGGGCGTCGATAATTACAAAATCATACGTCTGAGCAAAATCCTCAATCAACGAAGCCATCCGCTTGGAGTCGAGCAGAGCCAGTGGGTTGGGAGATATTACTCCGGCTGTTAGGACATCCAAGTTAGCCATCACTTCTGTTACAGATGCCTTAAATTCAGCCTGACTAACAATGACATCGCTCAGCCCCACTGCATTGGTCAATCCCCAGATGTGATGCTGAGATGGATATCGCATATCTGCATCCACTAGCAAGACCCGACGCCCCAGTTGAGCCATGGTTGCGGCCAAATTAGCAGAGACTTTAGACTTACCCTCTTTGGGAATAGAACTAGTTACTACAATGACTTGCAGCGCTTTATCTGAACTGAGAAACTTCAGATTAGCCTGAAGCATTCGGTACGCTTCACTAATCCGCAAGCGGGGGGTATCTCTGACGGGAAGTTCTGGAACCGTCGATTCTGTATTTCTGCCGCGAAGCGCAGGTTTCTTTTTCAAGGTAGGAATAACTCCAAGTAAGGTATACCCAAAAAGCTCCCTAGCCTCTTTGAGGTTTTTGACCGATATGTCTCTGACTTCTAAAATGACTACAGTGGCTGCAGCAAGCAGGATGCCTAGCATACCTCCTAAGGCTAGGATCACAGCTATTTTCAGGTAAGAGGGCTTTTCTGGAACCAGGGCTGGCTCAATAATACGGGCGTTCCCCATGTTTTGATTTTCTGCAATCCCTACTTCTTGGATCTTTTTCAAAAGAATTTCATAAGTAGATTGGGCCGCTGTCATTCGCCGCTCTAGCTCCCGCTGCTTCTGTTCCAATTGGGGCAGTATATTAACTCGTTGTTTGTAGGTTGCCTGGGCGTTAGATAGAACAGCCAACCGATTGACCAGACCTGAGCGTTCCACATCTGTTTTGACAAAATCTTCGCTCAGTTTTTGTTTGCTTTCTCCAATCTGCAAATTTCCACTAGGCACTTGCTGCACAGAGCCAAGAGACTGTCCTATCCGCTTTTGTAGTAGATCTTTTAGAGTGGCTTCCTTAAGCTTCAGGTTAACTATCGTGGGATGATCTTCTTGAAAGAGGGTTCGCTGGACTGCCAACTGGTCTTCTACCTGTTGGAATTCTTGTAGTACTTTTTGCACCCCAAGAGACTGGTTGAGAGAATTCCGGGCTATGGCAACGTGTGAATTCATATCCACTTTGTTCTGGATATCTGCAAACCTGGCATTTGCATCCGCAAGTTTAGCCTGAGTCTCATTAATTTGGGTTTGTAGTTCCTGAATAACCGCCACTGCCGATTTGGATTCTTCGCCCAAGTTGATAACATGGTTCTGTTCTTTGAATTCGCGCAGAGCCGCTTCTGCTTCACGAACCGTGGCCTCACTTCTCGGTAGCTGCATAGCAATAAACTCACCAGCCTTAACCGCCTCAGCCCGGTTGGTGAGTATATTGTTCTGTATATAGACGCTCATAAGTTGGTTGACCACCGCCGCGGCTTCGTGAGGGTCGGTGCCTTTATAGGAAACCGTTAATACGTCTGTTCCGGGAATATTTTTGACTGAGAGCTTGTTTTTTATGAATTTCGCGCTCAGTCGGTTACCCTGTTCATCTTTTAGATTTAATGCGGCTACGGTTCTTTCTAAAAGGGGGTTCGAAAGAATAACCTCTGACTGTGTCTTTAGAGGATTAGCCCCTTCCGCGAGATTACCATCAGTCAAGGGAGCAAACTCTCTGATTTCTTTTCCTACTCCCGTTAGAGAAGATGTAACATCTAGCTTGAGCAGGAGCTTTCCTGCCGTTACATATGAGGCTTTTTGCAAGAATGCAACCGGAGCTGTAAGCATGAGAACAGCCCCAAAAACACCCGCAGCAGGTAGCCAACGCCGTTTTATGCTCAACCATAAGTGCTGAAAATCTATATCAGCTTCAGATTTCATAGCATGTACAGGTACCATATGTCCCGGATGTTTCATAAAGGAGTTAGGGTGTTTTTCAGAATGCACTAGCTCATTGAGATCGATTGTTTTCATATGGCAATATAGAAGGTTTATAATCTGTCGTGATATGTCTTAATCATCCTCTCTCAGACCGTAAATAAGCCAAAGTTAAATTAATAACGAAATTGACAAACTCCAATCTACGCCTTGTGCTTTAATAACTCGTCTAGTAGTTTCGCCATCATATTTTAATTATGCAGCGCCCCATATACTATCCTCTCTATCTAGTAAGCTTGGCATGTTTTGAAAATAACCGAAGCGAAATAATCGGACATATTAAAACTAAACGCCACCATTCTTATTACCTAATAAAGTCACCAAAGTTTTAAGAATTAGCTTGAAATCGTACAGGATGCTCCAGTTTTTTTGATAACGTAAATCCAATTGAATTACCTGATCAAAATTAGAAATTGTAGAACGACCATTTGTTTGCCATTCACCAGTAATACCAGGCTTAACATCTAGGCGCTGCCACATGTGAAAAGTGTATTTATCAACTTCTTCGAGAGTTGGGGGTCGGGTACCTACCAAACTCATTTCCCCTTTTAGTACATTCCAAAATTGGGGCAGCTCATCTAAACTCGTTTGCCGTAAAAATTGACCTACTCCTGTAATCCGAGGATCAGTTTTATTCTTAAAAAATGGCCCTTCGACTTGGTTTTCGACTAATTCTTTTAGTTCCTCTGCATTTTCAATCATGGAACGAAACTTCCATAAACTGAAATGTTTTCCTAACAAGCCACAGCGGTTTTGACTAAATAAAATTGGGCCGGAGCTATCGATTTTAATAGCAATGGCAATGGGGATAAACAAAATAGCTGTAATCCCTAAACCTATCAAAGCACCTATGATATCTATGAGCCGTTTAACCCGAGAGCGTACTGAAGGATGATAAGTGGGTAGCTGATGTTTTAGTTGGTGGGTATCTGCTGGAGTGATGGCTTTGGTTTCTGAATCAATCATCAGAAACGGGTCAAGTCCCGCCAGGAACAAAGCAGCTCTTACCTGGGGATGCACACTCCAAAAAACCAACTCAATACCTTGCTCTGTGGCTGTTTTCAGAATACTTACTAGTACACCTATACCACTGCTGTCTATAAAAATAGTCCGGCTTAAATCAAGAACAATTCGGGTAGGTTTCTTTTGCCAGAGGTGCTGACAAGTTGCCTGTAGGGCTATTGCCTCAGGCATATTTAAGCAAATGGGCAATTGGACTAAGAAAATTCCGTTCAAGACAGTAAAAGAAAGCTCTACCTTCAGAAGTTGAAGTTGGCTAATCATGAAACTCTCAGAAGTACAAATTTAGCTTTAACCAAAGCGGTTCTTGAGACTCTGACAAAGGGTCGTAGCTGAGATTGTAGCTGGAGGAACCCATCGGGGCAAAGCCAGAAACTTTACCAAATCCCCTGGCGACCAGGCAATGGGAACCTCTATGTGGGCTAAGGCAAGTGCCAGTTCAATTTGATGGTTATCAACATGTTCTCCAAAGCGTCGACTGCGGGGTACCAAGATGTAGGGTTTGTGAGTAGCCCCTAAGAGCAGAACTGTTCCTTCCCCACAGTGACCGATGATCAGACGCGATTGCTGAATTATCTCCTGAAACTGATCCTGAGCTAACAGGGAGTAGGCTCTCACCCCAGTGGGCAAATCAGTACAGCTTCCATACTGGACTACTATTTCTTCTGTGATAAATCCTTGTTGAATAAGTACCCGGCTCCAAGTCATCAAGCGGTTAAAAGGGAATTGTTCAGTGCCGACAGTGATCAGAATCATAGAACCTGTTTATGGAAAAGACTTCACATAGGGACCGATGAACTGTGCCCGCGGGTAACGGACTTGGAGTTGAGGCCAGTGAACATAGAGAGTATCTAGAAAGGGTAAAACTAACCTTGCCGATAAACTTAACTGTCTAACCCGTGTGATGGATTCAACAAAAACCGTCTGGCTGCCTAGAATTTTGGCCATGATTAAAAAAGGTACTGTTACTCCCGCTCCTGTGGAAATCACCAAATGAGGACGCTCTTGGAAAAGCACTTTCCAGGCCAAGAAAAAATTGCGTACCAAGTTGCGCAAGTTGCGATTCGTGGGGCTCCAAGCCCAATACACCTTTTCCCCTTCTAGAGCTGCTTTAGTAGTAGCAGTAAGGAAGGTAACCCAAACCCGCTCATGGGTATCCCAAAAAGGATGTAGTCCTTGCATGGTATGAAAATGCCCTCCAGCAGAGCAAACAAGCATAATTTTCAGGCGTTGCATAATAGAGAGATGAATTGAGGCTATGTACTGTGCACTGTCCATACTGTCAGTCTACGGAGATTCGGAAAAATGGTAAGCGGAAAAATAAACAAAATCACATCT
>JAABUZ0100001729.1_pt1 | contig 39891 bp, 31 predicted proteins | sample 5562091 | NCBI WGS metagenome assembly JAABUZ01 (sample SAMN12813069, study PRJNA571459) | rock metagenome | isolation source: Antarctica rocks | place: Antarctica: Victoria Land, Linnaeus Terrace sud | collected 2015-12-21 | reverse complement strand
GACGCGCAGCGCAGCGGAGCCGGACCCTGGGAGGGGGACGCGCAGCGCAGCGGAGCCGGACCCTGGGAGGGGGACGCGCAGCGCAGCGGAGCCGGACCCTGGGTCGAGGAGCGCGACCCCAACGTCATGTACTACTTGACGCTCTACAACGAGCCCTACCGCCAGCCCGTCGAGCCCGAGGGCCTCGACGTGAACGCGCTGCTGCGCGGGCTCTACCGGTACGCGCAGGCACCCGGCGGCCCCGGTCCGCGCGCCCAGATCCTCGCCTCCGGCATCGGCATGACCTGGGCGCTCGAGGCGCAGCGCATGCTCGCCGAACAGTGGGGCGTGCAGGCGGACGTGTGGTCGGCGACCTCGTGGTCGGAGCTGCGCCGCGACGGGGTGGAGTGCGAGCAGCACAATCACGCCCACCCGGAGGCCGCGCCCCGCGTGCCGTTCGTGACCACCGCGCTGGCGGAGGCCGCGGGCCCGGTGGTCGCCGTGTCGGACTGGATGCGCGCCGTCCCCGACCTCATCCGCCAGTGGGTGCCCGGGGACTACACCACCCTCGGCACCGACGGCTTCGGGCTCTCGGACACCCGACCGGCCGCCCGGCGGCACTTCGGGGTGGACGCGGAGAACGTCGTCGTGGCGGTGCTGGCCGCGCTCGCCCGCGGCGGAGAGATCGACCAGGCGACGGTGCGCGACGCCGCCACCCGCTACCGGATCGACGACCCGCAGGCGGCGGGACCCCAGACCTCCGACGCCGGCGTCGCCTGAAGGGCTGGCATGCGCCCCCGGGCCGGGCGCTAGGCTGTCGCCGATCGCACGGCCTCAGTCGATCCCGACGCGGGTACGGCGACACCGACGGTTGGCGTACTACGCTCCGGCGGCGGTCTGAAGGTCGGGGTGGGAGTGCCCCGGGACATCGGTAAGAGGAGCAGGAATGGCAGAAGGCACCGTCAAGTGGTTCAACAGCGAGAAGGGCTTCGGTTTCCTCGCTCCCGACGGTGGTGGCGCTGACGTCTTCGTCCACTACTCGGCGATCCAGTCTCGTGGGTTCCGCACCCTGGACGAGGGGCAGCGCGTCTCGTTCGACGTCGAGCAGGGCCAGAAGGGCCTGCAGGCCGTTCAGGTCACGCCGCTGTAATCGGTCATCACACCTCGGAAGGGGTGGCCCGCCCCGGCGGGTCACCCCTTTCGTGCGACCGGAGCTGAAGGAGGCGAGGCGGTGGCGAGCACCAGGACCTCCGCGCCACGCGCCCCGGCGTCGAGCACCAGGCGACCGGCGCCGGTCACCTCGAGGGTGTCGCCCGCCCCCGCCGCGACGCCGTCCGCCGCCACCGACCCGCGAGTTACGTGCACATGCCGCCACGCCGCCGACGACACGGCGACGGAGTCCCCTGCGGCGAGGCGCATTACGGTCAGCGTCACCCCCTGGCGCTGCAGGGCCAGCGACGCCCCCGCACCTCCCGCCACCACCACGGGGCGTCCGGGCCGAAGATCCACCACCGTGTGGCGCAGGACCGGGGGCCCGGGCGGCGGGTCGTCGTGCCCCGGTGCGATCCACATCTGCAGCAGCCGGACGGGCTCCGGGCCCGCGCAGGCCTCGTCGTGCCGCCACCCCGTCCCGGCGGCCAGCACCTGGAGCGTGCCGGGGACCACGATGTGCTCCTCCCCGGTCGGTCCGCGGTGGCGCATCGCCCCCGACCGCACCCAGGTGAGGATCTCGACGTCGCGGTGGTCGTGGACGCCGTACGCGACGCCGGGGGCGAGCGTGTCGTCGTTGTGCGCGACGAGCGCGCCGAACGAGGTGCGCGCGGGGTCGTAGTGGGCGCCGAAGGAGAGGCCGTGGCGGGAGACGATCCCGTCGGCGGACGTCGTGGGGCGCTCGCGCCCCGGCCGCAGCACCACCTCGGGACCGTCCACCCGTGACATGCTCGCGCGGGTGAGCGACCTGGCGCACGCCGGCCCGGGTGCGGTGCCGACGACCCCACAGGCGGTGGGCACGGACACGCTGCGGCGCATCGAGCTCGCCACGGGAGGCCTCGCGGGAGCCGGGGTCGCCGCCATGTCCGAGCGGCTGCCCTGGTTCCACCGGCTCACCGCCGACCAGCGCGCCGGGGTCCTCCTGGTCACCCAGACCGGCGCGGCCAACTTCGTCGGCTGGCTCCGCAGCCCGGAGGAGGCCCCGAGCCTGACGGCCGAGGCCTTCCGCAGCGCCCCGCCCGACCTGGCCCGGCGGGTGACGCTGCGCCAGACCGTCGAGCTGGTGCGCATCGCCATCGAGGTGTTCGAGCAGCGCATGCCCGAGCTCGCCGCCGACGCCACCGAGCGCACGGCGCTCGTGCACGCGGTGATGCGGTTCGGACGCGAGGTCGCGTTCGCCGCGGCCACCGTCTACGCGAGCGCCGCGGAGTCCCGGGGGGCGTGGGACGCGCGGCTCGAGGCCCTGGTGGTCGACGCCGTGGTACGCGGCGACGCCGAGGAGGCGCTGCTGTCCCGGGCCGCGGCCCTGGGCTGGGACCCGTCGACGCCGGCCGTCGTCCTCGTCGGCGACCCGCCCGACGAGGAGCCACCCGACCCGCTCCACGCGGTCCGCCGAGCCGCCTACCGGGCGGGTGCGACGGTCCTGCTCGGCGTCCACGGCGCTCGGCTGGTCATGATCCTCTCCGGCGAGGCGGACGCGGAGCGCCTCGCCGCCCTCGGCGCCGCCTTCGGTCCGGGGCCGATCGTCGCGGGTCCCGCGGTCGGCGGGCTCGTCGACGCCCACCGCAGCGCGGCCGGGGCGCTCGCCGGGCACCGCGCCGTCGTGGCGTGGCCGTCCGCGCCGCGACCGGTGGCGGCCGAGGAGCTCCTGCCCGAGCGCATCCTCTCCGGGGACGCGACCGCGGTGGAGCAGGCGCTGCGCGAGATCGCGGTCCCGCTGCGCGAGGCCGGCGGAGGCCTCACCGAGACCGTCGAGTCCTACCTCGACCACGCGGGCGTGCTCGAGGCCTGCGCGCGGGCGCTGTTCGTGCACCCCAACACCGTCCGGTACCGGCTGCGGCGCGTGGCCGATCTCACGGGTCGTCACCCCGGCGACGCCCGGGGGGCGGCGTTGTTGCGCATGGCCATCGCGCTCCACCGCCTCCGCGACCCGGACGAGGCGGCTCGACACCCCTGACCTGCAACGACGCCACCCGGGCATCGCCCCGCCGGGTCGCCGCGGCGCCGCCGATGCGCCGACCGTCGATCCGGTATTGTAGGAACCCGACAAGGATTCGTCGGCAGAGTTCGTCGCCTCGGAGCCTCCTGGCCCGCCGGGGGGGCGTGATGGAGTGGCGTCGTGATCGCGATCCTCGCGCCCGGCCAGGGCGCCCAGAAGCCGGGGATGCTGGGCGCCTGGCTGGAGTGGGCCGGGGCGCATGAGCGTCTCGCGGCGTTCTCCGAGGCGGCCGGGATCGACCTCGTGCACATGGGCGTCGACGCCGACGCCGACGAGATCGCCGACACCGCGGTCACCCAGCCGTTGCTCGTCGCGAGCGCCCTGCTCGCCGCCCAGGCCCTCGCCGAGCGGGTCGCCCTCCCCGTCGAGGCCCCGGTCGCCGGCCACTCCGTCGGGGAGCTCGCCTCGGCGGCCGTCGCCGGCGTCCTGTCCCCCACCCGGGCGGTCATGCTCGCCGCGGTCCGCGGACGCGAGATGGCCGCCGCGTGCGCGCAGGAGCCGACGACGATGGCCGCGGTCCTCGGCGGCGACCCGGACGCCGTCCTCGCCGCCCTCTCCGAGCACGACCTCGAGCCCGCCAACCGCAACGGCACCGGACAGATCGTTGCCGCCGGGGCCACCGACGCGGTCGAGGCGCTGGTCTCCGCGCCCCCGGAGGGCGCGCGGGTGCGCACGCTCCCGGTGGCCGGCGCGTTCCACACCCGGTACATGGCGCCGGCGGAGAAGGCCCTCGCGGCCTGGGTCGCCGAGCACCGCGAGGAGCTCTCGCCCGCCGACCCGGTCCGGCCCCTGCTCTCCGACGCCGACGGCACCGTGGTCGCCGACGGCGGGGAGTACCTCGACCGCCTCGTCGCGCAGGTGACCCGCTCGGTGCGCTGGGACTCGTGCATGGAGACCCTCGCCGGGCTTGGGATGACCGCCGCCCTGGAGCTCACCCCCGGCGGGACGCTCACGGGACTCCTCAAGCGCCGGGTCACGGGCACCACGACCCTCGCGCTCAACGGTCCCGACCAGCTCGACGACGCCGTCGACCTCGTCGTCTCCCACGGCGGCACCCGCCTCGACGCCGGCTCGGACGGGGCCGCGTGAAGCTCACTCTCAGGCCGACCCGCGTCGGGGCCCGCATCCTCGGTTTCGGGAGCACCCAGCCCGGCACCGTGGTCACCAACACCGATCTCGCCCGACGCGTCGACACCGACGACGCCTGGATCCGCAGCCGGGTCGGCATCGAGTCGCGCCGGTTCGCCTCCGAGTCCGAGACGGTGGTGAGCATGGGCGCCGAGGCGGGATCCAAGGCCCTGGCGGACGCCGGCCTCGCCCCGTCCGACCTGGACGCGATCATCGTCGCCACCTGCACGATGCCGGCCCCGATCCCCAACGCCGCCGCGCAGACCTCCGACCGCATCGGGATCAACGGCATCGCGGCGATGGACGTGAACGCCGCCTGCGCCGGGTTCTGCTACGGCACCGGCCTCGGCGCCGACATGATCCGCGCCGGCAGCGCCCGCCACGTGCTGGTCATCGGCTCGGAGAAGCTGTCGTCCTGGCTCGACTTCGACGACCGCAGCACCTGCATCATCTTCGCCGACGGGGCGGGCGCAGCCGTCCTCGGGCCGGCGGAGACCGAGGACGAGGTGGGGGTCGGCCCTCCGGTGCTGGGGGCGGCCGGCGACCTCGTCGAGACCATCGGCATCGACGAGCAGGCCTTCCTGCGCCAGGAGGGACAGGCGGTGTTCCGCTGGGCGACCACGCGGATCGCCCCGGTGGCCCTGCAGGCGATCGAAGCCGCGGGCCTCACCCCGTCCGACGTCGACGTCCTCGTACCCCACCAGGCCAACCTGCGCATCGTCGAGGCCCTCGCCAAACGCCTGCGCACGGACGGCGCGCGGGAGGACATGCGCGTCGCCGACGACATCGTGCACTCCGGCAACACCTCGTCGGCGTCGATCCCGATGGCCATCGACCACATGCACGCCGCCGGGCGCGTGCGATCCGGCGACGTCGCGCTCCTCGTCGGGTTCGGCGCCGGGCTCTCCTACGGGGCCCAGGTCGTTGTCCTGCCCTGACGCCCGCCCGTTCCCGGCCGGGGCTCCCGCTCCCGGCCCGTCCACCCCACGAGAACACCCAGCGGAAAGGACCCCCGTGGCGACCAAGGAAGAGATCCTGCCCGACCTCGCGACCATCGTGGAGGAGGTGGCCGGCGTCGACGCATCCGAGGTGACCGGCGAGAAGTCCTTCGTCGACGACCTCGACATCGACTCGCTCTCCATGGTCGAGATCGCGGTACAGGCCGAGGACAAGTTCGGCGTCAAGATTCCCGACGACGAGCTGGCCAAGCTCACCACCGTCAACGACGCCGTCGACTACATCTCCTCGCACTCGTGAGCGGCACCGGCCGGGGGGTCGTCGTCACGGGGTTGGGAGCGACGACCCCACTCGGCGGCGACGTGTCCTCCACCTGGGACGGCCTCCTGGCCGGGCGCAGCGGCGTGTCGCGCATCGCGGCCGACTGGCCCGAGCGCTTCGAGCTGCCCGTGCACATCGCGGCGCAGCTCGCGGTGGAACCCACCGAGGTCCTCAGGCGGGTCGAGGCCCGTCGCCTCGACCGCAGCGAGCAGGTCGCGACGGTGGCCGCGCGCGAGGCCTGGGCCCACGCCGACCTCGGCGACTACCCGTCGGTGGAGGGCGGCACGTGCAAGGTCGACGGGCTCCGGCTCGCCGTGGTCATCGGGACCGGCATCGGCGGCGCGCTCACCCTGCTCGGCCAGGACGACATCCTCGAGACCCAGGGTCTGCGCAAGGTGTCCGTCCTGACCATCCCCATGCTCATGCCCAACGGCCCGGCCGCCCACGTCGGGCTCGAGCTCGGTGCGGCGGCGGGCGTCCACGCCCCCGTCTCGGCCTGCGCCTCGGGCGCCGAGGCCATCGCCTGGGGCTGGCGCATGCTCGCCGCCGACGAGGTCGACGTCGTGGTGGCAGGGGGCGCCGAGGCGTGCATCCACTCGATCACCCTCGCGGGCTTCTGCCAAGCCCGCACGATGGCCACCGGACGCAACGACGACCCCGAGCACGCGTCACGACCCTTCGACGCGGCCCGCAACGGCTTCGTGCTAGGGGAGGGCGCGGGCATCGTCGTGCTCGAGCGCGAGGAGTTCGCCGCGGCCCGGGGCGCGACCGTCCACGCCCGGATCGCGGGCATCGGGACCAGCGCCGACGCCCACCACATCACCGCACCCGACCCCGAGGGCACGGGCCAGTCGCGGGCCATCGCCGCGGCGCTGCGCACCGCGGACCTCGACCCCGCCGAGGTCGGCCACGTCAACTGCCACGCCACCTCGACGCCCGTCGGCGACGTCGCCGAGACGGTGGCCGTGCGCAAGTCGATCGGCGAGCACCCCGTGCTGACCGCGCCCAAGGGGTCGCTCGGCCACCTCCTCGGCGCCGCCGGCGCCGTCGAGGCGATCACCACGATCCTGTCCGTGCGCGAGGGCCTGGTCCCGCCCACCGCGAACCTCACCGACCTCGACCCCGACGTGAGTCTCGACGTCGTCGCCGGGGAGGCCCGCAAGGTCTCCCTCGACGCCGCCGTCAACGACTCGTTCGGCTTCGGGGGCCACAACGTCGCGCTCGCCGTCACCGCCGGCTGAGAGGAGACCGCCATGACCGCCCTCGACGCCCGGCCGGGAGATCGGACCGACGCCACGGGTCGGAAGGGAGTCGGCGGCGACCCGGAAGGTCCGGAAGGTCCGGACCCGCGCTCGCCCGTGGTGCGCATCGGCGCCCTGGTCGACGAGGGCACCCTCGCACCCCTGCGCCCCGGTGACTCCTCGGGTGCGATGGCCGCACACGGACGCATCGACGGCGCCCGCGTCGTCGTCTACGCGACCGACGGGTCGGTGATGGGCGGGGCCATGGGCTCGGAGGGCTGCCGCCACATCGTCGAGGCCATCGACACCGCGATCCGCCTGCGCTGCCCGGTGCTCGGGCTGTGGCACTCGGGCGGGGCACGGCTCGCCGAGGGCGTCGAGGCCCTCGACGCGGTGGGGCAGGTCTTCGCGGCCATGGTCCGGGCGTCCGGGCGCGTCCCGCAGATCTCGGTGGTGCTCGGCCCGGCCGCGGGGGGCGCCGCGTACGGGCCCGCCCTCACCGACGTGGTGATCATGGCGCCCGCGGGGCGGGTGTTCGTCACCGGACCCGACGTGGTCCGCTCGGTGACCGGCGAGGAGGTCGACTCCGAGGGTCTCGGGGGCCCCGACGCCCACGGAAAGCGATCCGGGGTGGTCCACGTCGTCGCCGAGTCCGAGGCCGACGCCACGGCCCGGGCGCGCCGTATCGCCGGGCTCTTCGCCCGGCCGGGCGTCTTCGACACCGATCTCACCGGCGAGGAACCGCGCGACCTGCGCGCGATGCTGCCCGAGGCCAAGAAGCGTGCCTACGACGTGCACCCGCTCCTCGAGGTGCTGCTCGACGTCCCCGTGGACGGTGGCGGCTCGGGGTTCGAGGAGCTGCAGGCGCGGTACGCGCCGAACGTCGTGGTCGGGCTCGGGCGCCTCGGCGGCCGGGCGGTCGGCGTCGTCGCCAACAACCCGTTGCGCCTCGGCGGGTGCCTCGACTCGCCGTCGGCGGAGAAGGCGTCCCGGTTCGTGCGGATGTGCGACGCCTTCGGCGTCCCGCTCGTCGTCGTGGTCGACGTCCCGGGTTACCTGCCCGGCGTCGGCCAGGAGTGGGACGGGGTGGTGCGCCGGGGCGCGAAGCTGCTGCACGCGTTCGCCGAGGCGACTGTGCCCCGCGCGACCCTGGTGACCCGCAAGTCCTTCGGCGGGGCCTACATCGCCATGAACTCCCGCTCGCTCGGCGCCACCGCGGTGTTCGCCTGGCCGGAGGCGGAGGTCGCGGTGATGGGGGCGAAGGCCGCCGTCGGCATCCTCGCCCGCAAGCAGCTCGCGGCCGCACCCGAGGACGAGCGCGAGGCCCTGCACACCCGCCTCGCCGAGGAGCACGAACGCACCGCGGGCGGGCTCGCCCGGGCCCTCGCGATCGGCGTCGTCGACGAGATGGTGGAGCCCGGCGAGAGCCGCGCCCGCCTCGTCGAGGCCCTGGCCGGGGCCCCGGCCGGCCGCGGACACCACGGGAACATCCCGCTCTGACCCTCGCGTGGCCGGCCCTCCACCGTGCGGGGCTCCACTGTGAGGGTCAGCCGACCCGGTGCAGCCAGCTCGCGGCGGCCCCGTCCCCGGCGCACCGGAACGGTTCGAGGGCGTCGTCCCACCGGGAGCCGAGAAGCTCGTCGAGGCGCGCGCGGAGAGGATCACGGGCGTCGCGGGGGACCGGGCCGGCGAGGGCCGCGCGGACCTGGTCCTCGGCGAGCACGATGTCGCCGTTGGCACTGGTGCGGCCGTGCCAGAGCCCGAGGCCGGGGACGTGGCTGAAACGCTCGCCGTCGGTGCCGGGACTCGGGTCCTCGGTCACCTCGAAGCGGAGCATCCCCCAGGCACGAAGCGCGCTCGCCAGCCTCGAGCCGGTGCCCACCGGCCCCGTCCACGAGCATTCGGCACGCACCAGTCCCGGTGCCGCGTCCTGCGCGGACCAGGACAGCACGACGCGGGCGTCCAGGACGCCCGACAGAGCCCACTCGACGTGCGGACTGACCGCAGACGGCGACGAGTGGACGTAGACCACGCCACGGGTGCTCAACTGCTGACCTCCGGCCTCGACGAGAAGCGTCTTCCCCAACGTCCTCGCGAGCGGTGTGTCGGGAGGGAGTGTGCCCGGTGGGTCCCGGGTGCGCCAGCTCCCCGGGAGGGCGGCGTGTCGCGGCCTGGTTTGCGTAGGGTGACCGGAGGGTGACCGAGGGCGAGAAGGACCGCGTGGGGTTCCGCGATGTCCTCGCGCTTCCTCAGGTCCGCGCGATCTGGGTGGCGCAGCTGCTCTCGGTCCTCGGCGACCAGGTCGCCCGGGTCGCGCTCACGGTCCTCGTCTTCGGTCGCACGGGGTCAGCCGCCCTCACGGCATTGACCTACGCGCTGACCTTCCTCCCGGACCTGGTCGCCGGGCCCCTGCTCTCCGGTCTCGCCGACCGGTACCCGCGCCGGGCCGTCATGGTGGTGACCGACCTGGCGCGCGCCGTGCTCGTGGGCGCCATGGCCGTCCCGGGCACTCCCCTGCCCGTCCTCGCGACCCTGCTCGTGGCCGTGCAGCTGCTCGGCGCGCCCTTCAACGCCGGGCGAGCGGCGATCCTGCCGCACGTGGCGAGCGGCGAGCACTACGTCGTGGCGTCGGCCCTCATCGGGACGACATATCAGAGCGCGCAGGTCCTGGGGTTCGCGCTGGGCGGTCCGCTGGTCGCCGCGGTCGGGGTCTCCCCCGCGCTCGCCGTGGACGCGGGGACGTTCGTCGTGTCGGCAGCGCTGCTGCGGCTCGGGGTCGCCGAGCAGCGGGCCCACGGCACGACGCGCGCGCCGGCCGCCCGGCTCGGCGCCGGCACGCGCGTGGTGTGGGGCGACCGGCGCCTCCGCCTGCTCGTGGCGCTGGCGTGCGTGTCCGCCTTCGTCGTCACGGTGGAAGGGCTCGCGGCCCCCTATGCGGCGGCCCTCGGTGCGGGCCCCGCGGCGGTCGGGGTGCTGCTGGCCGCCAACCCGCTCGGGGCCGTCGTCGGGATCCTCGTCGTGACCCGCCTCGTCGCCCCGGCGGTACGGGTCCGGTTGCTCGGCGTCCTCGCGATCGCCTCCTGCGCCCCGTTGATCGCTTCCGCGCTCGATCCGGGGCTGGGGGTGCTGGTGGTCCTGTGGACGGCGTCGGGCGTCGCCTGCGCCTACCAGGTGCCGGCGAACGCGCTGTTCGTCGCCTCCGTGCCCGACGAGCACCGCGGCCAGGCCTTCGGACTCGCACTGACGGCGCTGCGGGTGGCGCAGGGCATCGGCGTCCTCGTCTCCGGCCTGGTCGCGGAGTCGAGCGGGCCGGCCACCGCGGTCGCGTCGTCGGGGGTGATCGGTCTGACGGTCGCCGGCGTGCTGGCGGTGGCGTGGGCACGCCTCCTCGCCCGCGAGCACGGGATCCCCGGGACCTGACCGCGGCCAGCCGCCCGGGCAGGGCACGCACGACGGAGCGCCGCTCCCCGAGGGGAACGGCGCTCCGTGGAAGTGCGCGGCGATCAGCGTGTCGCCGAAGGGAGAGTCAGTGCCAGTTCCAGTCGCGGTGCCAGTTCCAGTCGCGGGGATTTCCGGGGGCCATGAGGTCTCCTCGTGGATGGGTCGGACGCGCCGTGTGGTCCGTCCGAGCGGCGATGGCGCCCGGTCGGGGCGCCCGCACCCACACCGTGGTCACGGCGCGTGTGCAGGACCCACCGCGTGAACCTTGTCGTTCACTCGTTGGGCCCGTGCTGACATAGCTAACGTTGATCGTTATTCCGTTACGTGACCATCCGACGGTCGGGCGTCCGCCGAGCGGGTGAAGTGCCACTATCGGACCAGGTTGCGCGGTGTGGTCCGGCCGGCGCGGTACGGTCTTCACTCGCAGACGAAGGTCCGATGCCGAGGAGGTGCTGCTTGTTCCTGGGGACGCGGCGAGCCCCGGCGTCGAGGGCCGACGGCCGAGGGTGGCCGGATGCGCCGACCGCGGACCGGGCACTGAGCCCGCTGCGTCGGGTCCAGCAGTGGTCGCTCTGGACGAACCGGGCGGCCGTTCTCTCCTACGTGCTCGCGGTCGACGTGGCCGCCGTCGTCCTCGGGATCGCGCTCGGTGTCGGGGAGCCGGTCACCACACACGGCCTCGTCACCCTTGCCCTGCTCGTGGCCGGCATGGCCGTGCACAGCGAGGTCGCCCGCCACGTCGAACGTCTCCGCGAGGTCAACGCCGACGGGCGGGTCTACGTCGACCTGAAGGGGATGTGGAGCTTCGCCGGGCTCCTGCTGCTGCCCATCGGGCCGGCGCTCCTCCTCGTCGTCATCACCCACGGGTACTACTGGTTCCGCGTATCCCGGCGACCGGTCGTGCACCGATGGTTCTTCTCCGCGGCCACGATCGTGATCGCCACGGGTGCCGCCCACCTGATCCTCCGGCTCGCCCCCACCGGAGGCATCCTCGACGGTTCGTCGGGGTCGTGGGCGCTGGTCCTCGTGGTGCTGGCCGCCGTGGTCCGGTCCGCTGTGAACCTCGGCATGGTCGTCGTCGTCATCTCCCTGTCCTCCCCCACGGTTCCGTGGTTGCGGCGGCTCGGGTCCCCGATCGACCACGTGATCGATCTCGGAGCCCTGGCCCTCGGGGTGGTGCTGGCTGCGCTCGCGACGACCTCTCCCTGGCTCATCCCCTTCCTGCTCGTGCCCCTGATGACGATGCACCGCAGCGCCCGCCTGCGGCAGCTCGTGCGCGCGGTGCAGACCGACGAGAAGACGGGCCTGTCGACGGGGGCGCACTGGCACGCCGAGGCCACGCGCACCCTGGCGCGCGCGGTGCGGCGGCGCTCGTCGACCAGCGTCCTCATGGTCGACGTCGACAGGTTCAAGGACGTCAACGACACCCACGGCCACCTGGTGGGCGACGAGGTGCTCCGCGCCGTCGCGGACACCCTGGTGCGCGCGGTCCGGGAGGACGACGCCGTGGGACGGTTCGGGGGCGAGGAGTTCGTCGTCCTGCTCGAGGACACAGACCACGAGAGTGCAAGGGAAACCGCGGAGCGCCTCCGCCGCCACGTCGGGGCACTCGCCATCCAAGCGCCCTCGGTGCGCGGCCCGATCGTCGTCGCGAACCTGAGCGTGTCCGTGGGCGTGGCCACGTCGTCGACACACGCCCAGACCCTCGACGACCTGATCCTCGCGGCCGACGCGGCGCTGTTCACCGCGAAGCGCGCGGGCCGGGACCGGGTGGAGAGCGCCGTCCCCACCTCGTAGCGGTAGGGGTCAGGACCTGTGTCGGAGGGCCCAGAAGGCCGCGAAACCGGGGTGCAGCGGCACCCGCGACACCTCGTCCACGGGAGTCCAGCGCAACTCGGTCGACTCGTCGTCGTTCGGCGCGAGCACCGGCGGCTCGTCGGTCTCCATCCGGGCGTGCACCGTGACGTAGGACCAGGAGCCGTGGTCGTCGACGGACTCGTCGACAAGGGCGACGGCGCCCGGGTCGATCCCGGTCTCCTCCGACGCCTCGCGCAACGCGGCCTGGACGGCCGACTCGTGGCTGTCGCGGGCCCCTCCCGGGATGCCCCAGGTGCCGCCGTGGTGGCTCCACGCCGCACGGTGCGCCAGCAGGACCAGCCCGCCCGCCGCCTCGTGCGTCACGAGCAGCCCGGCCGCCCCGTGCCGACCCCAGTGGCGGTGGCCCCCGTCGCAGTGGACCCACCCGTCACCGTCACCGAAGCGCACCACAAGGGATGACCGGCATGCAGGCGGGTCAACCCCTTCGCCGGTGCGGGGCGGCACACTGAAGCCCGTGCGACCGATGGGCGTGGAGGAGGAGCTGCTGCTCGTCGATCCCGTCTCCGGGGTCCCCCTCGGACTCGCGGGGTCGGTCCTCGACACCGACGCCGGTGCGGAGCTCGACGGGGAGATGCGCCCCGAGCAGGTCGAGACGGGCAGCACGCCCCACACCGAAGCCGCGGAGCTGGCCGCGGAGCTGCGCGCCCGCCGGCACCGGGCCACCGGCGCCGCCCGCCGGCGCGGCGCGGCCGTCGCCGCCCTCGCCACCTCCCCGATCTCGCCGGGGCCGACCACGGCGCCTCCCGGTCGCTACACCGAGATCACCGAGCGGTTCGGGGCGATCGCGTCGGCCCAGCTGACGAACGGGCAGCACGTGCACGTGGAGGTCTCCTCGCGCGAGGAGGGCGTCGGCGTCCTGGACCGCATCGGGGTGTGGCTACCGGTGCTCCGTGCGCTCGCGGCGAACTCGCCCTACTGGCGGGGAACGGACACCGGCTACGCGAGCTACCGCTCCCTGGTCTGGACGCGCTGGCCCTCGGCCGGCCCCACCCGCGTCTTCGGCTCCGTCGAGGCGTACGACGCGACGGTGGAGGCGATGCTCGCCAGCGGCGCGCTCCTCGACGAGGCGATGGTCTACTTCGATGCCCGGCTGGCCCAGCACTTCCCCACCGTCGAGGTCCGGGTCGCGGACGTATCGGCCACGGTCGACGACGCAGTGCTCGTCGCCGTGCTGACGCGGGCGCTGGTGAGCACCGCAGCAACGGCCTGGGCCGCGGGGGACCCACCACCCGGGACGCCGGTGGAGGCGCTGCGGCTGGCCCACTGGCGGGCGGCGCGCTCGGGCGCGCACGGGATGCTCGTCGATCCCCGCTCGGGTCTCCCCGAGCCCGCCGAGGTCGTCGTGGGCGCGCTCCGGTCGCAGGCCGCCGACGACACGGACCTCGTCGCCGAGGGTTGCGCGCGAGTCCTCGCGGGGGCGACGGGCGCCGCACGGCAGCGGGCCACCCACGTCGCGGGCGGTCTGCGTGCGGTCGTCCTCGACGCGGTGGATCGCGGGGCGCGCTGACGCGCCCGCAGCGGTGACCCCGAGCCGTGACCACCGACACCGCGGTGTGACCCCGCGCCCCGGGACGCATCCGTATGATCGTCATGGCCGGGCGCCGTCTCCTCCCCGCGCGGTGACGAATGTGATGAAGATCACGCCTCGTGCGGGAACGACGCATCGGCTCCTCGTCGTTGGTTCGGGGCGGTGCGCGGTAAGTCGGTGGCGCCGGTCGGAGTATGTGGGTTCTCCTGGGAACCGCATGGGCACCGGTCGCGTCCTACCTGATGACCCACCGGTGGCTCTTGCCGATGGGGGCGGTCGACCGTCCCGGTCGTCCGGCTCCCCGGGCGGGGAGCAACCGCGCCGGCCTCGCCGAACCAGATGACCCGTACGAGCCGTATGACCTCCGCGCACGATCCCGAGACCTCGAAAGGACCGCAGGACCATGAACTGGGAGCTCGCGGCGTGCCGCGACCACGATCCCGAACTGTTCTTCCCCGTCGGAGCTCACGGCCCGGCGCTCGAGCAGCTCGCCGCCGCGAAGGCGGTCTGCGGCACGTGCCCCCTGCGGACGGCCTGCCTCGACTGGGCGCTCGAGACCGGCCAGGAGGCCGGTGTCTGGGGCGGGACCGGTGAGGACGACCGCCGCGCGATGCGTCGCGCGTCGCTGCGCGCCGGCGCGCCCACGACCTGAGGACCACCCGGAACGACCGCCTCCACCGACGCCACGGGCCCGCACCCTCCGCACAGGAGGGCGCGGGCCTGTGGCGTTCGCGTGTCCGGATCGGCCGCGTCCGGATCAGCGCCCGGTGACCTTGCGCGTCGCGAACTGCAGGACCTGCCCCCCGGTGGAGAACACCGCGCCGGTGACGCTGAACGCCGTCCGCACCGCGACCTGCGCCACCTGCCCGGCGATGCGCACCGGGTTGTAGGACGGCGCGCTCGCGCGGACCTGCCGGGTCGCCTGGTCCACGGCGGCGTCGACCTTCTGCGCGCGGGCCTCCGCGGCCGCACCCGTCTTGGCGGCGGCGCTGTCGCCCGCCGAGGTCAGCTCCGCATCGACGCCCGCACCCACGGTGGCGGCCCGGTCGCCGCCCCGGGCGATCGACGCGCCCGCGTCGTCCGCGGTCGCCGCGACCTCGTGACCCGCGCGCTTGCCCGCCCGCGCGGTGTCCTTCGCGATCCGCTCGCCGGCCCGGGACGTCTCGGTGGCGACCTGCTCGCCGGTGGTCTGCGCGATCGCGGCGGCGTCCTTCGTGGCCGTCTCGACGCTCTTGTCGCCGTCGCCCGCCGCCTTCGCCTGCTCGGCGACGCCCGAGGCGCCGGCCTCGGCCTGCGCCGCCACCTTGGTGGCCGAGGTCTCGGCCCGGTCGGCGATCTTCTTCCCGGTGGCCGACGCATCGTCGGCGATCGTCGAGCCGGTGTTCGCGGCCTTGTCGCGCGCGGACTGCGCGTTCGCCCGTACGCCCTCCCCGGTGGCCTTCGCGGTGGCCTTCGCCGCCTCCGGCGCGACATCGGCGCCCGCGGCGACGGTGTGGGTCTCACGGACCTTGCCGTCGGTCCCGTGGACGACGACCTTGCCGCCACCGTCGTTGGCCACGATCTCGGTGGCCCGGGTCACGGCCTCGGCTTGGGTGGGCGCCTTGGCGCTCGCGCGCTGGGCGCCCTTCTTGGTCACCTGCCAGCCGTCGTCGGTGGGCTGGACCTCACGGTCGGCCATGCTCTACTCCGTTTGATCTCGAGTCGGCGTGCGCGCCTGCACGCCGTGGTCTTGGCACATCTTCCCTCGGACGGACCTGCACAAACGCACAGGTGACGCGGCGTCGCGTCACCTCTTCCGGATGCGTCCCACCCGGGTCGTCCCGCCCGGGGTCATCCGCGCAGCGCCGCGGCGGTGCGTTCCTGCAGTTCCATGTAACCGCGACCGGCAGCGTCGCGCGCTTCGACGAGACGAGCGACCCACTCCGCCTGGGGCGAACCGTCCGGGACGAGCACCGGTCCGTAGCGCCGCACGAGGACCGGCCCCGCGACCGAGGCAGCGGTGGCGACGGCCGCCGACCCCGCCGCCTGCCCCCACGCGATCGGTCCCAGGGGGGTGCAGCCGAAGAACTGGCTGATCCCCGGCGTCTGCACCACGGCGAAGAGCGCACCCGCGGACAGCACGCTCGCCGCGAGCACGGCGGGGCTCGGTGAGCCCCCCGCCACGACGGTCTGGCCGAGCTGGGTGCCGACGAGGGCGGCCAGCGCGACCGTGCGGGCGCGCGCCGGGCTGCCGAGCGCGCTGGCCTGCACCCAGGCCAGCGTCGCGCCCCCCGCCGTGGCCACCGCCCGCAGCGCGATCTCCCGGTTCAGCGCCTCCCCGAGCGAGGCCTCGGGCCCCTCGGCGAGCAGCGTCCGCGCCGCCGCGGGAGCGGGCGCGCGGACGGCGAGGGCGAGCGACGGGGCGAGGTCCGTGAGCAGGTTCACCAGCAGGAGCTGGCGCGCGGTGAGCGGCGAGACCCCGGTCGTGGTCGCGCCCAGCACCGTGAACGCGATCTCGCCCAGGTTGCCCCCGACGAGGACGCCGATCGCCTCGCGCACCGACGCCCACATCGCCCGACCCTCGACGAGCGCGGCGAGGATGGTCTCGAGGCGGTCGTCGGTGACGACCAGGTCGGCGGCCGCGCGCGCCGCCGGCGTCCCGCGGCGCCCGAGGGCGATCCCGACGTCGGCGAGCCGGATCGCCGGGGCGTCGTTCGCCCCGTCGCCGGTCATGGCCACGGTGCGCCCGAGGCGCTGGAAGGCCAGGACCGCTCGGACCTTGTGGGCCGGCGTCCCGCGGGCGATCACGCCCACCGTCGGCAGCAGCGCGTCGAGCGCGTCGTCGTCGAGGGCGTCCATCTCCGCACCGGTGACGACGATGCCCCCGTTGAGCACGTCGAGCTCCGACGCGACGGCCTCCGCGGTGCTGGGGTGGTCGCCGGTGATCATGACGACCTGGACCCCGGCCTCCCGTAGGTCGCGGACCGAGGCCTGCGCCCCCGCCCGCACCGGGTCGGTGAAGCCCACGAACCCGACGAAGCGCAGGTCGGAGACGTCGTCGTCGGTCACCTCGTCGTCGGTCACCTCGTCGTCGGTCACCTCGTCCACGACCTTCTCGGCGACGGCGAGCACGCGCATGCCCTGCCCGGCGAGCAGCTCGGTGTGCTCGACGAGGTTCGCCCGCGCGGCGTCGTCGAGCTCGATCCCGTCCTCGTCGGTGCACCGCGCGATGACGACCTCGGGTGCGCCCTTGACCGAGATCAGCCGCCGCGGGCCGTCGTCGCCGAGGAAGTCGCCGAGCGTGGCGTGATAGCCGCGGCTGGGGTCGAAGTCGAGCGAGGCCACCGGCCACCAGCCGCTGCGCTTGTGGGCCGGGTCGACGTCGAAGGACTGGGCTCCGAAGACCACGGCCCGGTCGGTGAGGTGGGCCAGGCGCTCCCCCGGCGTCGGGCGCGGCGTGGCCCGCAGCGCCGCGGCGAGCACCCGGCGCTGGCGCTTGCGGAGCCGGTCGGTGGGCCGCAGCTTCACCCCGTCGGAGATCGCGGAGAGCGCGAGCCGGCCCTGGGTGAGGGTCCCCGTCTTGTCGAAACACAAGACGTCCACGCGGCCGACGGCCTCGATGGTCCGCGGGTTGCGCACCAGCGCGCCCTCGACGGAGAGGCGGCGGGCCGAGGCGAGCTGGGCGGCCGAGACGATGAACGGCAGGCCTTCGGGCACGGACGCCACCGCAAGCCCGACGCCGGAGTGCAGGTTCTGCTGCATCGGCAGGCCGCGCACCGCGCCCGCGGCGACGACCGCGCCGGCGGAGGCGATGGCGAGTGGCGTCGTGATCCGCGTGATGTCGGAGAGCCGGGCGTCGACGCCGGCGACGGGCGCGTTCGCGCGGGCGGCGGCCGTGGAGCGTCCGACCTCGGTGGACGACCCGGTGGCCACGACGACCGCGCGGCCGTGCCCGGTGGCCACGGTGGTGCCCTCGTAGAGCATCGAGCGGCGGTCGGCGACCGAGCGGGCGATCACCGGCGAAGCCGACTTCACCACCGGCAACGACTCGCCCGTGAGCGAGGACTCGTCGAGCTCCAGGCCGTCGGAGCCCAGGACCCGGCAGTCGGCGGGGACCACGTCGTCGGCGCCGAGCTCGACGACGTCGCCGACCACGACGTCCTCGGCGGTGACGCCGCGCGGGCGCCCGTCGCGCAGGACGCGGGTCCGGGTCGAGGAACGCTCGAGGAGCCCGGCGACGGCGCGGTCGGTGACGACGCGCTGCACCCCGCCGAGGAGCGCCGACGCGGCGGTGACCCCGATGACGATGGCCGCGTCGGCGACCGCGCCGATGGCCGCGGAGAGCACGGCGCCGCCGGCCAGCACCGGCGTCAGCGGGTTGTTGAGCTCGTCGACGAACGTGCGGCCCAGCGATGGCGGGGTGTCCTCGGCGGCCGCCGGGTCCTCCCGGAACCGCCGCGACGCCTCCGCGTCGGACAGGCCGCCGGCGTCGGTGTTGAGCCGGGCCAGCACCGTGCCGACCGGCATGACGTGCCAGGGCGTCCGCGACACCCCGGGGACCACCGTGCGCCGCCCCAGCTCGGAGGCCGACCACACGCCGGCACCGAGGGCCACGCCCGCCGCGCCGTTCACCGACAGGCCCGCGAGCGAGGATCCGCGCGGGGCCGTGCCCGCGGTGGCCATGGCCGCGCCCAGCAGCGAACCGACCCGGGCGAGGGTGACCGCGCGCCCGGACACCGAGCGGGCCACCTTGACGCCCTCGATGAGCAGGGCCGCGGTGGTGAGGTCGTCGCCCACCAACACGTGTGCGCCCCACGCGGCGGTGCCGTCGGGGCGGGCGACGCCGACGCCGAGGTCCGCCGCGGCGAGCGCGCGCCGCTCGCGCGAGACCACGAGCACGCCGGCCCCCTCGGCCTGCAGCATGCGGACCGCGCCCGCGAGACCCGGGCCGCCGTCGACCTCCCGGTCGGCGACCGAGCCGCTGCCGCGCTCCTCGGAGCCGATCACCAGCGCGAGACCGGCCCGGCGGGTGGCGGCGGCGAGCGCCTCGGCCGCGGCGGCCGGCTCCGGCAGGGCCCCGACGACCGCGACCGGGCGGCCGTCGACGAGGAGTTCGAGCACGAGTGTCGCACCGTCGGCGCGGAGGGTCTCGGCGAGGCCCGCGCCGGCGTCCTCCGCGTCGCCCGCGTCGTCGGCGAGCGGGGCGAGCACCGTCGACCCGTCGTGGTCCACGACGGTGCGCAGCGGATCGGCCGGGTCGAACAGCTCGTGCACCAGCGGCGTCAGCCGTTCGACCGTCGCCTCGGCGGACGGGTCCGCCGCGTCCTCGACGAGGAGGAGGTCGCCGAGCATGAGCGACCCGGTGGTCAGTGCCGAGGAGTCCAGCACGACGGTGTCGATGCGGTCCATCCGCCGCAGCCCGCTCGGTTCGACGACGAGCGCGCCTCGGCGCGAGAGGATCCGGGAGAAGGTGGTCGCGAACCCCTCGCGCCCCATTCGGCCGGCCTTGGGCAGCGTCGAGAGCGCGACGCCCGCGGCGCGCCGGGGGTTGCCCGAGAGCGCCAGCGTGGCCGCGAAGCCGCCCAGCGCGGCGCCGCCGACCTGGTCGCCGTGGCGCTCCAGGGGGCCCGGCGGGAGCGGTACGGGTCGGGAGTCGGGAACCGCGCCGTCGTCGGCCTCGGCCGCGACGGCCCCGGGTGAGCCCAGGAGCCGGGGCTCCGCGGTGGCGAAGCCCTGCTCGCGCGCGCGTTCCTCGGCGACCTGCAGCACCCGGTACGCGGCGTCGACGAGCAGACCCGTCGACCCCTGACCCAGGCCCTGCGCCGCCGCGTTGGTGAGGGCCAGTACCACATCGGCCCGGCGACGCCCCAGGGAGCGCTCGACGGCCGAGCGCAGGCGTGGCTGGTGGTCGAGGAAGGACGCCAGCGAGGCGAGCTCGACCGGCAGGGGCGTCCGCCGCAGGATCCGGCCGATCCCGGCGACCCCCAGCCCGGCCACGTCCGCCGCGAGGGCGGTGACGGCCTGCGGGAGCGTACCGGCGGGCCCGCTGTGCACCGGGTCCGCGTCCTCCTGCTCCTCGAGGATCTCGATGATGTCGACCAGGTCGTCGACGACTTCGTCGGTCCCGGTGGGGCCGCCCGGGCCGGTGATGTCGGTGGCGGCCTCGGCCTCGGGGTCGGCGTCGCCGGCCGCCAGCCCGACCACCACCACCCCGAGCGCCGCGTTGACCGTGGCCCAGTCGACGGCGGGGTGCGCGGCGAGTGCCTTCTCGACCGCCCGGACCAGTTCCGCACCCGACTCCCGCCCGACGCCGGGGACGCCGATGTGCAGGCGCCGGTCGCCGCGCCACACCCGACGGCCGCGGTGGCGCGAGGGGTCCACCCGGTCGAGGAGGGCCCGCGTCACGCCCAGCGGGTCGGCCAGGCGCGCGAGCAGGGGACGGTGTGCGAGGGCGTCCGATCGGGAGGGCATCAGGAGAATCTCGATCCTTTCCGGCGGCGGCATCGACCGCGTGCGGTCAGCGTAGCGACCGGACCGGTCACGTGACGGTCACGCCGACCGCCGGGGACGGTGACTCCGCCACGGAGTGGGACGCGGGTGCCACGGTCGGGTGCGCACCGGGGCGTCCACGCGCGGGGGGCGACGGAGGCGGCCGGCGCAGGTGGCCGGCGATCGCTCCGGCGGTGCGCAGCAGCCGCGCGACGAGCGCGACGGAGGCGACGCGCATCGCGGTCGCACGCAGGGCGGCGACCGTGCGGTTGCCCGGGAGGAAGAAGTGGCGGGCCCGGCGGGCCGCGACGCGCGCCTGGTCGGCGCCGGGCCGGTGGGCGCGCTCCCAGGTGTCGAGCGCGCCGATCACATCGTCGGGACGCTCGGCGAGGTGGCGACCCAGCGCCTCCCCACCGCTCAGCGCGAGCGCCGAGCCGTACCCCGAGTACAGCGTCGGGCACCAGGCGGCGTCGCCGAGCAGGACCACGCGGCCCCGGCTCCAGCGCTCGAGATGGATCTGGCCGACCGTGTCGGCGTGGGTGGTACCCGCCTCCTCGACGCCGGCGAGGATCTCGGGCATGAGTCCGCGGAAGTCGCCGTACACGGCGCGCAGATCCGCGACCTTCGCCGGACGCCCCCGCCCCGGCGAGCTCCGGGCGGTCGGCGCGGTAGGTGAAGAACACGACGGGACGATGACCCGACATGGCCATGAGGTGCGCGGTGCGCCCGGGTTCGACGAGCACGACGTAGTCACCCTCGACGAGGTGGCCGGGCAGGCGCGGCAGAACGGCCGACACGACGACGTGGTCGAACTCGTGCCGGAACTCCCCCTCCGGCCCGAAGACGAGGCCCCGCACCGTCGAGCGCACCCCGTCGGCCCCGACGACGAGGTCGACGTCCTCGGCGTAGGTGCCGGGGGTGGCGGCGGGATCGCCGAGCAGGACCCGCACGGGGACGTCGACGAGCGGGCCCTGGTGGATCGCGAGCGGCCCGGTCGAGAAGCGGACCTCCACCGCGTCGGGCAGCGCCGCCCACAGCGCGCGCTCCAGGTCGCTGCGCACGAGGGCGAGGCTCACCCCGTCGTCGGACAGCGAGGCGTCCACGCGGGACACGGTCCGGCCCCGACCGTCGACCCCGGTGATGACGCCGTCGGCCGGGAGCCGGGTGTGCAGGACCCCGTCCACCCCGAGCCGCGACGCGGCGTCGAGCCCGGAAGGTGCGAGCCGGACGAAGTAGCCGCCGGTGCGGCGGGCCGGTGCACGCTCACAGACCAGGACCTGCCAGCCCGCGCGGTCCAGCGACAGTGCCGCCGCGAGGCCTCCGACACCGGCCCCGACCACGAGCGCTCGCGATCCGGCCGCGCGGGGGCCCGAGGGGGAGTCCACCGGACCAGCATAGACGTGACGACTTCGACGAACCACGCGAAAGGGACGAACCGGAGAACCCGCCGGAGTCAGACGCCCGCGGGCTCCCACCGCACCCAGCGGCGGCAGTCGCACTGGGCGCAGTCGTCGGCGAGGTGGTAGTGCTCGTGCGACTCGCGGGGGTGCTTGCAGGTGCAGAGCTCCACGAGGGGGATGCGGGCGAGGGCCGGCGGCATCGGGGGGCCGAGTACCGGACGGAAGCTGCGATGTCCGTAGATCATCTTCATGGGAGTTGGGGTCCAGGGATCGAAGAGCGGTCGTGGGCACGTCGGCCCGAGGGCAGGTGAGCGTCCCCCGGGGTCGTCTGTCACGGGCTGTGACCAGCGCCGGACCTCGAACCGGGGACGAGCCATGGTGCGGGCATGACCAAATAGGGTACCGCGGGCGGGTCGGCGCCCTCGGCGAGGGATGCGCCCCGGGCCCGGAACCTGCGCAGGTCGCCTCGCGCAGCGTGGCGCCCGGCACTTACCTCTACTCCTGACGACCTCCGGTGTCAATGCACCCCGACCCATCCGGGTCGGTGCGAGGTATCGATGTGATGACGACCGGGTCCGCACCGTCGCACCGCGGCGATCGTTGGGCCGTTGAGGGGTACGAGGGGCTGTCTCCACCACGGGGACGTGGGCGAGAGGCGGGACGGTATGACCGAGGTCGACCCGGTGCGCCTGCCCTCCCGCCTCGCCGCCCGGTTCCGCCTCCTCGGCGTCATCGGACGCGGCGCGGGATCGGTCGTCCACCGCGCCCACGATGACCTCCTCGACCGCGCCGCGGTCATCAAGATCGTGTCCGTCGTCCCCCACAGCAGGCGCGACCTCGGCCGGTTCGCCGCACTGGACCATCCCCACCTGGTCCCCGTCATCGACGTCGAGCTCGACGAGCACGCGGACGGCGGCCCCCGCGCCGTGATCGTGACGGACCCGTCCGGCGGGGGGGACCTGCGCTCCCGGATCGCCCGCGGCCCCCTGGACCTCGTCGACGCGCTGGTCTGTGCCGCGGCCGTCGCGGACGCACTCGATCACGCGCACCGCGCTGGCGTCGCCCACCTCGCGGTCGCCCCCGGGAACGTTCTCTTCGACGAGGACGGCCGGGCCCGGCTCGCCGACACCGGTCTCGCCGCGGTCACCGCCCGCTCCTCCGCGGGCTTCCTCGCCCCCGAGCAGGAGGGCGAGGACGAGAAGTCCGCGGGATCGCCCGCCGACGTGCACGCCCTCGGCCTCGTGCTCGTGGCCTCCCTGACCGGCCGTCCCGACGGTCCCGACGGTCCCGACGGTCCCGACGCGGAACGCCCGGAGCAGGTGCCCGACGCGCTCCGCGGGGTCGTCGACCGGATGCTCGCCCCCGACCCCGCGGCGCGACCCCTCGCGGGAGAGGTCACCGTCGCGCTGCGGCGGGCCGCCCTCGCGGTGGATCCGGCGGCCTCCGCCTCCGTCGTCGCATCCGCCCCGACGATCGCGCCCCGCGCTCCGGCGCACCCGAGCCGGCCGCCCGTGCCACGGGGTCTGCTCCTCGCCGCCGCGGCCGCGGTCACGGCCCTGCTCGCCGGCAGCGTGGTGCTCGCCTCGACGTGGCCCGTCGAGGAGATCGCCTCCGACACACCACCCGCCGTCTCCGCGGTGCCCGCCCAGAGCGTCCCCGTCCCTCCCGCACCGACCGGTCCCGAGGGTCCGGTCGCCGCCGGCGACGCGGGCGGCGCGGGTTCGACCCTGCCGAGCGGGGACGGGCGCCCGGCCGGGACCGACGGTCGCGGCGCGGGCACGGTGCCCGCCTCGCGACCGTCGGTGGAACCGGTCGCCGTCGCCTCGCCGTCCTCGACCCCCCGCTCGTCGACCCCCCGCTCCTCGGCGCCTCCGGTCGTCGAGAGCACATCGACCTCCACGACGACAAGCTCCCCCACCGCGGTCCCGACCGAGCCGAGCACCGGGACGCCGTCGACCAGCGGCGTCCGGTCCCCCGGCCTGCTCGGTCGGCTGCTCGGCGCCGCGCGATCGGCACTGTGAGCGCAGGAGCCGGACGCGGGTGCTCTATCCGGCGGGGTTCGCCCGGCAGGGGTCGCCCCAGATGCCGCGCCGGGCGGCGGCGGCCTCGGTCTGCTCCTTGGCGAAGACGTCGGAGTACCAGAGGGCGCGGGACTTCTCGACCCGCGCCACCCCGGCCATGAGGGCGGCGTCGGTGTAGCTCAGCTGGGTCCGCAACACAACGTAGGCCAGGCGCCGCCCCTGCTCGTCCAGTTCCGGGACGGTGGGGTCGGGGACGAGCGTCACCATCTGCCCCGACATCCGCTGGTCTGCGAACGCGAGGGTCTCGGCGCTGCCGCACTGCGCGGGGACGCCGGGCCGTGCGTCGTCGGGGGCGTCGATGCCGAGAATCCGGATGGGCAGCGTCCGGCCCCCCACGTCGACCGTGACCTCCTCGCCGGTGTCGACGCGGACGACCCGCGCGAGCATCGTCGGGCGAGAAGGCAGCGAGGCGTCGGCGGAACCGTTCGCACCGTTCGGGGACGGGGCGGGTGGTGCCGTCACCGGCGACGAGGAGGCGGCCCCCGACGTGTCGTCCGCCGAGGCCATGGCCATGGCGCCGACGACGGCGCCGGTGCCCCCGACCGCAACGACGGCCAGTGTGGCGAGGGCCACCACCCCGGCCCCGCCGCCGCCGCGCCGACGTGCGCGCCGGTCGGGAGTGGCGTGGCGCGGGCGGCGGGAGGGCGCGCCCTGCGACATCATGGACTCGCTCCTCTCGGACAGCGGGATCATCGTGCCCATACGACCAGGCCGCCAGGGTCCGCAGGGGACACGCCGACGGTTCACGCGCATTCGACACCCGATTGGTCCATGCGCCGAAGAGGCGTGGCCACGCGCCGAGCGGGAGTCCTCGACGGTGTGGCGCGATGAGCCCGGGGTCGATGTCGGTCGCCTCGTTCCCCGGCACGAACACCGCCGCGGCGGCGAGCATGAGCACCGGCCACGGCAGGCGGAGCCGGTCGCCGACGCCGACGAGCAGGACCGCGACGAGCATCGCGGCGACCACGAGCAGGAGGACGTCCACGCCACGGGACCTTCCCGCATTCCGACGTCGTGCGCAGCGACCGTCGCGGCGCGGGCGGGAGGGGTGGGTCGGCCCGCCCCGCGGTCCGGGCATGCTGTGCGGCCGTGGCAGGCGTCCGGGACTTCGTGGGCAGGGCGTGGCAGGCCGGGCTGGACCTGCTGCGGCAGGTCGGGTCGGGCGACGGCCGGGGCAAGTGGGCCGAGTGGGGCGAGTGGGGTGGGCAGCCCGGGCGCGGGGACCAGGGCGTGCGCTCAGTGCCTTCCGGGGAACGAGCGCGCCGCATCTCCTACGCCCCCGCGATGGACGGCGCCGCCGACCCCGGCGAGATCGTCTGGACCTGGGTGCCCTACGAGGAGGACACCTCGCAGGGCAAGGATCGCCCGGTGCTGGTGGTGGGCCGGGCGGGCGAGGACCGGCTCCTCGGGCTGATGCTGTCCAGCCAGGGCCACCGGGCCGACGACCACAACTGGACCCCCATCGGGTCGGGCCCCTGGGACCGCGAGGGCCGGGACTCCTACGTCCGCCTCGACCGCGTGCTCGAGGTGCCCGAGCACCGCATCCGCCGCGAGGGCGCGGTCGTGCCCGTCGAGCGCTTCGCCCGGATCGCCGACGAGCTGCGCCGGGACTACGGCTGGACCTGACCCACGGGGTCGGACCCGGATCGCGGGCCGGGTGCCTCCGGTAACGTGATCCCCCGTCCGGGGGGAGGGGGGCAGCGATGGCGACGACCGCCGAGACGTCCCCGGCACCTGTACGGCCCGAGCGCGACACCCGGCCCCGGCGTGCCCAGCTCGTCGGGCGTGCGCGCGATGCCGCCGACCTCGCGCGGAGCACCCGCGTGGGGCGCCTGACCGTCGCGGGGGCCGCGACCGTCGTCCTCGTCCTGCTGGCCGGCGCGCTCGCGCTCGTCGCCGTGCTGCGCGTCGACGCGGCGTCGTCGGACGTCGTGACGCGCTCGGGTCCGCTCGCCGCGGCGGCGCAGGAGCTCTACCGGGCGCTCTCCGACGCCGACGCCGCCGCGGCCGAGGGGTTCCTCGCCGGCAGCGCCGAGCCGCCCGAGGTCCGGCTGCGCTACCAGACCGACATCACCGCCGCGGGTGCCGCGCTCGCCGCGGCGACCCGAGCCACGGCCGTGCCGGCGAGCGCGGCCGACGATCCGGCCACCCGGCTCGCGACCGGGCTCCCCGTCTACACCGGCACCGTCGAGACCGCGCGCACCTTCGACCGGCAGCGCGTGTCGGTCGGCGCGGGCTACCTGCGCGAGGCGTCGTCGTTCCTGCAGACGACGCTGCTCCCCGCGGCACGCGCGATCTACGACGAGCAGTCGGCGGAGCTCGCGGACCAGCAGGCCGTCGCCGACGGCGACGCCGTCACCGTGCTCGCCGCGCTCGCCGTGGCCGGCGCGCTCGTCGCCGTCGTCGCGCTGCACCGTCGCGTGGCCGGCACGACCAAACGGCGCGTGACGCCGGGTCTCGTGCTCGCGGCCGCGGCCCTCGGTCTGGCGCTGGTCTGGGGTGTCGCCGCGGTCGGCGCTGCGTCGGTGCTCATGCACTCCGCCGCCGGCCACGGATCGACCCCCAACCGCGGCGCGGTGGCCTCGCGGTTCGCGGTTCTGCAGTCGCGCGGGGACGACATCCTGACCCTCGTCGCGCGCGGGGCCGGCGCCTCCTACGAAGCCAGCTACACAGACCGGTCGCTGCGCTACCTCGGCTGGCGGGGCGACCTGCAGCAGGCGCAGGAGGCGACGGACGACCCCGGGGTGGCCGCCGACCTCGCGGACGCCCGCACCGCGGCCTACGCGGCGATCACCGTCCACAACCGGGTCCGGTCGCTCGACGCGGCGGGCAATGTCGACGAGGCCGTCGTCCTCGCCCTGTCCTCGGCCCCCGGCGGCGGCTCGGCCACCGTCGCCGGGACCGGGGAGGCACTCGGGAGGGCGATCGACGCCACCGGGCAGAGCGCCGCCACCGACGCCTCCGCCGCATCGGCGGCCATGACGTTGCTCGCGCTCGGCGTCGTCGTCCTCACGCTCGTGGCCGTCGGTGGCGTCGTCGCCGGGCTGTGGCCGCGCCTGCAGGAGTACCGGTGATGCGCCGGCGTCCCCTGGCCGGACGGGCCCTACCGGTCGTCCTCGCCGGGCTCACGGCGATGGCCGCGCTGGCCGGTTGCTCGGCGCAGGCCCCGCTCCCCTCGCAGCTCGCGCCGGTACGGCTGGTCCCCGCCGGGACGAGGGTGATCTCGCAGGACGAGGCGGCAACCGGGCGGGCCGCACCGTCGGTGTGCGCCGACGGGTCCGACCCGGTCGCGAGCCTCGCCCCCGCCGGTCCCGCACCCGCCCCGACGGCACTGCCCCCCGGATCGACGATGGCGCGGATCGCCCAGCGTGGCGTGCTCGTGGTCGGGGTCGACCAGAACACCTACCCCTTCGGCTATCGCGATCCCGCGACGAACACCCTCGCCGGGTTCGACGTGGCCGTGGCCAAGGAGATGGCGCGGGCGGTCCTCGGCGATCCCGAGCGCATCCGGCTGCGCACGGAGAGCTCGACGCAGCGCATCCCGAACCTGCTCTCCGGCGACGTCGACCTCGTGGTGCAGACGATGACGGTCACGTGCGAACGTCGCCGCCAGATCGAGTTCTCCTCGGTGTACTACGCCGCCCAACAACGGGTGCTGGTGCCGAAGATCTCTCCGGCCCGCCAGCTGTCCGACCTCGGGAACCGGCCGGTGTGCTCCATCGAAGGCAGCACGTCGGTCGCGACGCTGCTCGCCGCCCCGTCCCACCCGACGGCGGTGACGGTGCCCGAGAAGAACGACTGCCTCGTCCTGCTGCAGCAGGGGCAGGTCGACGCGATCTCCACCGACGACACCATCCTCGGCGGGTTCGCCGCGGAGGACCCGCGCACAGACGTCCGGGGCCCCGGCCTGGCCGCGGAGCCCTACGGGATCGGGGTGGCACCGCAGAACACCGACCTCGTGCGCTTCGTCAACGCCGTGCTCGAGCGGATGCGTACCGACGGGACGTGGGCCCGGATCTACGCCGCGACGCCGACGCTGAACGCGACCGGCGGGACGACCGTGGTCCCGCCCGGCCCTCCCGTGGCCCGGTACCGGGGATGATCATTATGGCTCCTTCCCTTCCCGTTCCCCCGGCCGTCCTGGGTCAGGCCGCCGCCGACGCGGCCCTCGCCGAGGCCGAGGCCGCCGTCGCGGGCGCGTCGGCATCCCTGGTCGCGCTCGAGCACCACCCGGGCTATGCGCTGCTCCTCCCGGGCGGCTTCACCGGCGTGTCCGCCCGCCGGCGCGCGGAGACCCTGGCGACCGTCGCGGCCCTCCATCGCGACCTCGGGCTCTACCGCGCCGCGGTCGACCGCGCCCGCGAGGCCCGCGGCGCTGGCCGCCGCGCCGATCCCGCGGCGCTCGCCCAGATGACCGACGCCCTGCTGGGCGAGTCGATCCTGGTCGTCGAGGAGGAGGTGGGGCTCGCCGAGCGCGGCCTGCTCGGGCCGACGCACCGGACCGAACGGACGACCCCCGGCGCGGTCCTCGCCGCGATGACGGCGGCGTTCGACGCCGTCGCCGCGGTGGTCGAGGCGGTGTCGACGATGTGGGACGCGGTGGCGGACCGGATGGGAGCATTCGACCGCGAGCTGGGCGCGCTGGCCGCGGACGACGCGCTCGCGGCCGACGCCCGTCGCCTGCACGAGCGGCTCGACGCGCTGCGCCGCCGCGTCCTCGCCGATCCCCTGGCCCATCCGGTCGAGGCGGCGCTGCCGGGCCCGGAGCTCGACGCCGCGCGGGCCGAGGTCGACGCCCTCCGGCACCGGGCGCACGAGCTCGCCGCACTGCGCGCCGACCTGCCCGCCCGCGTCGCCGCCCTCGGCGCGAAGGTCGACGCCCTCGCCGGCGTCGAGGGACTCGCGGCACGCGCCGCCGACGAGGTGGCCCGCACGGTCGCCGCATCCGGGGCGCCGGTCCCGGGTCGACGAGCTCGCGAGCTGCGGTCGGCGCTCCGCGCCGCGCACGCCGAGGCGGCGAGCGGCCGCTGGGAGGCCGGGCGGTCCGCGTTCTCCCGGCTCGAGGCGGAGGTGGCCGATGCGCACCGACGCGCGGAGTCCGACCACCGGGTCCTCGGCGGGCTGCTCGAGCGTCGGTCGGAGCTGCGCGGGCGGCTCGGCGCACTCCGCGCCAAGGCTTCCGCCCGGGGCCGCAGCGAGGACCTCGGCCTGGGCGCACTGCACGGCGCCGCGCGGGACCTGCTGTGGACCGTGCCCTGTGATCTCGCGGCGGCCACCGTGGCGGTGCGCCGCTACCAGCGCGCCCTCGAGGAGCCGGGGTCGGATCGCCCCGGCGGCCCGGGGGCCGGGTCGTGACCGCGGCGACCGCCTGCCCCCGCCCAGGCTGCGACGGCGACATCGAGGACGGGTTCTGCGACTCGTGCGGTCGCGTGCTGCCCGCATCCGGTCCCGCCACCGCCGCATCCGGTCCCGCCACCGCCGCATCCGGTCCCGCCACCGCCGCATCCGGTCCCGCCACCGCCGCATCCGGTCCCGCCACCGCCGCATCCGGTCCCGCCACCGCCGGGGCGCGGGCGGGCGCGACGGGCCCGTCGGGACCTCGCCGCACGGGGTGGAGCCGCGTCGGCTCGCGCCGCCAGATCGGCGGGGGGCTCGTCGAGATCGCCGCGGAGCCCGAGATCGACCCCGCGGACGCCGTGCTGACCGATCCGCGGGTGCCGGAGTCGAGCCGCTTCTGTGGGACCTGCGACGCGCCGGTCGGGCGCGGCCGCGAGGACCGGCCGGGACGCACCGAGGGCTTCTGCTCCTCGTGCGGGGCCCGGTTCTCCTTCTCGCCGGCGCTGACCGCCGGGGACCTCGTTGCGGGCCAGTACGAGGTGCTCGGCGCGCTGGCCCACGGCGGCCTCGGGTGGGTCTACCTTGCGCGGGACCGCAAGGTGCGCGACCGCTGGGTGGTGCTCAAGGGCGTCCTCAACCCGAACGACGCCGCGGCGCTGGCCGCCGCCGACGCCGAGCAGGGCTTCCTCGCGCTGCTGGTGCACCCGAAGATCGTCCGGATCTACAACATCGTCACCGGGGACACCGACGCGTCCACCTACATCGTCATGGAGTATGTCGGCGGGCGGTCGTTGCGGCAGATGCGCGACCCGTCGACGCCGATGCCTCCCGAGCACGCGCTGGCCTATGTGCTGGAGGTGCTGCCGGCCCTCGCGCACATGCACGAGCGCGGGCTGATCTACTGCGACTTCAAGCCCGACAACGTCGTGCAGACCGGCACCGAGGTGAAGCTGATCGACCTCGGCGCCGTCCGCCGGGCCGACGACCCGGGCGGCGACGTCTGGGGCACCGTCGGGTACCAGGCGCCCGAGATCGCAGCGGGCTCCGCCGGACCCTCGGTGGCCTCGGACCTCTACACCGTCGGAAGGGCACTCGCGGTCCTCACCCTCACGTTCGACTACCACCGCACGATGCGCGACTGCCTCCCCGACCCGACCGACGCGCCGGTGCTCCGCGAGCACGAGCCGCTCCACCGCCTGCTGCGCCGCTCCACCGACCCCGACCCGACGCGCCGCTTCGCCTCCGTGGAGGAGCTCAGCGAGCAGATCACCGGGGTCCTGCGCGAGGTCGTCGCGGTCGCCGGGACCACGCCTCCCCCGCGGCTGTCGTCGACGTTCGAGGTCGCCCGGGGCAGCGCGGGCACGACCGTCGACGCCCCGCCCACGCCGGCCGAGCTCGCCGCGACCCTCCCTCGACCGCTGCCCGACCCCTGGGACTCCGCGACGCCGGTGCTCACCGCCGCGGACGCCCACGGGCCGGGCGCCGTCCTTGCCGCCGCCCGCGGACTCGACACCGCGCAGACCCGGCTCTCGGTGGCCCTGGCCCACCTGCAGCGGGGCGACACCGGCGCGGCGCGCGTCGCCCTCGACACCCACGGGGTCCCGCACGACTGGACCTGGACGTGGGTGGCGCTGCTGCTCGCCGCCACCACCGAGGACGTCGCCGGGGCCCACCGGGCGGCGGACGAGGTGTGCGACGCCCTCCCCGGCGAGCTCCCGCCGCAGGTCGCGTCGGCCGCGCTCGCGGAGACCGCCGGAGAGCGGGCCCTCGCCGGGCGCCGGTGGGAGCGGATCTGGCGCACCGACCCCACGTGGATCGCGGCCGCCTTCGGCCTCGCGCGCGTCCGTCACGCCGAGGGTGACCGGGACGCGGCGATCGCCGTGCTCGACGAGGTGCCGACGACCTCGGTGCACCGCGCGGACGCGCAGGTCGCCGCGGTGCGGCTCCTGCTCGCTGCCATCCCGACGACCGGCACCCCGACGACCGGCACCCCGACCGCCGGCACCCCGACCGCCCTCCCGGACTGGCCCTCCCTCGTCGACGCCGGCCGCCGCCTCGACGACACCGACCTCGATCCGGTACGGCGCGCCGAGCTGGAGAGCGAGGTCCTCGAGTGGGCACGGGCCGTCCGGGCACGCGGCGGCACCTCCCCCACCGGGGACGAGGAGCTGCTGGGGTGTGCGCTCGACGACGCCGGGCTCGCCCGCGGCATCGAGGCCCGCTACCGGCTCCGGGCCCGGTTCTCCTCGTCGATGCGCGCGCGCTTCGCCCTCGTCGACCGCGCCAACGACGCCCGCCCGTGGACGCGACGGTGAGCCGCGTCTGCACGGGGTGCGGCGAGCCCGCCGAGCGCACCGACCGGTTCTGCGAGGGGTGCGGCCGGGAGCTCGAGGCCGCCCCCGACACCGACGACGTCGTCGAGATCGACGACGCTGTGGCCCCCGCACCGTCCCTCCCGAGGCGCACCGATCTGCGCGCCGACGTCGAGCGCCCACAGCCGTGCGCAGTGTGCGGGTCCGACGCGGGCTCGGCCGACGGCTTCTGCGACGAGTGCGGCCGACTCCGCCCGGCCGGGCGCGATCACGTCGAGATTCTCCTGGCTGGCGCCGCCGCCGTGACCGACCGCGGGCTCGTCCGTGCGCGCAACGAGGACGCGTACTCCGTGATCACGCTGCCCGGCGGCACGACCGCGGCGGTGGTGTGCGACGGCGTCGCCTCCGTGCCCGGGGGCGCCGAGGCGTCGCTGGTCGCGTGCGAAGCGGCCGCGGACGCCGTGCCCTCGGAGGTCGGGGACGCCGAGGACGTGGCACGACGGAGCGCCGAGGCCGCCCGATACGCCGTCGCGGCCCTCGCCTCCGGTCCTCCCGGCGACCCCCCGGCGTGCACGTACGTCGGCGCGGTCGTCACCGGGGAGGAGATCGCCGTCGCGTGGGTCGGCGACAGCCGCGCCTACTGGATCGCCGACGGAGAGCCCGTGGAGGGCTCGCGGGTGCTCACCGTCGACGACTCCTGGGCCGCGGAGGTCGTCGCCCTCGGGCTGCTCGACGCCGACGCCGCCTGGGCCGACCGACGCGCCCACGTCATCACCCGCTGGCTGGCCGCCGACGCGCCCGAGTACCCCGTCCGCACCACGACGCTGCAGCCGCGGTCCCCGGGGGTGCTCCTGCTCTGCAGCGACGGGCTGTGGAACCACCTCCCCGACCCCGAGGTCCTGGCGGCGGTGTGTCGCGGGGAGGACCTGCACCGCGGGGGGAAACAGGACCTGTTGGGCTCCGCGCAGGCACTACTCGACGCCGCGCTGACCGAGGGCGGCCACGACAACACCACGCTCGTGCTCATCGCCGCCGGACCCCGCACGCCGGACGGGCCCGACCGATCGATCGGGGGAATCCCGTGAGTCCCGAGTTCACCGTAGAGATCTTCCACAACGAGTACCTTCCCGAGGGCGGCCGCGAGGTCGACGCGATCGTCTCGGTCACCGGGTCCGGGATGGAGACCTCGACCGTCTCCAGCGCGCACGTGATCATGATCGACTGCTCCGGATCCATGGGCGACCCGTCCGGCAAGATCACCGCCGCCCGTGGGGCGGTCCGCGCGGCTCTCGACGCCCTGCCCGACGGGGTGCTCGTGGCCGTCGTCGCCGGGCGCCACGACGCGCGGATGGTCTTCCCGCGGCAGGAGCGGATGGTGGTGCTCGATTCCCGGACGCGTCGGCAGGCCCAGGCCGCCGCGGACCACCTCGTGCCGAGCGGCGGCACCGCGATCGGGACCTGGCTGCAGTTGGCCCGGCAGCTTATGATCCCGCACCCCGACCGCATCCGGCACGCCCTGCTGCTCACCGACGGGCGCAACGAGCACGAGGGCCCGGAGGCCCTCGCCGCCGCCCTCGACGCCTGCGACGGCGTCCTGACCTGCGACTGTCGCGGCGTCGGGACCGACTGGGTGGTGGAGGAGGTCCGCGGGATCGGGTCCCGGCTGCTGGGGACCGTCGACATCGTCGCCGAGCCGGCGGACCTCGCCGCCGACTTCGCCGGGATCGTGGGCCGGGCGTCGACGAAGGGCGTCGGCGACGTCGCCCTGCGGGTCTGGACGCCGCGGGGGGCGACGCTGCACTCGCTCAAGCAGGTGTCGCCGACCGTCGAGGACCTCACCGGCCGTCGCACCGCCGACGCGTCCAAGCCCCTCATCGGGCTCTACCCGACGGGCGCGTGGGGCGACGAGTCGCGCGAGTACCACCTGCGGGTGGTGCTCGACCCGCTCGGCGTCGGCGAGCAGATTCTCGCCGCGCGGGTCGGGGTCGTCGTCCCGTCGCTCGGGGCCGCGCCGCTCGCCGAGACCCGGGTCCGCGCGGAGTGGACCACCGACTCCGTGCTGTCCACCCGCCTCGACCGCCGCGTCGCGCACTACACCGGGCAGGCCGAGCTCGCGGACGCCATCGCCGAGGGCCTCGACGCCCGCCGCGCCGGCGACGTCCCCACCGCGACCGCTCGCCTGGGACGCGCTGTCGCGCTCGCCGCGGAGTCGGGCAACGACGAGGTGGCCGCGCTGCTGGGCAAGGTCGTCGAGGTCGACTCCGCGACGAGCCGGGTCCGTCTCCGCGAGGGGGTCATGGCCGCCGACGAGATGACCCTCGACGTCCGGTCCACGCGCACCGCCCGCGTCCGCGGGAGCTGATCCCGCGTGCCGATCTGCCGCCACGGCCACCACTCCGACGCCGACGACTTCTGCGACGAGTGCGGCGCGCCCCTCACCCACGCGCCGGGTGCGCGGGAGGAGGAGGCGGCGGCGCCCCCCGTCGCGCCGGTCGGCGAGGGCCCCTCCGACGAGGTGTGCCCGCTCTGCGGGACACCCCGCGACGGCCGGTTCTGCGAAGAGGACGGCCACGACTTCGTGCTCGCCGGGCCTGGCTCCGCCGCCCCGACCCCCGACGCCCCGACCCCCGACGCACCGGTGCGTGCCGAACCGCGTCCGGCGGAGGCCCCGTCGACGACGTGGATGGTCACCGTCGAGGCCGACCGGTCCTATTACGACCGCGTCGCCGCCCGGCGCGGGCCGGACATCGACGCCGTCTCGTTTCCCACCTACTACCCGCGCGCGGAGCTGCCGCTCGAGGGGGACGAGGTGCGGATCGGACGGCGGCGGGGCGGAGGAGCCGGAGGGGGGCAGGTGCCGCACATCGACCTGACCGGTCCGCCGCTCGACCCCGGCGTCTCGCACCTGCACGCGGTCCTGCTCGCCGACGGCGACGGGGGATGGTCGGTCCTCGACCCCGGCTCCACCAACGGCACGACGATCAACGACGACGACGACGTCATCCCACCGGACACGCTCGTCGCGCTGTCTCCCGGCGACCGGGTGCACGTCGGCGCCTACACCACCCTGACCCTGCACCGCCGCTGAGGCCGCTCACAGCTGTTCACCGTGACGCGGCGCGCACCCCGTGGAGTAACGCGCCGGAGAGCCGGGCGCGGGGGTCGGCCGCCACCTCGAGGGGGTCGGGGGGGACGTCGGCCCGAACCAGCAGGTCACCGAGGGCGGCGATCATCGCGCCGTTGTCGGTGCAGAGCCGGATCGGCGGCACCCGAAGCGCGATGCCGGCCGCCGCGCAACGTTCCTCCGTGAGCGATCGCACTCGACTGTTCGCCGCGACGCCGCCGACCATCAGCAGGGTGTCGGCCCCCTGATCGGTGCAGGCGGTGACCGCCTTGCGCGCGAGCGTGTCGGCCACGGCCTCCTGGAACGAGGCGGCGACGTCGTCGACCGGCACGGTGCGGTCCTCGGCGCGGGCGCGCTCCACCCAGCGGGCCACGGCGGTCTTGAGCCCGGAGAACGAGAAGGTCCACGGCGGGTCGGACGGGCCGGTGAGCGGGCGGGGGAAGGGGATCGCGCGCGGGTCGCCGTCGCGGGCCGCCCGGTCGACGGCGGGACCGCCGGGGTAGGGCAGCCCGAGCAGGCGAGCGACCTTGTCGAACGCCTCGCCCGCGGCGTCGTCGACGGTGTCACCGAGGTGGACGATCTCGTCGCGGGCGAGGTCACGCAGGCTGAGCAGCGACGTGTGGCCGCCGGACACGATGAGCGCCACGCACCGCTCGGGCAGCGGGCCGTGGTCGAGGACGTCGACGGCGGCGTGGCCGGCGAGGTGGTGCACGGCGTAGAGCGGGACGCCCGCGGCCAGCGCGTAGGCCTTCCCGGCCGCCAGCCCCACCTGCAGCGCCGGAGAAAGTCCGGGGCCTGCGGTCACGGCAACGGCGGTGACGTCGGCGAGCGAGACGTCGGCGCGCCGCAGCGCGGTCCGCACCATCGGCGCCATCGCCTCGAGGTGGGCACGCGCCGCCACCTCGGGCACCACACCGCCGAAGCGCGCGTGGGAGTCCATCGACGAGGCCAGCGCGTCGCCGAGCAGCACCCCCTCGGACACGAGCCCGACGCCCGTCTCGTCGCACGACGTCTCGATGCCGAGGACCATTGGGGTGGGCACGACCCCAGTGTCGCGGATCGTCATCGGCCCGACCCACGCCGAAGAGTCCGTAGTCCGCCCGTGACGAGGAGGATGAGCAGGAAGAGGGCGGCGGTGCCGAGGGTGCCGACCGCCCACACCGCCCATCCGGTCCTCATCCAGCCCGACGCCCACGGGTCTGGTGTGAACGCCGCGAGGGCGGCGACGACGGCGCCGACGAGCGGGGACGACCAGATGACCATGACGCAGAACAGCGGGAAACCGCTGAAGGGCGTGGTCGTACTCACCGCCCGCGGACATCGCGGTCGGCAGGGAGACGGGGATCGTCACGAAGCCACCGACGGTGCGGAGGGTGCGCACGTTCCGCTAGGCACCTTCCGCGTCGCCTTCCGCCTCGAGGAACGCGCGCCGCAGCTCCTCCACCATCGCCGGGTCGGGCTCGGCCCACAGGCCACGCTCGACGGCCTCGAGCAGGCGCTCGGTCATCCCGTGCAGCGCCCACGGGTTGGCCTCGCGCAGGAACGCCCGGTTCTGCTCGTCGAGCACGTAGTTCTCGGTGAGAGAGGAGTACATCCAGTCGCTCACCGTCCCCGCGGTGGCGTCCCAGCCGAAGAGGTAGTCGACGGTCGCGGCCATCTCGAAGGCGCCCTTGTAGCCGTGGCGGCGCATCGCGGCCATCCACCGCGGGTTGACCACCCGCGAGCGGAACACCCGTGCGGTCTCCTCGACCAGGGACCGAGTCCGCACGTTCTCCGGCCGCGTGGAGTCGCCGACGTAGGCCGCGGGCGCGGCGCCGGTCAGCGCGCGCACGGTCGCGATCATGCCGCCGTGGTACTGGTAGTAGTCGTCGGAGTCGGCGATGTCGTGCTCGCGGGTGTCGATGTTCTTCGCCGCCACCGCGATCCGCCGGTACGCCGCGCGCATCTCCTCGACCGCCGACTCGCCCTGCCGGCCACGACCGTAGGCGTGCCCGCCCCAGGTCGTGTAGATCTCGGCGAGGTCGGCGTCGTCGTGCCACGACCGGGCGTCCATGGCCTGCAGCAGCCCCGCCCCGTAGGCCCCCGGCGGTGAGCCGAAGATGCGCGTCGTCGCCGCCTCCCAGGATGACCCCGAGGCGGCGTCGGCCCGGGCGTGGGCGGCGAGGAAGTTGTCCTGGTCGGGCTCGTCGGCGAGTCCGGCCACGAGCTGCACCGCGTCGTCCATCGTGGCCACGACGTGCGGGAACGCGTCACGGAAGAACCCCGAGATGCGCAGGACGACGTCGACGCGGGGTCGCTCGAGCTCCGCGAGCGGCACCACCTCGAGCCCCGTGACGCGTCGCGACGCCTCGTCCCACACCGGCCGCACCCCCATCAGCGCGAGGGCCTCGGCGATGTCGTCGCCGGAGGTGCGCATGGCCGCGGTCCCCCACAGCGAGAGCCCGACCGACGTCGGCCACGCCCCCCCGTGATCAGCGCGATAGCGCTCGAGCAGGGAGTCGGCCAGCATCTGCCCGGTCTCCCAGGCCAGGCGGGACGGGACGGCGCGCGGGTCGATCGAGTAGAAGTTCCGCCCGGTCGGCAGGACGTTGACCAACCCGCGCAACGGCGACCCGCTCGGCCCGGCGCCCACGTGGCCGCCGGCCAGGGCGTGCAGCACGCCGGTGATCTCGTCGGTCGTCCTCGCGAGCCGCGGGACGACCTCGCGGGCGCCGAACTCGAGGATCTCCGTCACCGTCGCGTCGATGCGCCCGAGGACCTCGAGGGTGACCGCAGGGGCCTCGGCCACCGCCCACTCCCGCTTCTCCATACCGAGGACCAGGGTGTGGGCGATCTCCTCGACGCGGTCGGTGTCGGTGCGCGTCGCGCCGCCGTCCATCGCTCCGGACTCGTCCAGGCCGAGCGCCTCGCGCAGCCCCGGCAGCGACTGCCGGCCCGACCACAGCTGCCGGGCCCGCAGGATCGCGAGGACCATGTCGACGCGTTCCTGTCCGGTCGGCGCCTGCCCGAGCACGTGCAGGCCGTCGCGGATCTGGGCGTCCTTGATCTCGCAGAGCCATCCGTCGAGATGGAGGACGAACTCGTCGAAGCCCTCGTCCTCGGGCCGGTCGTCGAGGCCCAGGTCGCTATCGAGTGAGGCGGCCCGGATGAGCTGCCAGATCTGCCCACGGATCGCGGTGATCTTCCCCGGGTCCATCGCCTGGATCGAGGCGTACTCGTCGAGCAGCTGCTCGAGTCGGGCGAGGTCGCCGTAGGACTCCGCGCGGGCCATCGGCGGAACGAGGTGGTCGACCAGCGTGGCGTGGGCCCGGCGCTTGGCCTGCGTGCCCTCCCCCGGGTCGTTGACCAGGAACGGGTAGACCAGCGGCAGGTTCCCGAGGATCGGGTCCGGGGCGCAGGAGGCCGACGAGGCGACCGTCTTGCCCGGGAGCCACTCGAGGTTGCCGTGCTTGCCCACGTGGACCAGCGCGTCGGCCCCGAACCCGTGCTCGGGATCGGCGAGCCACCGGTACGCGGCCAGGTAGTGGTGCGAGGGCGGCAGGTCCGGGTCGTGGTAGATCGCGATGGGGTTCTCCCCGAACCCGCGTGGTGGCTGCATCATCACGACGACGTGGTCTGCCCGGATCGCGGCCACGACGATCGCACCCTGGTCCAGGAACATCCTGCCGGGCGCCGGGCCCCAGTGCTCCTCGACGCCGGCGCGGAAGTCCTCAGGCAGCGTCGCGAACCACTCCGTGTAGGCGGAGACGGGGATGCGGACCGGGGTGGCGGAGAGCTGCTCCTCGGTGAGCCAGTCCTGGTCGTAGCCGCCGGCGTCGATGAGCGCCCGGATGAGAAGGTCGCCCTCCTGCTCCTGAAGCCCCGGCAGGTCGCCGACGCGATACCCGGCCTCGCGCATCGCGGCGAGCAGCCGCACCACCGACGCGGGGGTGTCGAGCCCGACGGCGTTGCCGATCCGGGCATGCTTGGTCGGGTAGGCCGACAGGATCAGCCCGACCTTCTTCTCCGCGTTCGGGGTGTATCGCAGCCGCCCGTGCGCGACGGCGAGCCCCGCGACCCGTGCCGCCCGCTCGGGGTCGGCGACGTAGACCGGGAGCCCGTCGGGGTCGGTCTCCTTGAAGGAGAACGGGACGGTGATGATCCGGCCGTCGAACTCCGGCACCGCGACCTGGTTCGCGGCGTCGAGAGGGCTGACGCCGTCGTCGTCGGAGAGCCACTCGGCGCGCGAGCGCGTGAGGCACAGCGCCTGCAGGATCGGCACGTCGAGGGCGGCGAGCGCGCCGGTGTCCCAGCTCTCGTCGTCCTCGCCGGCACTGGCCGCAGCCGGACGGGAGCCGCCGGCGGCGAGCACCGTCGTCACCAGCACGTCGGCCTCGCGCAGCACCTCGACCAGCGCGTCGTCGGGCGCGCGCAACGAGGAGCAGAACACCGGGTCGGGGACGCCGCCCGCGTCGCCCACGGCGCGGCACAGGGCGTCGACGAACGCGGTGTTCCCGGCCATGTGGTGCGCGCGGTAGTAGACGATCGCCACCCGCGGTCCGTCGGCTGTGTCGTCCCCCGCCCTCCCCTCCCCGCCGTCGAGCCGACCCCATGAGGGCATCTCGGCCGGCGGGTCGAACCCGTGGCCGGTGAGCAGAACGGTGTCGGAGAGGAACGCGTGCAGCTGCCCGAGGTTCGCCGGCCCGCCCTGCGCGAGGTAGAGGTGCGCCTGCGTGGCCACGCCGACCGGCACCGTCGAGGACTCCATGAGCTGCGCGTCGGGGCTCGGCTCCCCCCCAAGCACCACCACCGGGCGGGAGCCGGCGAGCAGCGCGTCGAGACCGGACTCCCACGCCTGCCGCCCACCCAGGAGACGGACGACGACGAGGTCGACGCCGGCCAGGAGCGCGTCCAGGTCGTCGGGTCCATCACCGACGGCCACCCGCGCCGGGTTCGCCCACCGCCAGAGCTCTTCTTGTCCCGGTCCGCTCGCGCGGGCGGAACGCAGGTCGGTGTCGGACGTGGACAGCAGCAGCAGCACGGTGCTCCAGGAGGGCCGGGGTCAGGTGCGTCACGGCACGCCCGCACCTCATCTGATCAGCTGGATAGATATCGTGACACGGATGACCGGCTCCCGACGACGTGACGGTGCGCGCGGCGCGCGCACCCGGACCGACGCCTGCCCGGGCGCGTGGCGGCGGCACGACGCCGCCGACGGGGCGCTCGCGCGGTTCCGCCCCGCCGGTGGGGCGGTCTCGGCGCCGGAGCTGCGCGTGCTGGCCGGCGCCGCGCTCGCCGGCGGGTCCCCCCTGGAGCTCACCTCGCGCGGATCCCTGCAGGTCCGCGGCCTCGACCCGCGCACCGCCGACGACCTCGCCGACGCCCTGCGCCAGCTGCCGACCATAGGCGCTCCCCTGCTGGACACGCAGGGTCGCGACATCCCCTGCTCGGTCGTCGCCTCCCCGCGCGGCGTCGCAACCGACCCCGCGGCCCGTCGGGTCGCCGACGC
>JAABUZ0100001726.1_pt1 | contig 39971 bp, 40 predicted proteins | sample 5562091 | NCBI WGS metagenome assembly JAABUZ01 (sample SAMN12813069, study PRJNA571459) | rock metagenome | isolation source: Antarctica rocks | place: Antarctica: Victoria Land, Linnaeus Terrace sud | collected 2015-12-21 | reverse complement strand
GCGCTGGTCCATCTGCAGGGCGGTGACCCGGCCCGCGTCATCGCCGGCGCCAACGCAACTCCTGAGGACGTGGACCGCATCCGCCATCAGCTCGGCCTGGACCAGCCCCTGATCGTCCAGTACCTTATCTTCATCGGCAACCTGCTCCGGGGAGACCTGGGCACCTCCGTTCGCTCCGGCCAGCCTGTCTTCAACGAGATCTCCAGCCGCGCTCCCTACACCGTGGAATTGGCGGTCATCAGCACTGTGATCGCCATCCTCATCGGCGTCTTCCTCGGCGTGATGGCCGCGACCAACCACGACAACCCGATCGACCTCGCCATCTCGAGCTTCTCCGTCGTCGGAGTCTCGATGCCGGTCTACTGGCTGGGCCTGCTGCTGATCATCCTCTTCGCCGTCGACCTGCATGTTCTCCCGGCGGCGGGTGCCAACCAGCCGACCGGCTTCATCCTCCCCTCTTTGACGCTCGCCTTCTTCTCGATCGGCTTCATCTCCCGCCAGACGCGCTCAGCGATGCTCGAAGTGCTGGGATTGGACTTCGTGCGCACGGCGCGGGCGAAGGGCGCCGACCGGCCGACGGTACTGATCAAGCACGCCCTGCGCAATGCGCTGCTGCCGATCATCACGGTGATCGGCCTCCAGTTCGGCACGCTGCTGGGCGGCGCCATCTTGACGGAGACGATCTACGCGTGGCCCGGGTTGGGACGCCTGCTGGTCGACTCGATCTTCGCCCGCGATTTCCCCGTCGTTCAGGGGACCGTCTTCGTCTTCGCCGCCGCCCTGATCTTCGTGAACCTGTTCACTGATCTCCTGTACGCCTATGTCGACCCTCGCATCCGGTACGACTGACGCCCAGCCGCTCGCTCTGAGCGAGGCGCCGCCACTGGCGGCGCCCAAGCTCTGGCGACGGCTCTTGCGGCACAACAGCGCGCTGGCGGGCATGATCCTGCTCGGCTTTCTTGTGCTGGCCAGCCTGGTCGGCCCGCTGATCTTCCGCTCCGACCCCACGGCGCAGGACCTGAGCCAGGCCTTCCTGCCCGGTTCGGCCGCGCACCCGCTGGGCACCGACGACCTCGGCCGGGACGAACTGGTCCGCCTCTTCGTGGGCGCCCGCTACACGCTTTCACTCGCCGTGGCCGCGGTCGCGCTGGGCCTCGCCGTGGGCGTGCCGCTGGGCGCACTCTCCGGCTACTTCGGCGGCTGGGTCGACCTACTGGTCCAGCGCTTCGTGGACGTCATGCTCGCGTTTCCCAGCATCCTGCTGGCCATCTCGCTGGTCGCCGCGCTGGGCGTTGGCCTCCGCAACGTGATCGTCTCCGTGGCCATCGTCGCCATGCCCGGCTTCATCCGTCTGGTGCGCGCTTCGGCGCTCTCCATTCGCGAAGCGCCCTACGTGGAAGCAGCCCGGGCACTGGGGGTGCCCAACTGGCGGATCCTCCTCCGGCATGTGGTGCCAAACTCGCTCGGCCCGCTCATCGTCCAGGCGAGCCTGCAGCTGGGAGGCGCCATCCTCGTGGCGGCAGGCTTGGGCTTCCTCGGTCTGGGCGTCCAGCAGCCGACGCCCGAGTGGGGTGCCATGCTCGGCTTCTCCCACACGTATATCTTCAGCGACCCCGGCCTGCTCACCTATCCGGGACTGTGCATCTGCGGCGCCGTTTTGGCCTTCAACCTGCTGGGCGACGGCCTCCGTGACGCCCTCGACCCGCGCATGAAGTAGGGCGCCGGACAGACACAACGATCGGTGCAGGACCTTGGCCTTGACGGGTAACGGCGGTAGGCCGGGTTCATCCCGGCCGGAACCAGAAACCGGCTGGGCTCCTTCCGAATGGCTATCCACCTCAAGTGCGCGGCCTAGCGAGACCTGGGGTCCGATACCCGCCGGTGGGGTTTAGTAAGGGAGGCCTGCCTCCCCTTGCACGTTACGCGGGCGCAACCATCCGATTGGTCAGGCGGCCCAAGCCGTCGATCTCAACCACGACCTCATCCCCCGGCTTGAGCCAGACCTTTTCCGCGCGACCCAGGATCACCCCCGCCGGGGTGCCCGTGGAGATGATGTCGCCGGGTTCCAGCGTCAGGTGCCGGCTCAGGTAGCTGACCAGCTCCTCCACGCCGAAGACGAGATCCGAGATGGTCGAGTCCTGGCGCTTCTCACCGTTCAAATAGCAGCGTATGCCCAGGCGAGTCACGTCCGGGATCTCCTCCTTGCCGACCAGGTAGGGACCGAGCGGCAGGAAGTGGTCCAAAGACTTGCCCAGCAGCCACTGGCTGGTCCGCATCTGCAGCTCACGGGCGGAGAGATCGTTGGCGTTGCAGTAACCAAAGACGTGGTCGAGAGCCTGCACCTCCGTCACGTTCTGAGCGCGCTTGCCGATCACGACCGCCAGCTCCGCCTCGTAGTCGTACTGTTCGGCGACCGCCGGCAGGGGGATGTCCTCGCCGCTGGCGGCCAGCGCGTTGTTGAACTTGCTGAACAGCACCGGCGTCACCGGCACGGCCGCTCCCGTTTCGGCGGCGTGGCTCCGATAGTTCAGGCCGACGCAGATGATCTTGCCCGGGTTGGGCACGCAGGGTGCCAGCTGGAGCCGGGCCTCGTCCAGTTCGGCGCCAGCCGGCGGTGTCTTGCCGGCCATCACCGCGGCGAGGTCCGCCATGCCGAGATCGCGAACCGTGTCGCCTTCCTTGCTGGCCAGGGCGATGCCCTTCGGCGTGCGCTGCGAGATCAGAACCATGTCATGTGATCTATCATCCTGCCATGCCGACCCGGATCACTCGCGCGGTCGGCCACGACGTGCGCTTTCCCACCTCGCTGGACAAGCATGGCTCCGATGCGATGAACGTGGACCCGGACTACTCCGCCGCCTACGTCGTCCTGGAGACCGACCAGCCTCAGAGCCTGGCTGGCCACGGCCTCACCTTCACGTGCGGTCGGGGTAACGAAGTCTGCGTGGCCGCCATCCAGGCCCTTCAGCATCACGTCGTCGATCGCACCCTGGAGGAGATCACCGCTGACCTGGGCGGCTTCTGGCGCAGCTTGGTCGGCGACTCGCAACTCCGCTGGCTCGGTCCCGAGAAGGGCGTCATCCACCTCGCGGTCGGCGCGCTCGTGAACGCGGTCTGGGATCTCTACGCCAAGGCGGAACGAAAGCCGCTTTGGAAGCTGCTGACCGGCTTGAGCCCTGAGCAACTGGTCGCCTGCATCGACTTCCGCTACCTCGAGGACGCACTGAAGCCGGCCGAGGCGATCGGGCTGCTGCGGAGTCGATGGAGCGGCCGCGCCGAGCGCGAGGCGGAGATGCTGCGCCATGGCTTTCCCGCCTACACCACCTCCGCCGGCTGGCTTGGCTACAGCGAGGAAAGCCTGCCCGGCCGTGTCGAAGACGCCAAGCGACAGGGGTTCACCCATATCAAGATGAAGGTCGGGGCCGATCCCCAAACGGATCTGCGCCGCGCCCGCATCCTCCGCTCCTGCATGGGCCCTGAGATGAAGCTCATGGTCGACGCCAACCAGGTCTGGGGCGTCGAGCAGGCGATCCAGGCGATGGCGGCGCTGGCCGAAGTCGAGCCCCTGTGGATCGAGGAGCCGACCAGCCCGGACGACGTGCTGGGCCACCGGGCCATCCGTCACGCCATCCACCCCATCGGTGTCGCCACCGGCGAGCAGGTCCAAAACCGCATCATCTTCAAGCAGCTGCTGCAGGCGGAGGCCATCGACTTTTGTCAGATCGATGCTTGCCGGCTGGGCGGCGTCAACGAGGTGCTGGCCGTCCTCCTCATGGCAGCCAAGTTCGGCGTTCCGGTCTGCCCGCACGCCGGCGGTGTCGGCCTGTGCGAATACGTTCAGCACCTCTCGATCTTCGACTACATCGCGGTCAGCGGCTCGCTGGAGAACCGCATCTGCGAGTACGTCGACCATCTGCACGAACACTTCGTCGACCCCTGTCACATCTCAGATGGCCACTACGAAGCACCCCACCTGCCCGGCTACAGCATCGAGATGAAGCCCGAGTCGCTGGCTCAGTACGCGTATCCCGACGGGCCCGTGTGGCGGGGACTGCTGGAGGAGAAGTTGACGCCGTGAGGTTGGAGAACAAGGTTTGCATCGTCACCGGAGCCGGGTCCGGGATCGGCCAGGCGTCCGCGCTGCTGTTCGGTCGCGAGGGGGGCACGGTGGTGGGCGCCGATCTGGACGAGGCGAGCGCGACGATCACGTGCGGCCAGATCTCCGCCGCAGGCGGCACAGCGGAGCCCCGACGCGTGGACGTCACGGACATGCAGGACACACAGGCGCTGGCTCGCTGGACGGCCGAACGCTTCGGTCGGGTGGACGTGCTCTTCAACAACGCCGGCATCGCCGGCGTGGGCGACGTGCTGGAGACGGAGCCCGAACTCTTCGAACGCGTCATGGCCGTCAATGTGCATGGTGTTTACCTGATGAGCCGGGCAGTGGTGCCGCTCATGATCGAACGAAAGGCGGGCAGCATCATCAATATGTCGTCCTGCATCGCCGAGATCGGGCTCGCCCGCCGCGTCTCCTACGCGGCGTCGAAGGGTGCCGTGCTGGCGATGACCAAGTCGATGCAGGTCGACCTGGCCCCTCACAGCATTCGCGTCAACGCGCTGATGCCCGGAACGATCCTGACACCTTTCGTCGACCGCTACCTGAAGGAGTCGTATGCAGACCCGGAGGAGGGCTACGCCTCCATCCGCAAGCGCCAGCTGGGCGGCGACCTGGGCCGGCCGGAGGACGTGGCGTACGCCGCGCTCTACCTGGCCTCGGACGAATCGCGCTTCGTCATGGCCTCCGGACTCATCGTCGACGGAGGCGTGACCGGGGGTAAGTAGAGGGGCGGCTGACTTCGTCCCTTCTGGCCCAGTCGCTGCGGCCGGCCGCACGGACGTCAGTGCTTGAGCGCTGCCTCTTCGGCGATCGGATCGATCGGATGGGGCGGAGCCAGGAAAACGATCTGCCTATTGGTGCCGGACCAGGGGATCTGGCGCCTGTCGACGCGGTAAGGACCGATGTAGTTCATCTCCCAGACGGTGTAGGAAATGATCTGGCCGTCGGGACTCCGGTCAACGGAAGCGACGTAGGCGACGTGACCGTAGGAGGGACTGAGCAGCGGGCGCTCATAGGACACCAGCGCGCCGGGCTCCGGCTCCAGCTGCACCGGCCGCCCGGTCGCCTGGGAGAGGTTGGGCACCACATCAGCTCCGTCGCCCTTCACCGACGGGCTGTTGGGATCGGAGATCAGGTACCAGAGTTGCTCCGCGTACCACGTGCACTGGCCAGCGTCACCGGTTGTCTTGGCGAGCGTTGAGGACGGCACCCAGCCGCCAGCGTCACTCTCGACCAGGCCGCCGGCAACACCGCTGCCGTTGGTGAAGCCGTGGAGGGCAGCCACCTTGTCGGAGGCACCGCGGAGGGCGCTCTTCAACGCGTCGATCCTCTGTTTCACCTTGGTCAGCTGGTCCAGCAGGGTGACTCGCTGGGCCAGCAGCTTGTTCAGTTCGTTCTGAGCGCTGCCGCGGGCGTTCTTGTCCCTCCCCTGAATCGACTGCAGCCTGTCCAGCAGGCCCTGGGAGCGATCCGCCACGAGCCTCGACTCAGCCGCGGCGGCCCAGACGTCCGAGAGGTTGCGAGCGTTGAGCAGGCGCTGGAGGTCGAGCGTTCGCGTCTCATAGCGCTGGCGAGCGTTGGCTCTGACCGCCTTGCGCAACGAGTCGATGGTCGCCTGGTCCTGCTCCGCCTGCTTGTCGGCCGCCGACTGGCGGGCGCGGGCGGTCTCGATCTGGCCGTTCAGGGACGTCAGCTGGTTCTCGCCCGCCTTCAGCTCGGCCTGCGACTGATCGATCGCGGCCAGCACCTGGGCCAGCTGCTTTTGTTCATCCGAGGGCGGGGGCGGTGGGCCTGCCGGCGAGGCGCTTGGGCTGGGGCTGGGCGAGTGGCTCGGACTCGAGCTCGGAGCTGGTGAAGGGCTCGCCGAACCCGTCGGCGAAGGGCTGGGAACGGAACTGGCCGAGGGGCTGGCCGAGGGCGTCGGGCTGGAGGGTGGGCTGGCCGGCGGCGAGGCCGCGGCCACGGCAACCGGCGAGAGCGCGAAGAGCAGCCCCGCAATCAGGACCAGGCGTCTCACTTCGGCACCCGCACCAGCAAGGCGGAGGTGCCGAGCACGGCACAGCTTCCCATCACTGTGACCAATCCTATATTCCTGGCCGCGGCCAGGGGATGGCTCAGCGTCAGGAACGGCAACGCGTAGCTGATCCCTTTCGGCAGGGCGGTGCCGACCCACCAGAGGGCGAGCAGGGTCAGCGCGGAGGCGGCCAGGGCAACGGAGAGCGCCTGGAAGAGCAGCGGCGCCCGCAGCACGATAGGCCGTACGCCAACAAGAGCCAGGATGCGCAGCTCCTGCCGGCGGGCGCGGGCCTCAGAGCGGAACAGGCGCAGGGCGGCCAGAGCGGCGACCAGAGCGACAGCGAGATCGAGGGCCAGAGCGCCGAAGCGCACGACGTCCAGAATCCGGCTGAGCTTGCGCGCATCCTCCGGTGTGTAGGAGACCGGGACCTGGCGGTCAGCGGCTGCGCTCTTCTGGGCCGCGGCTGCCACCTGCCCCCCCGCGGTGGGATCCTGCACGTCAACCACCAGCGTGGCTGGGAAGGGGTTGCCCTGCGAACCGTTGTTGAGCGGCGCGAGCTGGCTGTCCTGGCTCGCCAGCTTGGCGGCCTCCTCCTTGCTCCGGTAGTGGACCCCCTTCACCCCCGGCATGCTGTTCAGCTGAGCGGACAGCGCGCTCACATCGTCGGCCTTGGCGTCGTCGGCCAAGAAGACCTGGATCTGCGAGGCTGACTGCATCTCCTTCTCCACAGCCCCGCCGATCAGCGTCACTGTGAGCTGAACCATGGCTGCCAGCGCCATCAGGCTGCCGACCACTATCACCGAGCCGGCCCAGGAGAGAAGGTGCGGGCGCTGCCAGCGCCAGGAATAGGCCAGCAGGCTGAGAGCATGCCGACGCACCACGTTCAGCTGCTGAGCCGCCTGCCGGGCGAAGGCCGATGCCGAGGCGGCGCTCATAGGCGCAGCATCTCCCCGTCGAAGTGCTGGATGGCGGTGGCGTCGTGGGTGGCGAGGAGCACGGTCATGCCGTCTTCGTTCAGCTCCGCCAGCATGTCGAGGACCTGCCAGGAGGCGGTGGTGTCGAGGTTGCCGGTCGGCTCGTCGGCCAGAAGGATGCGCGGCTCGTGGGCGATGGCTCGCGCGATCGCAACTCGCTGCTGCTGACCGCCGGAGAGCTGATCCGGCCGCCGGGTGGCGAAATCGCCCAGTCCCACTCGCTTCAGCGCCTGATGCGCCACATCCTCCGGCGACTCGATCGACCACTGCGCAAGCTCGAGCGGCAGCCGCACGTTCTCCAGGGCGGTCAGATGAGGCAGCAGTTCATAGCTCTGGAAGATGAAGCCCAACCGCCGGCGGAGTCCCGACACCTGCCAGGGCCAGAGCCGGCGCAGATCGACGCCGTCCACAAAGGCCTGTCCCGAGCGCAGGCGGACGACGCCGTAGAGCAGGTGCATGAGCGTGGTCTTGCCGGCGCCGGAGGCGCCGGTCACCATGACGAACTGTCCGGGCTCGTAGGCGCACGAGATCGCGTCCAGGACGGTCTGGTCGCCGTAGCCCACGGCAGCCTCCCGCAGGAAGACGGAGCCGCGCCGATGCTCGAGCTTGGCCGGGTTCTCAAGCGCGGTGTCGGGAGCCACATTTGCTCCAGTTCCCGGCTCCCGCTGCGTTCCGATCGGTTCTGTGCTCAGCACAGGCCCACCACGTGGGGAAATTCAATATCAGTCAATTGCATAAAAAGCCAGCTCGCGCCGGCCACCACCTCTACTTCCGACGGTTCGGATGCGCCGGTTGCTCACCTTACGAGATCGGCTTCCAGTTGGCTACTCCTGACTGTGGGCGGCTCTGCTCCCACCGGCGGAGCGATCGGCCGGTCTGCCCGGCGTGTGACCAGAGCAGGAGATCACCGGCAGGCGCGGATAGCGGGCAAAGCGAACGTCGGTTTGCGAGAGGCGACAGAGCCAGAACTCACTCCTAGCGCCCCTGATGCGGACGGCGAAGCGGCAAGCGGCGCAGAGGCCGACCTTGGATGGCACGGGTGTCCATTTATAGGAGCACAGACTTTAGACGCGTGAAGCATGGCTTCACGCGTCCGGTAGGAGGGAGTTGCGATCTAGGTCTGAGGCGAGGGACTGGGGCTGGCGGACGGCTTCGGTTGAGGCTTGTCCCAGTTGGGGATCTTCTTGGCCTCGAGCGCCTTCTTCTCCTGGGCGCTGGTGAGGGTTCCGTTCTGAACCTGCGAATCCAAGAGCGGTTTCAGGGCGGCTTGGTACTGGGTGCGGAACTGATCCTCGCTGAGGCCCTTGTCGCTGGCGAGTTGGTGGACCGTCTTGCCCTGCTTCACGTCTGCCGCCAGCTCCTGCGGCTTGATGCCGAGGACCTGCGCTTCGGCGGCGACAACCGCCATCCGCAGCTGCTTGGCCGCCTCGCTGTTCTTGGCGCTGCCAGGTGAGTGCATCGCCGGTGAGGCCGTGGCGGACGGCGTCGGAGCCGCCGCCTGAACTGTGTGATTACTGCTCTGCCGAAAATGGATGACTGCAGCGGCGCCCCCACCAACGATGAGGAGGCCGACCGCGCCGGCGGCCAGCTTGGTGCCAAGGGAAACGCTCGATATGTTCATGACCTCAGCCTGACCCCGCCTTGCAAAGGCGAGTGCTGCGGGAGATCAGAGTTATGTAAGGGCTCTGGGCGGGGGCAGAGAGGCCTCCCGCCTTTGCCCTTGGAAGCGGTGTGTGGGGTTTGGAAGGAAAGTCCGGCCTTTCCTGCCCGCTTCAGCGTTTGCTCTGCAAGGCCGAGACAAGGCGGTCGACGGAGCCCGAGACGCCATAGCGGTGACCGAGTTCGGCCGCCATCTCGGGCTCTACCGGGTAGGCGTCGCGGTGGCCCGACGGCAGGTCAACCGGAGCGTCTCGGATCGGGAGAACCGTCAGCAGGGCGCGCTCGAGATACTCGCACTGCGCTTCCCCGAAGCGACCGGACCGGATCAACCCCCTGACTCCGCCGTGCCGCTTGACCAGCTCGGCGGCGGTTTTGGGCCCCACTCCCGGAAGGCCGGGCAGGCCGTCGGAGGGATCGCCACGAAGCACGGCGAAGTCGCCGTAGAGAGCGCCCGGCACGCCGTAGCGACGGTCCAGCTCCGCGTCGTCAACCTCGGCCAAGCCCTTTCGCTCAGGGTAGAGCACCTTGATCTGCTCGCAGACGAGGGCGAACAGATCGCGGTCGCCGCTCACGACCTCGATGCTTGCGCCGGCGGCCTTGGCAGTCCAGGTGGCGATCACGTCCTCCGCCTCGTACTCGGGCACGCCGATGAAGTCGACGCCCACTGCGGCCAGCAGCTCGTGGATGAGCGGGAACTGCGGCTCCAGCGGTGCGGGAGCAGGCTCAGCGACCCGATGCGCCTTGTAGCTTGGAATGAGATCCACGCGCCACTGCGGGCGCCAGTCCTCGTCGCTGGCGACTGCCAGTCGGCCGGGACGGCGCGCGTAGATCAGCCGGCTCAAGGTGTCGAGGAAACCGCGCACCGCATTGACCAGGCGCCCGTCAGGTGCCACGACGGTCTGGGGCACACCGTAGAAGGCGCGAAAGATCAGGCTCGAGCCGTCGATGAGCAGCCAGTCGGGCCTCAACCGGTCAACCCACCTGTGAGCAGGCGACGCTGGGGTCGGTGAATCAGGCGCGAACCTCAAACCGAGGCCGGCTCGACATCCGTCGCCGCAAAGTCCCGGCCCTTGAACAACAGGGGCTCACCGGCAACGATTGCCGGCCCATAGGCAAAGCAGTCATACCGTCATTGTCAACCTTCCTTCCTAAGCATCTCGCAGTCCTGGCGGAGTCTGGACGTCTTGACGCCCAGAAGACGGCCGCAGGTGGCCGGAAGCTGGGTAAGCCGCACGCCGCCGTCCTGACGTGGAACACTAGCGGTATGAGCACGGCTGGGCAAACCTTCGCGATTCGGGCCGCCACCAAAGACGATATGCCGGCGATAGTGGGCATCTACAACTGGGCGGTCAACCAAACTTTTGCGACCATCGACTCCGAGCCTCTCTCCGAGGAGGAGGCGGCGGCTTGGTGGGACGAGCATGGCAGCACCGTCACCCTGGTGGCTGTCGAGGATGACGTGGTTGCAGGCTGGGCGCGGCTACTGCCCTGGCGCCAGCGCGGCTACCACGTGGTGGAGGACCTGGTCTACGTGGACCCGGTCTATCACAAGCGCGGTGTCGGCCGGCAGCTGCTGACCAGCCTCCTGGAGGAGGCGAGAGCGGCCGGGGGCCGCACGGTGGTCGCCTCAGTGGCCGCCGACAACAGTTCGGGCCTGCGGCTTCACGAGAGCCTGGGCTTTCAGCAGGTCGGCACGCTGAAGGACGGCGCCTACAAGTTCGGCCGCTGGATGGACATCACGCTGGTCCAACGCTCGCTGTCGGAATAGCGAGAATCGGCCTTACCTGTTGGTCGGCGTCCCATTGCCGGGGTCAGTTGACAATGGACTCGGTAAGGCGGCCTGCTGATCGAGGGCCCTGGGCGTGTGCCTCATGCGTTTCACCGCTCTCCTGGCCTAATGAATGATCGGGCTGGCCTGGGCGAAGGCTGCAGGGTAGACGGCTTTCATCGTGTTGATCGCCTGCCACTGACCGACGACGGCTGGCGCCCGCCGGTTCTGGCCGGCATCCGGCTCGTCCCGGCGGGCGAACTTGACGCCGCCGCCGTTGATGCTGCTGCCGGTGGGCTGGTCCACCCGGTAGGCCGCCTCCCGCACGGCGTCGGGCGTCACCGTTCCCTGCACGGCGGGCAGCACCTCGTGAAACAGCGTCCAGCCGCCCACGAAGCCCGCCACCGCGGGGATCGGCATGTCCTGGCCTAGCTTCTGCTCGGCGTAAACCGACCGCGCGCGATTCAGCAGTTCGCGCGCGTTCGGGCTGAGCGCGTCCGGATTGACCTGATCGTCAGGTTTGTCGGCCGCGTAGACCCCCACCGCCCGCGCGCCCAGGCTGCGGCCGAATGCGGCCATGCAGAAGGCGGAACTGGTCCCAACCGCCGCTCGGAGATTGACCCCGCGCGCCAACATCGCCTGCCAGAGGTCGATGCCGTCGGTGATGTAACTCACATCCCAGAGGTAGTCGGCGTGGCTGTCGAAGACTCGCTGAGCGATAGCCGCAGCACCGTAGGCGCGAGGGTCGTACTCAATGCGATCCACGACCGGGATGCCCGCTTCCCGGGCCAGCTGCGCCTCGCCGTCCGCCACCGCCCGGCCGTAGACGTCGTTGACGTTGAGGATGATTGCTCTCGCCTCCGCCGGATGGAGTCCGGCCGAGGGCAGAAGGACCCGGTTGGTGAAGTCCACCGCGATGCGACCCAGCGTGCTGCCGGTGGCCACGGTGCGAAAGACGTAGCGGCGGTGCTGGGTGACCAGGTCCGCGACCGCGCCGGTCTCCCAGTAGATCACGTGGCGCTCATCAGCGCGGGCCGCCGCCGCCTCAGCCAGGGTGCTGCCGTAGGTGCCAACGATGATCGAGACGTGGCTGCTGTCGACCAGCCGGTCGACAGCAGCGCGGGCGCCCTCCGTGGTCTGCACAGGTGCGACCTGCAGCCTCAGCGAACGGCCACCGGCCAGCTGCAGAGCGCTTCTCACACCCGCCAGCTCCTGCTGGCCACCCTCGCCCTGAGAGCCGGAGAGGGGGTAGATGGCCCCCACCAGCAGAGTCTCGTCGGCGGGAGCCGACCCTATCCCACAGGCGCCTGCGAGAGCGATCAGGGCGGTCAGCAGCCCAAGGAAGCGCGGCACGATTCAAGGTTAGGCCACCGCCTCGCCGGGCGAAGAAGCGGTGGCCCGCACTCCATCCTCGTCCGGTCGACCGGCCCCGATTCAACCCGGTACGCGGCCCCGTGCCGTGGCAGCCGGCGAATCCCCACGGACCACCCAGCTCCGGACTTGCCGTCCCTCTCGCACCGACCGGGAGGGGATTTTGACAGGGGAGGCCCGCCTCTCCTACGGACCACCCGGCTACGAGCTTGCCGCCCCTCGAGCACCGGCCGGGAGGGGATTTGAAAGGGGAGGCCCGGCCTCCCCTTTCATGGTTACTTCTCGATGGGAACGCGGATGGAGCTGCCCCACTCCGTCCAGGAACCGTCGTAGTTGCTCACCTTTTCAAACCCGAGGATCTCCTGCAGGACGAACCAGGTGTGGGCCGAACGCTCGCCGATGCGGCAGTAGGCAATCGACTCGCGGTCGCCTGTGATGCCCTTCTCGGCGTAGATGCGCCTCAACTCCTCGGGGCTCTTGAAGCTGCCGTCCGGCTGGACGGCCGTGGCCCACGGAACGTTGACTGCGGTCGGGATGTGACCGCCGCGCTGGGCGCCCTCCTGGGGCAGGTTCTCCGGCGCCAGCAGCTGGCCCGAGAACTCGAGCGGCGAGCGCACATCGATCAGTCCCACCTTGCCGAGCGAGCGCAGCACGTCTTCCTTGTAAGCGCGCAACTCCTCGCGAGGTTGGGCGGGAAACTCGTAACTGGTGGGCTGAACGCGGGGCGCCTCGGTGGTGTAGGGTCGGCCCTCGGCCTCCCACTTGACGCGACCACCGTTCACCAGCTTCACGCGGTCGTGGCCGTAGTACTTGAGAGCCCAGTAGGCGTAAGCGGCAAACCAGTTGTTGTTGTCTCCGTAGAGCAACACGGTCGTGTCCGGCTCGACGCCGCTCTCGCCCAGCTTGCGCGCCAGAGCCTCGCGGCTGGCCAGGTCGCGCACGGTGGGATCCTGGAGATCCTGCTTCCAGTTCCAGCCGATTGCGCCCTCGATGTGGCCGCCGCTCTCATAGGCGGCCGGGTCCACGTCGACCTCGATCAACCGGTAGCCGGGCTGGCTCAGATGGTCGGCCAGCCAGCCGGTGCTGACCAGGGCGTCCGAACTTGCGATGGCAGTTGCATCAGACATGAGATAAAGCTCCAGAGTCTCGAAGAGAAGGGGATCAACCACGCGCGCAGGGCGCGGGGCGAGACGTCGGCTGAAAAGCCGACTAGCTACAGAAGCAGGTCGGGCAGTGCGTCAGACGCTGTGCGGGCCAGCGAAAGAGGTACTCCATGCGTGACGATTCTAGGGTATGGCAAGCCCAGCTCCGGCTCGCCTCGAACTGCTCAAGTACGAGGCCCTCGGCAACGACTATCTGGTCCTGGATCTCCCAGCTCCGCTGGAGACTGTGGTTCCGCTGCTGCCGCAGATCTGTGATCGCCATCGGGGGGCGGGCGCTGACGGCCTTCTGGTCTTCGATCCGGCGACCTTCAGGCTGCGCATCTTCAACCCCGATTCCTCCGAGGCGGAGAAGAGTGGCAACGGCCTGCGCATCGCCGCCTGCCATGCCGTGCTGCAGCACGCGTCGCGGACACCGTTCGCCATCACCACCCGGGATCGGGCCAACGAGGTCCAGGTGCTTCGCCGGCGTGGGTCAGAGGTGGTTTCGCGCCTGGACATCGGCGCGCCGCGCTTCGTGCCTGACGGCTGGATCGAGCTCGACACGGCGGCCGGCCGGGTCCGTTGCCGGCTGGTCGACGTCGGCAACCCGCACTGCGTGGTGTTCGAGCAGCCGGTGACGCCGGAGCGTTGCCGCGAACTGGGGCCATTGCTGGAAAACCACCCTCGCTTTCACAACCGGACCAACGTCCAGCTCGTCGAGCCGTTGAGCCGGGATCGCGCCCGCGCCGAAATCTGGGAGCGCGGCGCCGGCTACACACTTGCCTCGGGCACGAGCGCCAGCGCGGTAGCCGCCGCCCTCATTCGCACCGGCCAGGCCGACCGAACGCTGAACATCGTGATGCCGGGCGGCACGCTGCAAATGGAACAGCTATCGAACGGAAGCTTGCTCCAGACGGGGCCCGCCCGGCGTGTGTGCTGGATCTCGTTGGAGCTCGAGGACCTGGCTGCCCTGAGCTGAGGCCGCTTAGTTGCCCTGGAGCAAACTCCCACTCCGGAGCTCTCGTTGTGGGGGAGGTAGTGCGCTATCGCGTGGGCCAGGTGCGACATGCTCATCGACTGCAGCCAGATCCGCCCCGGCCCGGTCAGCGCGGCCAGGAACAGCCCGCCGCCGCCGAAGAGAGCGTTCTTGATGCCGGGCACCGTGGTCACGTTGAAGTTCACGCTCTCCTCGAAGAGCGCGACGTGGCCGGGATGGATGCGAAGCGTGTTGCCAGCCTGCAGGTCGTACTGGACGACCTCGCCGTGAAGCTCGACGTAGGCCATTCCCTCGCCAGACAGGCGCTGCATGCGAAACCCGGTGCCGCCGAAGATGCCGGCGCCCAGCCTCTGGTTGATCCCCATGGACAGTTGCACGCCGGGAGTTGCACACATGAAGCCGTGGCGGTGGACCAGGTAGCTTCTGCCCTGGCCCAGCTGGAGTGGCATGATCTGCCCGGGCAGCTTGGCGCAGAAGGAGGCCATGCCCGGGCCCCCCTGCGCGGTGTACTCGGTCATGAAGATGGTGGCGCCGGAGAGCGCCCTGCCCATCACGGCCATGAAGCCGCCCTGCTGGCCGCCCACCGAGGTGCCGGTGCGAAGCCCGATTGACATTGAGATCCAGGACAGCTCGCCCGACTCGGCGAACACCATCTCCCCGGGCTGCAACATCATCTCCAGGACTGGCATCGTGGTACCGACGATTCGATGGTCCACTACTGATCTCCTTCTAACCTCGGACCGGACTGACTGCTGCGACTGCCGGCGCGGGCAGGCCATCTGGAGCAGCCGCACAAGCTTGACAGACTCCGAGCACGATCACATCGATGCGCGAGGTGCGGAAACCATGTCTGGCCAGAAGATCCTTCTCCACACCCCTGACCAACTGCCTGTCGATATGGGTGATGCCGGCGCAGACCTGGCACACCGCGTGCTCGTGGTCCTCGACCGACATCTCGTAGTAGACCGGTCCGGCAGGCAGGCGGATGGCGCGCAGGGCGCCTGATGCAGACAGAGCGTCCAGCGTCCGGTAAACCGTGCTGCGGGGCACGCTGGCCTTCTCTCGGGCCAGCTCGGCGGTGATCGTCTCCGCCGTGCAGTGGCCGCCCAACCGCTGCAGGGCGGCCCAGATCTGGTGCCGCTGCCGCGTCTGCCGCATCCCCGGCCCCAGTCGGGGGGGCGCAGCGGGAGCCGATGCCGGTGTCCGGGCGCCCATCAGCCGATGCAGCGCAGGCTGCGGTCGGCGCGGGTCAGCAGGCGTGCACCGCCGGCTTCAAGCACCAAGTCGTCCTCGATGCGAATGCCGCCCCAGCCCGGGACGTAGACGCCGGGTTCGATCGTGATCACCATGCCCTCCTCCAGCACGGTGCCGCTGCCGGGGTCGAGGCTCGGGTGTTCGTGGACTTCCAGACCCAGGCCGTGGCCGAGGCGGTGATTGAAGTGCTCGCCATGGCCGGCAGCGCGGATTGTGCCTCGGGCGGTCTCGTCCAGCTCCCCGGCCGTCAGCCCGGGCCGGACCGCCGCGATGGCGGAGTCGTGCGCCGCCAGCACGAGCGCGTGAAGCTCCACCTGCTCCCGGCTCGGCGGTCCGACCACGCCGACCCGCGTGGTATCGGCCGCGTAGCCGTCGTGGCGCGCGCCGAAGTCGAGCAGGACCAGATCCCCTGGCTGCAGGCGGCGCTCTGACTGCCGGCCGTGCGGGAGGGCGGTATTGGGGCCGCTGAGCGCGATGCCCTCGAAGGACGGAGCGGCTCCGAGCTCGGCCATCAATGCCTCCAAGGCGCGGCCGATCTCCGTCTCCGTTATGCCTTCATGGATGTGCTCCCAGATGCGCTCGGTAACGGCGTCGGTGAGCTTGGCAGCGTGCTGCAGAGCGGCCAGCTCCTGCGGGCTCTTGCGGGACCGGAGACGCGTTAGCGGCCAGCCCGCATCCAGCGCCTGGGAGGCGCCCGTCAGGCTGCGCAGCTTCTCCCACCTCGCGAGGCTGAGATGGGCCTTCTCGACGCCCAGGCGGTCGCCGGTCCCGGCCAGGGCCTCCGCCACCACCCGCCAGGGATCCTGACCGTCGGTCCAGGGCCGCAGCGCCGCCCCCTTCACCGCCGAGCGTGCACCTGCTGCTTCCAGGGCCGGTAGCACCAGGGTCGCTTCCGCGACCGTCACAATCAGCGCGCACAGCCGCTCGCGCGGGTTCAGCTGCACTCCGGTCAAGTAAGCGATCGAGATCGGATCCGTCAGGCAGACGGCTCCGACCGACTCAGATCGCATCCACTCCCGCAGCCGATCCAGCATCGGCTCAGCTCACCCTGACGACACGGATCGTGTAACTGCCTCCCGTGGGCGTCTGCACCTCGATCTCATCGCCGCTCCGATGGCCGAGGAGAGCCTGGCCCACGGCCGATTCGAAGCTGACCCGACCCGCGGCGGGGTCCGCCTCGGCCGGCCCTACGATCGTGTACGACTCCTCCGGACCATCCTCCTCGACGAAGGTGACTGTGCTTGAGACCTGCACTGTGCCGGTGCTGGCCTGAGGTTCGATCAGAACGTGGTCCTTGACGATGCGCTCCAACTCCTGGATCCGCGTCTCCAGGAAAGACTGCTCGTTGCGTGCGGAATGATAATCGGCGTTCTCACGCAGATCGCCCAGCTCCCGCGCCGACTTGATCTTGGCCACGACAAGCGGCCGCCGCACCTCCGTCAGCTCCTGCAGCTCCTGCCTCACGCCGGCAAGTCCCTCGGCTGTGATCGGCACCTCATCGGGCGACCTCATCCCAGCCCTCCCGGCAGCAGCCCCTGCAGCTGCTGGTAGACGCGCCGCTGGATCACATGCGTGACGCCGAACACGGCCGCCGCCAGAGCGGCGCCGACGACCAGGGCCAGCAGCGCGTGAACCAGATCCAGGTGAAACAGGACCGGCAGTGAGGCCGTCACGTCGTCGCCCAGGATGGCGGCAGCGACCAGCGCCAGCGGCGTCACGATTGGCAGCAGTCGCAGGCGCTTCAATACCTCCGGCACCGGCTGCTGCGGTCGTGGCACCATGCGCTGACCCATCACCCCCACGCTGGCCACGTGGCGCAGATTGGGCGTGACGGAGAGCATGACCGGCACCTGATTGCCGGGCACCTTGGCCAGCTTCTCGGGCTGGACGAGAAACTGCTCCTGGCCGCCGCGGGTCTTGATCATGAGGGTGCCGAGCCCCAGCGCCTGGCTCACCTCGCTGGCGCCCAGCAGCTGGCCCTGGATGAGCTTCGGTTCCGCCCGGCGATCCGCCCGCGCCAACCGGATGCCCGGCAGCAAAAAGGCCGCCATGAGCGCGATGGGGATGATCCAGACGATGGCCGCCGCAATTCGCACGGGCCAGCCGTAGGGCAGAAAGAGAAGCATCGCCACGCCGATCAAGAGGCAGATAACCGCTGCGATCAGCGCGTAGAGACCGATCCGGGCCACGAGCTCGGGCGCGTAACCCTGAAGCATGCCGCCGCTGCGGACGTACTGCGCCTGCGTCTTGCGCTGCTGGGAACGGGTCTGCGGTGCTGCCGGTTGGACGGGCGGCTTGGCCTTGACCACCCGGCGCACTTGCTGGCGGGTGCCTCCCCTCTTCTTGCCCATCGCAAGGGCAGTCTACGAGCGCCTGCCGGAGGGTGACCAGGCGCCCCCGCCACGCCGTCAGAGCGATGAAAAAGGAGGATGTGGCCACTTCTTGCCCGTCGGGCTTGGGTCAGGGTCAGCCTGGGTAGGCTTCCTGGCAAGATGAGCAACGGTACGACGGAATTGACGGAGTCCCTGGGCAGGCTGTTTCGCTCGTTCGGCAAAGCGGGCGCGCGAGAGGCTCCCTACCTGAAGAGAGCGGCAGAGAAGATCGTGCGCGAGGACCTCCCCGGGTTCGAGCGGGAAGTCCGCCGTACATTCAAGAATTTCAACCGGCGCTGGCCATCCTCCTGAAGCCGGCGCCGCTGGCCCTGTTCCTCGCCCTGCTGGTGGCGCCGCTGCTGTCTGGCTGTGGCGCCGACCGGCAAACGCAGGGCGCCCAGCAAGTGCCGGCCGGATTCTCGCTGAAGGACGAGAGGGCGCTCGGCTTCCAGGTCGGCGTGCCGCCCGGCTGGGCTGAAGCCGACCATACGGACCAGGGCCTGACCTTTAGCGACCGCGCTAGCGGCGTGGTTCTCGTCGCCTTCGACCAGGCGATCAGCCCCAACCTCGACGACGCCGGGCGCCACGTCCTACTCGATCTGACCCAGGGCGGTGGCTTGAGCCGGGTCACGGAATCCCAAACAGTGGTGGATGGCCGGCCGGCCAAGCGCTTCGACGGCTCTTTCGGGACCGGTGGAGCCGTGCAGGACATGAACGCCGTGGTGACGCTGAACGGGGACCGCGTGTGGTCCGTGGTGCTGGTCGGGCCGGCGGAGCGGGTGCGGGCGGACCAGAAGCCCTTCGCCGGCATGCTGCAAAGTTTCCACGTCAAAGGCGCCCAGGCCAGCGCCGCTCCCAAGGCGGCCGCCGGCCTGCCCGCGCCCGCCTTCGCAGCGCTCAGCGCGGCGTCGTTGCTCGACCGCCCGGTGGTGCTGAACTTCTTTGCCACCTGGTGCGTCGACTGCCGGACCGAGCTGCCGCTGCTCCGCGACAGAGCGGCGGCCCAGAGTCGCTACGCCGTCCTGCTGATCGACGCTCAGGAAACCCAGCCCGCTCGCGTACCCTCCTACCTCAAAGATCTCGGGGTCAGCTTCCCAGTCACCTACGACGGGGACGGCAAGATCGCGGCAACCTACGGCATCCCCGGCGTTCCGACCACCTACTTCCTTGACTCCAAGCACGTACTACGCACGGCAGCCGTGGGCAGGCTGGACGCAGAGCGTCTGGAGTCCAGCCTGAAGGCGGCCGGAGCCGCCTGACCGGCACCCTTTTAGAAGCCGCGAACTGCTTCATACCGACGTCAGGTCGACAGGCCGGGTTCATCCGGGCCGGAACCCGACGTCCGTCTCGCCTCCCGGCGTCGGGTTCAAGGCGACCGCCCAGTTTCTACACCGCGTTGACGTCAGGCAGGGCCGGGAGGGGCCTGCCTCCCCTTACCGTTCATCACGGGAGGTTGAAGGCGCCGACGAACAGGCCTCTGAAACCCAGGTCCTTGACCTGGCTGGGGCTGGCCAGCTTGAGCTCGTCGACGTTGCTCTCGCCTTGCGGTGTCGCCTGGACGCCGATCACAGTCCGGCTGTCCAGCCAGCCCTGCGCCACGAAGGTAGAGGGCATCTGGACCACGCTTCCGTCCCGGCCGACCGCCTGAGTGCCGGCCGTGACGAGTTCCGAGTCAGGCGAAAGCGTGAAGCCACCGTCGCCCGGCTTCTTGGCTTCGAAGAGCAACGAGCCGTCCGGCTTGCGCACCTGGGCGGACGCCGTCCCGCTGACGCACAGGACAGTGCCGTCCGAGTTGACCGCGACCGTCCGGCACGTGGATCCGCCCAGCGGCGTCTGAGGCTTGCCGGCCGGGCTGAGCGTGCTGACGCGGCCCCAGAACCAGAGGCCGGGTGACGCCTGCTGGGTTGCGGGCGGCATGTCGGTCGTCACCACCGCGGCGTCCATCGCCCAGCCGACGACCGCGCCGGCGTCGGTGGGTGGCTTGGCCTGTGGCCACTCCTGATGGCGGATTCGCGTAGTTGCCTGCCCCGCGCTTGCCGCGTAGATATCCAGCGCGAAATTTCCGGCTCCAAACGGCTGGCTCGGGCTGGGGGATGGCTCCGGCCAGGTGAAGACGGCGCCGACCAGCTTGGCTCCATCCGGGCTGACCGCAAAGCTGAGCGACTGCTGCGGGCCGGTCAGCGGGAACAGAGCCACCTGCTGTTCGGTACCGTCCACGGCCAGAGCCCGCACGCGCCCGTCACCGTCGGCGTAGAAGGCACGGCTCGCCGCAACGGTCGCCTCCGGCGCCAGGACCGGCGCCGCGAAGCTGACCCGAGGCGCAGACCGCGGTTTGAAGCTGCGGGAGGCGATGAGGGAGCCGTCCGCCCGGCGCAAACTGATGCGGTTGTGGACGGGCTGACCGCGCGGGCCGGGTTCAAGCGCGACGATGACGTCGCCGTGCACCACGGGAGGCCCCGAAGCGGTGGCGGCAGCCGAAGCTGGAGATCTGGTCTGGCCGCCGGTCTGTCCGGAGCAGGCGCCGGCGAGCAGCGTGATGGAACCACCGAGGAGCAGGGCACGCGACCACGCGCGCCGACCTGACCCTTCCCGAAAAAGCATCGCTTGCAATCAGAACGCCGCGAAGTCAGAGTCGGTTTCGCCCCGGCGTGAGCCGTAACCTGAAGGAACCGGCGACCCGTTGCATCTGCACGAGATGCCGAGCTGGCGAAATACCCTCCTCCGATCCCTGCTTCTCTGGGCGCCCATCGCCGTGGCCGTGGTGGCGATCGGCGGACTGGCCTACGCCGTGGGGCAGCAGACGGTGCGGTCGGGCGCCGACGATCCCCAGGTCCAGCTGGCCCACGACACCGCCCAGCGGCTCAACCGGGCGCCCGAACCGGTGAGATCGGCGAGCGCCGCCAAGCCGGCGGTCGATCTGCGTCAGACGCTGGATCCCTACGTCATCCTGTACGACCGCAGCGGCCGACCGGTGAGCCAGACCGTGCAACTGGACGGCGCCACGCCGGCTCCCCCGCCCGGCACCCTGGCCGCCGCCGCCGCCACGGGTGAGAACCGGGTGACGTGGCAACCGGCGCCCGGCGTGCGGAGCGCCGTGGTGATCGTGCCCTACCGGGACGGCTACGTGCTGGCGGGACGCTCTCTGGCGCTGACCGAAGAGCGTGAGCGCAACCTGCTTCTGATCGCGGCGCTCGGCGTCCTCGCCACCCTGCTGGCAACAGCCGCCACCTGCCTCGCCACCACCTGGCTGCTGGCGCTTTGGCGACCAGCCGTCGAGTCGTAGCGCTCGAAGACCGCGGCGACACACGGTGAAGGCGTTTCAGCCGGTCAGCGAAGCGCGGAGACCGCCAGAGCGGGGATCAAGATCCGCCGCTCCCCGGCGCCCTGGCGACCCGTCAGGAGGATAGCCGGCTCGAAGTAACCGAACTCGGCCGTCTCTCCCACCGCCAGATAGACAAGCGTGGCTGAGTCAAGCCGGACCTGAACGGCACGGGCGTCTGAGCTGCTGCGCTCCTGGATAGCCGTTCTCACCTCGGCCGGCGTCTTCGCTCCATAACTCCGCTGCTGAAGCTCGAGTGAGGGCACCGGTACGCTCGCCCCGAGCACGCTGCCCTGCGGCGAGAGGTTGACCAGAGCACCAGCCCGCCGGCCCAATTGGTCGATCTGACCGGCAGCGATCGTGCCGGCCCGGAAGAGCCGCTGGTAGAGGACAGAGTCCTCATGGCCGGCTGGCGCCGGCTCATACTGGAACTCCCAGCCGGGATACACACCGTTGCTGTTGAGGAAGGCGTCCGCGGCCGACCTGCGGTCGCCGGTCGCTCCCTCGACCGGACGCGTCGCGGGACGAGCGTCGAGGAGCAGGAGCGGCTCTCGGTATGCGGCGCCCGGAACGGGCGGCGAGAGCAGCAGCTGTCCGGCGCTACCAGGTGACTCCGTTGCGGTCACGGCGAAGCGCCAGACGGGTATCCGCTGAGGCAGGTCCGGCAGCGTGGCGGCAAGCGTGAACTGGATCGGCTCGCCGGCTTGTGCCGACGGTGCGGCAGGGTGGGCCGCGCCCGGCCTGGAGATCCCCGCACCGTCCAGCAGAACCGGTTGCGGGAGGCGGCCGAACGCATCGGCGCTGGTCTGCGTGCTCGACCGGCCAGGGGCGGTCATCTGTCCCGGCCTGCCGATCAACCCAGGATCCAGGAGCAGCACGGTGATAATCACGGCCGCCAGCGCCGCCGCTGACCCGCCGAGGCTCAGCCAGCCGCTCCTGGTCGGCCGCCGCCACCAGGGCCGCCGTGAGTTCTCCAGGAGGCCCCAGAGCCGGCGACGGAACTCAGGCGACGGGCGGATGGCGGTGAAGGCCGCGTCCAGCCGCCGCTCCAGGTCGGAATCCGGCCCGGCGTCCCCCGGGCCCCGGTCCACAGGTCTCATGCCGGGTTCTCCGGCAGCAGGCTGCGCACCGCCTTCAGAGCCCGGTGGTAGAGCATCTTGGCCGCGTCCTGGCTGCAGTCGAGCAGCTCGCCGACCTCCTGGAAGGACAGCCCCGAATGCCGCAAACCCACAGCCTCCCGCTGGCGCTCGGGCAAGCGGCTCACCAGCTCCAGCAGCTGCTCGGCCTGCAGTTCGCGTTCCGCGACGTCGGCCGGGTCCGTCACCGTCCCGGGGACCAGCGTCTGCAACAGGTGCCGTTCCCGGGCGGCGTGGCGATGGTGATCCAGGGCCGCGTTGCGCGCGATCTTGAACAGCCACGCCGTCGGCGTGTCACGCCGCGGCTGGTAGCGAGGGTAGGCCTGGTAAGCCTTGAGAAAGACCTTGGTCGTCACATCCTCGGCCTCGACGGAGCTGCCGAGCTGGGAGCGCAGAAAGCCGTAGATGCGGCCCAGATGCTCGCTGTAGAGCGTCTCGAAATCGGGCTTGCCTTCCTCCACCCGCCGGTATGGTAGCGCCGCTCCATTCCTGAGTGGCAACGTCTGTCGGGGGGGCAGGTAACGAGGCGAAGCGGGCGAGGAGAGAGGCAGGCATGACGCTGCGAGACCCGCCGTGCCACAGCGAGACCGCCGCCCCTGGAGGCCGGGACGGGGGGGAAGCCCCCGTCCCGATCACGTCAGCTACCGGATGTGGCCTGGTTGTACTGGTCGATCTGCGCCTGGATGTTCGCGGCGGCGTCATCCATGGCCTTCTTGGCCGGCGCCTTGCCGGTGATGGCCGTCTCCATCCCCACTTCGGCGGCCTGCCGAGTGGCTGGCATCACACCGAGCAGGCAGCCCTGGGTCGCCTTGTCCAGCTTGGTCGAGTGAAGCTGGTCGATGGCCGTCTTGAACTGCGGATACTTGGCCACCCACTCCTTGTCGGTGGGGTCGTCCAGGGCCTTCTTGTCGACCGGGAAGTAGCCGGTGTGGGTGTGCCAATAGGCCATGCTGTCGCCTTGCTCAAGAAACTTCTCGAATTCCCATGCGGCCTTCTGCTCATATGCCGGCCGCTTGTTCAGCACCCAGAGGGAGGCTCCGCCTATGATCGTGCCCCCGCCCTTGGCCGAGTTGTCCACCTTGGGGTAGGGGGCGGTGCCGATCTGGAACTTGGCCCCAGCCTGATAGCCGCGCAGGGTGCCGGTCGATTCCAAGTTCATCGCCACCTTGCCGGCCTTGAAAGCATTCTGGGCGTCGGGCGTCTGGCGGCCCGTGTTGAGCGCCAGGCCGTCCTTCACCAGGTTGGCCCACCAATCGACCGCCTTGACGTCGACGGCTTGGTTGAACTGCACTTTCGTTGCCGGCTTGTCGCGCCCGTTCCCGTTGTTGCAGTAGGCCTGATCCGAGCGGGCGGTGAACTGCTCCAGGAACCAACCGTAGATGGCGGCGCCGAAGCCATAGCGCACGGTGGCGCCGCTGGCGTCTTTCTTGGTCAGCTTCTCGGCGGAGGCCCGCAGCTCGTCCAGGGTGCTGGGTGGTTTGTTGGGATCAAGCCCTGCCTCGCTGAACGCATCGCGGTTGAAGTACAGAAGCGGGGTGGATACGTTCCAGGGCATCGAGTAGAGCTTGCCGTTGATCTGGTAGTAGCCGAGGATGTTGGGCTCCAGGTCTTTCGTCGAGTACTTCTCGTGATCGATGAAGGTCTGGGCCGACGTGGTCGATTGCGAGTCGATCATGAACCGGGTGCCGATGTCATAGATCTGAACCATGCTCGGCAGCTGATCCGCCTTGCCTGATTGGATCGCGGCCTTGAGCTTGGCGAACGTGGTGTCGTAGTCACCGGCGTAGACCGGGGTGACCTCGATCTCGCCCTTGTGGGCGTCGTTGAACCTGGTTGCCAGCGCGTTGACCGCGTCCTGGTTGGCGCCGGCTGAGAAGCCGTGCCAGAAGGTCACCTTCACCGGCTTGGCCGGGGCCTTGGAGTTCCAGTCGAAGTTCGACGAATTGTTGTTCTGCTGCTGATCGCTGCCGCCACCGCAGGCGGCCGTCAGGAGCAGCAGAAGAACCAGCACCGCCAACCGTTTCATAAGCAACCTCCAACGACTCTGGACAAGGAAACTAACCGCGCAGCGCACCCGAGGTGAGCCCCCGGACGATCTGGCGCTGGAACACGTAGATCAGGATCAGAGTCGGGATCAGCGCCAGCACGGTGCCAGCGAGAATGAAGTTCGGCGCGGTGGCCGCCTCCACGTCCTGCAGGCGCTTGATTCCGATCTGGAGTGTGGCCATGGCGTCAGACTTCGTCATCAGCAGTGGCCAGAAATACTGATTCCAGGCCGAGAGGAAAGCGTAGATGGCCAGCGTGGCCAGGGCGGGCTTGGAGAGCGGGATCAGGATCGACCAGAGAAAGCGCAGGTGCCCGCAGCCGTCCACCTTTGCCGCCTCGAAGAGATCGCGCGGGAAGGTGAGGAAGAACTGCCGGAGCAGAAAGGTTCCGAAGCCTGCGGCCAAGAAGGGCAGGATGAAGGCCGGGTAGGTATTGACCAGGTTGTTGTCGGCCATGAAAAGGTAGTTGGGGATGATGACCGCCTCCCAGGGAATCATCATCGTGGCCAGGAAAACGGCGAACACGACGTTCCGGAAGGGAAAGCGGAGGAAGGCGAAGGCATAGGCGGAGAGTGTGGCGGTGAACAGCTGGCCCAGCATCACGCAGATGGCGACGATCGCGCTGTTCAGATACTGGCGGGCCAGGGGCAGTGCCTTCAGCACGTCGGCGAAATTCTGCACGTTGGGCCGGGATGGCAGCAGGGGCGGCGGAAAGCTGGAGATCTCGCTGGCCGACATCAGGCTGCCGGACACTGCGTAGAGCAGCGGAAAGAGCAGGACGAAGGTGATGACCGCCAGAACGCCGTAGGACAGGCCGCGGCGAACCGCCCGCACCGCCGTCACCGGTAGAACACTCGCCGCTCCAGCACACCGAACTGGACGGCCGTGACGAGGATGACAAGCAAAAAGAGCACCATGGCGATGGCTGAGGCCAGCCCGAAGTTGCTGTTGCCGAAGGCAAACGCGTTCAGGTAGAGGTCGTAGACGAGCGTGGTGGTCGATCGCGCGGGACCGCCCTTGGTCAGAATGTCGATCTGGCCGAAGGACTGCAGGCTCTGGATCGTGCTCACCACCAGCAGGAAGAAGAGGCTGGGCGTCAGCAGGGGCAGCGTGACGTGGCGGAAGAGCGAGAGACCGCGGGCGCCGTCCAGCCGGGCTGCCTCGTAGACGTCTTCGGGGATCGCCTGCAGTCCGGCCGAGAGGACCAGCACGTTGTAGCCCAGCTGCAGCCAGACGGTCGTCGCCGCCACGGCCAGCAGGGCCGTGGAAGGGCTCGTCAACCAGCCGACGGGATGCACGTGGAAGGGGTAGAGGAACCCGTTCAACACTCCCACGCCGGGGTTGAAGAAGATGCCGAACACGGCGGAGGCTGTGGCCACAGAGAAGGCGAACGGAGTGGCGAGCAGCGTCCGGAAGAAGCCCACCCCGGCAACCCGCAGCTGTAGCAGCAGCGCCAGGCCGATGCCGATGGCCAGGCCCGGCAGAACCGTGTAGAGGGTAAACAGCAATGTGTTCGCGATCACGTCGCGGAGCTCGGGCTGGCTGAGCAGGAGCTGGTAGTTGTGGGCGCCGATAAAGCGCGTGGGTCGACCGATGATGTCGTTGCCGTAGGTGCTGATGACCGTCGAGCGCACCAGCGGCCAGAAGAGGAAGACCGTGAAGACGGCCAGCGAGGGCAGCAGGAAGAGCGCTGCCGTCAGCAGCTCGGAGGCGGTGTGACGAGGGCGGTCTTTGACCTTGGCCGAAGCAGCCGCTCTGATTCCGGTGAGCTCCACGTGTGACGATATCGTAGGGCGGCTGGAATGAGCTGTGCGGGAACGCCCGGAGAGCGTCCGGTTAATGGGCGAAGGCAAGGTCGGTGACGGCCGGTCCGAGTACACTGTCGGCCGCGATGGGCGCACTGGCGCTGAGGTTGCATGTCCAACCGGGAAAGTGACGGCCCCACGGCCCAGCAGATCGCCGAGCTCCTTGCTCCCTACAGCGCGGAGGTGCGGGAGCTCGCCCTGCAGGTGCGCGACTTCATCAGCGCTGCCGTCCCCGAGGCCTCGGAGGAGATCGACACCGCAGCGAGAATGCTGGGCTACACCTTCATTCCCGGCACGTACAGAGGCCTCATCCTGTGCGTTTCTCCGCAGCGCCGGTACGTGAACATAATCCTTGCCAAAGGCGTCGAGTTGCTCCAGTCTGACGCGACCGGCCTGCTCGAAGGCACCGGTAAGCAGGCCCGGCACGTCAAGGTTCGCTCGGCAGACCAGCTGCGGCTCCCGGAGCTGCGGGCGCTGGTCCAAGCCGCGGCGGCGAAGACCCAGGGCACGCGGTGAGCCGGAAAATCATAACGGCGGCCGGCGGGCTCCGTCCGGCAAGCTTACCTCCTGTCCCATTCAGCTTGGCCGCCGATTGAACCCGCCCTTCCTCTCGTCAGGCGGCTGATCGCGCGGGCGGGATGACCAGCACCTCGCCCGGGTGGATGAGGTTCGGGTTGTTCCCCAGCCTGCCCTGGTTGGCTCCCTCCAGCAGCTGCAACGTCACATGATTGCGCTGAGCGATGGCCGTCAGGGTGTCGCCCGGCCGCACCTCGACGATGCCGGGGCCTCCTGGCGGGGACAGCGCCACCCCGCTGCCGCCGGCGGGGGCGGCGTGATGGGCGCCTGCCGGGGGCGGCGCCGGTGGCAGTACGTGGGCGACCGGTGGATAACCGTTCACCGGCGGCACCGGCAGCGGCCCCTGCACCTGCCCCCGCGAGGTCCGTTCCGGCAGGATCAGGATCTGGTCGCCGGGATGGATCAGGTTCGGATTGACGATCTTGCCGGTGCCGTTCGCATTGGTGCCCCAGTAGATCCCTGTCCACTGCTGCGGATCGTGATTCGGGTACTGCTGGGCGGCGATGTTCCAGAGGTTGTCGCCGGGCTTGACTGTGTAGACGGGGACCGTGCCGGGCGGCGGTGCCATTGGCACCACCCGGGACAGCGTGGGGTAACGCGTGTCCTCCCGGGGCCACTGGAAACCCTTAGGCGGCAGATCACGTCGCGCCTGCGCGTAGCCTGGCACGGCGATGTCGGCCCCACCGTTGATGCCGGCCTTCAGGGTGTTCCCGAGCCCCGGGTCGACCTTGGGCGCGTTGCCGATCGCTTTCGCGGCGGAGAAGCCCAACGCGGCAGAGAGGGCACTCTCCCCGCCATACCTGAGAGCTTCGCCGGGGCTCTGGCCGTTGACCGTGGCCAGTCCTGTGCCACGAGCCAGGTTGATGACGGCGGCACCGATGGTGGACCGCTGGAGGGTCAGGGTCTTGCTAAGGCCCCCGATCTCCATGGTCCCGAGCGTCACCTTCCCCTGAATGCTGAAGGGCCGGCCGATCAGGGCGTCTGCCTGCAGGCCCTCCATCGCCACCGATCCTGCCCCCCACAGCACGTTCGCCACGACGAGGCCGTGGCCCTCGCCAGGCTGAAAGTAGAGAAGGTTGGACGGCTTGAACGCTCCCTGGGGACCCATGACGAATTTCACCCCGAGCTTGACGGTCATGTTCACGAGGAGGCCGATCCTGCTCTGCGTTGCGAAGGTCTGGAAACCCAACGACAAGGCATCCAGGATCCTTGCCAAGGTGGCGACCAGTGCCGCGATCCGCTCGGCGACCACCGCCCCCTCCGCCACGTTCGCGAAGACGGCCAGACCGGCGGAGGCGATGTCGGCCGCGATCGAAATCAAAATCGTGACGGCGATCGCACCAACGATCTCCTTGATCCCCTTCTTGACCTGGTCGATCGTGTGCGCAGCCTCTTCGAGGTGGCCGGCCACAGCACTGGCCCCCGCGGCATTGGTTTGCAACACCTGCTGGAGCGGGCTCCAGTAATTGGCGATGAACCGATCCCTTGAGTCCGCGGTCCAGTTGTGCCCCTGGAGCGCGCCAATCGGGCTGGTGAGCGCCTGCTCGGTCTGCTCCAGCGCTTTCGCCATCTCATTCCAGGCGTCGCGCGCACTTCGAAGTGCCTTCACATCCCCGCCCACAAGTGAGTCAGCGATCTCATCCGCTACACCGAATGTCCAGTCCATGTCCAGTCCTCGAATACGTCCACCTGTTTCCTCTCGTGCACGTGTTCAGCGGCCACGTCAGTGAGCAACCGATCTGAGTTCGATGACCCCCACGTGAACCAACGTAGAAGGGCCGACATGAGGCTCGGGCGAACGCACGGTTAAGCCCGGAAATGGAGCAGCCCGCGAGACCTGATGAAGGCAGCCGTACCTTCCAGAACCGTTACTGGTCAGTCACGTCACACGTCCGCAGGGTGTCCAGCGTCAGGCCTGAAGAGGTCGCTGAGTCCGATGGCCCGGCGGCTCGGCTACGTTCGCAGCGCCGGCAGGATCTCCCGGGGGCGATTGGTAAAGACGGAGTCCGGCCGGCAGGCGCGGCACCAGGCCACGGCCTGGTCGTCGTCCACGGTCCAGACACCGACTGAGCCGCCGGCAGCATGGACCGCTTCCACGAGCTCCGGATCCATGGCTGCGTAGTGGGGGGCGTAGATGTCGGCCAGCGCTCCACGCATCATCCCGACGGGGTCGATCGGGCGCGCGCCCTCCAGGATGCCCACCTGCAGGTTCGGTTCCAACTCCTTCAGACGCCGGACGGAGGCATGGAGGAAGCTGATCACCGCGGTCTGCTCGACGAGCTCATGCTCGCGCAGGACCGAAACCAGGCGCTCCTCCAGACCCGGATAGGCAATTGGAATCTGCTTCAGCTCGATGCAGAGGCCGGCCCGGCCGCTGACGAGCTCCAGCAGCTCCCCGAGCAGTGGCAAACGCTCGCCGTTTCCAGCGTCCAGCTCGCGCAATTCAGCCGTACTCTGCTGGACGACCAATCCGCTGCCGTTGGTCGTGCGGTCCAGGGTGTGGTCGTGGATGACGATCAGCTCTCCCTGGGCCGACTGGTGGACGTCGCACTCGACCATGTCGACGCCCAGCTCCAGAGCCGACCGGAACGAGGCAAGGGTGTTTTCCGGCTCTTCCGCGGGGTTGCCCCGGTGCCCGCCGACCAGGGGCCTGCCCGTCGCCCGCGCCCGTTCGTAGAGGTCGCGAAGAGGGCTGGACGGGCTCACCAGGTGAGCAGTCTATAGTCAGCAGAACGGTGACTTCCGAGCCCCGGCCGGCCACCCTGCGTGCACTCCGCCAGAGCGGCCACGTGCGCGAGAGCGTGAGGGACGAGCTGCGGCGGAACCTGCTCTCCCGGCTTCGCTCGGGCGACGCGAGGCTGCCGGGAATCGTGGGCTACGACGACACAGTGCTGCCTCAGCTGGCCAACGCGCTGATCGCCGGCCACGACCTGATCCTGCTCGGCGAGCGAGGTCAGGCCAAGAGCCGCCTCATGCGCTCGCTCGTCGAGCTGCTCGACGAGCTCACGCCGGTCATCGCAGGCTGCGAGATCAACGATCACCCCTATGATCCGATCTGCCGGCGCTGCCGGGATCTCCTCCAAGAGAACGGGGATGGCACGCCCGTGGCCTGGATCGGCCGGAGCGATCGCTACGGCGAGAAGCTTGCCACCCCGGACATCTCGATCGCCGATCTGATCGGCGAGGTGGATCCCATCAAGGTCGCCGAGGGCCGCTACCTCGCGGATGAGTTGACCATCCACTACGGCCTGATCCCCCGCTGCCACCGTGGCATCTTCGGGATCAACGAGCTGCCCGACCTGGCCGAGCGAATCCAGGTCGGACTGCTCAACATCATGGAGGAGAAGGACGTCCAGATCCGCGGCTACCGGGTGCGGATGCCGCTGGACCTCCTCGTCGTCGCCAGCGCCAACCCGGAGGACTACACCTCCCGGGGCAGGATCATCACGCCACTCAAGGACCGGTTCGGCTCGCAGATCCGGACGCACTACCCGCTGGCCATCGAGGAAGAGGTGGCCATCATGGAAGCGGAGGGTTCGACACCACCGGCCGGCATCGACGTGCTGGTGCCGGGCTTCATGAAGCAGGTCGTGGCGGAGATGACTCATCTCGCCCGGCGCAGCCCGCACATCTCGCAGAGCTCCGGCGTCTCGGTTCGCATGTCGATCGGCAACTACGAGAATCTGAGCGCCAACGCCATCCGGCGGGCGGCGCGGCTGGGCGAGGATCTGGCCGTGCCCCGCATCTCCGATCTGGCCTTTGTCGTCCCCTCCACCGCCGGCCGGGTCGAGATCGAGGCGCTGGACGAGGGCAAGGAGGAGCAGGTCCTGGAGCGCATCCGGCGCGGCGCCGTGGCGGCCGTGTTCGGTCGTCACTTCGCGCCCAGCCAGTTCGAGTCCCTCGTCGCCCGGTTCGACGAGGGCCAGACGATGGAGGTTGGCGAGAGCGTGCCGGCCGTCTCGTACGGGCGCGCCTTCGGCGAGCGGGCTGAGCTCGGCTCGGCGCTGCGCCGGCTCCAGCTGCCCGACCAGCCCGAGGTGCGAGCTTCGGTCATCGAGTTTCTGCTGGAAGGGCTCCACCTGGCCAAGCGGCTCAACAAGGACGACCTGAACGGACGGGTCCTCTACCGGCGATAGAGGGCAGGCGAAGGCAGGCCTCCCCATTCAAAATCCCAAACCCGTCCAGATCGTGCCAAATGCCTGGCAGACGCCAAGGGAGGTGTAGGCTGCCGGCATGGCGGCCACACCGGAGACTTGGCATGCGGTCGACTGCTACATCGCGGATCGCCTTCTCCCTGACGACCCGGTGCTCGATGCCGCGCTGACGGCGGCCGTAGCGGCCGGGCTGCCGGCGATCGCCGTGTCGCCCGCTCAAGGCAAGTTCCTGCATCTCCTGGCCCGCATCGGCCGGGTTCGCCGCATCCTCGAACTCGGCACCCTCGGCGGTTACAGCACGATCTGGCTTGGGCGCGCACTCCCTCCGGACGGCAGGCTCGTCACGCTCGAGCTCGAGGCAGCCTTCGCGGAGGTCGCTCGCGCCAATGTCGCCCGGGCCGGACTCGCAGACACAGTGGAGATCCTGGTCGGCCCGGCGCTCCAGACGCTCCCCCGCCTCATCGGTCCTGAGCGGGAGCCGTTCGACCTCGTCTTCATCGATGCGGACAAGACGAACTCGCTCGAGTACGTCCAGTGGGCGCTCCGGCTCAGCCACCCGGGATCGGTCATCGTGCTGGACAACGTGATCCGGGACGGTGCGCTCTCCGACCCCGCCACGAGCGACCAGAGCGTGGTGGGGATGCGGCGTGTGTTCGACTATCTCCTGACCGAGCCCCGGCTTTCGGCGACCGCGCTGCAAACGGTGGGACTGAAGGGCTATGACGGCTTCGCTCTGCTTCTCGTTCAGTGAGGGGCCGAGGAAAAGGAGCGACCTGGGTCGTAGAGCGGACTCTCATCAGGGCTCACGTGGGCCCGCCGGCCCGCGCGGTTACTTCTGAAGGTAGAAGATTCCGGCGAAGCCCATCACGATCAGCGTGACAAGGATGAAGAACAGGATTTCCACCCGGACGGAGATTCGGACCAGGCGCTTTGCCTTCCGTGTTCGCTCGCCGCAGTTGTCGCAGTAGGCGGCGCCGTCCACCAGAGGATTCTGGCAGCGATCGCAATTGGTCTGCATGGCAGTGGCCACGGTCTTGAGTATGCCTCAGGCCCGGCGCGCAGTCGAAATCTGCCCTGGGACGGCGGCCGAACGGTGGTTCTATGTCCGGACGTCAGTGGACGGACCGGAGGCCGCTGCGTCGGCGCGCTGGTTGACCGTCCGGCTCGAATCGCCGGCGGATGCTGAAGGCCCAGGGCGACGGTTCGTGCGCGCGAAGATAGCGCAGTCGTGCCAGGGCCTCTTCGACCGTCGGACGCTTGCGTCTCCACCCACCACAACGCCGTCGATGGCTGAGGGGTGGGCTCAAACCAGCGGCTGCGACGGCGCTGGTAGGCACCGTGCGGGCTGCGGTAGACGAACCCGTGCAGCGCCTCGTAAGAGTCCCAAACGGACAGGTTCACAACGATCGGGTAGAGACCGTCGGATACGGTCGTGACGCCGTGGCCCTCAGGGGAGCGAAGCCGCCAGACGAAGCCGGGGCTGTGCTCGGCGATCCGGTTGACGCGGTCCAGTGCCGCGACGAACTCGCCCATCAGGGGCGCGTCCAGCGGAGCCCGCTGCCGGGCGATGTTGACCTGGGCCAGAATCGGCACCTGAGAAGCTCGACGACCAGTCAGCGCCGCAAGATCGGCATGTAGCCAAGGTCCGCGAGCTCCACCACCACGGCGTCGAAGCTCGCGTATTCGAGCGCCTGGCCGCGACGGCGAGTTACTCGCCACGGGGAGCATGACACTAGGTCTCTCAGACTAGAGTCCCCCCCGGCCAGTCAATGGGCAACTTGGGAGCGGCATGTATTTAGTGCCGAGTAGACGCTGCCGTTCACTATCGCTGAGGCTGAAACCTAGACAGATGCCATTCTCCCACCAGCTCAGCGACGCCGCCTGGGTAGGAAATCGCCCATGATCGGAACTGAAGATCAGAAGGTGGTGGCCATGGCAAGGTTGGCAAGCGCAGCGGCTCTGGGAGCGGCTGGCGGCGCTGGGCGCCCGCGGGTCTCTCGGCTCGCGGCCGCTGAGTCGCGGGCTTGGTCTGCTCGCAGCGGCTGAGCTGATCGGCGATAAGCTGCCGGCGGCGCCCAGCCGCCTCGCCCTGCCGGCGCTGAGCGGAAGAGCGGTCAGCGCCATTCTGGGCGGGGCTCGCGTGGCCGGAGCGACGGGAGCGGTGGTGGCAGTGCTGGCGGCAATGGCGACTGCTCACGCCGGCCATTACGCCCGGCGGCGTCTGGTCCGGCGCACGGGCCTGCCCGACTGGCCGCTCGCCCTGGCCGAGGACTGCCTCGCTCTGACCCTGGCCGCCCTCGGCAGCCGCGCCGACCCCAAGGACCAGCCCGACGAAGAGACGACCACCGCACGTTTACGCTGGCGGGCCGCTCATTCCAGCACCTCAACCTCGGAGATCACGTAGTCACGCTCCCCTGGGCGGCGGTGACAACTCACCGGTGCCGGCGACCATGAATTCGCGCAGACCTGCCTGCTGCCGCCGGTTGTCCCGGCGGGGCTAACCTCTCTCCTCACATGCGAGCGCGCATAGGCATCGACACCGGGGGGACCTTCACCGATCTGGTCCTGCTCGCGGCCGACGGCCGCATCGAGCGGCGGAAGCTCCCCAGCACGCCGGCGGACCCGGCCCTGGCGCTGATCGAGGGCCTGCAGCAGGTGCTCTCGCTCGCGCCCGGCACGGTGCTGGAGGCCGTCGCCCATGGCACGACCGTCGCCACCAACGCTCTGCTCGAAGAGCGCTTCCAGCACCTCGCCCTCGTCACGACGCGGGGCTTCCGCCACGTGCTGGAGATCGCCCGCCAGAGCGTTCCCTCCGGCTACGGCAACTCGTACTTCTGGATCAAGCCGAACCGGATCGTGCCCCTGGAGCGCGTCTTCGAGGTCACCGAGCGGCTCGACTTCCGAGGCCGCGTACTGACCCCGCTCGACGAGGAAGGCGCGCGCCGGGTCGCCCGCCAGGTGCGGGAGCTGGGCGTCCGCACCGTCGGCGTCTGCCTGCTCCATGCCTACGCCAATCCGGACCACGAGCAGCGCGTCCGCGAGCTGCTCCTGGCGGAGGCACCGGACCTGGTCGTCTCCATCTCGAGCGAGGTCTGGCCCGAGTACCGCGAGTACGAGCGCACGGTGACCACCCTCGTCGACGCCTTCGTCAAGCCGCACGTGAACGGCTACCTCGGACGCGCCGAGGAACGTCTGCACGAGGTCGCGCCGGGGGCCCCGCTGCTGATCATGAAGTCCAACGGCGGCGTGATGCCGGCGGCGGCTGTCGCCCGGCGGCCCATCGCAACCGCCCTTTCCGGGCCGGCGGCGGGTGCCCTCGGCGCCTCCTGGCTGGCTCAGCAGGCGGGCTTCGAGCGGGTCATCACCATCGACACCGGCGGCACCTCCACCGACGTCTGCCTGGTGGACGGCGCCGAGCCCCAGCTGACCCGCGAGGGCCGCATCGGGCGCTTCCCGGTGCGCGTCCCCATGATCGACATCGTGTCGGTCGGCACCGGCGGTGGCTCCATCGCCTGGATCGGCCCGGACGGCGGGCTCCGCATCGGCCCGAACAGCGCGGGAGCCGACCCCGGTCCGATGGCCTACGGTCGCGGCGGCGACGAGCCCACCGTCACCGACGCGCACCTTGGACTGGGCCGCCTCCCCGACCTGCTGGCGGGCGGCGCGATCCGGCTGCGCTTGGACCTCTCCCAGGCAGGCGTCGCCCGCCTCGCGGGCGTTCTCGGCCTGGAGCCGGGACGAGCCGCCGCCGGAATCCTCGAGCTGTCCGCGCACAACCAGGCCAACGCCGTGCTCCAGCTGACCGTCAAGCGCGGCATAGATCCCACCGGTGACACACTGGTCGCATTCGGCGGAGCCGGGCCGCTGCAGGCCTGCCGCATCGCTCAGTTGCTGGGCCTGGGCACGGTGCTCGTGCCCCCCAACCCCGGCAACGTCTCCGCTCTGGGCCTGCTGGCGGTCGACCTGAAAGACGACCATGTCGTCACCCGCGTCCTGCGGCACGACGAGGTCGACGCCGACGTTGTCGGGGAGACGTTCGCGAGGTTGGCGGCGGAGGCCGCCGGGGCACTTCACGCCGAGGGGGTGGCGGCCGAGCGGATGGCGCTGGTGCGCAGCGTGGACGCCCGCTACCTCGGCGAGGGCCACGAGATCGCGGTACCGGCCGGCGAGCCCTTCGACCCGGCCGCGGCCGTGGCCGCCTTCCACGACGCCCACGAGCGCAGCTACGGCTACGCCTACCGGCAGGGAGAGGTGGTCGAGTTCGTCAACTGGAAGGTGACCGGTGTGGGCCGGATCGAACGGCCCCCGCTGGAGCCGCCACCGCCCAGCGGCAGCGGCCGGCCGATGGGTGAGCGAGCGGGCTTCGCCGTCTACCGGCGAGACGACCTGCCGGCGGGCTTCCGGGCCGAGGGGCCGGCGATCATCGAGGAGTACGGGTCGACGACGGTGGTCGAGGCCGGCTTCGGCATCGAGGTCGACCGGCTGGCCAACCTGGTGCTCCGCCCGGACCCGAGGCGCGGCGCCTGATGCCGGGTCGAGAACGGGTCGACCCCATCGTCCTCCAGGTGGTGGAGGGGACCCTGGCCTCGGTTGAGGCCGAGGTCGAGGCGGCAATCGAGCGCACCGCGCGCGTTCGCCCATGATCCGCGACCAGCACGACTTCCGCGCCGGCATCCACGACCGGCGCTGCCGCAAGCTGACGGGTCGCTCCTACTCGGCCATGGTGCAGCCGGTCGTCCGTGACTTCCCGCTCGAGACGATGAGCGAGGGCGACGTCTTCTACCACAACGACGTCTACCTCTCGGAGGGCTCGGTCGGCCACCTGCCCGACCTGACCACTACGGCGCCGGTCTTCCACGACGACCGGGTGGTGGCGTTCGTCCAAGCCTTCGGGCACCACGACGACATCGGCGGGATGGTGCCGGGCTCGATGCCGGCGCACGCGACCTCCGCCTTCCAGGAGGGGCTGATGGTGCCGCCCGTGCGCCTGTTCAGCCAGGGCGTGCGCAACGAGGATCTCCACCGGGTGATCGTCCGCAACTCGCGCACCCCGGAGTCGTTCGCCGGGGACCTCGACTCCGAGGTGGCGGCCTGCCAGATGGGCGCCAAGCGCCTGAAGAAGCTGTTCGAGCGATACGGATCGGAGACCATCGCCGCCTGCTTCGAGGCACTGGTCCGGCGCTGCGCGGACAGCTTCCGGCGGGAGATCCTGCCCCGCATCCCGGACGGCACCTACGAGTTCGAGGACTACATCGAGCACGATGGGGTGGAACCGCCTCGCCTGCACGTGCTGCGCATGACGATGACCAAGACCGCCGACCGGATCGTCTGCGACCTGACCGGGACCGGGCCCCAGGCACGCGGCCCCATCAACCACGCCGGCGACTACGCCGGTGGACTGTTCCTGCGCAAGTGGATGGCCTGCATCCTGCGCAACCTCGCCGGCTCGCCCGAGCGAGCCGCGGAGCTCGACATCAACGAGGGCGTGTGCGACGTGCTGGAGTTGCGCTTCCCGCCCAAGGGCACGCTCGTGACACCCGAGTTCCCGGCGCCGACCAACGCCCGGAGCTTCCTCATCCTGCGCCTGCTGGGCGTGTTCGCCGGCTGCCTGGCCAGGGCCGTCGGCGGCCGGATGCCGGCGGACCAGGAGACCATCCGCTATTGGGGCCTCCATGGCACTGACGAGAACGGCCGCTGGTACCTGCTGCGGGAGGTGCTGGGCGGCGGCTCCGGCGGCCGCTTCTACGCCGACGGCGCGGACTGCATCCACATCGTGCCCGACTCCAAGAACCTGCCCGCCGAGTTCGCCGAGACGCGCTTTCCGGTCCTGATCGAGAGGCTAGCGCTCGCGGTGGACTCGGGCGGTCCGGGCCGGCGCCGGGGAGGCCTCGGCTACGACAAGCACATCCGGCTGCTGCGCGATTCCAGTTTCGTATCCACGGCCGATCGTGTGCGGCTCGGACCGTACGGGCTGGCCGGCGGCATGGCCGGCCTGCCGTACGAGGCCTCGGTGGACGGCGAGCCGCTGCCGGGCATGAACGACGACGTGGTGCTGGCCGCAGGCGCCCTGCTGCGACTGCGCACGACCGGCGGCGGCGGCTGGGGCGATCCCTTCGAGCGCGAGCCGGAGATGGTGCTGGAGGACGTGATACGCGGGCTGGTCTCGCCGGGGTCCGCCGAGCGCGACTACGGCGTGGTGGTCCGCGACGGGGCGATCGCCGACGTGCGCCGGCCGCCGCGGGAGCGGCCCTTCCTGGACCGGGGCCCAGGCTACGCACGGATGCGGGAGGGCGAATCCTGAGCATCCCCCCAAAGAGCGGTCTTCCGCTTGGGCCGGTTGCAAACAGCCGGCGCGCGGTGTAGAAGAAACGCCTCTGTCACTACGCTGTTGCAGTGCCTGACCACCTCGGCTCCAGTGAGGACCTGCTGGTCGTCATGAGCACCGTTGCCGATCGGGTCGGCGATCTAATCGCCGGCTTGGACGAGCCGCGCCTGGGCTACCGGCATGCGCCCGCGCTCCCCACCGTCACGGAGGCCGTGACCTCGCTTTGCCAGGCGGGCATCGCCGTCGATGGTCTTCTGCGGCACGCCTACCTCGATCCCGAGCAGCGTGAGATCGCGCTCAACGAGACGCTGCGCTCCACACCAGACGCGGATGTCAGCCCGCCGGCGGCCGAGTTGCTGGACGCTTTCTCCCGGGTGCGGCGGCGCACCATCGACCTACTTCGGGGGATGTCGCCCGACGATTGGCGGCGCACCTTCGTCGATTCCCGGGACGGCGAATTGATGCTGTTCCAGGTCTGCGAGCGCATCACGCGACAGGAGATCGGGCGCTTGGGCATGCTGCGCAACCTGGTCGCCCTGGTCCCGGCCGTCTGACCGGGCGGTCAAGTGAGCCGGCCGGCGGATGGAAGCAACAAACAGGGGGAAGCGATGAGCGAACTGGAGATCCTCGGCGTTGACAACGCGCTGTTCGGGGTGGGCGACTTCGAGGCAGGCCGGCGCTTTTATGCGGAAACGCTGGGCCTACCGGTCAAGTTCGAGGTCGCTCAGCTGGGGCTGGCCGGCTTTCGGCTCGGTCCCGAAGAGCCGGGGCTGATCATTCGCGCCCAGCCGGCGCCACAGCGCCTCTGGCTGGAGGTTCGCGATGCGCGAGCGGCGGCAGCGGCGCTCGGAGGTCGAGGCGTCATTCTCCGGAACCCGCCCTTTGAAGTGGCGACGGGCTGGACGGTCGAGTTTGCCGATCCCTGGGGCAACGTCATCGGCCTCACCGACTACAGCAAAGACCCAGCCCGCGGCCGGCGCTGAGGCGGCTCTCTTCCCAGACTCCGGGCCAAACTGCTCAGGTGGCGGACCCGGTTCGGACCTCCTCCCGCAGCTCGGCCAAGCAGCCTGCGCTGATCGCCTCCCGAATGCGCGCCATCAGTCGGTTGGTGAAAGCAAGATTGTGTTCGGCCAGAAGCGAGATGCCCAGGATCTCGCGGGCCTTCACCAGGTGGTTCAGATACGAGCGCCCGAAGCGCGTGCAGGCTGAACAGACACAGCCGTCTTCGATCGGCCGGTCTTCCAGCCTCCGCTCGAGGCCAGCGCCCGGGCTCAGCGCGCCGCTGGCTACCGGGAGGTCGGACGCCTACGCCAGGAGTACTTTCGCGACGGTCGCTGGCTCGACCACATCAACACCGAGCTGCTCCGCGAAGACTGGGAGCGCCTGCAGGCGTAGCCGCCTGGGGCCCCCGGCGGCGCCCAATCCCTACCATCACCAACGTGTCCGAACAACCAGAGGAGCCGGCTGGGCAGTCGTCGCCCATCGCGCCCGCCGCTGAGTCTCTCCCCCGCGGTGGCCAGCAGCGTGGCAAGCGGCGGCGGCGGGGCGTGCGAGCCGGCTTCCGGAGCGAGGCGGCCGGGACCGGGCAGTGCTGGATGCTCGTCATCTCAGCCGACAACTTCCGCAAGACGAGGGAACAGGGATTCTCCGTGCAGGGCCTTCAGAGCCGCCACCGCCGGCGGGCCGAGAGCATCAGGCCGGGCGATCACCTGCTCTTCTACATCGCTGGCCGGATGTGCTTTGCGGCCACCTGCACCGTCAGCTCGGGAATGTACGAGGACCACAGCCACATCTGGCGGACCGCCAGGCGCGAAGAGGATTACCCATGGCGCGTCAAGATGCGACCGGATCACGTGCTGGAGGAGTCTGAGTGGGTGCCCGCCAAAGCTCTGGCCTACCGGCTCGAGTACGTCAAGAAGTGGCCGCCCGAACAGTGGTCGATGGCCTTCCAGGGCCACCTGCACCAGCTGCCGCAAAGGGACCTGAAGCTGATCGAAGACGAGTTCAAGCGCACCGTGAGGAACCGCTCTGCCGTCAGCTGAGCCGACCCCCGGAGATCCGCTCGGAGTCCGCGGCGCCTGCGTCTGGGTGATGGACCGGGCACGCGACGTGCGGCTGGGTGACTTCCGCCGTGCGGTCGAGGCGCTGCGCGAGCGACCGCTGCCCAGCTGGAACTGCGTCAGCCATTTCTCAGATGACCCCGAGCGCGCCCGTCGCTATCTGATCGTGCTGGACACGATCAACTTTTCCTTCTGGCGGCCGGCGAGCTCCGCGGGACCGAGAACCGGCGGCTACACCCAGCTGGCGGAGCGCCTGCGCGACGTCTACCGCGGCGGCAGTGAACTGGAGGATCCCGCCTTGCTGGCCCAGCTCGACGCCGATACCCTCGGCGGGCTGATCGGACCCTTCCCCATGCTTGCAGAACGCGCGCGCGTGCTCAACGAACTCGGCCGCCATGGCTACGACGGCCTGGTCGGCGAGAGCGCCGTGGAAACCGCGCGCCACTTTGCCGAACGCCTCGCCAGCTACCGCGATGTCGCCCGCTACGACGGCCGGAAGGTACCGCTGCTGAAGCGGGCCCAGATCATTGCCGCCGATCTACACGGAGCCGGGCTGGTCAGCTTTGGCGACCTCGATCAGCTGACCTGCTTCGCCGACTACAAGTTGCCACAGGTGCTGCGCCACCTGGGCGCACTCGGCTACTCCGCCCCACTCGCCGCCCGGGTCGACGGCTGGGTCGAGCTCGAGAGCGGCGAGCCAGCCGAGGTCGAGATCAGAGCAGCAACCGTTGTGTCGGTGGAGCGTGTGCGTAGGGACCTGGCGAGTCAGGGCCGCCAGCTCACGTCGGTCGAGATCGACTGGCTACTCTGGCATCTCGCCCAGGAGGTATTCCCCTTGCGCCCCTACCATCGGGTCCGCGGCATCTATTACTAGGCTCTA
>JAABUZ0100001722.1_pt1 | contig 40026 bp, 35 predicted proteins | sample 5562091 | NCBI WGS metagenome assembly JAABUZ01 (sample SAMN12813069, study PRJNA571459) | rock metagenome | isolation source: Antarctica rocks | place: Antarctica: Victoria Land, Linnaeus Terrace sud | collected 2015-12-21 | reverse complement strand
CGCGGTAGCGTTCCTCGCCAGCCCACGCTCGAGCTTCACCAGCGGCACGAACCTCATCGTCGACGGTGCCCTTACCCGGGGTATCCAGCTGTAGTCGCCAACCATCTCAGCACAGCCGCACCCGTTCCCTCGTCAGCTCGCGCCCAGGACTCGGACGACTATCCGACCGGGCTGGCGGCACGACGATGATGATGCGCTGGGTATCGCCCCGGCCGTCGTGGCGCTCATGGTCATCGGGCTCGGCGTCCACCGCTTCCCGGGACTCGTGGTCGCGCTGGCGCTCGCGGGAGTCGCCAACGGCGAGATCCAGCCCGCAGCGAACCGCTACTCACGCGTACGGTCGGTGGCCGCCGACAGGGACTCACCTTGGGGTGAAGCAGTCGACCATCCCCGCCGCGACGCTACTGTCCGGGCTGGCAGTCCCTGTGGGTGCTAGCTGCGGCTGTCGGTCTCCTCATACGGCAACTCACCAGGCCGCCGCCCAGCAAGTGTGCCTGCCGACACGGCGACATGTGGGCCCGCGACGGTCTCAACGGCTGCCAAGGTGAAAGTCGCCATACTGAGGTCATGACGCGCCAACCATCAGACGACTTCGATCTCCTGCTCGATGACATCGAAGCCGAAGCTGTCGCCGAGGGCCCGGCGGCGATGCGGGATCTGCGCGCACTGCAGGTCAAGTACCGCCTGATCAACCTGCTGATCGAACGCCGCCATGCGCTGCGCTAGACGCAGAAGCAGCTGGCTGTGCACTCTGGGATCGGGCAGGCGGAGATCAGCAAGATCGAGCGCGGCCGCAAGAGTCCGACGCTGGACACTACACCCGACTGGTGGTGGCCCTGGATCTTGACCAGGACATCCTCGTCACCGGCAAAATACCGGCGGGCGCGACACGATAACGCAGAGGCGCACTACCGGCCCCGTTCCCGGTGCGCCTGGACCCGGCCGAGCTGGCCCGGCGCCGCGGGCCCGGGGGACACTAACCGGGGCGAACCACCGCGAGTTTCTCCGCTGGTTATGTCATAAGATAACTTATCGGCACGTGAATTCTGCTGTGGGGGAGCGGGTTTCGTATGATCATGTCATAGTGATGCGCCACTGCCCGTTACCCTAATTTTTCACCTGCCAGCTGCGGGCTCAGTAGGCAGTCCCGGGTGACGCACTCAGTCCTCGCGCCTCAGGGCGCAGAGGTCGACGAGGTCGATGCGTAGTACGCGACGCCAGTGTCGACCTCGACGTGAACGTCAAGTCTCCCGCGGTGGACCAACACATCCAAGTGCGCCTTGGTCTCGAGGACGGCAAGCATCTGATCAACGGGCGACATGTCGTCGAGCGCTCGGGCATGACGGGTCCACCTAAGTTGGTGCGCAACCTCCAGTGCAGTCCGATGGTCGGCGTCGACGTGCCCCAAAGATGCGGTGAGACGCTCCGCGTGGTGCTCAAGGAGTTGGTTGGCCCGGTGGTGGACACTTTGGGTCACCGGTCCGTGGGCTGGCAGCAGCCACGTGTCGTCGTAGGAAAGAATAAGGCGGAGCGAGCCGAGGTAGTCGCGCAGCGGCAGCGGCGCCACTGCGGGCTCGAACCCGATCGAGGGCGTGATCCTGGGCAGGATGTGATCTCCGGCGAACAGCAGGGAGGCGGCTCGGTCGCGGAACACGACGTGGCCGCGCGTGTGCCCTGGGGTCTCGAGCACGTCGAGACGTCTCAGGCCGTGGCTGACGACGTCACCGTGCACCAGCCACTGGTCCGGGTCTTCCCACAGGTCTGCGGGGAGCCCGTCGTCGAAGCCGCGGTTGCGGTCGGCCAGCTCCCGCGCACCGCAGGTCACGAGCAGCTCGAGCTGGGCCGCTACCCGGTCGATCCCCGGTTCACGCACCGTGGTCACTGACGGTTGCTCGCCGCTGCCCAGGCTGATCTGCGTGCCCAGCTCGCGACGCATCGCGACGGCCTGCGTGTAATGGTCGCGGTGCACATGAGTGACCAGGAAGCGTTGCACGTCGCTCAACCGGTGGCCGAGCTCGGCGAGGCCAGCACTCAGCTGACTCCGACTGTTGGACAGAGCTTGTCCGGAGTCGATGAGCAACGGCCCGTCCACGTCGTCGAGGATGTAGACGTTGACCGCTTTCAAACCGTCGTCGGGCAATGGCAGCGGGACGCGGAGCACTCCCGGGGCCACCGCATAAACGCCGGCAGCCTCCCACGGTCGCTCGTGGTCCCAGTCATCGACCAACTGCATGGCCGACCCGCCAGGCGTGCCGCTCATATCAGCTCGCAGAGCACAGCGTCCTGGGTGGTGCTGTCGCCGACGCTGACCTTAAGACCGGTCACGGTCCCAGCCCTCGGTGCGATGACCGGGTTCTCCATCTTCATGGCCTCGACGACGAGGAGGATCTCACCCTGCTCCACGGGCTGTCCCTCCTGGATGACGATCTTGACGACAGTGCCCTGCATGGGCGACGTGACGGCACCGTCGGCCACCCGCGTCTCGGTGCTCCGGGCCGCCTGGTCGCGGATGGCTTCGGCTGTGCCGGGGAGCCCGGCCAGTCCGGGGAGCTGGACGGTCATCCGGCGACCACCAATGATGACGCCGACGTGGTCCGACCCAGTCTTGGCACGGCTCTGCGGCTTGAGGTCGGCGGCGAACTCGGTTTCGATCCATCGGGTGTGCACGTGGAGCCCGTCTTGGGCGGTGAACGCCGGGTCTCGGACGACGGCGCGGTGGAGGGGAATCACCGTGGCGATGCCGGCGACCTCCAGCTCGCCGAGTGCGCGCCGGCTGCGCTCGAGGGCCTGCGCCCGGTCGGCGCCAGTAACGATGACCTTGGCGAGCAGGGAGTCAAATTTGCCGTCTACCTCATCGCCCAGCGCGATCCCCGACTCGATGCGCACGCCTGGGCCCTCGGGCATCACGAGCGCTGTGATGCTGCCTGGCGCGGGGAGAAAGTTCCGCGCGGGGTCCTCGGCGTTAATGCGAAATTCGAAGGAGTGCCCAAGGGGTTTCGGGTCGTGGGAGAGCCGCAGCGGCTCCCCTGTGGCGATCAGGAACATCTCCCGCACCAGGTCGGTGCCGGTGGTCTCCTCGGTGACCGGATGCTCTACCTGCAGTCGGGTGTTTACCTCGAGGAATGAGAGGGTGCCGTCGCTGCCGACGAGGTACTCGACGGTCCCGGCCCCCGCGTAGCCGGCTTCGCGACAGATCGCCTTAGCCGACGTGTAGATCGTCGAGCGCTGCTCTTCGGAGAGGAACGGCGCGGGGGCTTCCTCGACGAGCTTCTGGTGGCGGCGCTGCAGCGAGCAGTCCCGGGTGCCGACCACCACGACGTTGCCGTGGTGGTCGGCCAAGACCTGCGCCTCCACGTGACGGGGACGGTCCAGGTAGCGCTCGACGAAGCACTCCCCCCGACCGAACGCCGCCAGCGCCTCTCGGCTGGCGGAGTTGAAAACGGCAGGAATCTCCTCGAGGGTGCGGGCGATCTTCAGGCCGCGGCCCCCTCCGCCGAACGCCGCCTTGATGGCGACGGGCAGGCCGTGCGCCCTCGCGAAGTCCACGATTTCCCCGGCGTCTGCGGCGGCGCCGTCCGAGCCGGGTACCAAGGGGGCACCGACCCGGGTGGCGATGCGGCGGGCGCTGACCTTGTCGCCGAGGCTTCGGATGGCGTGGGGAGGCGGCCCGATCCAGGTGAGGCCGGCGTCGACGACCGCCTGGGCGAAGTCGGCGTTCTCGGACAGGAAGCCGTAGCCGGGGTGGATGGCGTCCGCTCCGCTGGATCGTGCGGCCTGAAGGAGCGCCTCGACGGACAGGTAGGTGTCGGCCGCCGTGTCACCACCGAGCGCGCGAGCCTCGTCAGCGAGGTGCACGTGACGCGCGTGCCGGTCGGAGTCGGCATAGACGGCCACGCTGTTTAGCCCCGCATCCCTCGTCGCGCGGATGACGCGCACCGCGATCTCGCCACGGTTGGCCACGAGTACCTTCGACAGAGCGGTCACGAGGAAGCCTCCTGGTGGAAAGGACGCGGCTCTGGCACGCCGGTGTGAAAACCGCCGTCTCGGACCCCGCGTTGTGGGGGATCATTAGTCCGACGCGCATCATCGATCACCGGTCGCTTCTTGCGGGGCGCCCAAGCACCCGCAAAGCCCAGCGAATGTGTACTTCGTCGATCATCTTCCCGTCGACTGTGCCGACGCCGCTCCCCCTGACCGTTCGCAGCACCGCACGCGCGTGGTCGAGTTCTGCGGCCGACGGCGCGAAGACTTCGTGGGCGAGCCCGATCTGGCGCGGGTGCACGCAGATCTTGCCGTCGTACCCGATCGACTTACCGGTCTGAGCATCGGCGAGGAACCGGGCGCCGTCGGTGATCTCGACCACGGCTTGGTCGATGGCCGCGGCGCCTGCCAGGCGTGCCGCGAGCAGGACTCGGCTGCGGGCATAGAGCACCTCGGTGCCTGTCGTTGTTCGACTCCCGCCAACGTCGCCGATGTAGTCCTCGGCGCCGAAGTACGCCGCGTCCACGTCGGCCGCACCGAGCAGCTCTGCACTGCCAGCGATACCGCGGGCGGTCTCCAACCCGACGACCAGCAGCGAAGTCTCGGGGAGCGCCTGGCGGATCGCTCGTGCGTCGTCGATCGACTCGTACTTCGGGAGCACCACCCCGTGGACTCGAGAACCCACGACGGCGGCGAGGTCGTCGTGGAACCAGCGCGACTGGCAAGGGTTGACGCGCACCAACACGGTCACGTCCGCAGCGACCGTCTCGGCGGCTTCGATACCCCCGGCGCGGGCCGCGTCCTTCGCCTCTGCGGCGACCGCATCCTCGAGGTCGACGACGACGACGTCGGGGTGCCAGCGGGTCACCTTCCCGACCATGTCGGGCCTCGACGCGGGGACGAACAGCAGGCTGCGGAGGGGAGAGATCCTGGCTTCGCTCATGCGGTCACACCGGGCTTACAACATGGTGGCGCTGCTGGACCGAGCGTTCCCAGCTGTCTGCGGCGCGCATCCGCAGGAGCAATTCGGCACGCAGGTTCTCCGGTTGCACGACGACGTCGACGACGAGTTCGCTGCCCATCCGCAGCAGGTTGAAGTCGGCATCCTGCTCCGCCCGGCGCTCCGCCACGAATGCCTCGCGTTCATCCGGATCTTCGATGGCGGCGATCTTGTTGGCGTAAATCGCGTTGACGGAGGCGTCGGCGGACATGGTGCCAATGGTCGCCGTCGGCAGGGCCAGTGTCGCCCGCGGCTCGAAACCAGGCGCACACATCGCGTAGAAGCCTGCGGCGTAGGCCTTGCGCAGCACGACCGTGAACTTGGGTACCTCGGCGCTGGCCATCGCGGTGACCATCTTCGCACCGTGCCGGATGATGCCCTTCCGCTCCATGACCACGCCCACCATGAACCCGGGGACGTCCTGCAGGAACACCAGCGGGATGTTGAACGCGTCGCACCACGAGATGAACCGAGCGGCCTTGTCGGCCGAGTCGACGAAGATCGCGCCGCTGCGCACCGACGGCTGGTTCGCCACGATCCCGATGGTGCGGCCACCGAGACGGCCGAACCCGGTCACCATCTCCTGCGCCCAGCCAGCCTTGATCTCGAAGAAGCTGCCCGCGTCAACGAGCCGAAGGATTACCGACAGGACGTCGTACGCGGCGTTCGGGTCCGACGGGATCAGCCCCTCCGGCCACCCGGGGGTCTCGGGCTCTGCGGTCGCCGCGAGAGGACTCCGCGTCCGCCAGCTGTCGGGCAGGTAGGACAACAGCAGCCGGGCGGCGGCGATGACCTGCCAGTCCTCCTCGAAGACCTCGTCGGCGCATCCGGAGACGGTGGCGTGCATGGTCGCTCCACCCATGTCCTCCAAGGTGGTGTGCTCCCCCGTCACCTTCTCGGCGATGCGCGGCGACGCGAGGTACATCGACGCGTTTCCCTCTACCATGCCGACCCAGTCCGTGAAGGCTGGCATGTAGGCGCCGCCGGCGGCCGAGGGGCCGAGCAGGCAACAGATTTGGGGAACCCGCCCCGACAGCTTGACCTGCAGCTGGAAGATGCGCGCGGCGCCGCGGCGTCCGGCGAAGAACCCCAGCTGGTCGGTGAGCCGGCCGCCAGCCGAGTCGACCAGGTAGTAGACGGGAAGCAGGTCACGGTGCGCGCGCTCGAGGATGCGGATCTGCTTCTCGCAGGTGAGCTCGCCCCACGACCCCGCCTTGACGGTGAAGTCGTGGGCGATGACGGCGACCGAGCGTCCGTCGATGGTGCCGACACCAGTGAGCACCCCGTCTGCCGGCAGCCCGTCGCCGGCGGCGTCCGCGAGGAGGCCGTCCTCCGTCCAGCTGTTCTCGTCGAGCAGCAGAGCGATCCGTGCGCGCACGGGCAGCTTGTTCGGCCATCGCGATGCGTCGTTGCCGGTCCGGGCCGCGGCGGCCGCCGTCGCCACCTCGTCCGGGTGCATGGTCATGCCGCCCTCCGGTGCATGAGCCCGGTACGGCGCATCGCGCAGACCAGCTCGTTGCGCTGGTTCAGCGCCCGGTGCTCGAACACGACGATCCCTGCCGAGGGCCGCGACGCGGACGCGCGGGCCGCCACGACCTCGGACTCAACGCGAATAGTGTCGCCGACGAAGACCGGGACCGGGAACCGGACGTCGGACATCCCCAGCTGAGCGATGATCGTGCCTAGGGTCAGCTCCGACACGGACAACCCCACCACCAGAGCGGCAGTGAACATACTGTTGACCAGCACCTGCCCGAACTCGCTTGCTGCGGCGTACTCGGCATCGAGGTGCATCGGTGCAGGGTTCATGGTCATCGTGGTGAACAGCACATTGTCGGTCTCCGTCACCGTGCGACGCGTCGCGTGCTGAACGGTCGTCCCCACCGGTAGTTCGTCGAACCACCGTCCGGACACGCTGCGAGTGGCGTTGTCCATGTCAACTCCTTCTCTGGTCGCTCGATGCGCTCGGGTGGGGTTGGTTGGCCGCGGCGCCCGGCTGCGCTGCGGATCCCGACGCCAGTAGGGCCGAGATCGTGTCCTCGTCCATCCCGGCGCGGGCGAGCACCTCGACTGTGTGCTCGCCGAGGGCGGGGGTGCCGCGTCGGGGGCTGGGAGCGTGTCCGTCCACGACCAGGGGCTGTCGGACGTGCACTGTAGGCCCCGACGGCGAGTCGAGGGGGCCGGCGAAGGTGCCGCGGGCCGTTGACTGGGGGGTGTCGGGCAGCTCCTCGAGTGAGCGCAGCCGCCCGAAGGGCACATCCGCATCGGTGAGCAGCCGCACCCACTCCGCGAGCGGGCGGGTGGCGATGGCTGTCTGCAGCTCTGAGCGCAATCGGGTGTGGTTGACGAAGCGCCCCGCCGAGTCCAGGTTCCGCTCGGCGGTGAGGCCCGTGAGGTCGCACAGTGCGCGCCAGAAGTGGTTCTCGTGGGCCACGGCGAGTGCCAGATGGGCATCGTCGGAGGTGACGAAGACGCCGTATCCCGGTTCGTAGGGGAAGCCCGGGGAGCCGGCGCCGTTGACGACCGGGCCGGTGTGGCAGGTGAGCAACGTGGACAGGCAGTCCACCATCGAAACGTCGATGGTGCAGCCGCGTCCGGTACCGGACCGCTGGTACAGCCCCACCAGGACGGCCTGCGCAGCGAACATGCCGGCGGACAGGTCCCCCAGCGCCAGGGAGGGGGCGGGCGGTGGAGGCGCCGGGGGCAAGTGTTCGTGAAGCATCCCGGCCTCGGCCTGGTAGGTGAGGTCGTGTCCGCTGCGTTGACGGTGGGGACCGGTCTGGCCGAAGCCGGATATGGACACATAGACCAACTGCGGGTAGTCCCGCCGAACGGCGGTGGCGTCCAGCCCGAGCCGGGCCATCGCACCCGGACGGAACCCCTCGAGCAGGGCGTCGGCGTCACGGAGGAGGAGGCGCAGGGCCTCTCGTCCACCGTCGGACTTGAGGTCCAGCGCGATCGACCGAGAGCCGCGCGCCAGCGCGGAGTGGAAGGGTGGGAAGGCCCGAGTGGGGTCCCCGCGGTCGGGGCCCTCGACGAGCACGACGTCGGCTCCCAGGTCGGAAAGCATCATCGTCGCGAACGGCCCCGGGTACTGGTGGGCCAGGCTGATGATCTGCACACCCTCGAGTGGAAGGGTCGGCGTCACACCGTCAAACCGAGTCCACGGGCGACCAGCATGCGCTGCACCTCCGACGTGCCTTCGCCAATGGTCAGGATCCTGGCGTCCTGGTAGTGCCGCGTAGAGGCGGTGTCCTGCACGAACCCGTAGCCACCCTGCAGCTGGGTTGCGAGGTAGGCCGCCTTGTTCGCGGCCTCGGAGGCCATCAGCTTCGCGATCGCGGCCTCGCGCTCGATGGGTAGGCCGGAGTCGTACTTCAGCGCACCGTCATATGTCATCACGCGTGCTGATGAGGCGAGGGTGGCGATGTCGGCGACCTGGAAGGCGACACCCTGGTGGCTGCCTAGCGGCTTCCCGAAGGATTCCCTGTCCTTGACGAAGCGCAGGGTGTCCGAGAGGCACCCGCGGGCCAGCCCGGTGCTCATCGCCGCGATCGGGAACCGCGCCCAGGTCAGGAAGCGCAGCGCTTCCCGGTAGCCCTGACCTTCGACGCCCAGCAGCGCGTCCGCTGGGACACGTACCTGGTCGAAGTAAAGCGGGTGCGTGTCCGAGGAGCGCCAGCCCAGCTTGGGATAGGCGCTTCCGACCGTCACCCCACGCGCGTCCAGCGGCACCAGGAAAGCCGACACCGGCGCCTTGCCGTTGACGGGCTCCCCGGTCGCTGCGAACAAGATGACGTAGCGCGAGAACGGCGTACCGGAGTTGGTGATGAACTGCTTCGCGCCACTGATCACCCAGTCGCTGCCGTCGCGTTTGGCCGACGTGCCGATGTGTCCCGCGTCGGACCCTCCGGTCGGCTCGGTGAGGCCAAAGGAGATGAAGGTCTGTCCGGTACACGCAGACGGCAGCACATCGTGTAGCAGCTCCGGACGGTCCACCGCGAGATGGGCGAGCAGCGCGACACTGATGGCCTGCACATGCACGGTCACAGCCAGGGACGAGTCGACCGTGGCGAGCTCCTCGGCGGCGAGGCAGGCCATCCTCAGGTCGCCGCTGCCGCCGCCGTACTCCTCGTCCACCAGGAGCCCGAATGCGCCGAGCTCCCCCACCGCGCTCACCAGGTCCGGGTCAAACCTGCCGGCGATGCTGCGCTCGCTCGCCCCTGGGGCGACGGCGTGGGCACAGAAGCCCTGCAGCACCTTCTGCCACTGGCGGTGGTCCTCGGTCAGCGCCCAGAACACGTCGTAGCCGTTCTGCACGAATTCCTGCGCGAGCTGGTGTTCGGTGTTCGCCATGCCTGCCATCCAAGGGTGAGAAGGTAAGAACATCTAGACCATACTCGATTGTCAACTCTTTTGTAGAATTTCTTTCCGTGAGTACGGCTGGCGTGACCGGAACGGCTCGACCAGGGTCGTGGCCATCCGGTCGGCGAGCTGGTCCACCCCGAGCTTCCCGCCCGGGTCATACCAGTCCTGCAGATAGGCCAGGGCGCCGAAGGCGACGCCGAGCCACACCCGTACGTCGCCCGCGTCGAGACCGCGGTGAGCCCGCACCTCGGCCGCTGTCCGCTCGAAGATTTCGGCATGCTGGCGGCGTAGTTCGAGCACCCTGGCGGCCAACTCCGGTGCCGGCAGACGCATCTTGAAGAAGAGCGGGACGAACTCCGGGAAGTCCTGCACCTCGATGAGGACTTGCTCGCGGACCTGCGCATGCAACGTGTCGAGCGGATCTGGGCGCTGCTCGGCAGCAATCGACCTGAGACGGCTGAAGACCTGCTCGGCCGAGTGCTTCAAGCAGCGCAGGAACAGCTCTTCCTTCGAGGAGAAGTAGTGGTAGAGACTCGGTCCGCGCAAGTCCAGCTCGGCGGCGATGTCGCTGAAGTTTGCGCCGTCATACCCCTTCGTGGCGAAGACCCGCGCCGCAGCCCGCTCGATCCGTTCCACCCGACCGGCACGCTTGGACGCGGTGCGGGTGGGGTGCGTCCCGGCTGGCTCCTTGCGGCGAGGGACAGGATCGGTCACGGCAGCAGCCCGTGCCGGCGGGCCACCCGCACCGCGTCCATCCGATTGTTGCTGTCGAGCTTGGTCATCGCGCTCCTCAGATAGGACTTGACGGTTGACGGGGTCAGCGAGAGCCGGTGGGCGATCTCACGGTTGCGGCATCCCGCCGCCGCAGCACAGAGCACGTCCAGCTCACGCGGCGACAGCCCGACGGTGGGACCACTGTTGGCAACGCCCTGAACGAGTTGGTCGGTGACCCGGCAGATCGCGGCACGGACAGCGGGTTCCTTCACTACTGGCAGGATCGCCCGGAGGTCGAGGTAGGCCTGTTGCAGCCGGTCACGATAGTCCGCATCCCGCACGCACGCCTGGGCTCCGACGTCGGCCACCCCGCCGGCGGCGTACACCAGCCGGTCGGCGAACTGGACCGGGTCGCGCAAGGCGCCGTACACAGCGCCGCGGATTTGACCGCCGATCCGCAGCGGTACCGCGAACACCGCACGCAGGCCCTCACCTGCGACGGCGGCGTCGAACTGATGGGTGATGTCGCGCGCGGCGCCGTAATCAGTGACAACGACCGGCTGACCGTGGGCGATGCAGCGTCCCCCGACGCCGATGCCCAGAGAGCCGACGATGTTCTGCAGCGATGACGTGCGATGGCCGGCTAGCTGGCCGACGCGGAATGTCGTACCGCTGCGGTCTAGGACGGCAGTGAACGAGACCTCAGACCGTGTCAGGCTTCGTACCCTGCCCGCGACGTCGGCTGCCACCTCCAGGTCCGAGGCCCGGTAGTCGGTCAGTTGCGACATCGCATCTCCTTCGGCCTCCTCGCAGCGAGGCTACCAACACAAGACTTGAAGTTCTAGAAGAGAATCGATCACTCTTCGCTACCCCCGAAAGGAGGTAGCGGCCCCCCACCGCCCGGTCTAACGTCCAATCGTGGCCGACCTAGTGGCCTGCGTCACACGAGACAGGAGCCCCTATGGACGTGCCGAGCCTGATGCGGCAGGCGTTAAGTTTCAACGCCGACCGCCCAGCCGTGATCACCGAGCACCAGGTGCTGACCTTCTCCCAGATGTGGGATCGGGGGGTACGCCTCGCCAACGCGCTGACCGACCTAGGTGTGCAGCCCGGGGACCGGGTCGCTGGCCTGGAGGAAAACAACCTGGGCGCGGCAGATCTCTTCCTTGGCTGCGCCATCGCGGGTGCCGTACGGGTTCCGCTGTACGCCCGAAACCGCCGCCTTTCGCACGGCCAGATGATCGAGCAGACCCAGGCCAAGGTCGTGATCACAGACCACGCCTTCGTCGACGACGTACGGGACCTCGACAAGGACATCGAGACCCTCGACCACATCGTCGACCGGGGCAACGACTACGAGCAGTGGCTGGCGTCGCAGTCGGCCGATGACCCGATGGTCGAAGTCGGTCCGGATGACTGGTACATCATTCGCCATTCGGCGGGCACGACCGGCCGCCCCAAGGGCGTGGGCTACACCCAGCACGACTGGCTAGTGAACTGCCGCAACTGGTACTACCGGCTGCCCAACCTGGAGGTGCAGAGCGTGGTGGGCCACGCGGGACCGATCTCGCACGCATCCGGCTACCTGTTCCTCCCCGCGTGGCTGCACGGCAGCACGAACCTGCTCTTCGGCGCCTTCGACGCCGCGAAGGTGCTGCAGATGATGCAGCGCCACCGGGTCACGCACGCCTTCGCACCGCCATCCATGTTGGCTGCGCTAGCCGCGCACCCCGCATCCAGCACGGGTGACTGGAGCGCCTTGCAGTGCCTGCTCATCGGCGGAGCGCCCAGCACCGACGCCACGATCCTGGCCGGACGCCGGGCATTTGGCGACGTCCTCTATCAGGTGTTCGGGCAGACCGAGGCGGTACCGCTGACCATCATGACCCCATCCGAGTGGTTCGCCGAGACGCCAGGCTCGACACCATTACGGGCTGCTGGCCGCCCGCTACCCTTCGCGCAGATCGAGATCCGCGACGAGGAGGGCGTCGCCGTCCCACTCGGCGACATCGGTGAAATCTACGCCAAGGTCGAATCGCAGTTGCGAGGATTCTGGAACGACGACGCGGCCACCCGAGACCGGCTGGTGGATGGCTGGATCCGCACCCGGGACATCGGCCGCATCGACACCAACGGCTACCTCTACGTACTGGACCGAGCCGACGACATGATCGTGTCAGGAGGCTTCAACATCTGGCCGGCCGAGATCGAAACCGTCATCGCCGACCACCCCGACGTCATCGAGGTCGCAGTCTTCGCGGTCCCCCACGAGCACTGGGGCGAGACCCCGATGGCGGTGTGCTACGTCGAGGACCGGGCCAAGGTGACGAGCGAGGAGATCATCCATCTCGTCGCCGACGCTCTCGGCTCCTACAAGAAGCCCAGCCGCGTCGACTTCACCCACGAGCCGTTGCCAAAAAGCCCCGTCGGCAAACTCATGCGCAAAACGTTGAGAGACCCCCACTGGTCGGCACGCGACAGCCAGGTAGGCGGGGGCTAATCCGGTCTGCCGCAACGCGCTACTCAATGCCGAGCTGCACGCTGATGCTTGGAGATGCGACCCGGGCGCCCAACCCTTCGCCGCCGAATAAGGCCCGGCCGCTAAACTGCCACGATCGATTGCGGAGTCGGTAGCGACGACCCGACCACCACAAGATGCAACACGCGCAAGTCAACCTTGCATACGGTAACTTATCGGCATCGTGGATTGCGTTGCGGGGGAGACCTTTTGACCGCAGCACTGGACCTCTGACAGTCGATAGTGTGTGCTATCCACATTCGCCCCGGAGGGGTCCGCGGCGAGGCCTTGCTACCGCGCCCGTGGTGTTGATGGGGGTGGCACACTCGTGGCGAGGTGAGGTTCATGACTGATCCGTCCTACGCGGATGTCACCGAACGTATGTTTCGCACGTTCCACGCGGTGCACCCGATCCGCGGGACGCCCTCCCCGAGACGGGCGGCTGCAGTGACTGGGTGCCTACCCGGTTTGTTGAAGCCCGATGATCACATCGCCTCCGGCATAGTCGACCCTATCCAGGACGCTGTCGGGGATGCGGAAGACTCTGCCGGGTGATGCAGGCCATACGATCCTGCGGGTGGCGATCCGCTGTCCATCTTGATGCACGGTGATGTGCGGTATCCGGATCAACTTGTCGGTCCACAGCAGCAATCGCCTGCGTGGGGTGGCGTGGTCGCCGTCGCGCAGCAAGCCGGGGGTGATCCAGCGGAACGGTTCGTCGACCAGGATGCGGACTACCCGCCGAGACGGCTCGGTCCCACGGAGGTGGCAAAGTACGGGGTCGATGACATGGCGTCCATCAAGGGCGGCGATGTCGGCGGTGTCGACAGGGTGCACCAGGTTCCCTATGGCGAAGACGCCGGATATGGAGGTGCGCTGCGCGGTGTCGACGAGCGGGCCGAGAGTGCCGGGATCAAGGTCGATGCCGGCGACACGCGCTAACTCATGGTCGGGAATCCAGTCACCGGTAAAGACCACGGTGTCGCAGTCGACTCGTTGGCGGTCGCCGGAGTCGAGGTGTTCTATCTCGACCGCTTCCACCCGGTTCTTGCCGATGATCTGGGTGATGTGGGTGCGAGTCGCGACAGGGACGCGGAGAACGAGCTTTCCGGGAACGTTGAACGCGGCGTAGGACTCGGGTGAGGGATAGCGGGTCGTCATGAGGACTGTGCGGGCGCCGGCCTCGCGGAGGGTGAGGACGGCGGACCAACTGACCAACTCGCCGCCGACGATGACCGCCCGACGTCCGGGAGCTCTGTGGTGCAGGTGCACGAGGTTCTGCAATTCTCCGGTGGTGAAGACGCCTGCGGGCCGGCCACCTGGGATGAGTCGGGCCGGACGGGGCCGTTCGCGGGCGCCGGTGGCGAGAATGATGGCCTTGGCTTCAATACGCAGGCGGCCTTGCGGGGTGGTGACTTCGACCGAGCGTGCTGCCACCCAACCGGTGACCATCGCCTGGGTCCGTATGGTCGCGCCGGCGTGTGCCGCTTTCTCGACGAGGCGGTGGGCGTAGGCCGGGCCGCTGATGAAGGTCTTCATGTCGCGGATGCCGTAGCCTGGATGGTTGCTGTGGCGTGGGATGCCGCCGGCATCCTTCTCGCGATCGAGAACGAGCACTCTTCCTTTGATACGGGGAGCGAGTGTAGCGGCGGCGGTCAACCCGGCGGGACCACCGCCAATGATCAGCACGTCGACGGCAAGCTCAGTGCTATAGCTGGGCATCAGGTCTCCTCCGAGAGTCGCGTGTCGGAGCCGGCGCAGGTTCCACCGCGGGTCTCGAGGAGGGCGGCGACGTCGGCGCCGCAGTAGAAGCCTTGGCAGCGACCGTTCATTACGCGGGTGCGGCGGCGCAGTCCCCCCACGTCGGCCGGCGGGATCAAGGATTGGAAGGCGTCACGGACCTCCCCCGCAGTAACACGTTCGCAAAAGCACACTATCTGCCCGTAGGCCGGGTCAACGGCGATGCGGGCGTCATCCTGGTACGGGCGAGGGAATGCCTCTCCAATGTTGGGCATGTTTGGTGCCTCGGGCGGGTCGGCGCGAGGCGTCAGCGATAGTCCAGCGTCGCCGAGCAGGTCGCGAACGTGCTCGGCGATAGCCATGGAAGAGGTCAGGCCGGTGGAGCGGATGCCGCCAACGAGGACGTACCGTTGGGCCGCGTCCGGTTCGATGAGGTAGTCGGGGTGATCGATCGCGGCGCGCAGGCCGGCGTAGCTGGCGGTGACTTCTTCCCGCAGCAGCCGCGGCATCAATTTCTCGCCCTTGCTGCTCAGGAACTCGAAGCCGGATTCGGAGGTGCCGGTCGCGGTTCGGTCGTCCAGATCTTCCGCGGTGGGGCCGAGCATCACGTTGCCGTAGATGGTGGGGCTCACCAGCACACCCTTGCCCAGCTTGCTCGGCACGGGCAGCACGATTGTGTTCACCAGCGGCCGCGCGAGCTTGTCAAACACGAGCAGCTCACCGCGTCGCGGGGTGACGGTGAACCGGTGGTGGCCGAACAGTTGGTCGATGTGGTCGCAGCCGAGTCCGGCGGCATTGATCACCCACCGGGCCCGGATATCGCCGGATTTGGTGTGCATCGTCGTCAGATTGTCTGCGACGTCGACTGTGGTGACGTGATGATTGAGCAGCAGATTTGCGCCGCGCAGCTTGGCGTCGGTAGCGAGCGCCAGAGATGCCGTCCACGTGCAGATGATTGACTCGTCGGGCACCGTTAAGCCGCCGTGCGCACCGTCGCCCAAGTCGGGGACCGCCCGGTATACCTCGGCCGCGTCGACGATCTCGCAGCTGCGGTATCCGTTCTGCTTTGCTTTGTCTTTCAGCGTCGGCAGCGCGTCGAGTTCTTCCTGGGTCCAGGCCACCAATAGAGCGCCGGTGTGCTCGATGGGAACTCCGGTCTGAGCGGCGTACTTCAACATCAGCTCGCGCCCGCGGCGCACCAGACGCGATTCCAGCGTGCCGGGGTTGGCGTCGAATCCGGTATGCAGGATGGCGGTATTGGCCTTGCTGGTGCCGTCGCCGACATCAGGTCGCGCCTCGATGAGGGCGACGGAGAGACGGTAGCCTGTCAGTTCCCGGGCGATCGCGGAGCCAACGACGCCAGCACCGATGATCGCGACGTCGTGCACGTCATGGACGCGGGGAGTCTGCACGATGGAGGTGGTCATGCGGGGTTCTTGGCGGCGAGGTTTGCGCTGGCGACGGTGCGCCACAGGTCGCGGAAGCCGATAGCCCGGTCAGGCGACCAGCATGGCTGGTAGCTGGTAACTGGATCCCACTCCATGACGGCGTCCTCGATGGTGAGTTGGCGCTGTTGTGCGATAAGCGCCAGAGCGGCCGCACCGAGGGCCGTGGCGTGCGGGGATGGGTAGACGTCGACGGGGATCTGCGTCAGGTCCGCGGTGGCCTGCATCAGTGTTCGGCATTGCGTGAGGCCGCCGTCGACGCGCAGTCTGGCCAGCGGCATACCAACATCTGTCTCGATCAGGTCGGTCAGCGTGGCGACCTGGGCGGCGATGCCTTGCAACACCGCGAGCACCAGGTGCTCGGGGCGGGTTGATAGTGTCATGCCGGTGAATGTTGCGGTGGCATTCGGTCGCCACCAAGGGGCCGCCAACCCCGCAAGCGCGGGGACGCAGAGGACCCCTTCGGCATCCTCTGCGGCGATGCTGTCCATCTGTGCGGCGTCGGTGATGAAGCCGAGGTCGTTCAGCCACCGCACCGCCGAGGCGGCGGTGTATACCTGCCCGTCTACACAGTAAGGCGTCCGATCACCGACCCGCCACGCCACTGAGGACGTCAGCCCGGCCGACGACCGCACCGCACGGGTACCGGTATTCGCCAGGAGGAACGCCCCCGTACCGAAGGTGCACTTGGCGGATCCCTGTTCCCAGCAGCCCTCGGCCAGCAGCGCCGCCTGCTGGTCGACTATCAGCCCCCCCACGGTCATTGTTTGCCCGAATGCCGTGGTGGTCCCGACCGGCTCGTCGCAGGTGACGATGCGTGGCAGCCGTTCGCCACCGAGTCGGAACAGTTCGAGGAGCTCGTCATCCCACGCGACCGCGTCCAGGTCCATGAGCAAGGACCTGGACGCGGTCGCTGCGTCGGTGACGAACTCACCGGCGAGCTGATGCACCAGCCAGGTGTCGGTAGTCGTGACTACTCCTTCGCCGGTCACCTCCCGGCGCAGCCACGCCATTTTCGGCGCGGAGAAGTAAGGATCAAGCACCAGCCCGGTGCGGTGGGCGACCCACTCGCGCTGCTCATGCAACTCGACACATACGGTCTCGGACCGTCGGTCCTGCCACACGATCGCCGACGAATGCGGCTGGCCGGTCACCGGGTCCCAGGCCAGCACCGTTTCGCCCTGGTTGGCGAGGGCGACCGCGGTCACCGGACATCCGGCGGCCGCGACGGCGCGGCGACCAGCGTCGAGAACCGACGACAGCAACTGCTGCGGATCTTGCTCTACCCCGCCGTTGGGCAGGTAGCTCGGCCGGAGGGCTACTTCGATCGCAGACAGCACCCCGACGCCGGGATCCACGACAATCGCCTTGGTCCCGGAGGTGCCCTGGTCGATCGCGAGGACCGGGTTCAACTCCATCTCCTCTGCGTGGGACATCCGCACCTCCAGCAGATGGTCAGCATATGGCTCTGCGTGGAAATGCGAGGACACCTGTGTGGCTCTGGGAGACATGGTGTGCCGACGGCAGTTGAGATGTCAAGACGGAGCCGGACCACTACTACTCAGCACGCAACGTCATCCACCCGTCAGAAGCGATTGTCTCGTGTAGCCGAGTATCACGCGCGACAACCACAGAAAACCCCATCAACCACAGCACTTGCGTGGAGTGTCGTGGATGTCTATGTTTTAGGTCACCCGCGTTGCTGTCGCTAGCAGCGGGAGCTGATCGACGAAGGGGCAGGGATGCTGCTGACCGGCTACCTCGACCGGCTGAGTGCGCGGCCGGGCGATGACATCGCCACGATGATCAGCGCCGAGCGGGGACCCGTCACTATCGACTTGGTCCGGTTGATGCACGGTGACACGAACCCGATGGGCCCCGGGTTCAAGGAAGAGGCGGTCACCGACGTGCCCGTCTGTGAGGTGCCGGCGCACGTCCAGGACATCTGGACCGGTTCCTGCCTTCGAGCTGAGCAAGTCATCCCTGCAGGCACCGCACAGGTGCATCTGGACATCATTATCTGGCCTACACGCCCTGCGGCTGACCGGGTCCAAGGAATCTTCTCAATAGTGGACGAAGTCGGCATCGAGGTCGTGTCGCTCGCACTGGATGGGACCGGCTGTGCACATCTGCGCGCGGACGACGGACGTGTCCTCGCCCGTGCGGATCGCTCGCTGCAGGAGCGCCGTTGGTACCGACTGTCCGCCGAGGTGAGCGACGAAGAGGTGGCCTTGTCGATTGTTGCCCTGGAGCCAACTATCGAGGATGCCGAACCGCAGACCCTGCGCGAAACCACGGGGGTCGACTTAGTCCGAGCAGCCGGGGTCACAGTCGCCGCCCAGAGCTGCATCCGCGACAGTCAACGGTTTCGGGTTTTCGGCGCCTTCAACGGCAAGCTCGAGCGTCCGGTCATTCATGCCGGAGAGACACTGCTCGGCTTATGGGCTTTCGAGCGGGAGCCGGCTGATGAGCTCGCAGTCGACATCTCCGGCAATGACCGGCATGGGCAACTGGTGAACATGCCTACCCGCGCTATGACTGGACACAGCTGGACCGGCGATATCGAGGTGTTCCAACACGCACCGGCTGAGTACGGCGCCATTCATTTCCACGACGACGACCTTGTCGACGCCGGCTGGGACGTTGATGCGGTACTGCATCTCCCGGAGGGGCTGCGAACCGGGATTTATGCGGTGCGGCTGCGTGTCGAAGAACAGGTGGACCGCATTCCCCTCGCAATTCTGCCTGCACCAGAGGCTCCCCGATCCCGGGTCGCCTATTTGCTCCCGACCTTCACCTACGTTGCCTACGCGAACGAGCGGCTCATGCACCGGCTCGACTACGAGGCAGCCGGCATTACGGATCATCCAATCGATGCAGGCCGTCACGACCGCCTGCTCGCGGAGCACCCGGAGTTCGGGAGCAGCCTCTACGACCTGCACAGCGACGGATCGGGGGTTTGCTACTCGAGCTATCTGCGGCCGATACCGAACTTGCGGCCGGACTACCGGATGTGGCTGCAGAACGCGCCCCGTCACCTCGGTGCGGACCTCTATCTCATTGACTTCTTCGAGGCCTCGGGCATCGACTATGACGTCATCACCGACCACGACCTGAACGCGGAGGGCGTCGGGCTTATCGACGCCTACCAGGTCGTCGTTACTGGTTCGCACCCCGAGTACTACAGCGGTCGAATGCTCGACGCTCTGCGAGCCCACGCCGAGACGGGTGGGTGTTTGATGTACCTCGGCGGGAACGGCTTCTACTGGGTTACTTCCCAGGACCGCAAGCGCCCGCATGTCCTGGAGGTGCGGCGGTCCGGTGGTGTCCGCACCTGGGAGATCCGCCCGGGAGAGCAATACCACTCGACCTCTGGAGAGCGGGGCGGTCTGTGGCGCTGGCGCGGCCGGTCGCCGAACAAGCTGGTTGGCGTCGGAATGTGCAGCCAAGGCTGGGACGAAAAAGCACCAGCCTTCACGCGCACGCCGCTGTCATACGAACCTCAGTGGGCGTGGGTCTTTAAGGGAGTCGAGGACGACCTCATCGGCGACTTCGGACTCATCATGAATGGCGCCAGCGGCGACGAGGTCGACCGATGTGACTTCGCACTTGGTAGCCCGCCGAATACCGCCGTTTTGGCCACGTCGCAGCGACACAGCGATTACTACCAGTTGGCCGTCGAGGACGTGCTCATGCTTGCCCCGGGTCTCGGCGGATCGAAATGCGAGAACGTGCGATCAGACATGGTCATTGTCGAGCAGCCCAGCGGGGGTGCCGTCTTTTCCGTTGGGTCGATCTGCTTCACTGGGTGTCTCCCCTGGAACGGGCACGACAATAACGTCGCACGTCTCGTTGAGAACGTCCTGCGCAACTTCGAACAGCGGCAAAGCAAACGGTCCTGACCTCCGTGCCGGCCAGGAGGCCAGCATCTCATCCTATTGAAGGAGATCTGCATGTTCCAGCGCATCCTGTCATTTCAGCCCCGGTGGCGAATCCTCGGAGCCGCTGCGGCAACAACACTCCTACTCGCCGTCGGCGCATGCGGTGGTGTTCAGCAGGCCAACACGGGCGGGGCTTCCAGCGGCAGCTGTCAGCGATCCAAGGACAAGGTGATCGCCTTCGATTACCCGCTCACGTCGCTTGCCGTCTACGGAGACCTCAAGCGTTTCGCCGAGCAGCGCGCCAAGGAGCGCGGTTACGAACTGCGCTACACGGCAGACGCCGAAGACCTGCAGAAGCAGAACCAGAACGTGCAGACGTTGGTCACGCAACGCGTCCCGGCTATCGTGTCCTATCCGTTGGAACCGGCGTCCATGGAGCCCCTGGCCCAGCAAGCCCGGAGCAACTGCACGGTCTTCGTCTCCTATGCAGCACCGCTCAAGCACCAGGACGCCGCGGTCTTATTCAGTGGCAAGGACAGCGGGAAGGCACTCGGCACCACTGCGCTGGACTGGGCGAAGAAGCAGCCGGGCAAAGTCAAGGTGCTTATCCTGAACAACCGGGACCTCGCCGTCGGTGCCGAGCGGGACGATGGGCTCAACGCTGTCTTCCCGGGAGGTGCGCCCAACGTCGAGGTCGTTGCGACCCAGAAGGCGGGAACTCGCGCGGAGGGCGAGCAGGTCACCCGGACTGAGCTGCAGGCGCACCCGGATCTCAACATGGTGCTCGGCTACGACGACGACGTCTCGATCGGAGCACGACAAGCCTTCCTCAACGCAGGCAAGGATGCCAAGGACCCGCACATCTTCATCGGCGGGCAAGACGGCTCCAAGGAGGGACTGCAAGCGGTTGCGCAAGGGGGTATTTACCAGGTTTCGGTTGCCGTACGCATCCGCGACATCGGCTACGCCGTCACCGACGTCCCCGCCGACTTGCTCGAGGGCAAGCAGAACAACGGCGTCAATGTCCCCCCGGTGACCCTGACTGCGGACAACCCCAAGCTCAAGGACTACCTCAGCGACTACAGCTGAGCGCCACCTGGTCGCGGTCGGCAGCACCTCCCCGTTCACTCCCGCGAGGTCGTTCACCGAAAGGAAGGTCGACCGATGACGTTGCAAGTGCGTGGCCTGTCAAAGAGCTACGGTGGTTTCCGCGTGCTGCGCGGTGTCGACTTCGACATCGCTCCGGGAGAGGTCCACGCTCTGCTAGGACCCAACGGCGCCGGCAAGTCGACACTCATCAAGTGCCTCGGAGGCACCGCCCCACCCGATGGCGGCAGCATCACTCTGGATGCCGCCCGTCTCGTGGACCTCACGCCTTCGCGGGCCTTTGCTCAGGGCATCGCCACCATTCATCAGCACCTCAGCCTGATCGACGTCCTCTCCGTCACCGACAACGTTTTCCTGGGACAAGAGCTATGCCACGGCCCGCTGATTGACCGGCGCAACCAGCGCCGGCAAACCACCGACCTACTCAAGCGGTTCGGCCTCCACGTTGCACCCGACGCGAAGGTCGGAACCCTTCCCATCGGTACTAAGCAACTCATCGAGATCGCGAAGGCTTGGCACCGGACGGCTGTTCGGGTCCTCATCCTCGACGAACCCACTGCGTCGCTGTCCGAGGGTGAGACTCAGCGCCTGTTCGACGAGGTCGCGCGGATGAAGGAACAACAAGCGCGCATTCTTTACACCACCCACCGCCTCGGTGAGGTGTTTCGCATCGCTGATCGGGTCACCGTGCTGCGTGATGGGGTCGCCACACTGCAGGGTCGCGTGAGCGACATGCGACCGGAGCAGCTCGTGAGCGCCATCTCCGGCGGCACGGTGATGGGACAGACTTCGGGTTCTCCACGCCAACAGGGCTCGTCAACCTTGAAGGTCTCAGGTTTGTCAGGTCCTCGGTTTGGGCCGCTCACCTTCGAGGTAGCCGAGGGTGAAATCCTCGGGATGTACGGTGTCCTGGGCTCTGGACGATCTTCGCTGCTGGAGACACTCGCAGGCCGATACGGCCGGCCGGCAGGCGACGTCCGAGTGACGGACCGCTCGGTTCGCCTGCGCAATCCCGCTGCAGCACTCGACGCCGGAATCGCCCTCGTCCCGTCCGACCGCCTTCGCCAAGCGCTGTGGACCAGCCGCAGCGCCGCCGACAATATTCTGCTGCCCTCCTATCGGCGTCTATCGAAGGGCGGCGCTCGAAATATCAGCAAGGAACGGGCACAGTTTCAGGACACCGCGCGCCGCATCAACTTGCAACCCGCTGACCCGAGACGGCTTGGATCGGCTTTCTCTGGTGGCAACCAGCAGAAACTTGTGCTTGGTCGGTGGCTCAGCCAGGCCGATCGACTGTCGGTGCTCCTCCTGGACGAACCCACGCAGGGGGTTGATGTCGGGGCTCGCGCCCAGATCTACCAGGCGTGTCGCGAGCTCGCCGGCCAGGGCATTGCGATCGTCTTTGCCTCTTCCGAGGCGGAGGAGGTCTGTGCGCTCGCAGATCGCGCACTCGTCCTCGACCGCGGCCAGATCATCGCCGACCTTCATGGAGACGACATCACCGAGGAGCGTCTCCTGCACGGCGCACACCAGTTCAGTGAAACAGCTCGCGAGGTCGCGGACACTCAACCATCTGGGAGACACCACCCATGACCACCACCGCGACCAAGCCACAGACGGACACACCCTCTCCGGCCCGACGCAACGCCGTCGAGATCGCGCTCCGGTTCGCGCTCCTCATTGGCCTCTTGGTGATGATCGGCTTCTTCGCTTGGAAGTCCCACCTGTTTCTGACCACTGGGAACGTGATCGACATTGCGCTCTCGAGTGCGGTGCTACTCGTGGTCTCCGTCCCCCAGGCGCTGCTCGTGATCATGGGCTACGTCGACCTCTCCGTCGGCTCCGCTGTCGGACTGACCGGCGTCGTCACCGGACTGCTGATTGTTGACTATCACTGGTCATGGCAGCTCGCCGGCGCTGCTGGCCTCGTCCTCGGGGCGCTGGGCGGCCTCGTCAACGGGTTTCTCGTGTCGTACACACGACTCAGTCCGATCATCGTCACCCTAGGCACGCTGCAGCTCTACCGGGGAATCGCGCAGTTGCTTCGATCCAACCCGCCAGCCGACTTCGGCAGGGGAATGTCGCTACTGGGACGAGGGCTCTACCTCGGTGTTCCGGTCCCGGTCTGGATCGCCCTGCTCGTCTTCGTTGTGGGCGCCCTCTACCTGTACGGCACCGCGTCCGGCCGCTACGTCTATGCCATCGGAGTGAACAAGGAAGCCGCCTATCTCTCCGGTGTCGCGATAAGACGCCTGCCCCTGGTTCTCTACGCTGTCACCGGGCTAGCAGCAGGAATCGGCGGAGTGCTCCTGGCGGCGCGCCTGGACTCAGCACCCCCCAGCACCCTGGGATCGGGCTTCGAACTGACCGTTCTCACCGCAGTCCTTCTCGGCGGCGTGGCATTCAGCGGCGGCCGCGGAACCATGCTCGGCGTGCTGTTGGGTGTCCTGTTCCTCGGCATACTCACCAACGGACTGACGCTGCTCAACGTCCCCTACTACGGTCAAGCCATCGCTACCGGAACCGCACTCATCATTGCTGCCGGCCTCGACGAATTGAGTCAGCAAACCGGGATCCTACGAAGAGTCGCACGACGGACCTGACCCGCCGGAATGAGAAGACACAATGTTGCTACCTGATGGCATAACGATGCTGCCCGAGGAACGGAGGACGCAGATCCTTCTACTTCTCAACGAGCGGGAGGTGGTGCGGCCGCCCGACCTGGCGCAGAGGCTCGACGTCTCCCTTGAGACGATCCGACGTGACTTCATCGCGCTCGAGCGGGCAGGAGCGATCCGCCGCATGTACGGCGGCGCGACTCTAGCACGCGGAATCTCCCGACCGACCGAACCGACGCGCTCCGAGCGCGCTAGCCTAGACAGTGCAGCAAAAGAACAAATTGCTGGCATTGTCGCGTCTCTCGTCTCCGACAGAGACACACTCTTTCTCGACGTCGGAACGACGGTCGAAGCCGCAGCCCACCACCTGCCGGGGAACTTCCGTGGGCGCATCATCACAAACAACATCTCCGTAGTCACCACGCTCGTGGACCGTCCGCAGGTCGACCTGCACATGCTCGGCGGTCGGGTACGTCACGACGAGATCAGCTGCTCAGGACCCGACACGGAGTCGCTTCTCGGCCAGTTCTATGCGGACAAGGCTTTCGTAGGCTCCGGCGGAGTCCATCCCACCGCGGGGCTCACTGACTACCACGTCGGCGAGATCGCCGTACGTCATCGGATGATCGCCAACGCGACTCAGGTCTACGTTCTCGCCGACGCCAGCAAGATCGGGCATGTCGCATTGCGCCGGGTCTGCGACCTCGACAAGGTGTCTGCCGTCATCACAGACGAAGATGCAGACCCTAAGCAGGTGTCGATGCTGCGGACTGCCGGCGTTACCGTCCTCCAAGGTCCCGTCACTGGCGGCGACGCTGAGGCCTCTGACTGGGGTGCCGGCGAACACTGACGGTGACTGCACGCTGATCGTGGCGGGCGCGGGCCACCCACTACCGCCACACACGACCGCCGGTACACGGACCGGTAGCGGCCGAGGGCCGTCCTCCCCGCCAACGGGCAAGCTCTGTCGGTGACCGAACGTACCCACCGCCATGAACCGGCCACTCAGCAACTCCCACCATCCGCACGCGCTGGCCCACCTCAGTGACAAAAGACTGACGGATGAAACGGACAGCGGCAAGCCCCTCCCCCATCGGGACCGCGACCGTCCTCCCGGCGCAAGCCGCCGAGATTACCCATTATCGGCGCATATCTGAGGATTATGGCAACCAATGCATGGCTGAGGCTGGCTGTAACGGTGACGTCAAATGCCTACGCCATCACCTTCGACGGAGAACTGGCCGCGCCCATTGTCTCGGCGCGCTGTATGCCGCTGCCGGCCGCGAACTTCCCACCCTGGATGACAAGTGCTACGCCGGCACCGGCATCGGCGTGCACACCCCGATCAAGGGCCGCCACCTCGCCATCGACAACACCCTGCTCACCGCCGTGCGGGCCCTTGGCGAACGCGCCAACGCCGAACTCAAGGAGCGCTGGAAGTGCCTACGCCGCATCCGCCTGTGCCCCAGCACAATCAGCGATATCGTCGTTGCCGCCATCGTGCTCTCTACACTCCAACGCGGAAACTACTGAGAAACCTCAGTGATAGCCCAATATGGCAAGTCGGCAGCAGCAGGCTTCGCAATCGAGTTTGCCGGTCCCGCGGTCGAGTCGCTGACAATGGCGGGACGAATGACCTTGTGCAACGTGGCGATCGAGGCTGGCGCGAGGGTAGGAATGGTCGCACCGGACGACGTGACTTTTGACTACTTGGCAGGTCGACCGTTCGTCCGTTCTGTGGGATCCTCCTTCAATGACGCCGCCACCACCTGCTCCAAATCCGTGCAGGACGCCGCCTCCGTGCTGCTACGCAGCCCCGTCCGCCCGCTGCAACACCAGGTCCTCGACATGCTCGCCATCTCCACCCAGCGCTACCCCCACCAGCAGATCAACCTGAAGAGATCGAACCAGGTAGGGACCTATATCACGCTTCAGAAGTGCGGAACGGTTACCCGCAACAAGCAATATTCGAGCAGACATTGTTCGGCCGCTTGGCACCCGATTTCCGCATCCTGCCTGTCCGTTATTGGCCGCGCCCGCCGGCGTCCTGCCGGTGACGAGGATGTCCTCGTCAAGGTCCTGAGCCATCACCAGTCGGGTGTAGGCGTCCAGTGTCGGGCTCTTCAGTTACTGCGAGGGATGCTGGAACAGGGCTATGGACCCTCGAGGTGATCGTCAGGACTTCAGCAATCCCCATGATCAACTCGTGAACCGTCCCCACCGCACGCTGGACACACCAGCACCACCTGCATTGCCGGACGTTCTCGGTCTGGGCAGTCCGAGCCGCGCATGGATGACAGGTGCGGCCGCCCACAAGTTGGAGACGGCTGTTACGCCCTCGTCGGCGAACTCGGACACCGACGCGGAGCCCGTCCCGACGCCGATGAATTGAGCCCCGGCCGTTGCGGCTGCCCGCATGTCCCAAACGCTGTCGCCCACCACGATTATCTGGGTGGGTTCGAGATCGAGCCGGGCAGCCGCTGCGAGGATGATGTCCGGTGCGGGTTTGGGGTGTTTGACGTCTTTGGAGGTGATGATTGGGACGTTGACGCCGCCCAGGACATCGACCACCATGGTGCGGGCGGCCGCCGGGCTGGCACTGGTGGCGACCGCATAGGGGATCCTGGATTCCGTTAGTGACTGCCAGATCTCCGCGGCGCCGGGTAGGGCATGGGCATCGCCTGACATCTCGATGAGCGCGGTTTCGTGTTCGGCGATAAGTGCGCTCCGCTGGGACGGGCCAATCATCTGCCCGGCTGCTATCGCGATCATGTCCAGGAACGGTTCGTATCCCGCTCCGAGCCCGGAACGGAATACCTTTGCAGGCAGGGAGATCCCTAGCGGTTTTACCGCGTGTGTCCATACGGCGATGTGCATTTGGGTCGAATCGACCAGCGTACCGTCCAGGTCGAACACCACCGCCCTAATCTCCGGCTCTGTCATTTCGTTTATCCGGTTGGTTTGGTGTCGCCGAGGCCGACGCGCGTCCGGTAGCGGTTGGGCATCTCTTGCCAGTCCTTGTAGATCAGCCAGCGGCAGGGCTTGTCCGCATCGTCGGGGTACTCGGTGATTCGTTTTGGTTTGCCGAGCTGTTCCATTGGCAGGATCTCGTTCACCACACAGCAGTGTGCGCAGTAGAGCCCTACGCCCGCCTTGCCCCACGACCAAGGATGTGGCTGCTCGGTGACGCCGAAGTTGTAGGGGGGTTCTGTTCGCGGGCCGGTGCCGAGCAGCGGGTCCCCCCGTCGCATCCGCTCGCAGGTGCCGCCGGGATCGAGTACGAGGGTGTAGTAGTCGTCGTTTTCCTCGACCGAGATTGATCCGTCGCGGAGTGGGCCGGAGAAGTGCGAACGCATTCCCTCGACTGAGTACCGGAGGCTGTCGAGCGCGGTCATCTTGCTGAGTTGCGTGTTCGGAGTGCGGGACTTCGTCCACGGGCCGAGGGTCTCGCGGAAGAACTCATCGATCATGTTCTCGCCCAACATCTGCTGGACCGTTGTCGCCAGCGCCCAGGTGCAGTCGGCCATGTCGTCGTGCAGGGTGCGTGCGGCGACGGAGTACCGCTGCAGGCCGTCGAGCACGCCAGCGCTGTCGCGTCCGGTGATGGTGGCCGGCAGCTGGTCTGTACCGGTCGCGCGCACGCAGACTAGCTCCGACTCTCGCCCGAGTAGCTTCAGCACGAGTCCACGCGGGATGTCATCGAGTGGCTGGTGCGACATGAGCGCTACCGGCAGAGCGGCCGCAACCTTCCTCAGCCTGGAGTCGAGGTCCTCCTCCGGCGTGCGGAAGGTCCATGCCCGCACGGAGTCGGCGACGGCCGCTGTTCCTGCGTCCTGCCCGAGCCGGACGACCATCCAGCGGATGGACTCCCAGATCCATAGCTGGAACAGGTCGAGCATCCGGTTGATCTCGAAGCGTCGGTAGTACTCGAAGAGTTCCCCGATGCCGGCCCAGTCGCCGAGGTCGACGAGTTCGCGCAGCAGCACGAGCGTCGATGTACCGAGATCCTCCAGCGGTTCGGAGCGTACCGGGCGCCCTAGGGCGGCGTTGAACTCGACGCGGGCTCGGCCTTCACGTGTCTCAGACATGGGCCGGCCTCGGCTGCATGACGTCGATCGCGGCGGCGACGATGGCTGGTGTGGAGGGCAGCACGTCACCCTCCAGGGCCGTGTTCGCCGGAACGATGATGTCGAGGCTCCCGACGCGGGCCACGGGTGCCAGCAGCGACTCGAAGGCGTTTTCGTGGATGAGTGAGGCGATTTCGCCGCCGGGGCCGAAGGTCCGGTGAGCTTGGTGCACAACGACCGCGCGCCGGGTCTTGCGGACCGAGTCCAGGATGGTTTCTTGGTCGAGCGGGACGATCGAGCGCAGGTCGATGACCTCGGCGTCGATGCCTTCTTCCTCCAGTTCGTTGGCGGCGGCGAGGGCGTTGTGCACCGACATGGACGTGGCGATGAGTGTCACGTCCCTTCCGCTGCGGCGTACCAGAGCCTGCCCGAAGGGGATCAGGTCGGCTGCGGGATCGACGAAACCCTTGGTGCCGTAAAGGAGTCGGTGTTCCATGATCAGCACCGGGTTGTCGTCACGAATTGCTTGGCGCAGCAGGCCGTGTACATCGGCGGGCGTTGATGGGATCACTATCTTGATGCCGGGGACATTCGCCACCATCATTTCCAACGACTGCGAGTGTTGGGCGCCGCTGGCCCGCCAGCCGCCGGTTTGGGTGCGCACGACCAGCGGGACGGTGAGTTGACCACCGGACATCCCCCTCATCTTTGGTGCTTGGTTGATCAGGATGTCGGCGCAGACCCCGAGGAAGTCCATGTACATGATCTCGATCGACGGGGCGCTTCCCGGCTACGGCGGCTCCCACTGCTAGGCCCATGAAGCCGGCCTCGGAGATCGGGGTGTCGATGACCCGTCCGGCGCCGAATTCGTCGAGGAGGCCGCGGGTCACGGCGTATACCCCGCCGAAGGCCCCGATGTCCTCACCGAGCAAGAGCACGTTCTCGTCGCGCCGCATCTCCTGCAGCAAGGCGATCTTGATGGCCTCTCGGTAGTTCATCTCGCGGGGGGTCAGGTCGAAAGGCTGGTTAGGCATAGGTCACCTCGAGTGCGGAGGAAAGGGTGGGGCGTTCACTGGATTCGGCGAAGTCAGTGATGCGGCTGATTTCTTGGCCGACGCGGTCACGGATTTCATCCATCGCCGCGTCGTCGACGTGGTGCTCGTTGCGTAACCGCTGTTCGGCGAGCAACAAGGGGTCCCGGAGCCGGGCGCGGTCCATTTCTTCCTTGGTGCGGTAGGTGTTCTGGTCTCCCACCATGTGCCCGGAGAACCGGTAGGTGTCGGCTTCGAGGAAGATTGGGCCGCCACCGCCGCGAATCGAGCGGACGGCGTTGTCGGCGGCGGCGCGGACCGCCTCGATGTCGTTGCCGTCGATACGCACGGCGGGAATTCCGAAGCCTTCGGCGCGTCGGCCGAGGTCATTGAGGGCGACCGACTCGTGGAACGGGGTCATTTCGGCGTAGATGTTGTTCTCGCACAGCAGCAGGAGCGGCAGTTTCCACAGAGCCGCCATGTTCATGGTTTCCAGCACCACGCCTTGGTTGGTGGCACCCTCGCCGAAGAATGCCACGGCGATGTCCGCGCGCTGATCGATCTGGGCTGCGAGCGCCACACCTGCAGCGATGGGCACGCCAGCACCAACGATGGCGTTGGCCGGCAGGATGCCGTGCGCGATGTCGGTGATGTGCATTGGGCCGCCCAGGCCGCCGCAAACCCCGGTCGCTTTGCCGAGCATCTCGGCGAGCACCCGAGCTGGGTCGGCGCCCTTCGCGATGGACTGGGGGCGGCAGCGGTAGGTGGCGACGATTCGGTCGCTATCGGTGAGCACGTCGCACACACCGACAGCGATTGCTTCCTGGCCGATGCCGAGGTGGATCGAGCCGCCGATCTTTCCGGCTTTGTAGAGTTTCTCGCTGAGCTCTTCGAACTGGCGGATCAACAGCATCCGCTCGAAGAGCCGAGTCAGCTCCTTTACTTCAAGGGTCATTGCCGGTAGTCCTTTCTTTCGTCGCAATACGGTCAGGTAGTCAGAAGATGAGACCCGCAGCAGCCGGTAGGTCGGCTACCGAGTCGATGGCGAGATCGGGCGGTGCGGCTGCCGCCGTGCGTTGCCCGGTCCTGGTCGTGGCTACGCCGGTCCGGACCAGCAGCGCCAGCATTCCTACTGCGCGAGCGGCGCTCATGTCGGTTTCCGGGTTGTCGCCGACCATGCAACTGGTGGTGGATTCCGAGTTGAGGCCATGCAGTGCGCTCGTCAGCAGCACGCCGGAGGGCTTGCCAACAATGAGGTCCGGTTCCCGGCCGGCTGCGTAGGCGATGGCTGTCACCAGCGCGCCGCCGCCCGGCCCTATCTGATTTGTGTCGATAAACAGCCGGTCGAGGTTGACGCCGATGAAGTATGCCCCGCGGAGTACCGCGCGGACGGCGTTGCTCAGCCGCTCGAAGGACAGCGCGCGGTCCATCCCCGCGACCACGACGTCGGGGTCCTCGGAAACCACGTGAAGTCCCCGCTCCCGCAGGGCGCGTTCCAGGCCGGCTGACCCGGCACACAGGACGCGGCCACGCCCTGCTCGGGACAGCGCCGCATCCGCGCTGGCGGATACGGCGGTGTGCACGGCTACCGGAGGGATGGCGAAGCCTTGCTGTTCCAGGCGTTGGCTGAGTTCTGCGGAATCCAGGTAGGAGTTGTTGGTGACGACGCCGACCCGCCGGCCCGCGTCCTGCAGCCGGCGAATCGTCTCGACGGCTCCGGCGATGGGCACCGCACCGCGGACGAGGGTCCCGTCGTAGTCGAAGACGTAGGTCCTGACGTCGCGCAGCAGGTCGAGTGCTGTTGACATGGGCAGGGTGCTCATGCGGTCGGTTTCTGGTCGGCACAGATTTGGTGCAGCGTCGCGAAGTCGCTCTTTACGTTGCGGTAGACGCTCTGGTAAATACCGAACATGGCGTCGTAGAGATCGCGCACCGCCTTGTTTGGATGGTGGATCCGGACCTGTGACTGATCAGCGACTGAGGCAGCGACCTCGATGCCGGCGCCGCGGGCGGCCAGCTTGGCCGCACCGGCGGCCGCGCCGCTGACACCGTTCTCGGCGACGTTCACGGTGTGGCCGGTGATGTCGGCGATGATCTGGCAGAAGACATCGCTGCTGCTCAGGCCGCCGGCCGCAGAGATTTCCTGCGGGCGCAGGCCGACTTCCTTGGCTGCGCACAGGTTGTCCCGGATGGCGAACGCCCCGCCTTCGAGCACCGCGCGCAGCAGGTCGGCGCGGGTGGTCGCCTGTGACAGTCCGAACCAGACACCGCGGGCCCGGGGATCCAAGATCGGGTGCAGCTCTCCGGACAGGTACGGAAGGAAAACCAGTCCACCTGCCCCGGGTGCCGCGGTTCCGGCCTCGGTGAGCATGGCGGCGAACGTCGCCGAGGATTCCTCGCCGATTCCCAGTGTCCGGTTCACCCACCGCAGGCTGGCCCCAAAACTCGTCATGGATCCGCTGGTGAAAACGAGGCCGGGCAGCACATACGGGTGGGTCAGGAGCTTCGGCTGGAACACTGCCTTCTCCCCGCAGACCCCGATGACCGCCGCGGTGCCCATCGCCAGGTAGCAGTCACCAGGCTCGGTGATGCCCGCGGACAGTGCCGCCGCCGGGGTGTCCCCGGCACCGGCGACCACCACGACGTCGGGATCGAGTTCGAGTGCGGCGGCCGCCGCCGCCGTGATGGTGCCCACGACCTCGTCGCCGTGTGCAAGTTCGGGATAATGGGACGGCTCGATGCCGATGCCCTCAAGGACCGCGCTGGACCACGCGTTCATGCGCAGGTCGTAGGCGAAAAGAATTCCTGCATCCGAGTGGTTGGCAACGGCCCTCCCGCATAGCTGCGTGGTGATCCACGTTGTCGGCGTCACGAACCAGCGGGCCCGTGCGAACAGCTCGGGCTCGTGCGTGCGCATCCACATCATCTTCGGTTCGACATTGAACGGGGCGATGCCGGCGCCGTTGGCCGCTCGCACGTCCTCGCCGACGGCGTCGCTCATTTGCTCGGCCTCCGCGGCGGCGCGGGTGTCCATCCAGATCAGAGCCGAGCGCAGTGGGCGCATCTGCTCGTCGATCGCCACCATGCCACAGCCTTGGCCGGCGGCGCCGACTGCGCGGATCCGCACATCGGGGCCGGCCATCGAGCGGGCACGCGCCACCGAGGAGACAACCCCCTTCCACCAGTCAGCCGGGTCCTGCTCGGCCAGCCCCGGCCCCGGGTGGTGGACCGGATAGGTCTGGTCGGCGTGGCCGACCAGTCTCCCGTCGACGGTCACGATCGCCGCCTTGACTGCGGTCGTACCCACGTCGATGCCCAGCGTCGCGTCTACCATCGTGGTCCCGCTCCCTCTTGTCGTGCCGATGACTGGTTATTGCGGTGGGGCGTCCCTCGGCTAGTTCGGCTCCGCCACGACGAGCTCCACGTCGGCCTTGTCCAGGGCGTGGCGGTATTCGTCCACGGGTTGTCTATCGGTCACCACCACGTCGATCGAGGTCAACGGCGCCAGTGTGGACAGCCGCTGCATCCCGAACTTGGTGTGGTCGGCCACCAGGATCACCCGGCTAGCCGAGTCCAGCACCGCTCGGCGTAGATGGACCTCGTCGACCCGGTAGTAGGTCAGCCCTCGGTCGATGGTGATGCCGCCGACGCCGAGCACTGCCGTATCCAGGTGCAGTTCCTCCATCATCTGCACGGTGTGCCCACCGACGGTGCTGTGCTCACCGCCGGTGACGAATCCGCCGAGGAGCAGAACGCGGTTGGTGGTCGAACCGGCGAGGGTAGACGCAGCGCTGAGCGAGTTCGTCACCACCAGGAGTTCCGTGTGGTTAGTCAGCGCGCGTGAGACGTAGTGCGTGGTCGTGCCGAGGTCGACGAACACCGATTCGCCGGCCTCGATCAGTCGCGCGGTGGCGCTGGCGATCCGGCGCTTCTCCGCGGCGAAGTCTTGGGCGCGGGACTCAAACGTGGGACGGGCCACCAACGCCGTGGCACCACCGTGGGTGCGCTCGATAACGCCGCGCCCGGACAGGTGCTCGAGGTCGCGGCGGATCGTCATCGTGGAAACGTTGAAGCGTCCGCTGAGGTCGCTGACCCGTAAGGTTTCGCCCAGCGCGGTCATCTCGGCGATCGCAGCGCGACGCTCCGCAGTGGACGTACTCACGCAGTGAGCCCCGATCGGTGCGGTGCCTGATTGGTCACGAACACGATCTTCGTATAGTCCAGTCCATCCGCGATCTGGTCGAAGACGGCGGGCGCCTCTTCGAGATTCGGCGTGTGGGTAAGTGCGGCTCGGACGTCGAGCCCACCCCGGCCGACGAGATCCACGGCATCAGCGAAGTCCCGATCGCTGTAGACATAGGAGCCGAGTAAGTCAACCTCGCCGACCACGGCGGCATCGATGCCAATCGACGTGGGTCGGCCGGGCAGCGCGACCAGGACGACGCTACCTCCAGGCCGGGTCATCGCGATGGCCTGGTCGATGACGTTCCCGCCCGCAGAGGTGACGATCACGGCGTCGAGACCATCGCCGTCGGTAAGCTCCTGCGCGACGGACACGGGATCCTCAGCCGGGACGGGCACGGCACGTGCCCCGGTCACGGCCGCGACGCGGGCGAGTTTCTCTGACTGAAGATCGGTGACAGCGAGGGTAATGACACCGGAGAGCTTGGCGATGAGTGCACACATAAAACCAATGCCGCCGGCGCCCAGGATTCCAACCTTCGAACCGGCCTCCACACCGGCGCGGCGGCACGCCCGCAGGGCCACCGCGGCTGGTTCGATCAGCGCCGCGTCGATCGCGTCGACGCCGTCCGCGACGGCGAAGGCGCGGTCGGCCGGCGCGGCGATATAGTCCGCGTACGTGCCGTTCCATCCCACCCCAGGCACACGCCGGTGACGACAGAGGTTGGTGGCTCCCCGCCTGCAGGACGGGCAGGCTCCGCAAGCGATGAGCGGGCAGAGCGCTACCCGGGTACCGATCTCGACTGTTGTCACGTCGGGCGCCACTGCCACGACGGTTCCTGCGGCCTCATGCCCGAGCACGACGGGCGGGCGGCGAAACGGGTGGTGGCCCTGCCACGTTGATACGTCCGATCCGCATAGTCCGGTCGCTTCGATGCGGATGACGACCTCGCCGAGGGCAGGCACCGGCGCGGGCACCTCGACCAGCCCGGCACGGCGCGGGGCGCTCAGCTCGATCGCCCTCATCCGGCCGTCTCCTGAGAGATCGTCACGACTCCGTCGGGGTAGCGCCTGAAGTGATCGGGATCGGAGGCAGCGAGGAAGAGGTCACTCTCGCGGCGGATGCGCGCGTAGCTGTCCCGGCATTCACGGAGATCCTCCACCACCCCGATCGGCACGTCGTCAACCACGTTGGCGTTGTGGAACCCAGCATCGGACCAGATGACCGCGCCCTCATCGGTGGGGATCCGCACGGCGAGGCTGGAGCGGTGGTGGGCCCCGGCGCGCCACGTCGTGAGGCCGCCCACGACCGCGTCACCCGTGTCGTCCAGGATCCGCACACGGTCCCAGTGGTCGAGCAGGTAGTGCAGCTGGTCGCGCGGCACTACGCATTCGCGGGGCAGCGGCTCGCGGTGGTAGCGGCGAGGCCGGGGGTCATCCGGACGCCGGTCGGGCAGCATGAACTCCAACCACCCCTGTTCTCCCAGAAGCAGTTCGGCGTTGGGAAACCGGTCGAGTGTTCCTGCCGTGTAACTGATAAGCGGGGTGATAACGACGTGAGTGACGTCTTCGGGTTGCACGCCGAGGCGGCCGAGTTGATCGACCAGGCTCTGCGGGGATCGGTGGAGCCGCATCTTCTCGCGCCCGTGGGCGCCTGCGTAGGTCTCGCCGAGTTCCAACCAGATGTCACTGATCGGGGAGTCATCCGGCGGGAAGTCGCCGCCGATGAGCACGGTGGCCGTGGCGGACTGGGCGAGCAGCGCCGAGTAGCTGATCTCCTCCCAACCGAGACCGCCGATCAGGTAGTAGATCCAGTAGCTGGGCAGGTGGGAGCGGGCGGTTTCGATGACCCGCAGCGAGAAGGTCATTTGCCGGCCTCCGTCCGACGCGCGCGCAGCCGGAGTGTCCACGGCTTGTCGGCGCGGAACTGCTGGATCATCACGGCGATAACCAGCAGCAGGCCGGTGGCGACCTGCTGGTAGAAGGTCTGCACGTTGAGCACGGTCAGACCGTTGTTGAGGATACCGATGAGCAGCACGCCGTAGATGGTGCCGACAATGCTGCCTTTGCCGCCGGTGAGCGCGGCTCCGCCGAGGACGACCGCGGTGATCGCCTGCAGCTCCAGGCCGCTGCTTCCCAGCGCCAGGCCGTTCTGCGTCCGGGAGCTGAGAATGATCCCACCGATGCCGGCGGCGAATCCGCACACGGCGTAGATGCCCATCTTGTAGCCCTGGGTGCGGATGCCGGCGAGTCGCGCGGCCACAGGGTTGCCGCCCAGCACGTAAACGTTGCGGCCGATGTCGGTGGCGCGCAGCACGAAGAAGAACAGCACCGCGGCGATGACGGCGATGATGACGGTGACCGGGATCTGGGCGACGCGGGCGGTCCCAATCAGGGCGTAGGCGGGGTTGAGAATCGGGATGGTCTGCCCGGCGCTGATGAGGTAGGCGATGCCCTGGAACGCTGACAGCGTGCCCAGAGTCGCGATCACTGGGTTCACCCGGCCGGCGGTGATGATCAGGCCGTTGATCAGCCCCGCCAGGGTACCGACGACGACGGCGGTGAGCAGCCCGAGAATGAGATTGTTGCCCATGTGGAGGAGCGTCCACGCGCTGGTGACCGAGGCGAGACCGACCATGGAGTTGACGCTGATGTCCAGGCCGCCGCTCAGGATCACCAAGGTCTCCCCCAGTGCGACGACGGTGAGTAGTGCCACGGCGCTGGCGATGCTGATCAGGTTCACCGGTCGGAAGAAGGTTTCCGGCGCGGACACCCCGAAAATAATGATGAGCAGCGCCAGCGCGATCAGCAGGCTGATGTTCTGTGGTCCCACCCCGCGGAGGAGCTGGCTTGATCGTGCCAAAGCCGAGGTCTGCGTCGGGCCGGTCCGGGTGGGCGGCGCCGTTTTCACGTTCGTGGCGCTCATGCCCTCTCCTCCGTCGCACTGTGGTTCTGCGTCGACTCCGGCTGCCGGTCAGCGACGGGGTCCTCGATCATGGCCAACGCCAAGATCTCTTCCTCGGTGGCTCCGGGGCCCGCCAGCTCACCGGTGACCCGGCCCTCACGCATCACGAGAATCCGGTCACTGATCCCGATGACCTCGGGTAATTCGCTGCTGATGAACAGCACCGCCATCCCCTCGTCAGCGAGTTCACGGATCAGTTTGTAGATCTCAGATTTGGCACCGACGTCGATGCCCCGGGTGGGTTCGTCCAGAATCAGCACCTTGGGTTGGCGGGCCAGCCACCGGGCGAGCACGACCTTCTGCTGGTTTCCACCGGACAGCGTCCGCACCGCGACGTCGATACTGGCAACCTTGATCTGCAGCCGGTCCACGAAGGACGTGGCCAGACGCCGCTGTTTGGCTCGGTTCACCACGTGCAGCCGACGCAGCGACTTCAGCGAGCACACGGTGATGTTCTCGGCGACGTTCTGGTCGAGGACGAGCGACTCGCCCTTGCGGTCCTCGGGGGCGAAGGCGAGACCGGCCGCCATCGCCTGCCGCGGACTGCGGATGGTCGTCGTTGCGCCGTTGACACGAATTTCGCCGGCGGTCCGCCCGACGGCGCCAAAGAGTGTCTTGGCCAGTTCGGATCGCCCGGCACCGATCAGGCCCGCCAGACCGACGATCTCGCCGGGGTCGATCGAGAAGGTGACGTTACGAACCCAGCCTCCGGAGAGGTTCTGCACTTCTAACGCAGGCGCTGATTGCGTGCCTTCGGCTGATTCCCGTGAGCGCGCCGAGCCGAACATCGAGTTCAGCGGCCGGCCGACCATCAGGCGGACCAGGTCGGATTCGGTGGTGCCGACGGCGGTGTCGTCGTGGACGAGGTGGCCGTCGCGTAGGACGACGATCCGGTCGGCGAGCCGAATGACCTCGCGCAGGCGGTGGCTCACGTACAGGACACCGACATTTCTTGCGCGTAGGTCGGCGATGATGTCGGCTAGCCGTTCGACCTCGTCCTCGGTCAGTGAGGAAGTTGGTTCGTCGAAGGCGACCACCCGTACGCCCGGTTTAAGGGCGCGGGCGATCTCGACGAGTTGCCGCTGGGCGGTGGAAAGGTCGTCGCCGAGCGCTGCTGCGTCGAGGTCGTCGCCGAATCCTAGTGACTCGAGATGTGCCTGGGCCTTGCGGCGTAGTTCACGGGCACTCACAAAGTGCCCGACTTCACTGTTCAACTCACCAATGTAGAGGTTTTCGGCGACGCTTACCCCACCGACGATTTCCGGTTCCTGGTGGACCAGGCGAATGCCGAGGCCACGCGACAGACGCGGGTTTCTTAGTTGCGCCCGCTCGGCGGCCACACGGATCGAACCGGCGTCGGGCTGGTGATCGCCTTCGAGGACACGCAGCAAGGTGGACTTGCCGGCACCGTTTTCACCGATGACGGCGACGACCTCCCCGGCGTGCACCGTGAAGCTGACGTCGGTCAGCGCGCGCACCGCCCCAAAGCGCTTGCTTATTCCTTTGACAGATAGATACTCAGCGCGCGTGCCGCGCTCGGCTTGGGCAACCGTTGTCTCGGCCACGAGTCACCTTTCTCGGCGGATTGCCTGTAGCGGGTCGGACGAGCGTCGGACTGATCTCAGCGGGAGGCGAGCGGGCGGGAGCGGCTCCGAACAGGGGAGTCGCTCCGACCCTGGCTGCTAGCAGCCGATGACGGTCTTGTAGTTGTTCGAGTCGACGAACTGCCCCGGAAGGGTGGTCTTCATCGGAATCGGCTTGCCATCGTGCAGGAACTCATACAGCTCCTGGATCGCGACCTGCCCATTCTTCGCGGAGTCGGTGTAGTAGCTGCCACGGAATCCAGTCGCCGCGCCCTTGCCGAGTTCCTGGCAGGCGTAGTCGCCGTTGATGCCGACACCAAATACATCCGCGGCCGGCACTCCCCGGGTGGACAATGCCCGCCAGGCGCCGAGCACGCCGGCGTCGTTGCAGCTGTATAAGATCCACTTCTTCACGCCGGGGTTGCTCGTGATGGTTGGGTTCATCGCGTCGATGGCGCTGTTCAAGTCGTTGCCATAGGGAACGTGGATGATGTTGTTGTCAGAGAAACCCGGAAAATTCGCCTGGAATGCCTTCTGGGCCGCGTTGTTGCGGTCCATGCAGATCGGCGTTTTCTGGTCCTCGATGCTGGCGATCTTGACGTCGGGCCCTGGCTTGATGCCTGCCGCCTTCACGAGCTCGGCGAGTTTCTCGCCGACCTGCGTGCCGATCTGGACCGAGTCGAATCCAACGAAGGGTGCAGGGTTGCCGGCCCCATCCTTGATCGGGTCGTCGATGGCGACGATCGGGATGCCGGCGGCCTTGGTCTTCGAGATCACCGCAGGGCCGATCTTCTGGTCGGGAACCACGACCGCCATGCCCTGGGTGGCCTGGGCGATCGACGTGTCGACCGCAGAGAGCGCGGCGTTGGCATCGGACTTCACGTCGATCTTGGTGGTGTTGATACCGAGCTCGGCGGACTTGGCCTGGACGCCCTTGTTTTCGGCTACGAAGTACGGCTCCGAGCCGAACTTGACGATGTAGGAGAGGTTCTTGACCTCTTTCTTGGACGGGGTGCTCGATCCGGCATTGGTGCCCGAGGAGCACCCCGTCGCCAGAACGGCTACCGCGATGACGCTTCCGAACAGGGCCAGCGATACGGACCGCAGCGACCGTGCCATGCGTGTACCTCACTTTCTGGAGGATCCGTGGTGGACCCAGGTGGGCGTGTGTGCCACGGTTCGACCCGTAAGGTGGCAGATGTCCGGGTCGAGTGTTTACTTTTTCGTGTAACATCACCATTCAGTGTTCACTTGAGCGGTGAATGAGACAAGTACAGACCTCGGTTCAACATCTTGTCAAGAGGTGATCGAACGAACTTCCGGGCAACTTCGGGACACCGCCCACGCCGGGGATCAGCGGTCCGGTGTGTGAGTGGCCCATGTGCCCAGCCGATCGCGATGCGAGGAACGCAGCACCAGCGACGGATCGATGACCACGCGGCGGCGCGGCGCCTGGGGGTCGCGCATCCGAGCGACGAGCAGATCGGCGGCGGTCCGCGCCAATCGGCCCAGGTCGCAGTGCATCGTCGTCAGATCGAACACTCCCCACCCGGCCATCGGGATGTCGTCGAACCCGACGACGGAGAGATCACCGGGAACGTCGGCCCCGGCTGCCCGGGCCGCGTCGAGCGCCCCGAGCGCGATCACGTCGTTGGCACAGAACAGGGCGGTGGGATGTATCGATGCGCCGAGTGCCGCGGCCGCCGAGTCGTACCCCGTCGTGAAGGTGAACTCACCGCGCCAGGTCCGGCCGGGATCCATCCGGACTCCGACTGTGGCCAGTCCTCGGCGGAAGCCCTGTTCCCGAGAGCGGCCGGTGCTCGTATCCGAGGGTCCGAAGATGGCGGCGATCTCGCGGTGGCCGCAACTGGTGAGCAGCCGGGCGAGTTCGGCGGCACCGCGTGCGTTGGCGATGGCGCACGAGTCCACCGCGGCGCTCCGCACCTCGCGGTTGACGGTGACCGCCGGCAGGCCGCGCAGGGTGAGTTCTGCGGGCAGGGGCGATCCGAGCCGGCATGTCGTCAGGACGATGCCGTCGAGCGATCCGTCGACCAAGTTGTCCAGTTCGAGTGGACTATCGGCGCTGTCGGGGATCAGCGCGATCGTGAAACCGTGCCTGCGCAGCGCGTCGTGCAGCGGGTCCAGCAGGGCCATATAGAACGGGTTGGCCAACTCGGTCGCGACGACCCCGATGCGGTTGGTCGTGCGGGTGGCGAGCACCCGGCCCTGTTGGTTCGGGGTGTAACCGAGGGAGCGTGCCGCGGCACGGACGCGCTCCTTGGTCGCCGGCGAGATCAGTGGGCTGTCCCGGAACGCGCGCGACACGGTCGGCTGCGAAACGCTGGCCAAGCGCGCGACGTCGTAGCTGGTGACCACGGTTCCTCCTCTCATCCGGCAACATCTCTGAGCTCACCAGTTGACATGCATGCGGATGCATAGCAGTGTCGTTTATACCAAGTCCAAGGGAAGAGGAGGCACCGTGCCGCACTACTTGAAGTCCGCGCCCACCGCCGCGGACCGGCCCAAGGGCGGCGAGTCGACGGCTGACATCGTTGCGACAGTCATCGCCGACATCCGCAGCCGGGGTGACGTGGCTGTCCGCGAATACTCCGAGAAGTTCGATAAATGGTCGCCGGACAGCTTCCGACTCGATCGCGAGCGGATTGAGGAGATCGTCTCCAGCGTCCCCCGCCAGGTCGTCGACGATATCCGGACCGTGCAGGCCAACGTACGGTCGTTTGCCCAGCACCAGCGCGACTCCCTGCGTGATTTCGAGGTCGAGACGATGCCGGGCGTGTTCCTCGGTCAGCGCAACCTGCCGGTCAG
>JAABUZ0100001720.1_pt1 | contig 40049 bp, 41 predicted proteins | sample 5562091 | NCBI WGS metagenome assembly JAABUZ01 (sample SAMN12813069, study PRJNA571459) | rock metagenome | isolation source: Antarctica rocks | place: Antarctica: Victoria Land, Linnaeus Terrace sud | collected 2015-12-21 | reverse complement strand
GCTACCGGGGCAAGGTGGTCTTCCCGGACGGCAGCTTCATCCACGACGTGGGTGTGTACGGGGGGTATCTGGACCCTGCGGCGCGTCCGGGGCAGCTGGAGCTCGCCCACCTGTTCGGCGGCATCGAGTTCGACCAGTTCCTGACGGGGGGCCAGGAGGATCTTTTTCTGACGGAGCTGGGCGAGGGCGTGTGGGTCAAAGGCATCATCGGCAACGCCGTTGAGGAGCTGCACGTTGAGTCGTACAAGAACTCGGTCCGGCTCCCCTCTCCCAACGGCAAGGCGCTGATCGGGGCGCGCTCGATGAGCGAGACCAAGATGCTGCCCTACTTCGAGAGCCACGACCCGCAGGCCCTGGGCGGCTACCGCCTGGGCGGCTTCGTGGAACATCTGGCCGGCGCGATCGGCCCCGCCGTCTGGCCCCACGTCCACCGGGTGGGCCTGGGCAGCAACTTCCTGGACTGCCCCGAACTGGGCGGCTTCATCGGCCTGATCCACGTCGTCCTCGACCGCAACAACCCCGCCTACCCCGAGACGCTGGACCGGGCCTATCCCAAGATCGAGGAGCAGTACGAGGGCTGGTTCGTCCGGCTTGACTTCAGCGCGGGCGGCGTCCCGACGATCCGGTCCTGCGTCCGGGCGATCACGCCCGACGACGTGCCGCGCTGCTACCAGGGCCTGGGCGAGCTGTTCGACACCAAGCGAGTCGCCTTCCCGATCTCTTTGTACCGCACGGGGGATTGCCTGGAAGCCGGCTACGGCTGGGGCGACCGGGCGCTGTTCCAGGCCGAGTTCGACTACCACACCGTCGTTCAGCGGCTGGCGGCCTGAACCGGGTGCGGGGCGGTTTGGACGAAGACCGGCTGCCCCGCCTCATGGAACTCGACGCGCGCCCGCGCGAACGCGGGCGCGGACGGCTCGAAGGCGCGGAACTCCGCCGACTGGCCGGGCCGGAGCGGGCCGGCGGTGAGGTAGCCCGACCCGTGGTAGATGGTTCGCCCCGCGCCGTCGAGCAGCAGCGGCGTGACCCGCGTGTAGGTCAGCGCGGACCGGCCCGTGTTGGTCACCCGCCCGCGCAAGACCAGCCCGCCCGGCCCGCGCTCGGCCTTCTGCCAGTCCAGCCGCAGCCGGTAAGCGGGCGGGGCGGGGGCGGGAACGGCCTGCGCCCGCACGGTCGGGACGGTCACCTGGCCTAGAGCGAGGGCCGCGCCGCAGGCGGCGATGACGAGGGCAAACGGAGATTTCATGGCCTGATCTTCGGCAGGTCGCGGCCCGATCTTTAAGATTCGCCCGGTTTGCCGGGCACGGGCTTGACAGACGGGGGCGGAATAGGCTATGATAACTGGCACGTCGGGGTGTAGCTCAGCTTGGTAGAGTGCTCGGTTCGGGACTGAGAGGTCGCAGGTTCGAGTCCTGTCACCCCGATGGTTAGGTGCGATAGCTCTTTCGGATCACAGTCGCAGCTCAGGAGAAATCCTGGGCTGTTGTGGTGTAAGACTGCCGCCCTCGCCGGTCCTGCTCTCTGCCTCGGAGGAAGAATGCGCCCCTCGTTTGCCCTCGCCCTGCTGCCCGTCTCCCTCCTTCCCTTCCCCGCTCTCGCGCGCCCCGTAGCCGCCGCGTCCGCCGCCCCGCCCCCGCTCCGCATCGGGCTGGACCGGCGATTCCGACACTCCACCGCCCTGCTGCTCTCGTGCGCGAAGCCGTTCTCCCTGCTGGACGCCGCGACGGACAGGCCCCTCGTGCGCGGGCTGCCGGGGATCATTTACAAGGCCGACGTCTCACCGCAGGGGATCGTGCTGACGCGCGCCGACGACGTCACGGGCGTCCCCGTCGCCCCGCCGCTCGCCGCCGTCGTGCTGATGCCGGGCCAGGCCGCCCCCGTTCAAGTCGCCCGGATGGACGGTCGCCTGCCCGCCGCCCGCGGCATCCCGTGGCGGCGCTACCGCGGCTTCCTGACCGTCCGGCGCGAGCCGGAGGGGACGCTGCGCGTGGTTAACACCGTCGCGCTGGAGCCGTATCTCTACGGAGTCATCCCCGCCGAGATCGGGTCGGACGTGCCGCTGGAGGCGATGAAGGCACAGGCCGTGGCCGCGCGGACGTATGCGCTCAAGAACCGTGGCAAGCTGGCGCGGGAGGGGTTCGACCTGGACGACACGACGCGCTGCGAAGGGTATCTGGGGGTGGACGGCGAGACGCCGCTTTCGAATGGGGCGGTGGACGACACGCGCGGATTGGTGCTGGCCTACGCGGGGCGGCTGATCGACGCGCCCTACTCGACCGACAGCGGCGGGATGACGGCGGACGGCGGCTGCGCCTACCTACGGCCGGTCAAAGACTGCAACGAGCGGGACGGGAAGGACTACGCGGCGGGTGGGAAGTACCACACCTGGAGCCGGACGTTCACGCCCGCCCAGCTCGCCTCGGCGCTCGCCCGCGACCCGCGCACCCGCGTCGGCCGCTTCGCGTCACTGACGATAGACGGTCTGGACGCCTCGGGCCGGGTCACGACGGCGACCGTAGCCGGGACTGACGGGACATTGAAGACGGTCAGCGGCCCCGACCTGCGGCAGATACTCGGCTACGACGTGCTCCGCAGTACGCGGCTGACGCTGGCGCGGACGGCGGGGGGGGATTACCGGTTCGACGGCAGGGGCTGGGGCCACGGGCTGGGCATGTCGCAGGACGGCGCGGTCTCAATGGCCGGGCCGCCCTACCGCAAGACGTATGGAGAAATACTCAAGCACTACTACGTCGGCACGGTCCTGGTCTCGGACCTGGCCGTCGCCCTGCCAGGTGCCCGTTGAAGGCGTTTAAGAACCTCATCCCCCGCCCTCCTCCTTTTTAAGGGAGAGGGTCGCCCTTCCGAGGGCGGGATGAGGTTCCGCCCCCTACGCCTGCTCCGCCTGGGCCTTGATGGCGTCCAGAATCTTCTGCGTGTTGTCGCGCATCAGCCGGGCGACGACGGCTTTAAGCAGCGGCCCGATCAGCGGGATTTCCAGCTCGTAGTCGATGGCGCTGCCGAACCGCGTCACGCCCCCGCCCTCGTCGGTGAACGTCCACAAGCCGCCGTAGGCCGTGTAGTCCCCTTTGAGCTGGCGGAAGCGCAGGGTGTGCGCGCTTTCGTCCCACAGGTCCTCCTCGGTCCAGCGCACTTTCAGCTTGAAGTCCGAGGCCACTGCCACCCAATCCGAGACCGTCCGGCTGCCATCAGCGCTGCGCTCCGAGACGGCGACGCTTTCCACGTCCGGCATGAACCGGGGGAACGATTCCTGATCGCGGGCCAGTGCGAAGACTTTTTCCAAGGGTGCGTTGACGGTGACGGTGTTTTCTATGTGGGGCATGGGGGTTAAGCTCTAGGCCGGGCGGCCCAGCAGGGACGCGATGTAGTTGACCTGACCCAGATGGTAGCTCATGTTCCAGTACGGGTAAGTGGTGAGCTGCTGGACGGTTTGTTTTCCCCAGGGAATCTCCACCTCATCGGCAAGCTCGGCCTCGGGGACGGCAGCGATGGCGGCGGCCAGGCGGCGGGCACTGTCCATCAGCCGAGGATGGATTTCATCCCAGCCCTGGGCAATGGCCTCAGCCTTCTCGGCGAAGAACAGGTCATACTGGCCGTCCGGCCAGCTTCGGGTCTGGAGCAGGCCGGCCGTGTAGCCGGTCAGCAGGGCGCACTCGGCCACGAGATCAATCGCCGGCCGCGCCCCTTCGGTGGGACTCCAGAGGCGCTTGTCTTCCGGCAGTGCGATGAACGCTTCGGCCAGGTCCGCAGCGGCCTTCTCCGTGGCGGCGGCCAGGAAGCCTTGCAGGGTGTTCGTCATCATATCCTGCCTTTATGCCATCTTGCGGACCAGGCCGACGACCTTGCCGGCGATCTGGACGTCATCGAAGTACATCGGCTTCATGCGCTTGTTGGCGGGCTGGAGGCGGATGCGCTGGCGCTCCTTGTAGAAGCGCTTAACTGTCGCCTCGCTGTCGATCATGGCGACCACGGTCTCGCCGTTGTCGGCGGTGGGCTGGCGGCGGACGACGACCAGGTCGCCGTCGTGGATACCGTCGTCGATCATGCTGTCCCCGCGCACGGTGAGAATAAAACCGTCCCCGGAGAGGAAGTCAATCGGCAGCGGGAAGACGTCCTCGATGTCCTCGACGGCCAGGCGCGGCTTGCCCGCGGCCACCGTCCCCACGATGGGCACGTTAACCGTCTGCCGGGACAGCGGCCGGCCTTCGCCCGTCCCGTTGGGCACGACCTTGATGGCGCGGGTCAGCACGGCGTCGCGCTGGATGTGGCCGCCGTCTTCCAGAGTCTTGAGGTGGGCGTGGACGGTGGACGAGGACGACAGGCTGACGGCGGCCCCGATCTCGCGGACGGTGGGCGGGTAGCCGTGGGCGTCCACATGCTGCTGGATGTATTGCAGGATGTGTTTCTGGCGCACGGAAAGCGGTCTGGGCATGGGCGTTCCTCCCGGTGGCTTGTCTGACGGCAGTCTGGGCCTGAGTGGTGAGACGAGGCGAGGCACAAACGTTCGGCAACGGATGTTCGGCCTTCCGCCGTCATTATAGCATACGCCGAGACATTTGACAAGTGGAGTGGAGTGTGGGAAAGAAGCCCCCCGCCGCTACCCGACGACGCCCACCAGCAGGCACACATCGTCCCGCAGGCCGTCCTGGGCGTAGGCGTCCGCGCCCGCGATCAGGCGCGAGGCCACGGCCCGCGCGCCCCCATACCCGTGCGACTCGCGCAGCAGGGCGGCCACCCCGTCGCCGCCCAGCAGGGCCGTCCGCGACGGACCCGCCTCGGTCAGCCCGTCCGTGAACAGCGCCAGCACGTCGCCGACTTCCAAGAAGACCTCTTGCTCCTCGAACGCGGCTTCCGCGAAGCCCCCTAAAACGGGGCCGGTCGGCGGCAGGCCCTCGACCTCGCCCGTGGCGGCGCGGAGAACCAGGCCCGCGTCCTGGCCGCAGTTGACGTAGTTCAAGAGCCGCGTGTGGGCGTCGAATCGGCCTACGAACAGCGTGGCGAAGCCCGTCAGCAGGTCGTTCAGGGCCAGCGTGCGGCTCAGGATCGCTACCGGGCCGGCCAGGTCCGGCCCGTTGTACAGCGCGAAGCGGAGCATATTCCTCACCGAAGACACCTGGCTGGCCGCCGCCAGGCCCTTGCCGCTCACGTCGGCCACGACCAGGAACGTGACGCCCTCGTCGGCGGCGAACACATCATAAAAGTCCCCGCCCACCCCCGCCTCTTCCAGGGCAGGGCGGTAGTAATCGGCCAGGTCCAGGCCGGGCACCGACAGGGGGACGGCAGGCTGGAGCGCCTGCTGGAGCTGCTCCGCGATGCGGTGCTCGCGCTCCACCAGACGCGCCCGCTCCAGGTCGAGCGCCCGGCGCTCGCTGCTGTCGGAGAACGTGACCACCGCCCCCCGGATAGCCCGCCCCCCAGGGTGCTGTTCGCCCTGCCCCCCGGCGTGCTGCTCAAAGATCGGCGCGGCGCTGTAAGAGACGGAGAGAGGGGAGCCGTCCGCGCGCCAGAACGACTCGCCCTCAATGCGGGCCGTCTCCCCCGTGCGGATGGCGCGAAAGATCGGGCACTCGCTTTCGGGATAACGTGTGCCGTCCAGCCGGGCGTGGTGGATCAGCGCGTGACCATTGTGCCCGACCATCTGCTCCGGCGCGAACCCGAGCATCAGCGCCGCCGCACGGTTGACGAACGTGAAGCGGCCCTGGGTGTCGATGCCGTAGATGCCCTCGCCGGTCGAATCCAGCAGCAGGCGGTTGGCATCGGCCAGGCTGGCCTGCGCGGCCTCCAGCGCCTTGCGCCCGCTGATGTCGCGCAGATAGGCGGTGAACCCGCCCGCCCCGCCCTGCCCCATCGGCGCGATGGCGAGCTCCACGGGGAATTCCTCCCCGCCCTTCCGCATCCCGGTCAGCTCCACCCGCTGCCCCAGGACCGGGCCGACGCCGGTGGCGAGATAGTGATCGAACCCCGCCCGGTGCAGGAGGCGCAGCGCGGGCGGGATGATGGTTTCGGCGACAGTCCGGCCCCGCGCCTCCTCCAGCGTATAGCCGAACGTCTGGACGGCGGCGGGGTTGAACTCGGTGATGCGCCCCTCCCTGTCGATGGCGATGATGCAGTCCAAGGCGACTTCGAGCACGGCGCTCTTGCGGGCCTCGCTCTCGCGCAGGGCGTCCGCCGCCTCAGCCTGCCCGCGCGCGCGCCGCGCGGAGCCGAGCGTCAGCCGGGCAAGCGCAGAGAGGGCCGCGCCGGCGGCGACCAGCAGGGACCCCCGCACCAGAGAGGCAAGAGGCGTCATAGGTTTCGGGGCGTCTGCTGCGGGGGGCGGGGGCGTCGTCAAGAGAAAGTCCTTGCTTTCTGGCGTGATGCGGCGTGTGCCGGGGCGGCCCTCACCAGGGGGGCAGGGGCGCGACCCGCTCCTGCTCCAGGACCACCGTGGTGCCCGCCCGGCCCGTCAGCAGGTGGACGTGGTCCGCCGTTTGCAGCACCATCTTCATCCCGTGTCCCAGCGTCCCCGCCGTCGTGAAGCCCTTCCGCAGGGTGGCCTGGGGCAGGTTCTCCAGCGAGATGCCCGCGCCGTGGTCGTGGACGCGCACCTGTACGGTTCCTTTGAAAGGGTCCGTGAACACCTGACCCACGCCCTCCCCGACGTGGACGATGCAGTTCATCCCCGCCTCGCTCGCCGCCGTGATCATGTCGTGCCCGCGCTCCTCGGCCAGCCCCGCCGCCTGGCACGCCTCCCACGCGGCTTGCCGCAGCTCCCGCAGGCCGCCGCCGCCCGCCGTCAGGGGGATCGGCGGGGACGAGTCGGCCAGCGGCGCGGGCAGGTCGGCCTCGGACTGGCACAGCATCAGCCGGCCCTCGGTCACGCTGGCGAGCACGTCCCGCAGGAACTGGCGCTGGCGCGCGGCGGACTGACGCAGCGCGCCCTCGGCCCGTATCCGCTCGGTGACGTCGAACGCCACCCCGATCAGCCCCGCCCCCCCGCCGGCGGCGGCCAGCGGCAGGCACCGCGTCTCGAAGAAGAACCCCCCGATCTCGGACAGCCACTGCCACGCCTCGCCGGCCAGCCCGCGCGCCATGTTCTCCAGCAGGGCGGGCGAGTCCGGGAAGACCTCGCGGCAGGGGCGGCCTACGACCGCATCCGGCGTCAGGCCCAGCGCGGCCAGCCCCTTGCCCTCGGCCTGGGTGAACACGCCCGCACCGTCCAGGGCGAACAGGATCACGGGCACGCTGGTGATCAGCGTGTGCAGGCGCTGCTCGCTCAGCGAGAGCGCGGTCCGGGCCTGGGCCTCCGAGACGGCGCTCAGGGCGGCCACGATGAGGTTGACCATCATCTCCAGGGGCGAGAACAGGTCGTCCGCGAACGCCGCGCGCCGCGGCGAGCAGACTTTCAGGACGCCCACCGTGCGCCCCAGGAACTGCAGCGGCACGACCACCATCGAGCGCACCCCCACACGGCGGCACGCCTCGCGGTCCACCTGCGGGTCCACCTCCGAGTCCTCGCAGGACAGCAGGCGGCCCTCGGCCACGCACCGCCCCGACAGGCTCGCGGCGCGCGCCAACCGCAGGCCGACGTGCGCCGAGGCCGACCCGCTGGCCGCGCGGTAGACCATGTCCTCGCCCTCGGCCATCTCGACGATGGCGGCGTCCGCCCCCGCCAGCTCCTGGGCGCGGCGGGTGACGATGTCCAGCACGGCATCCAGGTTACGCGCGGCTTGGGCGACCTCCTGCTGGGCGGCGACCAGGACCGCCTGGCGGCCCGCCGCCTCCTGCCGCTCCGCCGCCATCTGCTCACGCTCCAGGTCGGCCCGCTTCGCCTCCGTCTCGTCCGTGACCAGGATCGCGAACCCTTCCACGCCCTCCGGCCCAAGCCGGGGCGAATAGATGCCCCGCACCGAGCGCGTCCGGCCATCGGGCCAGGTCAGGTCCCGCTCGTAGGTGACGGCCCGGCCCGACAGGGCCGCCTCCACGTCCGTGGCGAGGGCCGCGTAGGTGTCCGCGCCCAGGACCTCGCGCAGGGTCCGACCCCGGATCTGCTCCGCCGGGATGCCGATCCACTCCTCGTAGCGGCTGTTGTTGAAGCGGTAGCGCTGGCCGGCGTCGACGTAGGCGATCAGGGCGGGCAGGGCGTCGGCGACGCTGCGGAGCTGCGAGGCGCTCTCGCGCGACGCCTCCTCCGAGCGCGCCTGGGCGGCGGCCACGCGCCGCATCTCCATCAAGGTCTCCACCTGCCGGCCCAGCACCCGCAGCGCCTCCCCCTGTTCCCCGGAGAGCGGGCGGGGCCGGTGATCCACGACGCACAGCGTCCCCAGCGCCGAGCCGTCGGGCGCGCGCAGCGGCACGCCCGCATAGAACCGCGCGGGGGGGTCGGCGAGGGCGGCGGGGTTGTCCCGGAACCGCGCGTCCGCCCGCGTGTCGGGGATGACCAGCATCTGCCCCAGCACGGCGGCGGCCGGGCAGAAGCCTTCTTCCAGCGGGGCCTCCCGCGCGCCGCCCGCGTCGTCGGTCCCCTCTTTGATCCTGGCCTTGAAGAACTGGCGGCGGCCGTCCAGGAACGTGACGAAGGCCATCGGCGTCTGACAGATCCAGGCCGCCAGCCGCGCGAGGTCGTCGAAGGCGGCCTCCGGCGGCGTGTCCAGGACGTCGTAGTCCTCCAAAGGCGTCAGGCCGTCGCTGCTGCTCTGCATCAAGTTCTACTTCCCGTTTCCGCGCCTGGGAGCGCGGGAAACCCGCCCGGCAGAGACCCGCCCCGCAGGCAAGCCGGGGCGGCCGCACGGGCGAGGCGGGTTTCCCCGCGCTCTCCTGCATTATACCTGCTCCCGCCCCCTAACGCCCATCAAGATTTCCGGCCCCCACGGGAACCCCCGCCGCGCGCGCGGGGTTGCAGCGGCATGACCGAGACGCGCGACGCGCCCGACATCGCCGACCTGCTGCGCCGCCGCTACGGCCCGGACGCGCCCGGCGTGGACCCTGATGCGTTCCCCGGACGCCCGGTGCTCCAGACGCTTCTTGCCCACAAGTCGGTGCGCGCCTACGCGCCCGGCACGCTCCCGCCGGGGACGCTGGAGATGCTGACGGCGGCAGCCCAAAGCGCCGCGTCGTCGTCGAATTTGCAGATGTGGAGCGTCATCGCTTTGGAAGACCCCGGCCATAAGGCCGAAGCCGCCCGGCTCTGCGGTGACCAGGACTTCATCCGCCAGGCCCCCCTCTTTCTGGTCTTTTGCGCGGACCTCGCCCGGCTTACGGCGGCCTCCGACCGCCAGGGCCTGCCCGGCGCGGGCCTGGCTTACCTGGAGATGTTCGTCACGTCGGTCATCGACGCCGCGCTCGCCGCGCAGAACGCCGCCGTCGCCGCCGAGGGCCTGGGGCTGGGCATCTGCTACGTCGGCGCAGCGCGCAACCATCCGCGCGAGATGGCCCGGCTCTTAGGGCTGCCCCCCCGCGTCTTCGCCCTGTTCGGCCTGTCCGTCGGGCACCCCGCCGCAGGCGACACATCGGCCGTCAAGCCGCGCCTGCCCCAGCCCGGTCTGCTCCACCGTGAGACCTATGACGGCGGGGCGCGCGACGAGGCCGTGACCGCCTACGACGAGACCATGGCCCGGTTCTACGCCGAGCAGAAGATGTCCGCGCGCGGCCCCTGGTCCCGCCACTCCGCCGAGCGCGTCGCCGGCCCCGAGGCCCTGTCCGGGCGGGACGTGCTGCGCGAGATTTTACAGGAGTTCGAGTTCGAGATGAAATAGGCCGGCGTTATGACTCGTTTGAACTACAGAAACCTTGTTGGCCTCTTTTGCGCGTCCTCCCTGTGCGCCAGCCCGCACGGGACAGAGGAGGAACGGGACTACGCTTTCGCGGAACGCCTCCTGAAGTTACACGCCCGACTGGACGTATCGCATCGCAATTCTTATTGAGAGAGTCCACCCAGCCTTGAAGGGCCGGGCTACTCAGAGAAAGTGTCTCCGGGTAGCCCGGTGTTTCAACACCGGGGCAGGGGCGAAAGCAGGGAGAGACAGATGACTTTACAGACGCGGCGGGAGTTCGTCGGGAAGACGATCCAGACGACGCTGGCGGCGGGGTTCGCCCTGGCCGTGCAGCCGGTGACGGCCCAGGCGATCCATACGGACACGCACGGCCTGGAGGCGGGCGAGATCCAGATCCCGACGACCGACGGCCACATCCCCGGCTACCACGCCCGGCCCGCGGCGGGCGGAAAGCACCCCGTCGTGCTGGTCGTGCAGGAGATCTTCGGCGTCCACGAGCACATCAAGGACGTCTGCCGCCGGTTCGCCAAGCGCGGCTACCTCGCCGTCGCCCCCGCCCTGTACGCCCGCGAAGGCGACGTCTCGCAGATGGCCGACATCGGCGAGATCATGGCCCGCGTCGTTTCTAAAGTCCCCGACGCGCAGGTGATGACCGACCTGGACGCCGCCGTGCGCTGGGCCGAGCAGTCTGGGCACGGGGACGTGGGCAGGCTCGGCATCACGGGCTTCTGCTGGGGCGGGCGCATTGTCTGGCTCTACGCCGCGCACAACCCCGGCCTCAAGGCCGGCGTCGCCTGGTACGGGCGGCTCGTCGGCCAGCCCGACCCGCTGCACCCCCAGAACCCCGTGGACATCGCCGGCGATCTCAAAGCGCCCGTTTTGGGGCTGTACGGCGGGCAGGACCAGGGCATCACCCCGGACAGCATCGAGGCCATGCGCGCCGCCCTGCACGTCGCGCACAGGCCCGCCGAGATCGTCGTCTACCCCGACGCCGGCCACGGCTTCCACGCCGACTACCGGCCTTCCTACAACGCCAAAGACGCCGCCGACGGCGACCACAAGATGTACGCCTGGCTGAAGAGCCACGGCGTCTAACCCCCAGCAACGCACACAAGGGAGACAGAAACAATGGCAACACGCAGCGCCGACGCCCAATGGTCGGGCGGCCTCAAAGACGGCAAAGGCACGATGAAGCTCGGCAGCGGGGCCTTCGAGGGTCCGTTCTCGTTCAAGACGCGCATGGAAGAGGGTGCGGGCACGAACCCCGAGGAGCTGATCGGGGCCGCCCACGCCGGCTGCTTCTCGATGCAGCTCTCGGCCATGCTGGAGCACGCGGGCTTCCCGCCCTCGCGCGTCCACACAGCGGCCAGGGTCCACCTGAACCCCGACGGCGGCGGCTTCTCGATCACCAAGATCGAGCTGACGACCGAGGGCACCGTTCCCGGCATCGACGACGCCAAGTTCCAGGAGCTGGCGGCGGGCGCGAAGGCCGGCTGTCCCGTCTCCAAGGCCCTAGCCGGGACCGAGATTACCCTGGACGCCAAATTGGGCTAGTTTAAGCGCGCAAGAAATCCCCGGCCAGATGGCCGGGTTTTTTTTGGCCCGAGATGGAACGCTGACGGCCTGGGCCGTGTTACGAGGGGGGGCGCGCTAGATTGTATAGCGGTATAGCGAATAACCCGCCCCAAGGAGACTCCCCATGACACAGATTCTACACGTCGATTCCAGCGCGCGCGGCGCGTCCTCGCACTCGCGCACCATGAGCGCCGAGCTGGTCGGGGCGCTGAAATCGGCCCACCCCGACGCCACCGTCGCCTACCGCGACCTGCACCAGATGAACATCCCCTTCGTGACCGAGACCGAGGTCTTCGCCTACTACACTGCCCCCGATCAGCGCACGCCCGACCAGAAGGCCGCGATCCAGATCTCCGACACCCTGGTGGACGAGCTGCTGGCCTCCGACGTGCTGGTCTTCGGCGTCCCCATGTACAACTTCAGCGTTCCCGCCGCCTTCAAGGCCTACATCGACCAGGTCTTCCGCGTCGGGCGCACGTTCTCGCCCTCCTACGAAGGTTTGGTGAAGGGCAAGAAGGCGTTCATCGTGACCGCGCGCGGCGGCGGCGGCTACGGGCCGGGCGAGCAGCGCGAGCAGGCCAACTTCGAGGACCCGTACCTGAAGACGGCCCTGGGCTTCATCGGCATCACCGATGTCACGTTCCTGCACGTCAACAACACGGCGAGCGGCGACGAGATCGTCCAGGCGTCGCTCACCGGGGTGCGCGACCAGATCAAGTCCGCCGCCGCCTCGGTCTAGCACCGGCACAAACCAGACGCGGAAAAGCCCCGGCCATCGCTGGCCGGGGCTTTCTTTGCTTCGTCTGCGACTAGTGCTTCTTGGTCATGTGGTGCATCGCGCCCGCGGCGGCGACGCCCGTGAGCATCGGGTGGCGGGCCATCATGCCGTGGCCGCCGTGCGCGGCGGACTTCTTCGCCATGTGGTGCGCCATCAGGCCGGCCCCGGCGGTCGCCAGGTGCGGGTGCTTCTTCAGGGGGTTGGCCTGGACGGACAGAGTGGAGGTGAGCAGGACGAGGGCCGCGGGCAGGGCCAGCGCGGCGGTGCGGTTGAAGGTCATGGTGTGGGTTCCTTGTGTTCGGCAGGGCGGCCTGCGGTGTGTGCTGGGACTGGAAGCGTTCGAGGGCCGCGTAAAGTTCCCAGGTCCTGCTACCATAAATGCCTTTATAAATGCCTTGGTCTGCCCAAGCCAAAACTCTCTCGGCTCAGGAACGGGGTTCCTCGGCGGGACAGGCGGGGGCGGCGCGCAGAACAGCGTCCAGCAGGCCAGGGAAACGGGCGTCGAGGTCTGCCCGCCGCAATGTGTTGACCGACTGGGTGCCTTCGGCGCGGGTCAGAACCACGCCGGTCTCGCGCAGCACCTTGAAGTGGTGCGCGAGCGTGGACTTGGGGATGGACGCGAGGCCGCCCGCAGCGCAGGGCTGCTCGCCGCGCTCGGCCAGGGCGGTGACGATCCACAGGCGGGTCGGGTCGCTCAGGGCATACAGCACGTCGGCCAGCACGAGTTCGTCACGTTCCGGTGAAAAAAAATGTCTCACGCTTGACATCATACCCGATGAGCTGTCATACTCCTATTGTTCTAATTATTTAGAACAATAGCACAAAGGAGATCAACCATGACAGACTTAACAGGGAAAGTGGCGATTGTGACCGGCGCATCCAAAGGCATCGGCGCGGGAGTTGCGAAGACGCTGGCGGCGGCGGGAGCCGCCGTGGTCGTCAATTATGCGTCCAGCCGCGAAGGTGCAGACAAAGTAGTCGCTGAAATTACACAAAGCGGTGGCAAGGCGATTGCGGTGCAGGGGGATGTCTCCCAATCCGCTGATGTGGGCCGGCTGTTCGCGGATGCAAAACAAGCCTACGGGCAGATTGACATTCTGGTCAACAACGCAGCCGTCTTCGCATTCGCCCCACTGGAAGGCATTACCGAAGACGAATTCCATCGGCAGTTCAACATCAATGTCCTCGGCACCATTCTTACAACGCAGGCCGCCGTCCCGCATTTCGGCCCTGACGGCGGCAGCATCGTCAACCTCACGTCCGTTGCCAGCACCAGCGCAATGCCGACCTCCAGTGTTTACTCGGCCACGAAAAGCGCGGTGGATACGCTAACACGCATTTTTGCGGTGGAACTGGCCCCAAAGAAAATCCGCATGAATGCCGTTGCTCCTGGCATGACACAGACCGAAGGATTCGCGGCAATGGGAATGCCGGAAGAGATGATAAACGCCATGGCAGCAAGCATCCCAATGGGGCGGATCGGCCAGCCCGAAGACATTGCCAAGACGGTTCTGTTCCTCGCGTCGGACGATTCTTCCTGGATCACGGGGGAGCGGATCACGGCCTCGGGCGGCCAGCATTAGGGATAGAAGAGTGAAGACAAAAATGCCCCGGCCTTCTGGCCGGGGCTTTCGTTCGTTTATGGGCGAGGCCAGACTTGCAGGGCCAGGGCAGCGACGCCGGCCAGCTCCTCCCGACTGGCTCCGCCCAGGGCGCTGATCCCCAGCCCTCGCATCACGGTCGCGAAGTAGCGGGCCAGACCGGCGGCGTCGGTGTCCAGGGGAAGTTCGCCCTCGGAAACTGCCCGCATCAGCCGTGCCCGCAGCCGCGCCTCCCCCCCCTGCCGGCGGGCCGCCACCTCTTGGCGGATGGCGTCGGCCTCTTCCCCACTGACGAGCGTCCCCTGCGCGATCAGGCACATGGACGGGTTTTGCGGATCGGTCAGCAGGTCAATGGCCCCAAACAGAAGCTGCTCCACTGCGTCACGCGCCGTCAACGCACTCATCGCCGCCTTCATGTACGCGGCCGGGCCTTGGGCATATTGGTCCAGTGCCTTGCGGAAGAGGGCTTCCTTGTCGCCGAACGCTGCGTAAAGGCTGGGCCTGTTGATGCCCATCGCCTCGGTCAAGTCCGACAGCGACGTTCCTTCATACCCCTTCTGCCAAAAGACGCGCATGGCGGCCTCTAAGGCCATGTCGGCGTCAAAAGCGCGTGGGCGCCCTAGCGGCTTCGCGGCAGCTTTGTCCAAGGTCGTCTCAGTTTCCATGACTTTATTATACCGCTCAGTAGGTATTCAGTTACCTGCTGTTTCAATTTATGTACCGAGCGGTATATGTTCTGAGAAAACGTTTATGTTCAAGAAGGCCAAGGAGATTCCAATGAAAATTCTCGTCACCGGCGGCACCGGCAGAGTTGGTTCGGAAGTGCTCAAAGAACTACGCAAGCGTGGGGCGGCGACCCGCGCTCTCGTTCGCAAACAGGAAGCATCCGCGCATCTCCCGGAGGGCGTAGAGGCCGCCATCGGCGATCTGCTCGACCCCCTCTCAGTGGAGAAGGCTCTGGACGGGGTGGACAAGCTGTACCTCCTGAACGGCGTGGTAGCGGACGAGCTGACGCAGGGCCTCATTGCCTACGACTTGGCAAAGAAGTTAGGAGTCAAGCACGTCGTCTACCACTCCGTCTTCCAGGCGGACAAGTTCAAGGATGTCCCGCACTTCGCCTCCAAGGTCGTTATTGAGAGCGCTTTACATCAGTTTGACGTTCCCTTCACGATCCTGCGCCCCAACTACTTCTTCCAAAACGACGCTACGTTTAAGGACCCGCTGACAAAAGCCGGCGTTTATCCCGCGCCCCTGGGGACGCCGGGCATCTCCGCCGTGGACGTGCGCGACATCGCCGAGGCCGCTGCCCTTGTGCTGACGACGGACGGACATCAAGGAAAGACGTACAACCTGGTCGGTCCCAGCCTGGTGAGCGGCCCCGGAGCGGCTTCCGTCTGGGGTGAGATGCTGGGCAAGCCGGTCCAATATGGCGGCGAGGACATGGACAAGTACGAGGAGCAGATGCGCGGGATGCTTCCGGCCTGGTCGGCCTTTGACTTCCGCATGATGTTCCAGGGTTATTTGGAACGTGGCTTTGCCGCCGGCACTGGGGACGTTGAGGCACTGACAGAGCTTCTAGGCCATGCCCCGCGCCACTACGAAGATTTTGTGCGGCAGACCGTTGCAGGCTGGCAGAAGGGCTAGAGAGACTGTCCCCCAATCCAAAAGGAGCAACAGATAACTCTGATAAGCCGCCGTCGCGCTTTGGAAGCTGGCGTTGCCGCCGCGATTGCGATATTTGCTGAAGCCTACGGGCGGGCTTCAGAGGAAACCAGTTCTCCCCGACCTGGGCCATACCTACTTACCAACTCAATGGAAAGGAACACCGCCATGAACAGACACTCAATCACCTCTCAACCCGCCTCGCCGATCCCGCCGGATGACCTCGGGCGCAGCCTCACCCTCGCAAAACCGAACGAAGATGGGAGCCTGCCCCATATCGGGCTGGTGGGGGACACCTACACGATCCTGTTGTCGGGCGACGACACCGACGGCCGCTACTGTCTGATCGATATGCTCATCCCGCCTGGAGGCGGTCCCGCTCCCCATCGCCATGATTTCGAGGAGTCGTTCATCCTCCTGGAAGGCGAGATTGAGGCGACCTTCCGTGGTGCGAAATCGGTCGTGCGGGCCGGCGAGACGGTTAACATCCCGGCGAACGCGCCGCACCAGTTTCACAACGCGAGCGGCCAGCAGGTGCGCCTGCTCTGCATCTGCGCGCCGTCCGGCCAGGAAGAGTTCTTCCAGGAGGTCGGCGTCCCCGTCGCCACCCGGACAACGGCCCCGCCCAAACTCGACGCGGCCGGCCAGGCGGCGTTTATGGCAAAGGCCAAGGCGCTCGCCCCCAAGTACCGGACGGAGCTGCTGGAACACGCCTAAGAGAAAATGAAGTTCCTGACGGGGCAAGCCCCGAGGTATCGGACGGATTGCGGCGGCGAGCCGCCGCGAGAGAGTGGCCGCTGAGACGGCCACGAGGACAAAGCCGGTAACAGAGCAAGCTCCGGGGAATTGCACCCTAGAAGATTAAAACAGCCCCGGCCAAATGGCCGGGGCGTTTTCTTGTCTGCGCTTAATCTTTGACGAAGGGCAGCAGGGCGATCTCGCGGGCGCGCTTGATGGCAATGGCGATCATGCGCTGCTCTTTGGCAGTCGCGCCGGACCGGCGGCGGGGCGTGATCTTGCCCCGGTCGTCCGTAAACGTCCGCAAAAGCGTGACGTTCTTGTAGTCCACCGTCTTGATCTTGTTGATGGTCAGCGTGCTGACCTTGCGGCGCTTGAACCGGCGGTTCTTGTTGGCACCGGGGCCGCCCGGACCGCCGGGACGTGCGCCGCGCGGGCCGCCGCTGGGGGGACCGTAAGCCATGGGGAAATCCTCTCGTTGATTCTCACCGCCCGGCCACGGTGAGGTGGGATGGGGGCGGTGCGACTTGCGGGCATATATGGGTACTCAGCGCCCTTCCACGTCTCGCGGCGGGCGGCTGGCCTGCCAGTGTAGCACACCGGCGGGCGGGAAGTCAACGGCAGAGACACCGCCACTCCTGATGCGCGGGGGGGCCGGGGCGGCTGACAAAACGGCGCGTTGTCTGGTACAATAGCGTCCGTAATTTCGCCTGCCCCCGGAGGACGATCCCCCTTATGCCGCTGACCGCGCCCTATATCGAGACACAGCAGGTGGTGACGGGCTTCCTGTACCAGCTCCACATCGCCGAAGAGAGCAGCGGGGCCGGCATCACCCGCCTGGACATCGGCCCCTACTTCTTCGGCGGCGCGGCGGAGCGCGTCCCCTACCCCGAGGCCGTCACCAACGAGATGACCCCGCCCGGCTGGCAGGCGATCCACTGGCACACCGATGAGGCCGGCGCGAGCTGGCTGCGCTGGGAGGGGGGGCGGCTGGACGCCGAGGACGGCGAGCTGATCTTCCAGATGACCTCGAACTACCCGCCCGGCCGCGGCGACGCCGCCCTGTACGTCGGACGTGGGCGGCGCGGCCCGGACCGCTTCGCCGTCGCCGCCCCTGACTACTCGCAGCACCCCCCGGTCGTCAACGCCCGCCACGACGTCAAGGGCCAGGTGGCCTTCGCCAAGAGTCAGGGTTGCGCCCCGCTGCTGCTGCTGGGCGTCGCCGGCGTCGGCGTTCTGGTGCGGCACTGGCTGACGTAGGAGCCGCCATGACCTCTCTTATCGACACCCTCCGCTGGGACAAGGCCGACGGCGGCCTGCTCCCCGCCGTGGTCCAGGACGCCGACACGCTGGGCGTCCTGATGCTCGGGTTTATGAACCGCGCCGCCCTGGAGAAGACGCTGGCCGGGGGCAAGGTCACGTTCTGGACCCGCTCGCGGCAGAAGCTATGGACCAAGGGCGAGACCAGCGGCAACACGCTGAACTTCGTGTCGGTGCGCGTCAACTGCAACGACGACTCGCTGCTGATTCTGGCCCGCCCCGTCGGCGCGACCTGCCACACGGGGCACCCGACCTGCTTCTACCGTGAGGCGGCCTCGGAGGAAGACGAGTGGCGGACCATCACCGCGCGGCAGTTCGACCCGGAACAAGTCTACGCCCCGCGCGCGTAGTTAATAAAGAACCCACCCCGGCTCATTCTTCGCCACCCCTCCCGAAACGGGAAGGGCAGGAGTTCCCGGCGAGAGCAGTTTTGCTCTGGCCTCTTTCTCCTCCCGAAACGGGAGGAGTACCCGCGCAGCGAAGAATGAGCGCAGCGGGGGAGGTGGGTTCCTTTCTCATTTTCAAGAAACCCTCACCTATGAACCCATCCGCCCGCTTCACCCGCGCCGCCCTGGCCGCACTTCTCCTGGGGGCCGGGGCCGCCGCGCCGTCCGCTCAGGCGCGTCCGCCCGTGCCCGTCCGCCACCCCGCCCCCGGCCAGCGCCTCCAGTGGGACTCGAAGAAGTTCATGCACGTCAGCGAGCTGCGGCCCGGCATGCGCGGCTACGCCCTGACCGTCTTCAGGGGCACCAAGATCGAGCGCTTCGGCATTGAGATCTTGGGCGTCGTCGCCAAGTTCAACGAGGGCAAAGACTATATTCTGTTTCGGGCGCTGGACGGGCCGCCCGTCACGCGCGCCCTGGGCATCGCGCACGGCATGAGCGGCAGCCCGATCTACATCAACGGGCGGCTCGTCGGAGCCATCTCCATGGGCATCCCCGGCACGCAGTTTGCCCGCGACCCCATCGCGCTGGCGACGCCGATTGAAGACATGTTCGACTCGTGGAGCACGGACCTGCCCAAAAAGCCGTCCGGCATGAGCGCCGCGCCCCCCTCCCAGACCGGCCTGAGCGCGGACTTAGCGGCCCAGGGCTACTCGCAGTTCCAGCCGCTCGACCTGCCGGTCGTCGCCAGCGGCCTGAGCGCGCGCTCCATCGCCCGGCTCAACGCCCACCTGAACGGTACGCTGGCCCCCTACCACTTCTCGGTGCTGGCGGGTGGCGGCGCGGGCGGAGTGGACACGAATACCAACCCACTGGCGCGGGGCGCGTCCCTGGTCCCCGGCTCCGCCGTCGGCGTCTCGCTGGTGCAGGGCGACGTGGACCTGACGGCGACTGGCACGGTGACCTACCGCGACGGCAACCGGCTGCTGCTGTTCGGACACCCGTTCACCAGCCTCGGCCCCATCGACGCCGCCCTGACCACGGCCTACGTCGTCAGCATCTTCCCCTCGTATCAGGACTCGATCAAGATCGGCTCGCCGATCAAGACCGTCGGGCGCATCTTCCAGGACCGGCCCTTCGCGGTCGGCGGCGTCATCGGGACGCTGCCCCAGATGGTGCCCATGACCGTGTCGGTCAACGACGAGTCCATCCACCGTCGCAAGGACTTCCACGTCCGCATCATCAACCACCCCCTGCTCACCGGGCAGTTCATCTCCCAGGTCGCCGACGCCGCCATCGCGCAGGTCCACGGCCAGCCGGGCGACTCGGTCGCCCAGGTCTCGATGGACGTGGACGTGGAAGAAATCGGGCACGTTCGGCGCACCAACGTCTTTTACGACGCCCTGAGCATCGACCAGACCGCCATCGGCGACCTGGACAACCTCATGGGGCTGCTGTCGTCCAACCCGTTCTACCCCCTGGCCGTCAAGAGCGTCAAGATGGCGGTCACGATCCAGAACCGGCACGACACGGCTGAGATCGACCACCTGTTCGTCAAGCAGTCCCACTTCGCGCCCGGCGACACCGTGGACGTCGGCGTCGTGCTGAAGCCCTACAAGCGGCCTCTGTACACCCGCACGGTCTCGGTCAAAATCCCTCTGAACACGCCCGACGGCAGCCTCCCGCTCTCGGTCGCGGGCGGCGGCTCGGGGGGCGGCGTCGTAAGCCTGCTCGGCGGCCTGATCCAGGTCCGCTCGTCCGAGCCGACGGGCACGGCGGCGAACGTCGCGCAGTTGGTCAAGAACTTCACGGAGAAGCCGCGCAACAACGAGTTGGTCGCCCGCCTCCTGCTGCCGACCTCGGCGGTCACGATCCAGGGCGAGAAACTATCCGGTTTGCCGCCCACGCTGGCCTCGGTCATGCAGTCCACGCGCACCACGGGCGTCAAGACCACGCGCGACGAGGTCAAGGTCACGCAGGCGGTCCCCTACATCGTGTCCGGCAGCCAGACCCTGAGCATCATGGTCCGCCGCAAGAGCCAGTCCGAGTCGCCCCACCCCGCCCCGGCCGCCGAGCCTCCATCCACGGCTGCCGCAGCAGCCCCGCCGGCGTCGGGCGGTGACGCCCCGACGACCGCGCTCTCTCAGGACGGCACGGAAAGCGGCGACGCGGCCATGATGCTCCTGCCGACCGAGTTCGACGCCCTCGCGTCCGGCGCGCAAGCGCCCGCCGCAGCAAGGATGACTTCGACCTCCGTGACCGTCTCGGCGATCACAGTCACGCCGTCCGCGCCCACGGTCACCCCCATTGCGCCCCCGGCAGCGCCCACAGCCACGGACACAGCAGCCGCCACTGACACTTCCACCGCCGCCGCCATCAAGCCCGTGGGCCGCCTGCCGTCCGTCTGGCGTCAGAACACGCCGGCCGACTTCACGGCGGGGACGCTGAAGAACGTCGCCGTGACCAGCCTGGGCGACGTGCGCCTGTCGCCGTCCTTGCAAAAGATCGCCGACACGACCGAAAACTATGTCTGGGCCATGCAGCCCGACGGCAAGGGCAGCGTCTACCTCGCGACGGGCGACGGCGGCATGATCTATAAGATGGATGCGAGCGGCAAGCCCGCCCCGTTCTTCAAGACCGGCGAGCTGGAAGTAACCTCGCTGGCGCTGGACAGCGACGGCATGCTCTACGCTGGGACTGCCCCCCACGGCCAGGTGTTCAGGGTCGGGCCGGACGGCAAAGGCGCTAAACTATTTACGACGCAGGAGAAGTATGTCACGGCCCTGGCTTCCGGGCAGCACAAGCTGTACGTCGCCACAGGCGGCGGTACAGGCCGCGTGTACAATGTTGACCCAGACAGCCACGTCACGGGTAGAAGCCTGGCCGTAGAGGTTCTTAAGCCGGGGGCTGCTTTGTCAAGTGTCGCGTCAACCTGGTTTATTTCACCCGAAGCCAACATTCTCTCGCTCGCCGCCGACAAGGACGGCAACGTGTACGCGGGGTCGGGACCGGACGGGATCGTCTACAAGATCACGCCGGATGGGCAGAGCCGGGTCTTCTATGACGCGCCCGAGCCGAACATCTCCGCGCTGGCCGTGGGCGCGGACGGCAGTGTCTACGCCGGGACGACGCCGACCGGGACGGTGTATAAAATCAGCCCCGACGGGTCGGCCAGGCGGCTGCTCGGGCGGGCCGCAGCGGGCGTCTTGAGCCTCAAACTAGACGCCGACGGGGCCGTGTACGCTGTCAACGGCGGCACGGTCACGAAGATCAACCCGGACGAGACCACGCAGTCGTTCTCCACGGCCACGGGTGACGAGCAGTTTTTGAGCCTCGCCCTGGACCCCGCAACCAGCGCGGTCTACGCCGGCACGGGCAGCGTCGGCAGCGTCTACAAGATCGGGGCCGACGCCGCACCGGGGGGCGGGCTGCAAGGCCTGTTCCAGAGCACCGTGCATGACGCCGGGCTGCGCGCGCAGTGGGGGACGCTGGCCTGGACGGCGGACACGCCCGCCGGGTCGTCGCTCGGCCTCCAGACGCGGTCGGGCGACGTGGAGCGGCCCGACGAGACGTGGAGCGCCTGGTCCGCCCCCCTGACCAATCCCACCGGCCAGACGGTCCAGTCGCCGCCCGCGCGCTTTATCCAGTACCAGGCGGTGATGAGCGGGGCCGGCTCGGTCCCGAAGCTGCGCGGCGTCTCGCTCTACTACCTGCCCCGCAACCGGCCCCCGACCGTGAGCGTGTCCAAGCCTGTCGGCGGCGACGCCGTTTCCCACGCCGCCCTGCTCCAGTGGTCGGGCAGCGACCCCGACAAAGACACGCTGGCCTACGATGTCGCGTACTCGTCCGACGGCGGCGCGACCTGGACCCCGATCAAGAAGCGCGCCACGCCCGCCACGGCCAAGGCCAAAGACGCCTCGGCTCGCGCCGCCGAGTCGAAAGCGAGCCTGGACAAGTTGAAGAACATCCCGCCGGCCATCCGTGCCCGGATTGCGGCCCAGCTCAAATCGGACGCCGCAGACACCGAGGTCGCCGGGGACACGGCCAGGAACAACACCACCCAGGGCGCGACGGGCCTGAAGGAAACGTCCTTCTCGTGGGACACGACCGAGGTACCCGACGGCACCTACCAGATCCGCGTCGTCGCCAGCGACCGGCCCAGCAACCCCGACGGGTCGCTGACCGCCAAGGCCGTCTCGGCCCCGTTCCTGATCGCCAACGCCAAGCCGACGCTGACGCTGGGAGTGCCGGCTGTCTCGCCCGCCGCCCCCGACGGCACCTCCACGGTCACGCTCACGGGCACGGCGGCCACGGGCCTGGCCTTCGTCAAGGCCGTCCAGGGCAAGGCCGACGGCGGCGACTCCGTGGCCGCCGCCGCATCCGACGGCCTGTTCGACTCGCCCTCCGAGGCCTTCACGCTGACGCTCCCCGGCCTCGCCGCCGGCAGCCACAAGATCACCGTGGAGACGCTGGACCAGGCCGGCAATTCGGCCACTCAGACGGTCACGGTGGTCGCACCGTAGCCCGGCACCCGGCGCTTTCCGCACATGACAACATAACAGAAATCAGGGCCGCGGCGTAAGCCGTGGCCCTTTGCTCGTCGTAATGCAGGCGCTTATTTGGCCCCGTGCTGCTTCAGCAGGTCGGCGATGCCGCTGTTGTTGTAGCTGCGCGCCATGCTCAGCACCGACTGGCCGTAGCGGCTCTTGTAGCTGACGTCTGCCCCCTTGTCGAGCAGGAGCGTCACCATGTCCTTGTCGTCGGATTGGACTGCCAGCATCAGCGGGCTTTGCTCGCTGTTCTCGGACACGCGATTGACGTCGGCCCCCTTGGCGATCAGCAGCGTGACCAGGGCGACGCTCCGGCTTTGAATCGCCTGGCCCAGGAGGCTGTTCCCGTACCGGGGGGACGAGGCATTGGGGTCCGCCCCGGCGTTCAAAAGGAGGGTGGCGATGTCCGCGCTGCCGCTGCTTACCGCGAGAGCCAGAGGCGTCAGGCCGGAGTTGTTGGGCTGGTCCGGGGCGGCCTTGCGCGTCAGCAGCAGGCGCGTCAGGTCGGGCGACTTCGCGTGGACGGCCAGGTGCAGCGGCGTCTCGTCGAAAGCGTCTTCCGAGTTGATGTTCGCCCCGGCGGCGAGCAGCAGGCTGACCAGCGGGCTGTTCTCCGGGAACCAGCAGGCGTAGTGGAGTGGCGACTCGCCCGCCGCGTCCCGCGTGCTGACCTCCAGGCCGCTGCGGAGCAGCAGGCGAGTCGCCGCGGGCGCGTCCCAGAGCGCGGCGACATGGAGCGCCGTCGCCCCGTTCGGCGCGCGCAGGTCTTTGAGGTCCGGCAGCGCCTTGACGAACCGGGCCAGCACGGCGGCATTGTCGGTGGCGGCGGCGTTGAACACCGCCGTCAGCGTGTCCAGGGCGGCGTGGTGCTGGAGCAGGACGGCCTGGTTGATCTTGTCCCGGTTGACGAGGGCGAACAGCAGCGGCGTCATGCCCGACTGGTCGCGCGCGTTGATCTGTGCGCCGCGGTCCAGAAGCTGCGGCACGAGCAGCGGGTTCCCACGGGTTTTATCTTGGCGCTGGCCGCGTCCGAACGACCCGAAGCGGGTTTGGACGGCATCAGCGGGCTGCAAGGCGGTCAGGCGCATGGCGAGGTGGATGGGCATGTCGCCCCGGTTGTTCCGCAGGTTGACGTTCGCCCCGGCGTTCAGCAGCGCGTCGATCATGTCCTGGTTCTGGCGGCTGATCGCGAGGTGCAGCGGCGTGTCGCCCGTCCGGGTGCGGGCGTTGACGTCGACGCTGCGGCTGAGCAGCAGCTTCACCGTGCCCAGGTCGCCGCCCTCGACCGCCAGGTGCAGCGCGTTCTTCCCCTCCGCGTTGAGCGCCTTCGGGTCGGCCCCTTTGTCGAGCAGCAGGAGCGCCATGCCCCCGACATCGGAGCCGCGCGCCAGCAGCGCTTGCAGCGGGGTCGTCCCGGAGCGGTCCGCCTTGTTGACGTCCGCGCCGTCGCCGAGCAGCAGCTCGACGAGCTGCTTGCCGGCGTTGTCATAGCCGTAGTAATTGCGAAGGGCCATGACCAGAGGCGGAGTGCCGTCGGGCAGCGGCGTCTTCGCCAGCACCGGGTCCGCGTGCAGCAGGCTGGTAGCTTTCGCCAGGTCCCGGTTGTTGAGCGCCTGCGAGAACTGTTCGGCGACGGAGGGGGATCCGGGCACCGGCTGATGCTGCATGGAGATCATCTGCGGCGGCGGCGCGACCGGAGCCGGCGCTGAAGGGGGCTGTGCGACAGGGGCAGGTTTTGCGGGCGGGATAGGTGCGGGCATCTGTGCCTGAGCGGGGCAGAGCAGGGCCGCCGTGATCAGGACCGCCGCCGGGCCACGGAGGCGGGGCGCAAGGCTTCGAGGCATGGGGCATGTTCTCCTGTGAAAGACCGCGTCCAGCATCCCTGTGGCAGCGTCACGCGCATGCCGCCCCATTCGTCACCAGCCGGGCTTTCTCCTGCCCCTGCGTTGCGGACGGGAAGGCGATTTTTTTCTAAAGAATGGCCCCGCACCAACCGATTAATCCAATCGTAGGCCGACAGAGGTGTGGGGTTATGAACGCGCACAAACTCAAAAAAATGCCGGTTCGCACACGGGTTCTGCTGCTTCTGGCCTCCCTCACGCTGGCGTTCATCGGTGTCGCCTGCGGCCTGCTGGACCTTGACCGGCACGAGGCGAAGGTGCTGTCCCGGCACACCCAGGGCGAGCGGTCCATGTTTTACGACCGCCTGCTGACCCTGCGCGCGCACCCGCTGAAGATGATGGCCTTCGACAACAGCTACTGGGACGAGATGGTCACGTTCGTCCACACCCGTGACACCGTCTGGGGGAAGCAGAACATCGACACGGCCCGCGTAACGTTCGACGCGGACGGGTCGTGGGTCTTCGACCCGAACATGAATGCCATCTACGGCAGCGTCAGCAGCGGTGCCCATCATCTCAAAATGCTGCCGCTCCCCCGAGGCGCGATCCGGCGCATCTTGCGGCAGGGGCCGTACTCGCATTTCTTCCTTCAAACGCCGGATGGCCTTCTGGAGCTGCGCTCGGCATCCATCCACGGTTCCAGTGATGTCGCACACATCGGCCCGGCCAGAGGATACTTCCTGGTTGGCCGGCTCTGGGACCGCGATTATCTCGGTGAGCTGTCCGGGCTGACCGGCGCACGCGTCCGAATGCTCGGCACCGCACGGCAGGAAGAGACCGCTCAGGGTATGACGGGGGGCGGCAGCCGGATGCGCTTCCTCCAGGCTTGCCCCGGCTGGGACGGTGCGCCGCTCGCCCGCCTGGAACTGGTCAGCGATGACCCCGCAGCGGCCCTGCTCCGGCGGTCCGCCGTGCGGGAGATGACCCTTCTGGGCACCTTCTCCCTGCTGCTCCTGGCAGCGGTATCGATCTGTCTTTTGCGCTGGGTCAGCCTGCCGCTGGGGCGGCTGTCACGCGCCCTGACGGCAGAGAGCCAGGAGCCTCTGACTCAATTGAAAGCCGACGGGGCCGAGTTCGGGACGCTCGCGCGGCTGATGGGGGACTTCTTCACGCAGAGGGAGGCGCTGCGATCCGCCCGAGACGGCCTGGAAAGGCGGGTGGCGGAGCGGACGGGGGAGCTGGCCGAGGCCAACCAGAGGCTCCAGGCGGCCTATGACGCCACCATCGAAGGGTGGAGCCGGGCGCTGGACCTGCGCGACAACGAGACCAGAGGCCACAGCCAGCGCGTCACCGACATCACGCTGCGCCTGGCCCGGACCCTGGGGATTGCTGACGACGACCTGCTGCACATCCGGCGCGGGGCACTGATGCACGACATCGGCAAGATGGGCGTCCCCGACCGTATCCTCCTGAAGAGCGGCCCGCTCGACGACGACGAGTGGGACACCATGCGCTGGCATCCCCTGTATGCGCTGGAGATGCTCCACCCCATCGTGTTCCTGCATCCTGCGCTGGATATCCCCTACTGCTACCACGAGCAGTGGGGCGGCGGGGGATACCCGCGCGGGCTTCAGCGCGAGGACATCCCCCTGTCCGCGCGCATTTTCGCCGTGGTGGACGTCTGGGACGCCCTCCGCTCGGACCGCCCCTACCGCCGGGCGTGGCCCGAGGAGCGCGTCCGGGCACACATCCATTCCTTGTCAGGCACCCACTTCGACCCCGAGATCGTCGGGGCGTTTCTCGGCATGATGGAGACGAAAACCGAGTACCAGATCGCGGCCTGACTCGCCCCGGCCGGAGTTTCCACAGGCGATGCACAAAAAGAAGGGCCGCGGCTTACGCTGCGGCCCTCGTTTTTTCCTTCTTCTCGACGATCAGCGAAATGGTCAAGGGGATCATGCCCGCGATGGACGCTGCGTTCTGCAAGAAACCCATCAAGATGTACGGCTATTTGCCGCACGCGAGGTATAATTCGGAAAGAGATATTCCAGAGAGATATCGAGGAGAAGTAATGTCTGCAACGCCTCAGACTGAAGCCCGGAAGACAACCCGCCTTGACCTGCGCGTTCGGCCCGATGTCAAAAAGATCATCGAGCAGGCCGCAGAGGCTCTGGGCGTTACGACGACGCATTTTGCCAGCGCAACTTTGGTGGCCGAGGCGCAAGCTGTCTTGGAAAAACAGTGCCGAATTACGCTGAACAATGCAGACCGTGACCGCTTCCTGCAAGCGCTCACCTCTGAAGAAGGGCCAAGTCAACTTTTGGTGGAAGCCGCCCGTGAGTTCAATAAGCGGTATCATCCGTAGTATGACTCGGCAGGGAGGTCCGCATTGCTTGAGTTCCAGATGCTGACGAAGAGCCACGACCGCCGTGACTTCGACTGCGGCATTCCGAGCCTGAACCAGTACCTTCTTCGTTCCGCCCGGCAGAACCAGGGCCAGGACATGGGCCGCACCTACGTCCTCGTGGAAGAAGGCCGGAGCCGGGTTTGGGGCTACTATACGCTTTCCTCTTCCACGATCGATTTTGAAGAGTATCCCCAGAGCGCGGGCTTGCCGCAATACCCGATCCCAGCCGTTCTGCTGGCGCGACTAGCCGTTGACAAGCAACGACAGGGCGAAGGGCTGGGTAGAGACTTGCTGCTGCATGCCCTCAACACCGCCCGCCGTCATGCTGACAGCGTTGCCGCCGCTGCCGTCGTTGTGGATGCCTTTGATGAAGCGGCGCAAGCATTTTACGAAAAACATGGCTTCCAGCCGCTGAACAAGGCAGGACGGCACCTTTACCTGACCATGAAGAACATCCGAATGCTGCCGCAAGGCCGTACCGGCGGATGAAGTGACACAGAAACAACAAAAGGGCCGCGGCTTATGCCGTGGCCCTTTTTTGTCTGCGTTTACCAACCCAAAGGTCTAGTAGTCGTCGTCGTCGTGGCCGCCGCCGCCGCCCTTGCTCTTTTCCTTCTTCTCGACGATCAGCGAATTGGTCGAAAGGATCATGCCCGCGATGGACGCGGCGTTCTGCAAGGCCGAGCGGGTGACCTTGACCGGGTCCACGATGCCTGCGGCGACCAGGTCCACATACTCCTCGGTCAGGGCGTTCAGGCCGTGGCCCTGGGGCAGGGTCTTGACCTTCTGCACCACGACCGAGCCTTCGAGGCCCGCGTTCGCGGCGATCTGGCGCAGCGGCTCTTCCAAAGCGCGGCGGACGATGTTCAGGCCGACCCGCTCGTCGCCTTCGAGGTTGAGGCTGTCCAGCGTCGGGATGATCGAGACCAGGGTCGCGCCGCCGCCGGCCACGATGCCCTCTTCCACCGCCGCGCGGGTCGCCGAGAGGGCGTCCTCGAAGCGGTGCTTCTTCTCTTTCAGGGCGGTCTCGGTGGCCGCGCCGACCTGGATGACGGCGACGCCGCCGGCCAGCTTGGCGAGCCGCTCTTGCAGCTTCTCTTTGTCGTAGGAGCTGTCCGTGTTCTCGATCTGGCGGCGGATCTGCTCGATCCGGCCCTTCACGGCGTCGGTCTGGCCGCCGCCCTCGACCACGGTGGTGTCCTCTTTGGTAACGACGACCTTTTTGGCCGTGCCCATGTCGGTCACGTCCACGCCGTCCAGCTTCAGGCCCAAATCCTCGGTGATGAACTTGGCACCGGTCAGGACGCCGATGTCCTCCATCATGGCCTTGCGGCGGTCGCCGAAGCCGGGTGCCTTGACCGCGACGACGTTCAGGATGCCGCGCAGCTTGTTGACCACCAGGGTCGCCAGCGCCTCGCCGTCCACGTCCTCGGCGATGATCAGCAGAGGCCGGCGCGACTGCGAGATCTTCTCCAGCAGCGGGATCAGGTCCTGGGCGCTCGAAATCTTCTTCTCGTGCAGCAGGATCAGCGGGTTCTCCAGCGTCGCTTCCTGGCGCTCGGGGTCGGTGACGAAGTAGGGCGAGATGAAGCCCTTGTCGAACTGCAAGCCCTCGACCACGTCCATCGTCGTGTCGGTGCCCTTGCTCTCCTCGACCGTGATGACGCCGTCCTTGCCGACCTTGTCCAGCGCCTCGGCGATCAGGTCGCCGATCTCAGGGTCGTTGCCCGAGATGGATGCGACCTGGGCGATGCTGGCCTTGTCGGTGACGTCGATCTTGCGGGTCTTCAGCTCCTCGACGGCCTTCTCGACGGCCAGCTCGATGCCGCGCCGCAGGGCGATGGGGTTGCCGCCCGCTGCCACGTAGCGCAGGCCCTCGTTGACGATGGCCTGGGCCAGCACGGTCGCGGTGGTCGTCCCGTCGCCGGCCACGTCGTTTGTCTTCGAGGCGACTTCGCGGACCAATTGCGCGCCCATGTTCTCGTAGGGGTCATCCAGCTCGATCTCCTTGGCGACGGTGACGCCGTCCTTGGTGATGGTCGGGCTGCCCCACTTCTTGTCCAGGACGACGTTGCGGCCCTTCGGCCCCAGAGTCACCTTGACGGCATTGGCGACGGCGTTGGCACCGCGCTCAAGCGCGCGGCGGGCTTCTTCATCGAAAAGCAGTGTTTTGGCTGCCATGTGTGTTGATTCTCCTCTGCAAGCGTAGGGGCAGACCTGGTGTTCACCCCTGCCGTTATGAACTAGCTCCGCACCGCGTAGATCTGGTCTTCGTCCAGAATCATGTACTCCTGGCCCTCAAGCTTCAGCTCGGTGCCGCCGTACTTGGAATAGATCACCTTGTCGCCCACGGCCACGGCCAGGGTCGAGCGCGAGCCGTCTTCGAGGACGCGGCCCGGACCGGCGGCGACCACCTCGCCCTCCTGGGGCTTCTGCTGGGCCGAATCGGGCAGGAAGATGCCGCCGCTGGACTGCGTCTCGGCGTCGCTGGGCTTGACCAATACTTTGTCCGACAGGGGCCGGAAGTTAACTGCCATCTGTGTTGTCTCCTCTTCGTGACGAGTTTCTGCGACTCCGTTGGCACTCGCGGGGCGCGAGTGCTAAAACACGCCTATTGTACTGGCTCAGGCCACGAATGTCAAGCGCCGCTCCGGCGGATGTGTCGGGGCGCATCGATGGATGACTTTGGTGTATGTGGATGACTTTGGTGTGGAGTGAGCCCCTTAGATGAGACAAAAGGTTAAGGTGTGATGGTCTGGTTCTTGTCTCGGTCCTTGTTGTAAGCTTGCTCGAACTCGGCGGGCGGCAAGTAGCCCAGGCTGGAATGCAGCCGCTTTTGGTTATAGACGGCTTCCAGGAAGTGACCGATCTGCGCTTTCGCATCGGCCAAATTGTCGCATTCGCTCAAGTATACCTGTTCGCACTTCAAGGTCTTCATAAAGCTTTCCGCCTTTGCATTATCATACGGATTGCCCTTCCTGCTCATGCTGATGGCAATGCCACTCTCATTGAGCAGAGTTGTGTACTCGCCCGAAGCGTACTGAACGCCCCGATCCGAATGATGCACTAATGATGCACTTCTGGCTTTCGTTCCTGCAACGCCATCTTCAGGGCAGACGTTGCCAAAGCCGCTTCCAGGCGGCGGCCCAGCGCCCAGCCTAAGCAGCGGCGCGAACAAGCGTCTAGCACCACCGCAAGGTAGATGAACTCGTGGCCTAGCCGAATGTACGTCAGATCAGACACCCAAAGATGGTCAGGCGCGGCGACGTCCATCTCGGCGGCGAGGTTCGGGTACACAGGCAGCCGATGGTCACTGTTGGTCGTCGCCACGAACCGCTTCTTGGGCCGCCGCCGCAGGTTCTCTTCGCGCATTAGGCGCAGTACACGCTTGTGGTTCGCCTGGATGCCCTGTCGCTTAAGTTCGTGCGTAACACGGCGGTAGCCATAACACGACCACTCAAGCGCAACCTGCTGAACCTGCTGGCGCAACACCGTGTCTGTTGAGGTTCTATTTGTTTTGGCAAGTTCAAGCGCCTTTTGATGGCGATAGAACTGGGCGCGGGGCAATCCCACTGCGCCGCAAAGAGACGCAACGCACCCGCCTTGCTCGAAGAGTTTTGGGATGACCTGGCTCATTTGCTGCCCTCTTGCTCGGCCCGAAGGCGCTCCTGGGCCTGCAAGACTTTTTTTAAGAGGCTGTTCTCGATGGTCAGTTGACCGATCAGGCGCTCAAGCTCCGCGACTTTGGCGTCTTCCGTGTACGCATGGCCGTGGCCTTGAAAAGCATTCTGGGCGTACTGCGTGTGCAGTTTTTGCCATTTGGCGATCAGGTTTGGATGCAGCTCATGTTCGCGGGCAGCCTGCGCGATGGACTTGCCCGCCTGAACCTGGCGGATCACTTGCAGCTTGAAGTCTTTGGTAAAGATGCGGCGTTTGAGGCTCATAGTTGGTGGTCTCTCTTTCGGAGTATACCACCCTAACTGTTTGTCTCACTTTAGGGGTGCAGTCCAGTGTATGTGGATGACTTTGGTGTATGTGGATGACTTTGGTGTATAATGGGTGGGTCCGAGGCCGCGCCTCCCGGAGACACGTCCATGAGCTTCTGCGTCTACTGCCAGCGCGGCGTCGCGCCCGGCGTTCAATACTGCCCGCAGTGCGGCGAAGACCTCGCCGAGATGGCCGCCGCGTCGCCGGTCTATGCCGACCCCGCGCCCCCGCCGCCCCTGCCCCCCTTGCAGCCTCTGCCGAAGCCGGCCCCGACGCTGTTTTCACCGTGGCGCGTCCTGGTGCTCCTGTTCCTTTTGCTCGTAGTCCTCCCCGCCGCGCTGTACGACCTGGGCGTCTTCTCGCCGCCCTCCCCCGCCCTGCTGACACCCGTGGAACCCACGCGCCCCGTCGGCACTGCCCCAACCGTCGCCGCGCCGGCGACCGCCGCTGCGCCCCCGGCAGACGCCCCGCCGATGGTCCTGACCCGTCCTGTTGCCCCGACTCCGACCGTCCCGCCGGGGACCATGCCCCTCCCGCCGCACCCCGTCTACGCGCCCAATCCCTACGGCCCTAATGACCCCAGCTTCGGCCACCCGAACTTCGGCCCCCGCCGCCCCGTCATCATCTACCGCTACGGGCCGCCCCCGCCCGATGCGGCCCCGGCCACCAGTCCCGGCCCTGACGTGCCTCAAGCCCCGCCCTACTTCCCCCCGGCCCCGACCGCGCCCGTCAACACGCCTGGGCCGTCCGCGCCCGCCGCGCCGCCCATCCAGCCGGGAGGCTGACGCAAGAGTGAAATACTATGTTGCCGACAGTGAAGACCCGGAGTTCGCTGCCTCTGAACAGAAATATGTGGATTACATACGCTCCGTCTGGGATACACTCCCGCCCGATGTACGGCTTCTGTGTGACAGGCGCGCGCCGTTCTCGCCGGAGCGCATCTATCTGAACGACACCAATGTTCAGGGCGTTCACGCCGACTTTGGGAATAGGTTGGTTGACCTCATCCTGCTCGGCGAAAGTCTTGCCCAGGACGGCACACAAATCGGCACCCGCTTATTCACTCTGAGCTATGGAGATGTGCAGAGCCTTGCCTGTAACGGCAAGTATGATCACGAATTCCCGTTCGGCGCTCTGTTCACGGATCACGTTTGGGACGAGATCGAGGTGCTACAGTCGGGCCTGTTCGAGCATCGAATGCTCTTCTCGGGGAGCGGTCGGGTTGAGTGGTCCATCATCTTCGGCGCGTTCTCCCTCGCCTACGTCGATACACCGCACCCCAAGCCGGCCTGAGCCAGCCGAGGGGGTACAATGGCCGCGTGGAGCTACCTCAATCGATCCAAAGGAGCAGCCCGATGAAACCGACCTCTTTCCGCCTCATCTTCGCTCTGGCCGCAGCACTCGCGCTCGGCCCGGCCTGCCTCGCGCAGTCGCCGGACCCCATGACGCCCGCCCAGGCCGCACCCGCGCCTGACCAGACCGCGCCGGTCCCTGATCCCGGCCAGCCGGCACCGATGCCGCCCGCCGCGCCCCCTGAACCCGTGCCCCCACCCGCCGCACTGCCCCCCGCTCCATCACCGCCCCCCGCGCCGCCGGCCCCGACAGCCACACCAGCTGACCCTTACGCCAACATCCTGGGACCGGAGGTCAAAGTCTTGGGCTACGGCATCCGGCCGCCCAAAGATTACACCTACATGGCGCTGCCGATTGTCCCAGGCCGCAAGCGGCGCGACTTCGCCTGGCAAGGCGCGCTCCATCAGGACGGCTACGTGACCTCGCTCGTGGTCGGCGTCACGCGCCTGACCGCCGAACCCAATGCGGAGCGCGAGTTCATGGTCGGCTTCTTCAAGAGCCTGTCCCGGACCCTGACCGACGCCGCCATGTCGTCTACCCAGCCGGGCACTATCGGCGGGATGCCTGCCCTCCGCGCGACCTGGGCGGGCAAGCTGAGGACGACGCACTCGCGCGTGACGATCCAGGGGTTCATCTACGTGATCCAGGACGGCACCATCGGCGTCTCGGTGGCGGGCACTGACTCGGTGCCGTCGTTCGCGGCGACGTTCCCTGCCCTGAACGCCTCGGCGCTGTCCCTGCACAAGTGAGCCGGTGCCAGTGACGCAAACAGGCCCCGCCAGGATGGGTTCCGGCGGGGCCTGTCACTCAGAGTGGTAAACGGGCATGACGGCCACGAGGATTGCTTCTTCCTCCAGCGCCTCGGCTGCCCTTACACGCAGTTCATCCGCAAAACCCGACAGCAGCAAAAGGTTTTCTGCGAATGAATATGGCGTGTCTGCGTAAATTAGGCTGATCCGGTCTTGAATCGGCTGGCCTGCGTGAGACAGATAATTTCCAGCCAGACCGCGCTGTACCGTGCAGCCGCCGAAGGTGTAAGTGAATTCCTGCTCCAACGTTTCCAGCAAATTCTGATACGCCGCGATTGGCAGATCCGGTACGTATACCTCAACCCTTGCTTTTTCGGATAGAGGCAATAAACTGTTCCTTTCTTTTCTCGACGAACTCTTCCGTTCGGCGTATGGACTCTTCCGCCGTCAGTTTGGCACGCTTCGGGCGGCGGATGATCCATTCAGTTTCTAGTGGCTCTGGTTCCGGCTGCGTGGCATTCGGGGGCTTGTCGGTGTCGGTTTGGCTGGCTTCCACGGGTTGTCTCCTCTCAGCGGTTGTCACCATTCTACCCCATCTTCCCTTTCCCATGCGCCGGCGGGGACGGGCGGGGGTCGGGTACAATGGGGGCATGAGCGAGGGACGTTTGGACGAATCTTTAGAGGGGGCTTTGGACGAAGTGCTGTTCGGGGCGGACCCGACCGAAAGAATCGTCGCCGTCGAGACGGGAGACCGCGAGGCGACGCTGTTCGTGCGCGAAGGGGAGGAAACCGTTACGCGGACCGTGCCGCTGGTGCCGTGGCTGGCGATGGACCGCGAGCGCCACTTCCCACAGGCCGAGACGGCGGCGCTCCAGGGCGACGGGTACGGCTGGCTGGTCCGGTTTCCCCAAGGCTGGCGGTCGTACCTGGAGGCCAAGCGGACTCTGAAGGACGAGCACGCGGGCGTCTGCCAGTACGGCAGCGCGATCAAGCAGTTTCTGGTCGGGGCGGGTCTGACGCTGTTCAAGGGCATGGCCTTCGACGACCTGAAGCGGATGCAGGTGGACATCGAGACCACGACCCTGGACCCCGCGCTGTCCGAGGCGTGTGTGTTCATGGTCAGCGTGTCGGACAACCGCGGCCTGTCCGAGGTCTTGATCGGACCCGAGCCGGACATCCTGCGCCAACTGCTGCACCTGGTCGCCATGCGTGACCCGGACGTGATCGAGGGGCACAACTTCTACTCGTTCGACCTGCCCTACATTCTCGCCCGGTGCGCCGCGCTGGGCATATCACCGGCACTTGGGCGTGGGGGTGTGCCCACGACGGTGGGGATGCCGCGCAACTGCGCCATCGGCACAAACGCCCGGCAGTTCACGCCCACCTACCTCTACGGGCGGCACATCCTGGACACGCTCTTGCAGGTGCAGCGGTTCGACTGGTCGCGCGGCCAGGTGTCGTCCTACGGCCTGAAAGAGTGCGCGCAGACCTACGGCATCGCCCCGCCCGACCGCGTGTACTTGGACCGGCGCGAGATCGTCGAGATCTACCGCACCGACCCCGAGCGCGTCAAGACCTACGCCGCCCAGGACGCCCACGAAACGGCGGCCCTGGCCGCCCTGGTCGCCCCGACCGAGTTCTACCAGACCCAGATGGTGCCCGACTCGTACCAGAACGTCGCCGTCACCGGGAACGGCGAGAAGATCAACGCCATCTTCGTCCGGGAATATCTCCGGCGGGGCCGGGCCGTCGCCAAGCAGAAGGCTCCCCAGCCCTACCCCGGCGGCTACACCGAGGTCCGCGAGACCGGCGTGATCAAGCCCATCGTCAAGGCCGACGTCGAGAGCCTCTACCCGAGCCTGATGCTGACCCAGCGCATCGCCCCCGCCGCCGACACGCTCGGCATCTTCCTGCCCCTGCTGTCGGACCTGACCCAGCGGCGTCTGGACGCCAAGGGCAGGCTGAGGCAGACGCCCAAGGGCGGGCGCGACCACGCCTACTGGGACGGCTTGCAGAACTCGTTCAAGACCATCATCAACTCGTTCTACGGCTACGTCGGCGGCCCGTTCTACTTCAACGACTACGACGCCGCCCGCCGCGTCACCGAGGCCGGCCAGACCATCGTCAAGCAGATCGCCGCCGAGCTTGAGCTTCAGGGCGCGCACGTGGTCGAGATCGACACCGACGGCGTCTATTTCAAGCCCCCCGCCGATGTCAAGACCGAGGACGACGAGTACGCCTACGTCGACAAGATCGGCCAGACCCTGCCGCCGGGCATACGCCTCGCCCACGACGGCTCGTACACGGCCATGCTGTCCCTGAAGATGAAGAACTACGTGCTGGTCGAGCCGAACGGCCACAAGATCTTCAAAGGCTCGTCGCTGCGCTCGCGCGCCGACGAGCGCTACGGGCGGCAGTTCCTGACCGACGCCGTGAACCTCTTGCTGGACGAGAAGCCCGCCGACCTGTCCCACCTGTACCAGGACATCCTGGCACAGATAGAAGCCGGGACTCTGCCCATCGCCGAACTCGCCAAGCGCGAGCGCGTCACCGACAAGCTGCTCTCGTCGGACATGCGGAAGCGGGCCGCCGACGCCATCAAGGGCGCGGGCATCCGGCAGGGCGAGTTCGTCGCGCTCTACCAGAAGCGCGACAAGACGCTGGGCCTGGTGCAGGACTACGCCCGCGACGAAGACGCCGACTACTACGCCCAGAAGCTCTACAAGTTCGCCGGGCGTCTGCGCGAGGCCGTCGGCGAGACCGCATTCGAGACCCTGTTCCCCAAGCCCGTGCCCGCCGCCAAGCGCCCCGACCCCTCGCAGATGACGATGGATCTGTTCGGGTAGGAGTTACAAATTATGCTAACGAACATCCGAATCCGTAACTTCAAGAAGCTCGAAGATGTGAATGTCGAACTCGGGCAGTCGGTTGTGCTAATCGGACCTAACAACTCAGGCAAGACGACGGCGCTGCAAGCCCTGGCACTGTGGGATGTCGGATTGCGTCGTTGGTTTGAGAAGCGGGGTACGAACTCAACCGCCAAGAAGCGACCCGGCATCACCATTAACCGTCGCGACCTCGTCTCCATCCCGGTTCCTGTCGCGAACCTCCTCTGGAACAACTTGCATGTCCGCAATGTGGAGCGCATTAACGGCGGCCCCCAGCGGACCCAAAACGTCTTGATAGACATCATAGTAGAAGGTGTGACACAAGACAGGGAGTGGCAATGCGGGCTTGAGTTTGACTACGCAAACGCCGAGTCTTTCTATTGCCGTCCGCTACGCCTCCAGGAAGATCAGGAGAACGAAGAAGACCAAGGCCGTATGCAAGTGCCAGAGGAAGCAGCACAAGTCCATGTCGCTTATCTTCCGCCCATGTCGGGTTTAGCAGATCGTGAGTTTTTCAAGCAGCCGGGAGAGATCGGCGTCCTGATCGGGCAAGGCCAGACGGCTCAGGTGCTACGCAACCTCTGCTACGGAATCGCCTACGACAGCGATACGTCGCATCTAACGCCCATTTGGAGGCAGTTGACTGACCGCATTCTTAACTTGTTTGGGGTGACACTTCTCCCTCCGAAATACATAGCGGAGCGGAGCGAGGTCGTCATGTCTTACCGCGAGCCGATGGGAATAGAACTAGACATTTCCTCATCCGGACGCGGCTTGCAACAGACTCTTCTGCTGCTTGCTTATCTATACGGGCACCCAGGAACGGCATTGCTACTGGATGAGCCTGACGCGCATCTTGAGATACTGAGGCAGCGCCAGATTTATCAGCTTCTGACGAAAACAGCAGAGGAAAGAGGATCACAGATTATCGCAGCTAGCCACTCCGAGGTGGTGCTAAACGAAGCCGCCGACCGTGACATTGTTATCGCCTTCGTAGGCAAGCCGCACCGCATTAACGACCGGGGAAGCCAGACATTGAAGTCTTTGCGTGAGATCGGCTTTGATGACTATTACCAAGCGGAGCAAACAGGTTGGGTGCTCTATTTGGAAGGGGCGACGGATCTCGCCATCTTGCAAAAATTCGCCCAAACTCTCGAACATCCTGCGGTGGATGTGCTCGAAAAGCCATTCATGCATACTGTTGACAGCAACGAGCCACAGAAGGCGCGGGGGCATTTCTATGGTTTACGTGAGGCAAAGGGTGATCTAAAAGGCTTCGCGCTGTTTGATCACATCAAAGATGAGTTGGCGACAAATGTCCCGCTGGTGGAGACTATGTGGCAAAAGCGCGAGATAGAAAACTATCTTTGTCAGGAGGAAGTGCTCCTGCGCTACGCTAGAGCCAAGGGGAGCGGTGACCTGTTCTCCATCGCGGAAACCACGCAACGCGAGAATGCTATGCGGGAGGCCATCGCCGAAGTCACCGCCGCGCAGAAGATTGCCCTCGGGGATTTCGATCCGTGGTCTTCTGAGATCAAGGCGACAGACCAGTTCCTTGACCCGCTTTTTAGGCTGTATTTCAGTAAACTCAATCTGCCCAACCTGTTGCGAAAGTCCAGTTATTATGAACTGGCACGTCTTGTACAGAAAGAAGGCATAGACCCCGAAGTCATCCAGAAATTGGACCTAATTGTTCAGGTCTATGAGGCGGCGAACCCGGCTTATGATTGACATGAGAAGGCGTTGAACTTCCTCGCTCACCACGTCCTCGCCACCCGCTTTCTGTCCCCCACCCCGCCGCTGCCGTTCTATGCCGTAGGCGCGGCCCTGCCGGACCTGCTGCCGCTGGCCGCGCGCGGCGCGCGGCTCCGGGCGGCGTCGGTGGAAATCGCCCCCGCCCGCACCCCCGAGGAGACAGCTCTTCAGGCAGGCGCGTCGTCACACCTGGCGACGGACGCGGCGTTCCACAAGACCCCGGCGTTCGCCGCCGCCCAGGCCCAAGCGGGGACACTCTTGGACGGGGCGGGGTTCGTCGGCATCCGCGTCCGCCGCTTCTTCGTCGCGCATGTGCTGGTCGAGCTGGCGCTGGACGCCGCCCTGCTGCGGGCCGATCCTGCCATAGCCGACGGCTTCTACGCGGCCTTCACGGCGGCGGACGGCGACGCGGTCACGCGCTGGGCCGAGGCCGCCGTCGCCCGCCCCCTGCCCACGCTCCCCGGCGTCCTGGCGCGCTTCGCCCGCTCGCGCTATCTGCTCTCGTATGGTGAAGACGCGGGCGTGGCCGAGGGCCTGTCCCGTGTCTGTGGGCGGGCGCGGCAGGATACATTCGCGGGCGAGAACTTCACGCGGCTCACGCGCATCGCGGGAGAAACGGTGGAGGCGCTGGCGGGGCAACGGGCCGTGTCTCTGCTGGCGGAAACGGCGGCAGGCTTGGCGAACGCGGGTCAGCCGCCCACGATGCCGAAGTAGTGGCCGAAAAACGCATCGGCATCCACCGAGGCGGCCAGGGCATGGGGGCGCGTGGGGGCGGACGAACCCGTGTGCCAGTCGTCCCAGGCGACGTGGGTGCGCCCTGAGTCTTGCGGGCTGGACGAGAGGTCCACGGTGACGTGGTGCGCCTTCATGCCGCACAGCGACGGCTCGAAGAGAAGGGCGGCGGCGAGCGGATCGTGGAAGGTGACGTGGTCGGTTTGCCGGAACCAGACCTCAGCGAAGGCGGCAACGGGGGCGAGCGGCCCCCCGGCCTGGGCAAAGCGACGGCGGCACTCGGCGGCGGGCAGGACGCACCGGCCGGTCACGTCAATGCCCACGGCGGTCAGGCTGGGGACGGGGGCGGCGAAGACGCAGGCGGCGGCATGGGGGTCACACCGGATGTTCCACTCCGGCTGGGGCCGGTCAAAGAACCAGCCGCCCATCATCATCAGGCCCTTCAGGAGCGCGGGGACTTCGGGGTCCAGGGCGAACAGCAGGGCGACGTTTGTGAGCGGCCCGATGGCGAGCAGCGTCACCTCGCCGGGCCGGGCGCGGATCGTCTCGCGCAGGAAGGCGACGGCGGTGTTCTCCTTGCTGAACGTGCGGTGCGGGAAGCCGCCCGACCCGAGCGCCTCCGCCTGGGGGGCGCGCACCTGGTGCTGGGCCACGAGCAGCGGTGCCTCGGTGCCGACATGGACCGGGACGTCCTCGCGCCCGCCCGCCCGGCACACGGCATCGGCCAGGCCCGCGCGCTTGTCCGGCTCGCCGCTGACCGTCGTAATGCCCAGCAGCTCGCAGCGCGGCTGCCGCAGCAGGTAGGCCAGTGCCAGGGCATCGTCGATGTCCGAGCCGATATCGGTGTCCAGCAGGACGGGGACGGTCTCCAAGCGTGATTCCCTCAAACGGCTCCGGTCTGCTTCCAGCGGACGGCGGTCCGAGGAAAAGCCGAGCAGCGGTCAAGGCATGAACTTGTCGTAGTTGCCGTGCGGCCCGATCCAGAACCAGTACAGACCGTCGGCCCGCATCCGGCCAAGCGCGCGGTAGTGACTGCCGACACGGACCGACCAAAGGCCCTCAATGTTCTTAAAGCGCAGAGACGGATGACTCGGATCGGCCTTTAGCAACTCGTAGTTCTTGTCCGCAAGGTCACGCACCTCGCGGGGCAAAGCATTGTAGAGGGGCCAAAAATTCGGTGTAGTGAAGTGGTTCACAAGCGAGGACGGCCAGACGGCCAGACGGACAACTTCATAGAGGCTTGCATAGTCCCGCCTCGGCCTGCTCGTCCACCTGCTTCAAGGTGGCGTCGAACCGACCGGCCTTGACGTCCCGCGCGATCTGCCGGTCCCAAGCGTCGGCCTGAAACTCCTCAAGCCACTGCGCCAGGTCCGCCAAATCTGCATCCGGTAGCCGCTCAATTTTGGTCTTGATTTCGGTGATGCTCATAAGGCTATTGTACCTCACAAAGTTCGTGCCGTGCTGTCAGTTAGAACCCGCTAAAGATGCATTCTCGAAAGACAAGTGCCCAATCTTCTCGTCCCGCCAACAAGAATAGAACTCATCTTTAAAAGGGCGGTAGTGTCTAAATATAAGTTGTTATGGTAGATTGTTTTCATGGTCACTCGAACAATTACTTGTTACCATTGCAGCAGCACGGACTTGATCCGTTTCGGCTTCCAGAACGGCAGACAGCGCTACCGCTGCCGCACCTGCGGCAAGACTAGCCGCGACAACAAAGGCAGCAACGCCTACGACGAAACAGTCAAAGCCCAAATCCTGGCTGCTTACCATGAGCGCGGCTCCTTGCGGGCCATGAAGCGCATCTTCGGCGTGTCTCCCAACACGGTCATAGCCTGGCTAAAAAAAGCCGCGAACCTGCCTCCCTTGAAGAAAACACTCCTTGAAGAAAACACTCCTTGAAGAAAACACTCCTTGAAGAAGACACTCCTTGAAGAAGACACTCCTTGAAGAAGACACT
>JAABUZ0100001719.1_pt1 | contig 40059 bp, 26 predicted proteins | sample 5562091 | NCBI WGS metagenome assembly JAABUZ01 (sample SAMN12813069, study PRJNA571459) | rock metagenome | isolation source: Antarctica rocks | place: Antarctica: Victoria Land, Linnaeus Terrace sud | collected 2015-12-21 | reverse complement strand
CCCGAGGAGTCCCGTTGTCCGATCAGTTGAACCTCAGTCCCCCGCTGACCCCGCCGGCCGGGGTCCCCGCGGCCGCGGGCACGGCCGGCGACGGTCTGGTGCTGGACGCCCCCGCACCGGTCGGCACTGTCGCCGACGACACGGCGCCCACGATGGTCCCGCTGGATCCCGCGGTCGCCCGGGACCTGCGCGCCCGCGCGGACTCGTTCGCCACGGAGCTCGCTGACCTGAACCCGCACAGTCCCGAGTTCACCGCCAAGGTCGCCGACATCTCCCGGATGGGCGAGACCGAGGTGCGTGCGTCCTCCTCCGTGTCCAACCGGATGCTGGATCGGCCGGCGTCCTCACTGGCCGCGGCGCAGAACCGCGGCCAGGCGGGGGATGCCCAGACGAAGGTGGCCCGGACCTTGCTGGACCTGCGCACCACCATCACCTCGCTGGACCCGGCGCGCGCGGACCTGCGGGGTGCGAAGAAGGTCCTCGGGGTCATCCCCCGGGGCAACAAGCTCGTGGCGTACTTCAACCGCTACCAGTCCGCGCAGCAGCAGCTCGACGCGATCATCAAGGCGCTGGGTTCCGGGCAGGACGAGCTGCGTCGGGACAACGCCTCCATCGAGCAGGAGAAGGTCAACCTCTGGGCGCTGATGGGCAAGCTGACCGAGTACGCCACGCTTGCCGCCGCGCTGGACGCCGCCGTCGAGCAGAAGATCGACCGGCTTGCCGCAGCCGGCTCCGACACCGCGGACACGCTGCGGGCGGACGCGCTGTTCCCGATCCGTCAACGCCGGCAGGACATCACCACCCAGCTCGCCGTCGCCATCCAGGGTTACCTGGCGCTGGACCTGGTCCGCAAGAACAACATCGAGCTCATCAAGGGCGTCGAGCGGGCGCAGACCACGACGGTCGCCGCGCTGCGGACCGCCGTCATCGTCGCGCAGGCGCTGGCCAACCAGAAGCTCGTCCTGGAGCAGATCAACGCTCTCAACACGACGACGAACGCGATGATCCTCGGGACCTCGGAGCTGCTCAGGCAGCAGACCGGTGCCATCTACACCCAGGCCGCGTCCTCGGCGATCTCGGTGGAGACCCTGCAGAAGGCGTTCGACAACGTGTTCTCCACGATGGACGCGATCGACGGGTTCAAGGCGCAGGCGGCGGCGAGCCTCGGCACCACGATCGCCGCGCTGGAAACCCAGGTCGGGCGGTCGCAGAGCTACCTCAAGCGGGTCCACGACGCGGACGAGAGCAGCCGGCCCTGACGGCGCTGAACGGTCAGGGCCGTCGGGTCAGGTCAGGAACGCCGGGGTGGCCAGGCGGGTGCGCCACTGCTGGGTGCCGTTCCACTCCAGCCACCCGGCCGGCAACCACTCCCCCGTCTGCAGCTGGGCATGGCGGGGGTGGCACGCGAAGGCCCAGGTGACGAACAGCAGCTCGGCCCAGTCGGAGGTGAGCAGCCACGACGTCTGACCCTGCGCGCCCTGGCCGAGCAGGTGCACGGCGCCCGCGGCCCGCATCTGGGCCGCGGTGATCGACGGCCAGGTCCAGGACCAGACGCCGCGGTCGGTGGCCAGGTGGAAACCGAGGCTGCTCAGGTAGAGGGTTCCGCGGTCGACCTCGGTCCAGCGCGGCGCCATCGCGTCGAGGGCGGCCCGCCGGCTCTCGCTGAGCGTGAACGGCCCAGCGGCCCAGAAGACCTCGTCGTCGGCGAGTTGCGGGCGGAAGGTGGAGCGGACGTCCTGGTGCGGGGGCGGCACGACGCCGCGGGCGAGGTCGAACGCCACCTCACATGCGCGCCACAGCGCGGTGTCGCGGCCGGACCACGGATGGTCCGGCGACCTCGGTGACATCAGTGCGCCCCTCCCCTGCTGCGACGCCTCGGCCCCGGTGCGTCGGGCGACCCTCTGCGGGTCCGCCCGGGCGCGGGCCTGCCCGGGCGCGGGCCAGTATCGCTCCCGGCTCCGCGGACTCTTCGACAGAGATCGTCACCCGATCGTGACCTAGTACCTGGGCCAGGTCGGGCCTGCAGCGCCGATCCTCATCTCACCAGTCGACGTCCGGTCAGGAGCATCCGATGAACGAGTCCGAGCGTGTCCCGGCCGTCCCGGCGCTACCCCCGCCAGCCGACCAGGACGAGGCGGTCGTGGAGCCTGTCGACCCCGCGGCCTACCCGACTGCCCCGCCGCTGCTCGGAACGCCGCCGCTCGGACCGCCGCCGTCCGGGACGCATCAGCCGTCCGGGACGCATCAGCCGACGGGCTTCGGGTATGCGCCACCTCAGGGCGCGACTGCCGCACCGGGCGCTGACGCCCAGCCCGCCGGTAGGCCGTTGGTCGGCCCGGGCTACCCGCCGGCGCCGCAGAACCTGCCGGTCGGCTACTACCCGGCGCAGCTGCCGGTCTACGTCGGGCCGATGAAGGAGACGGGGATCGCGTACCTGTTCCTCATCCTGCTCGGCGGCGTCGGCGCCCACGAGTTCTACCTCGGCAAGACCGGTCGCGGGATCCTGTACATCCTCACCCTCGGTGGGTTTCTCGGGATCCTGCCGCTGATCGACCTGTTCACGCTGCCCTCCCAGGTCCGACGGGTGAACACCGAGCGAGCCGTCCTCGGTCGCTGACCTGGGCCCCGGCGCGCTCGGCCGCGCGCCGTCGCTCTTGCCACCGTCAACTACACCGCGTCGCTCCGGAGATCCGCCAGCAGAGCCGGCAGACGGTCCTCCTCGTAGACGCCGGCCACCTCCGGGCGCCACTCGCGGGCGCCGGGCAGACGGTCCAGCAGCTCGACAGTGATCGACCTACCGGCATCGTCCCGGTCGCCGGTGACGAGCAGCCGGACCCCGGCGGCGGCGAGCCCGTCGAGCAGCGCCCACGCGGCACCCGACGGCCGGCCGAACGTGCACACGACGGGTCGGCACGCGACGCCGAGCCGGTCGGCGGCGGCCTCGACCACGGCGGGGTTCTCGCACACCCGAACCTCCGCGGCCGGCCCACCGACGGGACTGTCGCCAGCCGCATCCGCGGTCCACTCGCCGGCCAGCGACCGGGCCGTCAGCCAGACCGGCTCGCCCGGTGCCGCCCCCGCAAGGGCAACCGCCGAAGCCGTGCCCGCCAGCGCGACGTTGAGGACAAGAACCGTCGAGGACACCCGGTCGCAGCTGACGCCGACCGCGTCCCACGTCGTCCGCCAGCGCGCGGCACGGCCGGCCGCCTCGTCGGAGGCTCGGGCCAGGCCGACATCGGTGACACCTGCTTGTGCGGCTGCACGCGCGGCGAGCAGGCGGCTCGCGAGCCGGCCCGCCTCCGCCGTCCGGTCGAGTGCGTGCGGGTTCCCGAGCAGCTGCGCGGCCAGCTCGGCGAGCAGGACGCCGTCCGCCGGCAAGGCCCTCATGAGCCTGTCCATGGCGTCGAGCCGTCCCTCGATTTCCGGTCCGGCCGGCGGCCCGAGCCACCGCCGGGCAACCGCGAGGTCGACGACTGCGGGCGGCAGACCGCATCCCGCCAGCCGGGACCGCAGCCGGGTCAGCGCATCGGCCCGCTCAGCCGTATGCGTCGCACGCTCCTGCCGCCGGTCGCGCAGGGGGCCACCGGTTTCGACGAGCAGCTCGACGAGGTCGCCGCCGTCCCGTGCAACGGCGGCACGCAGGTCGCCCAACCGGACGGGACGACCCGAGGCCACCCATCCCATCCCGAGGAGCTGCCCGACGTGACCACGCCCGGACTCGTTCAGCCCGGATCCGAGATCCGCCCGATCCCCGACGCCGGCCTCGATGCGCTCGCGGGCCTCGGTGAGCGTTGCACGCGCCCCGGGTAACGTCGCCCACCGCGCGAGAGCATCGGTCACGATCCGCCCGTCCCCGACAGGTCGAACAGTCCCATGTCACCGTCCGCGAGCACGCGCGGCGCGGCGTCCAGGCCGCGGTCCGGCAGCTCGATGTGCGTGAGGTCGTGCCCCGCCCACAGCATGAGCGACAGATCGACACCCGGAACCGGCGCCGGCGCGCGGGTGACGTGCCAGACCGCCGCGGCCGGGACCTGCTCGACCGTCACCAGCGTCGCCGGCCCGGCGAGCAGGAGATCGAGGTCGAATCGGACCAGCAGGTCGAGCATCTGCGCCCGGTTCGCGTCGTCCACACCGGTGAACGCCTCGTCCAGCCACAGCGGCCGGGGCGCGCCCGGCGACTCGTCGTACAGGGCGACGAGCGTCGCGAGCAGCGGCTGAAGCAGGGAGACGACCTTCCCGCCGCCGGAGTCGCGGGCGTGCACCTGCCGGGTCAGCGGGCGCCAGTCCGACTCCCCGCAGCGGTAGGAGAGCACGACGTCGAACCACCGCCGGTAGTCGAGCAGGTCCGCGAGGTGATCCGTCCACTCGCCGTCCCCGTCGCGGGCGCGGTCCTGGGCCTCGCGCACCTGTTGCTCGAGGAACGACCGGACCTGCTGCTCGACCTCCGCGGACAGCATCGACCCGTGCTCGAAGACCGAGAGGATCTCGTAGGCGGCATGCTGCCCGGCAGCGGGGACGCGGCGGAGCCGGATGGTCCGGCGGTCGGCACCGGTCGGGTGCGCGGCGAGCACCCGGTTGACCCGGTCGAGCTGCTCGACGACCCGACCGACCCGCTCCCGCAGGTGCTCGACGAAGGTCGACGTCAGCAGCTCCCCGAGGATCTGGTGCATCTTCTCGTCGTGCTCGGCGGAGAGCCGCTCGACCTGGTCGGCGAGCCGGCCCAGCGCCGTTCGCGGCGGGACCGGCGGCCCACTGTCGACCGTGAGCAGGACGCCGGGAAGCCCGGTCGGGGCCTCGGGGTCGTGAATTGCGACGTCGCGTCCGTCCGACCGGCGCAGCGCCTCCTGCAGGTCGATGAACGCCTTCCCCGTCAGCCGGCTCGTCGCAGCGGTCACCGAGGCGGTGCGGCTGTCGGCATCGGCCGCCTCGGGCCAGTCCCGCGGGCGAAGCACGCGGCGCGCCGCCTGTGCTGCGCTGAGAGCAGCTGTCACCGTCCGCCCGGGAGCATCCTCGATCCCGCGGGCCACCGCCAGGCCGGCGTCGACCGGCACCCACCACGCCGCCACGGCCGATTCCCGTTCGGTCGTCGCGGCCGCGCGGGCGGCGTCCGCCTGGGCCAGGGTCCCCTCCGCAGCCGTGACGATTGCGACCTGCCTGCGATCCTCAGCCTCGAGCGTCCCGACACGACCCACCAGCATCGTCCGCGATCCGTCCAACTGGTGTGCCCTCTGCAGGACCGCCGCCTGCTCCTGCCCGAGCGCGCTTGCCGCGGTGTCCGCCGACCGGCGAGCGCGGGCGGCCTCGTCAGCTCGCCGACGCGCCATGTCGGCGCCACGCCGCGACTCCGCGGCGGCGTCGTCGGTCACCCGCTGGGCGACATCGCGCGCGGCGGTCGTGGACCGCGCCGAGCCGTCCGTCACCCGCAACTGGGCAATCGCCTGCCCCGCCAGGTCGAGCGCACCACCGACCGCTGCCAGCCGGTCGGCCGTGCGGGGCAGGCGCCTGTCACCCGCGACGCGGAGCAGCTCGGCGTTGGCATCAGCGGCCGCCGCCTCGAGCTCGTCATGACGCTGCCGGGCCCCCGCCCACACCGCGGCTGCCCGCTCGCGCTCGCCCTCGGCCGCTCGAGCCAGCTGCGCTGCTCGGGCGGCCGGCGCGTCGTCCGGCGCCGAACGGGCGGCGGTCTCCAGCCTCCGGACGCGTTCGCGCAGCGACGCCCCGGTGGCAGCAGCCTCCGCCGCGTCCCGGCGGCGGTCGGCCGCGACCGACCGCAGCCGCTCGACCCGGCGCGCTCGCTCGGCGGCGCGGGCTGCGGCACCGAGCAGACTCGGGCCGTCCGGGACGGGGCCGGCCCGCCCGCTGGCGGTCGGTGTCCGCCAGCGGCCGTCGGCAGCCACCGCGACCGCCCGACCCAGGTCCGCGTCGGACTCCGTCCAGCCGATCCGGGCGAGCAGCGCCTCGACCGGTCCGGACAGGTTTCCGGCGTCCTCGGACGGCTCCAGCACGTCGGCCAGCGAGTCGGCGCCAGCGCCACCGCCCCCGGCCCCACCGTCGCGACCGTCGCCCTCGCCGCGACCGTCGCCCTCGCCGGCGACCTCGAGGGTGACGACCAGTTCGTCCCCGTCGCGCCCGGCGGCCCAGACGCCGTCGGGCGTCACCCAGGCGTCGAGCAGCCCGGCCGCCGCGAGCGCCGCCTCGATCCGACCGTGCGTCTCGAGCCCGAGGCCCGGACGGGGGTCGACGACCCGCCAGAGCGGTACTCCCACCCCCGCCGCCGTCGGCGGTCTGGTCCGGCGGAGCCAGCCGTGGGGCTCGGGCGGCGCCGGCTCGGGGCGGGCAGCGACCTCGTCGGCCTCCGCATCGGCGCGGGTGGCCTCGGCCGTGAGGTCGCGTGCGCGTCGCTCGTCGACGGCCGCCCGCTCGCGCAGCGGCTCGACGGTCGGCGCGAGCCAGGTCTGTCTCAGTCGCTCGGCGAGCACCGCTCGCGGCGCATCCGATCCGACCGCCGCGGCCACGTCCGCGAGCCAGGCCCCGCGCAGCGCCCCGCCGGGTGCGTCGCTGCCCAGCTCAGCCGCCCACCGCTCGACCTGGTCGGACAGTTCCTGCACGCTGTCCTGGACGGTGGTCGCCGCATCCGCCGCTACGGAGATCCGCTCGCCGTGCTCCCGTTCCGCACGCGCGAGCGCCTCGGCCGCCGCGTCGAGACGCAAGCCCGCCTGCTCGGCGCGACGGATCAGGCCGCCGACCCGGACCACATCGGCTCGCCGGCCCGCGATCGCTGCGTCGAGGCGCGCGATGTCGCGGTCGCCGGCCCACCCGGCAACGTCCGGCCCGAGACCGGCCGTGTCCCCGGCCGCGGTCGCCGCCGCGACGGCGGCGGTGAGGTCCGCGACCGCCGCGTCGAGATGGTCCTGCGCTGCGGCCAGCTCCGCCTGCCTGCGGTCGAGCACGACGGCAGCCCGAGCCGCGTCGGCCGCGGCACCGGCCGCCGCGGCATCGGCGTCGTCGGCCCGGGCCCGCAACGACTGGACCCGCTGCGTGGCGGTCGTGGCGTCGCGGTACGCCGCAGAGGCCAGCAGTTGCTCATAGTCGGACTGCGCGTCGCGGGCCTCGGCACCGGCATCCGAGAGCAGTGCCTCGAGCTCGCCGGCCCGCGTGACTGCCGCGTCACGGGCGGTCTGCGCCTCGCGTCGGTCGCGGGTGACGTCGTCGAACCGGGTGTTGGCGGCGACGAGCACGTCGGCCGCCCGTCGCAGGACCGCGTCGGCCCACGGGTTCCAGGCCCGGTTCAGGTAGGTCGCGACCGCGTCGCGTGCGCCGACTGCGGCCTCCCGGTCCGCGACGAGCCGGTCGAGCTGCTCCCAGCCCTCGGCGAGCCCGTCCACCTCGGCGCGGTCCAGCGCCGGCAGCGCCTCCCGCATCTGCTCGGTCACGAAGTCGGGGTCGAGCCGCTGTCCCAGGTGGGGTGTCCGCAGCAGCCGCAGGATCCGGGTTGCGGTGTCGAGTCGACCGACGTCGAACCCGAAGAGCTGGTCCGCCACCGCGGCGCGGTATTCGGCCGCGGTCTCGGCCACGCGGAAACCCGGCGCGTCCGCCAGATCGCGGGGGGCTGCGGCGGCCGCCCCGGTGCGCAGTGCCAGCCCGGCACCGACCCTGGACGGCCCCGTGCACAGACACCAGTTCCGGGGCAGGTCGCGGGACCCTCGCTTGGCCTGTGCGTAGAGCAGGGTCGTCAGGTAGCGCGGTTCACCGTCCACGAGCCGGCCGTACTCGACCCAGGCCCACCCGCGACTGGTGCTCACATCGGTGTCCCGGCGGTCCTCCGGGTCCGAGGACGCCTCGACATAGTACCGGAAGGAGCGGTGCCGATCCCCGAAGGTGTCGACGAGCTGACCGTGCAGGTCCCCCGCCAGCAGTATCAGTGTCGTCAGTGACATCAGCGTCGACTTGCCGGACTGGTTGACACCGACGAACTGACAGCGGCCGTCGGCGAACCAGTACTCGGCGTCGTCGAACTCCCAGAGGTTCACCGCGCCGGCGCGCAGCGGCTGCCACCGTTCCCGCAGGGGCTCCGGCAGAGCACCGGTCTCGGCCGCGTCCCGCCAGCGCGCGAGTTCGGCATCGGCGATGCCCGGGCCGACCGGACCGACGGTCCCGGTCCGCTGCGCGTCGCGTGGGCCGGCCAGCAGTGTCATGTCATCTCCGCCGCGCCCGGCACGCCCGGCGCGCCCGGGACGCCCGGCGCGGCGGCCGCGCCGAGCACGGACGGGTCGCGGTAGCGACCGAGGACAGGCGAGAGCAGCCAGCCGCCATCGCCGTCCTCGCGGAGCAGACCGAGGGCGCCGAGCTCGTGCTCCACCGCCTGACGGACGCCGTCGGCCTGGTCGAGGACCGCGCGGCTCATCGCGGGGCCGTGCCGGTCCACCAGCCCGGCCACGACCTGCGCCACCTGCCCCGCGTCGGCGTGGACGGTGCCGCCCGCGAGCCGCCGGCTGACCCGCCCGCACTCGTCGGCGGCGAGCAGGGCCACCCAGGACCGGGTGTCGGCGCGCGGCCAGTCGACGGTCACCGGTGACGGCGGTTCGTCCGGGAAGACGAGCACCATCCCTTCCTCCCTCGTCTCGACGACCCCCCCGGTCATCGCTTCGACCTCGTGCGCGCGGAGCCCGCGGGTCGCGCGCAGCAGCTCGGCGTCCGCGGGGTCCAGATCTGCGTAGCAGACGCACGGAGTCTCCACGAGCGCCCGGAGCAGCTGCGTCGTCCGGGACCCGCCGTCGCTGCCCGGCCGCTCCACCGTCGCCTCCGCCACGGTGTCCGCAACGGTGTCCGCAACCGCGTCCTCGACGGTGTCCTCAACCGCGTCCTCGACCGGCGCCGATGCGCCGGGGCAGCCGGGGACGTCGGCGTCGGCGTCGGCTGCGTCCCGCAGCACGGTCGAGTCCAGCAGCAGGACGAGCGCGTCGCGGTCGACGTCGTACCCGGCACCGATGCCGGCCCTCCCGTCGGCCCACTCCTCGAGCAGTCGCTCCTCGGTCCGACGGCGGACGACGCGCCACTGCTCGAGCAGGCGCACGGCCTGCGTCAACTGCCGTCGGGCACCGCGGGAGTCCGGGTCGTAGGCGGCGACCGGCGACCCGGCAACCGTCGTCAGCTCACGGACGAGGTCGGAGACCCGTTGCAGGGTCAGCGCGCCGCCACTGTCCTCGCAGGCGGCTGCCGCGCAGAGAGCGAGGGCGAGCACGCGGCGGCCCGGACCGTCCGCCGGCCGCGTCGGGGCGGTGACGACGCCGTTCCGCGGCTCCCGGACCAGCCGGAATGCGCGGCCGTGTGCGGTCAGCCGGTAGCCGAGCCGGGCGGCTCGGTCGCGGACGGCCGAACGGTTACGGACGAGCTCCCGGTACAGCTCCGGATCGGCGGACCGTGTCAGCAGCGGCTGGGCGAGCAGCGCGACGAACGCCTGCTGGGCCGCGAGGCCACTGTCCGACGACGGGCTCACGAGCGTCCCCTCGCCGCAGCGTCGGTGACCGTCGCGGCCGTGGCGAGGACGAGCCGGACGTCGGGGTGCACCAGCCGTCCGGTGCGAGCGTGGACGACGGCCGCCGGCGCACCCACCGGGGGCGGCTCGGACCGGAGCTCCCACTGCCCGTCCGGGGTCCGCGCAGTACGCCGTCCACTGGCGTCCGGACGTCGGCCGGACAGCGTCGCCAGCAGCCGGAGCAGGATACCCAGCTCGGCCGGCTCCACGTCCGTCCACTCCGACAACCGGGTCCCGGACCGGGCGAGCAGGGCGGCGCGGACGCGCGCGTCGACCTCGCGGCGACGGGCGGCGTCCCAGCGGGCGGCCTGTCGCCCGGCGCCCCGATCGGCGATCCGGGCGGCGGTCCCGGTGAGCGCACGCGGTCCCTGGGTGCGCAGCCGCACCTCGACCGGCACCGGTTCGGCAGCCCAGAAGGACACCGCGGCCGGGTTCCCGGCCGGGTCCGGCGATGCGCGGGCGAGGTGGCGGGCGGAGAACAAGCCGGTCCCGGTGCACCAGGTCCGCCACGCCTGGTCGTCGTCCACGGCGCGGTCCAGTCGCCCGGCGAGCCCCAGCAGCTCGGCTCGGCGCGTGAGGTTCCCGCCGACCGCGGCAACCGCGCGACGGCCGCGGACCAGCGGGGCGATGGCGTCGCGCATCTGACGACGCAGCCGCACCGCCTGGCTGTCGGGACCGGCGAACCAGCCGGCCACTGTCCGCAGCGTCGTGCGGTACTGACCGACATGGGTCTCGACGTCGGCCTCGGCAGTGTCCGCACCAAGGGTGTGCAACGCGGCCCGGCGCCAGTCGGCGTCCGGTGCCGCGAGCAGGTGGGCGGCCGCCGTCCCCACCAGACTGCCGTGGACGTCGACACCGGAACCCCAGACCTCGACGTAGCGGCTCAAGGTTCCCTGAAGGACGGCGACCTTCTCCGGGGTGGGCGCGCCGGCCAGTGCGCCGGCCAGCGTCGCCTGCCAGCCGGCCGCTGCGCTCGCCATCTGCTCGATCGTCGAGGCGACCACCGCCCAGGCCTCGGCGACCCGGCCGGGGTCGGCCGGGAGTGCGTCCTGCATGATGTCGAGCTGGTTGTGCAAGACGGCCGGCGCCAGGTTGGCGACCAGCCCCGCGACGTCCGGTTCGTCGAGGGCGCGGACGGCCTGGTGGAACCTCGCCGCCCGGGAGGTCAGCTGGTACCGGGTCAGGTTGCGGAGGAAGTCCTCGTCCCGGACCGCGCGGTCCTGCCAGGAGTCGACGACACCCCACCCGACGAGCTGGCGCATCCGGGCGTCGAGATCGAGCCCCGGCTCCGCGACGAGCCGTTCGGGATCCGCCGTGCCGGCCGCGGACACCGCAGAGCGCAGCAGGGCCGGGAGCTCATCGTGCCGGACCCCGGTGAGCGACCGCTGCTGCGCGTCCAGCAGCACGTCGACAACGAGGCGGTATAGCGCGGCGTGCGGCGTCGTCAGGTAGGTCGCGAGCGTCAGCCCGCCGGGGAGACCGGCGAGGAGCCACGGATCGACTGTCTCGACCCGGTCCGGTGCATCCGAGTCCGACGGCGACCCCGCGGCGCGATTCAACGACCGGCCGTCTGCCATCGCCATCCCCCCTCCGCTCACCGCCGGCCCCTCCGCTCACCGCCGCCTCATCGTGGTCCCGACGGCACCCTGCTGAGACTGTCGCGCCAGCGTCCGACAGGCGGCCCCGGACCGCCGAGGCGGTGGATCGTCCGGCTGTCGTTCCAGTCCTGTCGACAGGGTCGAGAGGGGTTTGGCCGTCGTCCACAGAATGCCGCGGATCCGGACAGCTTCCGGCACCGCCCGCGACCGTCAGCTCATGGCCTCGTCATCGAACCAGGCACCCGCGGCGACACGGCGGCCGCGACGCACGGGCAACCGGAAGACACGGGACGCCGGTCGCCGGGGCCAGCCGCTGCTGCGGTTCGTCGGACCTCGGCGGTATCGCCGCTGGGAAGCAGTCCGGCCGAGCCGGCTGACCCGCCCATCGGGGAACGGCGGCCACTAGACTAAGTCGGGTGACCAGCTCGGTGGGTGTCCATGAGGCGAAAACGCAGCTGTCCCGCCTGCTGCACCGCGTGCGTGCCGGGGAGGAGATCGTGATCACCTCTCGCGGGGAGCCGGTGGCACGTCTGGTTCCGCCGGTGCACGGCGCGGCTCGGGACTTCGGTTGGGACGCCGGACGACTCAGCGTTCCGGAGGACTTCGACGCCCCGCTGCCGGACGACGTCCTCCGCAGCTTCGACGGCTGATCCCGGCGATGCGTGCCCTGCTCGACACCCACGTGTTCCTCTGGCTGGTCGCGACGCCGGCCCGGGTCGGGTCGGCCGTCGAAGTGCTCAGCCGGGACTCGACCGAGCTCCTGCTGTCGGCGGCGTCCTCGTGGGAGATCGCCCTGAAGCACCGGCTCGGCAAGCTCCCGCTGCCGGACCGACCGGACCGGTACGTCCCGGAAGCCGCGCGTCGGACGGGTGTCCGGCTGGTCGCTGTCGAGCACGCCGATGCGCTCGGCGTCGCGGACCTGCCGCAGCACCACCGCGATCCCTTCGATCACCTTCTGCTGGCTGCCACCCGTCGCCTCGACGCGGTCCTCGTGACAGCCGACGCCGCGATGGACGCCTACGACGTCCCGATGCTGCGGGTGTGAGCGGCAGGCACCCCGAGCGGACAGTCACCCCTAGCGGGGTCAGCCGCCGGCGAGATGCAACGGCACACCCACTACAGCGCGACCGAGCTCTGGTGCCCGTCCGGACCGGTCAGGGCGGCGAGACACGCGGCGGTCGCGTCGCGCCAGTCGGCGATCTCCGCAGCGGTCGGGGTGAGTTCGTAGGCGTGGTGGTGGCCGGCCGCCGACAGCGAACTCCAGAGCGCCGCCGCGGCCGTCGCGGTTCCCGGGTCCCGGAACTGGGGCAGGACGAGGAATTGCGCACGCCGGCTCGCCGTCGACACCTCCCGGCGGCCGGCGGCCCACCACACCGCGTCAACGGACGCCTCGACCGCGAGCCGGAGCAGGCAGATGGCGGCGCGCCGGGTCGCGGGGTCGGCATCCTCGGCGGCGACAATTCCGTCCACCGCGGCGAGCGCTGCTCGCGCGAGGTGACTCACCGACGTCGGATCTCGACGACGAGCCGCTCGGTGTCGGCAACGAGCTGCGTCGTCTCGCCACCGACGTGGACGTTCGCGCGGACCTTCTGGTAACAGGCCGTGGCCCATGGCCCGGCGCGAGCCAACCGGGACAGCACCTCCCCGCCGCGCAGCGGGTCGTCGAAGAAGGCGAGGGCGAATCGTTGGTTCGTCGTCCGCGCATCGGCCCAGGCCCGGTCGACGTCCCCGTGCGGGACGCCGCACCCGATGCGGGTGCGGCGGACGACCTCCAGACACGCCGCCTCCACCGCGCTCCGGCAGCACGCTGCCACCGCGGCACCGCGCAGGTCGGCCGGGAGATCGGCGCTCCGTTCCAGGGACCGGGCATCGTCCAGGTGCGCGGCAACGGGGTCGCTGAGGCGCCGGACCGTCACCCTCGATCGGGTCGACCGGATCACCTCGAGCACCGTCGCGGCCAGCTGCAGGCGGCGCAACGACTCGGGCAGACGGTCATCGTGGCTGAAGACGACGACCTGGTGGGTGGCCGCGAGTCCGGTGAGGACACGGGCCAGACCGTCGACCTTGGCGGGGTCCATCGCCTGCACCGGGTCGTCGAGCACCACGAAGCGGAACGGGCTGGCCGACGCGGTCGCCCGCGGGAGGAAGAGCGCGAGCCCGAGAGCGTTGAACTCGCCCTGACTCATCACGCCGAGAGCTGCCCCGTCGACCCCGTCGACCCGGACGTCGAGGGTCAACTTGCGGGAGGTTGCCGCCCCGGTGAGTCGCACGGCGCCCAGCTCGACGCTGCTCTGCTGGCGCAGCTGCGACCAGATCCGCGAGGACTCGGCGGCGAACGGGCGCAACCGGTCGTCGCGCAGCTGGTCACCGGTCGCGCGCAGCCAGGCAGCTGCGGCCTTGAGCGATATGTGCGCCGGGTCGAGGTGCCGCGCGGTCCGGGCGGCGTTGACCCAGGTGGCGACGACCTCGGCGAGATCGCGCCAGCCGGTGTCCCGTTGCCTTCGTCGGGCCACCGCAGCAGCGCGGACATCGGTGACGGCATCGACGACCGGCAGCAGGCACGAGTCGATGCCGTCGGCCAGCAACCGCGGGTCGTCCTGCCCCGCCAGCACGGCCCACCGGAACCATGCGGCGGCCGCGGCGTCGAGGCCGATCCCGTCCGGGGGCGCCCCCATGAGGGCCGCCGGAACCGGTCGGATCTGGACGTGAGCATCGCTCACCGCCTCCCGGACCGCACGGGTGGCCGCATCGGCATCGTGGGCCAGCTCCGTGAGGCGGTCCCGCTCAGCGGTCGCGCCGACCCGCCAGGCAGGGTCCAACGAGCCGGTTCCGCAGACCGGACACGGTCCGTCGCCGTGTCGAACGAGGTGGTCCAGGGCGGCGTCGAGCAGCTCGGCGAGCCGTCGGGCATCGGCGGCCGGGGTCCCGGCCACCGCGTCGAAGCCGTCCGCAGCGGCCCGAAGTCGGTCCGCGCAGTCCGCCGCGCCTAACGAGGGGCCGTCGAGGTCGGCGAGGATGCCGAGGCCGACGCCGTCGGGGTCGACGGCCGTGCCGGTGCCGGTGCCCGTTGCGAGAGCGGTGACCGCGTCCAGGTCCGCCCGCCGGCGTGCGACCAGCGCGTCGGCCTGCGCCGCCCGTGGGTCGGTGGACCGGGCCAGGGCCGCCCGCAGCTGCGGCAGCTCTGTGCGGGCCACCGCGGCCTGGTCACCGACGTCCTTGACGGCCTGTTTGAGCCTGTCCCCCGCGGCGGCGAGGTCCGCCAGGCCGAGGATCTTGTGGACGGCGTCGAACATGGCGCTCGGCCGGTCGTCGGCCAGCGTGCTCAGCTCCGCCGGCGACAGGAACGGGCGGTGGGTGGCCAGGTCCGCTGCCCAGCCGAGCACGTCGAGGTCGGTACGGGGCCGGCCGGTGACCTGGCTGGTCGCGGTCGAGTCGGCCAAGGCGGCGTCGGGCGTCCAGGTCCGGCAGACCGTGGTCGGGCGGTCGATGCCGGCGACGGCCAACTCGACCGCCACCTCGGTGGTCGTCTCGTGCAGGTTCCGCCACCCGCCCCGGACAGCGCGGGCGGCGGAGTCCCAGCGGCCGACGCCGGCGGTCAGGGCCAGTTCGGCGGCCTCGGCGAAGCTCGACTTCCCCGACCCGTTGCGGCCGGCGATGACCGTCAAACCGGGACCGGCGGCGAGGTCGAGCACGGCGCGGGAGCCGATGCCGCGAAAGCCGGTCACGGTGATCGACCGGAGGAAGACGCCCTCGGCGCGTGTCCCGATGGGCTGGGAGCGGGGTGCGATCGCCGGGTGCCGCGCGGCCGACCCGGCGATCGCCTCGACCGCGTCGTCGAGTTCGGACTGCCCCTGGACAGCGGCGAGCACGAGATCCTGGGCCGCGGTGTCGAGATCCGCAGCCGCGAGCCGGTCGAGGACCAGGTCGGCGAAGGAGGCGGTGGTGTCGGGCACGTCAGCAGTGAATCGGACGGCACCGACAGATGCCGCGGGCGTCGAGTTCGAGGTGGATGGCCCTTCGGTCGACGGTACGCACGAACGTGTGATGGTCACCCGCAACGGAGTGCCCGCGGCCGTGCTCATCAGCCCAGCGGAGCTGGAGTCCATCGAGGCTACGCCGGAGGTGCTGTACGACGTGGTCGACCGAGCGGTCAGCGTTCTACGCATCGAGCACCGCCGCACCGTCTACGACGGTCCGCTACCGGACTGATGGTCGGCCTCAGCCCGCCCGGGCCAGGTCCCGCCCGAGGGCGATGGCGGGGACGACGACGTCGTGCAGGTATGGCCGGGCGAGCCAGTCCCACAGGTAGGTCGGGTGCTGAAGGTTCACCCACACGAATCGGCGGCCACCACGCTCGCAGATCGCGACATACGGGGAGTGCTGCTCGACCACCTCGACGAGGGAGCCGAACGGCGCGCTCACCGTCTTGCCCTGCGAGATCACCAGCGTGGGCTCGAGGATGTCGACGGTCGCGCCCAGGTGCCGGGCGCAGTTGCTCCGCATCACCGGCGTCGAGCGACTGTTCACCGTGTCGAGCTGGACGGCGCTGCACAGCAGGAGGTTTGCCATCGCGTAGGCGTCTAGGACGTGGACGGGGCCGTCCGCCGTTGGCAGCATGAGGCCCTCGGGGTCCTCGGCGGCGCCGCGGCCAAAGGCCAGCCGCAGCGCGAGCCCGACGCCGCGCATGTGCGGGTTCCACTGCCGCCACGGCTTGTCCCGCAACTGGAGGATCTCCGCGGTGCGCTCCTCGATGCTGACCCTGCTGCGCTCCCGGCCGGTCTCCATGGGCACCACGAGGACCCGAGTCGGCCAGCCGTCCTCGACCACGTCGTAGTGCGGGCTGACCGAACTGCCCTGGGCCTCGAAGAAGCCCAGCCCCGGCTTGGCCGCGGACGTCTCGCACGCCACCGCCGACGAGCAGACGAAGCGGTCACCGTTCAGCACGGCCGCGGAGTAGTAGGCGTCGAGGGCGGCCAGCCGGCGGGCGGTCGCGGCTGTGTTGGTGGTGAAGAGCGGTGCTCCCGTTGGCGCTCCGGCAGATCCGTCCTCGGCGGCCTGACGCGTCGACTCCGGCTCTAGCAGGTCCCACCGGTCCTGCCACTGCGCCACCCGCTTCTCGGTGATCGCGTGGTGGGTCGAGTCGCCGCCCTCCTTGCGGCGGCCTCCGTTGCGGGCCAGGTAGGCGGAGAAGTCGCGGTGGATGTCGTGCTGCATCCACCACTCGGGGACCACCCAGAAGGTCGGGACATCGGGCCGGAGGTCGACAAGGACCCAGAACCGACCCTCGGGCTGCTCAGGCTCGGAACGCGGGCTGCCGTAGGTACTACTTGTCTGCCAAACCGGACCGCGCTTGGCCCGGACGAACAGCTGGACACGCTCGCCCGCCGCCAGGGTGATCGTCACCGAGCTGCCGGCTCCCATGGCCGCTGTGATGCCGCGGGCGGCGAGCCCCGCGACCAGGTAGCTCTTCGCCAGCCCGTTGACCTGGTGGTTCGTGAGCCCTCTATCGGCATGATCCGGTTCCATCAGTCGTCCTCTCCGTCGAGCCTCATCGCTCAGCGCGCCGGACACACCGGCGCCCAGCGTCAGCCTGCCTCGACCCGGCGACCCAAGGCTCCGCCGGCCCACCGCTGCCGTCGTTGGACATGCGACCGCTGCACTCGCGCAACGTTCCCGACGACGTGGTCAGCCGGCTCGAACGGGTGGCCGTCGGCGGTGGCCTGTCGCTCAACGCGGTCGCCATCCACGAACTCGAGCGTCTCGAGCAACGCGGCGATGACATCGCCGCGCCGTTCCCTGAACCCACCGCGGCCTCCTCCGACCGGCGGCATGGCGACGAGGGGCCTGCTGCGGCCAGTCACACGAGCGTGCCCGGCCAGGTCCGCGGCCACCTTGCGCAGCACCTCGGCGACCGCGGTGGTCAGCTCCTCGACGGAGGGCCGCACCAAATCGAGGAACCAGATGCCGTCTTGGCCAGCAGCCTTGCCCGACCGGTCCTGGGCCCAGCTGGTGGGCTTGACGGTCGCGAGCGGTTCGTCGTGGAACACCGGCCACCAGCTGCGCTGGACGTCGAACGACCGGTCGGTCGGGACGATGTGGACGTCCGCACGCAGGTGTTCCAGTCGCCCGTTGAGGACGAAGACATGGCCTGGTCCTTGACTGGCGGCTGCGCTCGGCTCGGTCACGGAGCGGAGTCTGATGGATGACCCGTGATCGCAACAAGGGCACGCCTGGGGAGGACAGTCGAGAGGATCGGTAGGGCTAATTGGTGTGGGTCTCGTCGGACCGCCGCGCACAGGCGGCGAACTCATCCGGTTCACTCTTGACAGCGACCCCTGTACGACAGACTGTCGACAGATGACGAGCTCCCCCGGTACAAGCGAGGTGTGGCAGGCACGCATCGACCGTGAACTGGCCAAAGACCTGCGCGCCGACGCCGAGGTCCTCGGACTCGCCGGCCGCACCGAGATGGTCAGGGCGGCCCTGAGGTTGCTGCACCAGCGCGCGGCCGAGGAGCGGATGGCGCGGAGCGTGGAGGAGTTCTACGGCGATCGGACGCCACCGCTCCCGGTCGGGGTTCGTCGTGCGCCGGTCAGTGCAACCGACCCCGTGGACGACGTCGGGGGCAACCCGGGTGCCGCTGCCTGAGCCGTTCCGCGGCGAGGTCTGGGACGTGGACTTCCTCGAGTTCGACCGCCACCCCGGAGTGATCGTGAGCGTCAACGCCGTGAACCGCCGACTCGGGCACGTCGCCGTGATCCCCGTGACCGGGACCCCAGGACCGGCGGCAACACACGTCCCGCTGGACGGCGACGCCGGACTCACCCGGTACGACCGGTCCTACGCCGACGTCACCGCGCTGCAGCCCGTCGACCGGGCACTGTTGCTGCGACAACGCGGACGCCTGGTCCCGAGTGAGCTCGACAGGCTGGCCGAGCAGCTCCGGGTCTACCTGGGGCTCTGACGCCGCCGGCGCCCTCGTTGGTCATGGGCCGGCGGCGCGGTCTTCACCAGCGGGCCCGCCGGCACTGGGGTCGGCGAGCCGGCCTCTTGCTTGTTCGACCGACCACCGGGTGGGGTGACATGGCCCCGTGGCTGTGCGAATATCGCACACATGCCCATCTTGGACGACTGGTCGCTCATCGGCGACCGCGTTAAGACTGCCCGCGTGGCGCGGGGCTACTCCCAAGCAGAGCTTGCCGAGGCGATCGGCGCAGACAGAACGGCCGTTGGGCGGGTCGAAAGCGGCGATCGCCGGCTGACGCTCCTCGAAGCGGTCGCTCTGACCGAGAAGCTGTCGGTCGACCTGTCATTGCTCTTGACTGAGCCGCTGCCGGCCGTGACGTCGCACCGTCGGTCAACGGTTGGCGAGTCGCGGGACGACCAGCGTGCGGCACGTGCCTCCCTGCTCGTCGAGCAGCACGCACGTGACACGACGTGGCTCGTCGACGGCGGTTTCCTCCACCTACCAGCCTCGGCGAAGGCCGGACTGGACCGCAGTTGGGACCTGACCGACCCGGCGAAAGCTAAACAGGCGGCGAGGGATGCACGCACCCGAGCTGGTTTGGGCTTGGTCGAACCCGTCGGATCGCTCGCCGAGACCGCCGAGAGCCTTGGGGTGTTCCTGCTGAGCGTGGACGAGGACATCCAGGGCGCCAGCCTGCTGGTCGGCGACTACGCGGTCGCCATCGTGGGCGCACAGGCAGCTCCCGGCCGTCGCCGGATGACGGGCGCCCACGAGGTCGGCCACCAGATCCTCGGCGACGAGTACTCGGTTGACATCGGCGTGTCCGCAAGCGCGGATCAACGCGAGCAGGTGGTCGACCGTTTCGCAGCTGAGCTCCTCGTCCCGGGCGCCGCGGTTACTGAGCGGCTCCAAGGTCTGGAAGGCGGCGCGGTCTTCGACGCGCTAGTACGACTTGCCGCGGGGTTCCGCGTCTCGTGGACGGTCGTGTTGCAGCGGGCGCTCGATGTACGAGCGGTGTCGCGCGAGCAGAAAGCGGAACTGTCCAAGCGTTCGCCGACACGGGGCGACTTCTTGCGGATCCTCGGACGCGAGGTCCCGCCGGACCTCGAGCCCGGGTCGGCCGGTCCGCGCTGGACGACAGCAGTCCTGAACGCTTATGCGGACGGACAGCTCGGTGAGCAGCGCGCTCTCCGCTTGCTCGGCGGACGCTTCAAGCAGGATCAACTTCCGCGGCGACAGGATGACGACCTCTGGTGACGGGGGTCTCGTCCGTCGGATCAACGAGCGCACCGGTCCAGCCGCAGGACTGGGTGTGGGACTCATCGGCGCTGGTGCACTTCGCTCGCGCTGACCGGTGCGCGGACCTGTTCGACATCGTCCGCGCGAAGGGCGCCCGGCACCTCGTCACCCCAGTCGTCCACGACGAGCTCACCCGGCACCACCTTGCCGAGACGGTCCTCATCGCTGGATGGGTCCTGCTCGAAGATCCGAACAGCGACGTCCTGGACGCAGACGAGATCCTGCTGGAGCTGAGCGCGCAACTGGACGTCCGCGGGCCGCACAACCTGGGCGAGGCAACGGTCCTTGCGGTGGCCGAGCGTTGGGGTGCGACAGCCGTCGTGGACGACCGCGACGCGTACTCGATCGGGCGCTCGCGGGGTGCGCGGGTGGTCCGGACGCTCCGGCTGGTCGGCGAGGCCGTCGAGACGGGGCTCTTGACCCCCCACGCTGCCCAAAGCTGCATCACCGACGTGGAGCACCACGGAGCTCGCCTCCCCGATCGGGTTATCGCCGACTTCAGCGGATGGTGGGCTGAGATGCGCACGCGGCTGTAGTCCGGGCCCTGGTAGTCGCCGCACTTCGTCCACCAGATTGTCTCGGCTCGCAGGCACTTCTCCACCGAACCGTTGAAACCAAGCGGCGCACCCTCTTGATGGGGATGCTCCGACAATGAGCACCGCAGCCGTGGGCAGCACCGAACTGACCATGAACGAGCAGACCCTGCTGGACTTGATCCCCGTAGACGGCGAGTCGGTCAGCAACCCGATGCTCCTCAAGAAGCTCAAGTGGAGCGACGAGACCCACTGGGCTGCCCGCGACGCGCTCGTGGACCGCGAGTTGATCGCCCGGGGCCGGGGCCGGGGCCGCGGTGGAACGCTGCACCGCGTCACCGAGGCCGACGCGGCCTCCGGGCCGGTCACCATCTCCGGCGACGACCTGGAGGAGATCACGCGGGTCGAGATGTCGATCCTGCGCGAGCAGGAGCTCTACGAGCCCCATGACCGACGTCCTGCGCAACGACTGGGCGAAGGACAGGCGGGCCAACTTCCTGTCGGTCGAGAACACTGCTCGCCAGGGACGCCGACCGACAGGTGGGACGTGGTCGCGCCCCGACCTGGTGACGGTGGGGATCAAGACCTACGCCTATGTCCCGGGAAAGTTCCTCGAGCTGACCACCTTCGAGGTGAAGCCGGCAGACGTGGTGAACGTCCAAGCGGTGTACGAAGCACTCGCCCACCGGCGCTCGGCCATCCACTCCTACGTCCTGCTGCACGTCCCGTCGACCAGCGCCGCGTCGCTGCGGGAGACGATCGACGACGTCCGCGGAGTGGCCCGCTCACACGGCATCGGACTGATCGTCGCGGGCAACGCCGCCGACTACACGACCTGGGAGGAGCTGGAGGAGGCCGTTCGCGTGGAGCCCGATCCGGACCGCCTGGACACCTTCGTCGCCACCCAGCTGTCCGATCTCACGAAGAGAGCAAGATCGCTCGCGCGCTGCGCCGACACGCCGGACCAGGCGAGCAGTCGCTACTTCAAGCCGGCTGGTCGACCGAGACGCGCGCCGAGACGAGTGACCGCAGGGCCTCTCTCGTCTGAGCGTCGGTCGAGGTGATCACCGTGCCGGCCATCCCCCGGGTCAGCAGGACCTTGTAGACGTTGCGGACCGCCGCGTCGAACTGGCCCGCGGCCTGTCCACGGAACGCCGGGTCCTTGGACTCGCTGACCTGGGAGACGAACCGCCCGTCACGCCAGACCAGGTCCGGGCCGAAGATCACGCCGTTCCAGTCGTACTCGAAGCCCTGCGCGGTGTAGACGCAGCCGACCTGACCGAAGCCACCGTCCTCACTCGCCCACAGGAAGCTCGGCGGGGCGCGAGCGTCGCTCCACGGCCAGCAGAACCCGCCGGTCATCCGCGCCGTGTACCCGTCGCGCTCGGCGTCAGCCAACCGCAGCTCCAGTTCAGCGGGCCCGTCGACGACCTCGACCGCGAACCGCTCGTCGCCGTCCCAGGCGACCGGTCCACCGGGGGCGAGCCCAAGCAGCCGTAGGACCCACTCCTCGTACCCGCGGCTCCCCCCCGACCGGAACTGCCCGCGTAGGTCGACGGTCTCCACGTCCAGTCCAGATTCCCGGGCGGCCGCGACGATGAGGTCGCGCCGACCGGTCTCCCCCGGCCGCACGACCTGGTGGTCGTCCAGCAGGAACACCGGGACCCGGGCGGCGTCGAGCAGCTCGTCGACCTGCCGGCGGTCGCTGCGCCTGGTCGCCGCGGTGAACCTGTTGTTACTGGTGGAGCGGATTCGGTGCGCCTCGTCACTGATGAGCACGTCGAGGTCGTTCTTCCCCGCGCTCATGAAGGAGTTGAAGTACTTGAACATCCCCTTCACCCGGCCGTCGCGGTGCCCGGCGGTGCGGCGCAGCGTCTCCGTGAACGCTTTGGACCCGGTGGCGTGCAGCACGGTCCGGCCCTGGCGGGCGAGATCGCCCAGCAGGGACAGGGCGATGACGGACTTCCCGCTCCCCGGACCACCGTTGACGACGACCGCTGTCTTGAGGTCCGCCCGAACGGCCCTCCGGACAGCCCGCAGGACCAGCGACGCGGCGACCTGTTGCTCGTCGAGGAGCACGAACTGTTCGCGGTCCCGGATCTCGGCCGCGGCGAGCGCCAGCAGCCTCTGGCTCGGTGCGATGGCGGAGTTGACCAGCAGGTCGGCGGAATCCGCACCGGCAGTCGGCGCGAGACGCGCCCGCAGGAAGTCCAGCCACCTCCCGCGGTCGGAGCGCAGGAACAGCCGGCCGCCGCTGGATTCCGGCATCAGCCGAGGACCGGCCACCGCTGTCTCGTCCGCGTTGTGCAGGTAGGCCGCACCCGCGATCGCATCGGGCAGGTCGGCCAGCGCCCGGGTGAAGTCGCGCAGGAAGGTGCAGTAGCGGCGGACCTGCTCGACCGGGTGCAGCACCGGGCGGGCGCCGTAGGCGTCGATGTGGACCAGGTCGCCGGCGTCGTCGAGCACGGTCGCCCTCGACCACTGCTTGAGTTCGACGACGACGTAGCTCGGAGCGCCTGTCCGCGGGTGGCTGCCCGCCAGGACCACGTCGATCCGCTTGCTGGACAGGGGAAGCCGGTGCTCGACGAGCACCTCGACGGCGAGCAGTCCCGCGTCGCGGAGGTCCGCTGCCAGCACCGGAAGGCTATTCTCCCAGGAGCGCACCTCACCGTCGCCGGCGCGGTAGCCCATCTCGTGGGCGAACTGCCCTGCGATGCGACCGGCCACCGTCTTCTCCGTCACGAGCTCGAGCAGCGTCGTCCCCGACGCGCGCAACAGCGCCACCAACCGCCCCCAGGCACACGAGTTCCCTCGCGCGGGTGGGGGCGTACCCGGTCCGACCGCGGGTCAAGGCGGGCGAAACGCGGGAGCCCGTCGGGCCGTACACCGATGTTCTGTTGAAGATAGGGACCGGGTAACCGCTCTTGCCAACGACACTGCCGAAGTCAGGCCTCTGGCACTGACTGCGGGGCCCACTGGCTGCACGAGCCGCATACCGCTCGGCGCGGTACATGAGCAGCCAAGGACCAAGACCTGTGCTTCGTTGACCAGGCCAGGCCGCAGCGCGCCGTCAGGGCCTGGATCGCGCCAGCGTCTTGGGAGACGACCAAGCCGGCGCCTGATCGAAGAGGGAGTCACCGAACGCGTGCCCACCAGGGAAGTGGCTGTCGCCGTTGCGCCGTCTGACCGACCTCGGTGGCCTTCATCCGGGGACGGCGTCTGCCCCGGACGGCACGTAGACCCCTATGGTCACCGCGTGACCTTCGAGCCAGGGCAGCGCGTGAGGGTCCCGCATCTCCCTGACCTTGCTGGATACGTCCTCGTCGAGATGGCCAATCGGGTCGAGGACGGCTGGGTGCTGTTCGTCGAGCAGGCACCGGGTGCGTTCGCGAAGGTCGAGCTGACCGCCGTCCAAGCGCAGTCGTGCGAGGTCCTCTCCGAGGACGGCACTGGGGACTCCGCCGCCCTGCTGGCCGGGCTGTGGACCGCGTGGATGCGCGCCGCCGGCTCCGGCGCCCGCTCCGCCGTGCTCGCGTCCTCGCCGCTGCAGCCCTACGCGCACCAGATGAACGCCGTGTATGGCGCGATGCTCCCGCAGCCCCGGCTGCGGTTCCTGCTCGCCGACGAACCCGGCACGGGCAAGACCATCATGGCCGGGCTGTACCTGCGGGAGATGCAGCGACTTGGGTTCGTCCGCCGCGCCCTCGTCGTCGTCCCCGCTCACCTCGTCAGCAAGTGGATCGCGGACTTCGAGCGGTTCTTCGGCGGCGGCCTACGCCCGATCACCGTGCAGACCGTGCGGGAGCACGGCCTGGAGAGCGACCACGACCTGTGGGTCGTCAGCCTGGACCTTCTGTCGGTCAACGGTGCCGTCCAGGACGCCGTCCACCCCGACCGGATGGGGTGGGACGCCGTTGTGTTCGACGAGGCCCACCGCCTCACGCCGACGGCCGTCGGCTACTACCAGGCCGGGCAGATGCTCGCGCTGAACACACCGCGTGCGCTACTGATGACCGCGACGCCGCACCGCGGGAAGGAGTGGCTGTTCCGGGCGCTCCTGCACCTGGTCGACCCGGAGGTCTACCCGGCAGTCGAGAGCAACAAAGAGCCGTCCCGCAACGTGAAGCCCGGAAGGGTCCACTTCCTCCGCCGGATGAAGGAAGACCTCGTCGACTTCGACGGCACCACCAAGCTATTCAAGGGCCGTCACGCCGAAAACGTCGCCGTGGCCCTGTCGCCCGTCGAGAAGGAGTTCTACACAGAGGCCCTCGACCTCGTGGACCGGTACTTCCCGAGCATCGCCGTGCCCCTCGGCAAGATGGCCTACGGCAAGCGGGCGGCGTCGAGCCTGTGGGCGCTCGCGGAGACCCTCAAGCGCCGCCGTGACGGTATGGGCAGCACCATGCCCGCCGCAGCCGCGCAGGAGGTCGACCCGGACGGCGACGACCCTGCGAAGGCCGACGAGGCTCGGGTCGTCCACGAGGGCAGCAAGTCCGCGAAGGCCGAGAAACGCGAGATCACCGCGCTCCTCGCCCGGCTCCAGCCCCTCGTCGACGACCCTGACCTTCCCGCTTCCAAGTGGGACCCGCTCGCCCTGACCTGCCTTGGCGGGAACGGAATCAAGCCCGGGAACGGCGAACAGGCCGTCGTGTTCACCGAGTACGCCGACACCGCCGACTGGCTCGTTACGCGGCTCATCTACGCCGGGTACACCGCTCGCAGGTACAGCGGCAGGGACAGCCACCACACCCGCGACGACACCCGCGACGCGTTCGCCCGCCGCGACTTCCAGGTCCTCGTCAGCACCGACGCCGGCAACGAAGGCATCGACCTCCAGACCGCGCACGTCCTCGTCAATTACGACATCCCGTGGTCGCTCGTCCGCCTCGAACAGCGCATGGGCCGCATCCACCGCGTCGGCCAGACCCGCGATGTCGAGCTCTACAACCTCATCGCCACCGACACCCGCGAGGGCGACGTCCTGGCGGTGCTCCTCGCGAACTTCGTCACCGCGGCCAACCAGCTCGACGGCCGGATGTTCGACAGCCTCAGCCTCGTCGGGGAACTCGTCGGACTCGCCGACGACGACCTCAGCCGGGTCCTCGCGGACACGTTCGGCGACGACGAGCAGCGCGCCCGCGCCCTCGCCGCCGTCAGCGCCGTCACCGCCACCCGGCTGGCGGACGCGGCCAAGCAGGCCGACGAGAAGGAACGCGCTCTCAAGACCAGTGTCGACATCGCCCAGGCGGTCAGCGCCCTCCAGGCCGAGCAGCTCGACCGGATCAACCCGGCGATCGTCGAGGCGTTCCTGCACCGCGCCACCGACGGCGGAGCGATCGCCGTCAGCCCCCACGCAGCAGGCGATGGCATGTTCACCCTCGCCCGCACGGACGGTCAGCCGCTGCCCCGCGAGTTCGCCGCACCCGGCCAGCGAACAGCCGGCGCCACCGCCCTCGTTGCGACGAGCGGCAAGGCCCTCGCCCAGGCCAGGGCAGGCGGCGCGGCGGTCGCGGACGCCGTCGCCCTCGGCCCCAGCGACCCGCCTTACCGGGCGCTCGTCGCCCTGTGCGCCGACGCCCTCGCCCCCGCCATGTTCCGAGGAGGCGCGCTCGTAGACGCGACCAGCAGCACCGACTACGACCTGTTCGCGTTCGAGGCCGATATCTCCGAAGCAGGCGGCAAACGCAAGGGAACCTGGGCCGCCCTCGTCCGCGTCGACAGCGCCGGCGCCCGTCTCGCCCGCTGGGAGAGCCTCGCGAACCTCACGCCCGCCACTACCCCCGCCGGACCGCCACACCCGGGCCGCGCCCACGACGCCGCCGCCCGCGCCGGCATGGCCGCCGATGAGGAGCAGGCCCGCCGCGCCGGCGCCCTCGACGACTGGCTCCGCGTCGCCGAACGCGAGCTCGACCTGCTGCCGAACCAGCTCACCAACGACATCGCCGACCGGGACACCCGCATCACGGAGCGGAACCGGCTCAAGGGCACCGCCGCCGCGCGCCTCGCCGACCTCCGCAAGATGAGCGAGGTCGCCATCGGCCAGCCCCACCAGACCGCCTGGGCGCGCGTCACCGCCGCCGCGCCGCCCACCGACCCGACTGAGGCCGACAGCGAGCGCATCTCGACCGACCTGGTGGCCGATCACTTCCGAGCCCAGGGCTTCGCAGTCTCCGATGTCCACACCGAGGGCCGCGGCTACGACATGCACGCCAGCAGGGGCCGCGAGCAGCGGCTCGTCGAGATTAAAGGTGTCTGGAACGCCGCCAGCAGCAACGGCGTCAGCCTCACCGGCAAGGAGGTGCTCATCGCCACCCAACACGGTAAGGACTACTGGCTCTACGTCGTCGACCAGTGCCACGACGGCAAGGGCACCCTCTACGGCACCTACCCCGACCCCGCTCGGACGTTCCGCGACCTGTCCACCGGTCAGGTCATCGTGCACGTACCCGGCAGCGCCCTCAAGGCCGCCCGAGACAACGAGGAGCACTCCGCGTGCGCATGATCGAACGCTGGTTTCCGTGTGCCGAGGTCAGCGAAGCATCGGGAAGCGGATGGGGAAGCGGCACTGGCGAGGCCGCGCTGTTCACGTGGTTCGCCAAGCGGCCCCTTGCCCAGGCTAAGGCGGCCACGCTTACCAGCCTGCTGCCATGGCCCGACGATCCTGCGGAGCAGCGGCGCCTCCAGGACCTCGTCCGTCTCGCCATGTCAGGCAGCGACGCGGGCGCACAGCAGATCGAGCAGGCGCTCAGGACGGCCCATCCTGACGGGCCCCGCGTGCTTGATCCCTTCTCGGGCCGAGCCATCATCCCCCTAGCCGCTTCCCAGATCGGCGCACGCGCCGAGGGCATCGACTACTCCCCTGTCGCGACGCTGGCCGGCCAGCTCCTCGCGGACTACCCAATGCGGGACTGGTCAGACGAACCGCCCATCTCCTTCTCCAACTCCGTGACCATCGGCGCCGACCGGCTCGTTGAGGACGTTCGCGGCGTGTTGGAGGAGATCAGCAAGCGCTACGTGACGGAAATGGCCGACTTCTACCCGGTTCCAGGGGGACAAGCGCCTTGGGGGTACCTGTGGGCTGTCACGCTGCCCTGCCAAGAGTGCGGTCATAGGTTCCCCCTCACAGGCAACCTAGTGCTCCGCCACCCACTCGCGAGGAAGGACGACGCCGGCCAGAGTTACCGGATCGAGGTCGACCGGGTGAGCGGCACCTTCACCACGGTCGTTCACGACGGCCCACCGGACTCCCAGCCGACGCTAGTAGCTCCCTTGCGGGCGGGGAAGGCTTTGCGAGGCAAGGCAGCTCAATGCCCCTTCTGTCGCCACACGCATCCCAAGGACACTCACGCGCGCCTCGCGAGCGAAGGGTACGGCGAGGACAGCCTCCTGGTCGTTGCCGAACACGACACTGTCGTTGGCAAGCGGTTCCGCGCGCCGACCGCGGGAGAAGTGCAGGCGGTGGAAGCCGCAGTTGGAACTCTCGCCGCCGAGCCAGTGTTTGCCGCCAACCTGCCGGCCGTTCCAGACGAGCTGATACCCGAGAATAACGGGGCAACCATCCGGCCGCAGCTGTACGGGGCTCGTTCATACGGCGACCTGTGCAACGCCCGGCAGACACTCAGCTTCGTTCGACTCGCGCGGATCATCAACTCGATGGGAGCCGAGCTGCAGGCCGCAGGGATCTCTCAGCGTTACAGCGCCGCCCTAGTCGGCTACGCCTCGTCGGTGCTTGTCCGTCGCCTGAAAATGTCGTCGCGGGGAAGAACGATGCGTTCACACCACGGTAGCTCGAACAATGTGCAAACCAATCACATCTTTATGAACGAGGCCACGGTTGGCTTCTCGTACGACTACTTCGAGCCGGGCATAGGCGACGGACCCGGCACGTGGAACAGCCTGTCCGCCGACACGCTGAGCGTGCTGCGGAAGCAGCTCGCCCGCCGACGAACGGCACCGGCTTCCATCAACCGGGGGACAGCGCTCGCGGTCCCGCACCGATCAGAGACGTTCGATGCCGTTGTTACGGACCCCCCGTACGATTCGATGGTCTACTATTCTGACAGCTCCGACTTCTTTTATGTTTGGCTCAAGCGGGCGCTCCTGACGACTCAGCCCGACCTCTCCTTCACTACCGACCACCGTGGCGTTCAGGAGAAGGACCACGAACTGATCGTCAAAGAGCACGGTATCGCTGTCGGGGAACACCGGACGCGGCCCTACTACGACGAGAACATCGCCAAGGCGTTCGCCGAAGCGAAGCGGGTCGTTAAACGAGACGGTGTGGTGACGATTGTCTTCGGTCACGGGGAGCCTGAGGTCTGGCATCGACTGCTGGGCGCCATTACCCGGGCTGGCCTCGTCCTGACCGGTTCCTGGCCGGCCCGTACGGAGTCCGGCGGGCAGCAGGGCAAAGCCAACATCGTCACCACGTTGACCATGTCCTGTCGCCCCGCCCCGGATAGGCGAACGGCGGGACGCGCCAGCGCGGTTGAGGCCGAGGTGCGCCGGGAGGTGCACGCACGCATCCCAGGGTGGGACGCGGCAGGACTTGCCCCAGCGGATCAGCTCATGGCGTCTGCGGGGCCCGCTATGGAGGCGGTCGGTCGCTACAGCGAAGTGCTCGACCACCTCGGAGAGCTTGTTGCCCCTGCGCGCTACCTCGTCATCGCCCGCAAGGCCGTGATCGACGCGACGTCCGTGCCGATCGAGAACCTCCCGCTCGACACATTCGACGCGCAGACCCGGTTCGCCCTCGGCTGGGCGCGGCTGTATCGGCGGTCAGTCGCGCCGAAGTCGGAGGCGCGCTGGCAGGCCCTTGCGGCCGACCTCACGATGGAGGACCTCAAGGGGGTGCTCGCGGACGCGGACAAGGGCGTCCGGCTGGCACCCGCAGCCGCCTGGAAGGGCACGGTCGAGCCGACCTCGTCGGTGATTGACGTGGCGATGGCGATGGCGAAAGCATGGCCTAACGGGCTGGACGAGGTCGCGCAGGTGCTCGTGGCGGCGAAGCGCGACGCCGACGACGCGTACCTCTGGGCGACGCTCGGATACCTGTCGTCGCTGTTGCCCGAGGGGGACCCGGACGCCGTCGCCTGGACCTCGCTGGTACGGGCGCGCCGGGGCATCGGCAGCGTCGCCCGTGGCGTCGCGTCGGCACATAGACAGGCCGATGAGGCCAAGGACCGTCAGCGGAGCCTGTTCGACACCGACAACATGGGAGCGACCTCGTGAGCGGCACCGTGACCCCCTGGTGGAAGGTTCTCAAGTTGCGGGACGAGGTCGTCCACGCGAGCGGGTCGATCGACGACGTGCAGATGTCGCTGTTCCAGGCGGTCCACGGGACGCCACAGGACCGCCCGGCGTACGCGGACGCGAGCTACTACGGCGAGATCACGCACCCGAGCCCGCTGTTCACCGATCTCATGGCGAAGGTCGCGGTCCGCCTCGGCGGCGGCGCCAAGCACACCCGGGCGAGGGCGCTGTGGCGTCTCGACCAGGCGATGGGTGGCGGCAAGTCGCACGGCCTGATCGGGCTCTGGCACCTCGCGGAGCACCCGGCGGCCCTCGGCCAGACCGATGTCGGCAGCGCCGCGTGGGAACGGGCCGAGCAGATCCTCGACGAGGCTCCTCCCACGGACCTCAACAAGCCGCAGGTCGTGGTGCTCGCCTGCGACAACATGACCGCTGGCAAGGGCTCGGCGGAGTTCGACGGGCCGGCGCAGACCCTCCACGAACGCTTCCTGTGGCGGCTGTTCGGCGGCGACAACAACCTGTACCTGCGCTACCGCGACGGGTACGGCGACAAGCACCGGATCGTCGAGGCGCTCACCGCCGTCGGGCGCCCGGTGCTGATCCTCATCGACGAGGTCCTGGACTACGTCCGGCAGCTCTCCCTGTCGGAGAACGCCGACTTGGCGATCAAGGACATGGCGTTCCTGCGCGCGCTGCTCGATAGCGTCAACGACGTCCCGAACGTCGCCGCGGTCGTCGTAATGATTGCGTCCGAGGCCGACAACATCGACCTGGACGAGGCCGGACAGAAGCGCCGCGTCGAGCTCGACGACCTGCTGATCCGCAATGGCGAGACCGCCACGATCAACGACAACACCGACTTCGCCGAAATCTTGCGCCGCCGGCTGTTCGAGGGCACCGCCCCCGCCGAGGTACTTAAGGCTACGGCCACCGCCTACGTCTCGAAGATGACCGGTCCGTGGAGAACCAAGGTCTTCGACTTGGTGCCGTCGACGTCCTCGCCCGACTTCCCGGAAGAGGTCGCGCGCTGCTACCCGTTCCACCCCCAGCTCATCGCGATGGCCGAGCAGGAGTGGGCCAAGCTCGCCGGCTTCCAGCGCGTCCGCTCGACCATCCGCATCTTCGCCGCCACCGCGCACTCCCTGTGGCAGCGCGGGAAGGCCGGCGACTGGGCACCGCTGCTCGTCGGACCCGGGGACCTCCCGCTGTCCGACCCGGCGGTCCGCGAGGCCGTCATCAACAGCGGGCTGATCGTGGACACCCGCACGCAGGCGAATTACCGGCAAATCGCCAGCGCCGACATCGTGGCCGCCGACGACATCCGAGGGGCTGCCCGCGAGCTCGACCGGGCAAGGACCGACGGGCTCATCGGCCCGATGAACCCCCGCGCCGCCGAGCGTGCGGCGACATGCTTGTTCCTGTGCTCGGTCATCGGCGCCCGCGCCGGCGGGCGTCAGGGCGCGACCGAGGCCGAGCTCAAGGCCGCACTGTTCGTCCCCTCCGGCTACCCCGTGGGCGAGGCCGACACGGTTGTCGCGGAGCTCATGGACGTCGAGGGCGGCGGCCTGTCCAGCGTCGAGCACCTCGCCGGGAAGGGCGGCCAGGCCCCGCGCCTGTTCATGTCGACCCGCCGCACCCTCAACATGCTCTTCAAGGCGGCGCGGACCAGCGTTGACGACGACGACCGCGACGCCGAACTCGCGCGCGCTGCCGAACGGCTGTCCGCCAACGGCCCATTCAAGAGCAAGCGGTTCATCACCGCCGACAAGGCCCTTACGCCGCTTGCTGTGCTCACCGGCGCGAGCCTGGATGAGCGCGCGACCCGCCTTGTCCTCCTTGACCCCCGGCAGTTCAGCCTCTTGAACGGCATCGACCGCGAGACCCGCGAGGCGATCCGCGCGGTCATGGGCCTCGGGGACGACCGCGTCCCCGTTCAGTGGGCGTCGTCCGCCGTGTTCGCGGTCGTCAACACCCAGGGTCGCGCCGCCGCCCGCGGAGCGGCCGCGGCCTACCTCGCGTGGGACCGAGTGGCGGTCATGGACGCGGTCCGCGCCGACGAGGAACTCGCCGACCAGGCGAACGCCGAGCGGGCCGATGCGAAGCGCAACCTCGACAGCGCCGTCCGTCGCGCCTACCGCCACTTCGTCTACCTTGCCGAAGGCGACCAGACGGACGAGCCCCGCGTCGAGCGGACCGTCGCATTCGAGCCCGACAGCAACCAGTCGACCCTCGACGGGACACCCGTCTGGAAGGCCCTTGTCGCTCAGGGCAAGTCGTTCGACTTGTCCGCGCTGACCGCAAAGGCGCTCCTGCACAACCTCGACGCGAGGGACTACGGCCGGCCCCTCGACGAGCTCCGAGACCTGTTCTGGAGCGCGCCGCGGCTACCCCTGCTCCCCGAGGGCGAGAAGGACCTCCAGCGGGCGATCCACGAGGCCGTCACCAACGGTCAGCTCCGGCTCGTCGGCGCCGACGGCACCCAGCGGACGGTCACCCGCCCCGCGGACATCGCCACCGGGTCCTCCGGCCTGCGGCTCGCCGCCCCGAAGCCCGTGGACCCGCCCGCGCCCGCCAGCACGGACGATATCGCGCACCCCAGCGCGACGGGCCCAGTGAGCACCGGAGTCCAGGGGACAGCCCGCCAGGTGCCCGCCACGGCAGCCACCACCAGTCCGGCCCCCACTGGCACTCCCGCAGTCGCACTCGCGGCCACAGAGCGCGAGATTGCGTTCAGCCTGATGACGAGCATGGCCGACGGGGCCACGCAGGACGCCGTCCGGCGTTTGCTGCTGGACCTGTCAAATGCCGCCGACGAGGGCAAGATCAGCTGGGCCCAGATACAGGTGAAGGTGGTGGTCAAGGAGGACATCGCGGACGAACTGGAGAAGGGCGTCCGGGACACCGGGACGACACCCAGCAGCCGAGCCGTCTAAACCCGCTGACGGCAACAGTCCTGGCCGGAGGACGACGAGGACATGGGAGGTGGATGAGCCGGGGCGTCGTTGGGGCGACTTGACGCGGCAGGCCACGATGCCTCATCATCCACTCGGCTGTTGCCGTCCGGGACGCTCGCCTCATTTGGTCGGTGGGTAGTACTTGAGTCGGTCTCACCGCCGGGGGGTCTCCTGGTGAGTCGGTTACCGCTGCAGCGAGCGGCACCGGTTCGACCGGGATTCCGCGGGGCCCGCGTCAGGCGGGATCTCCCGACGGGTCGCTGCCGGCCGCTCACATGAGGCGAAGGATCGGGACGGGTTACACCGTCCCGATCCTCCCTTTGAAGCGGCGGCAGGAGAGGCTTGGTGGGCACGGCTTGTTCGCGCTGAGGGAGTACCTGGACGAGGCGTACCCGCCCGTCCCCGCGGACCTACCCGCCCTACGGTCGCGCGTCTACCGCTTTCAAGGCAGCACCCCGGACCTGCGCCCACCCAAGGACCCGTCGGGACTCGCAGCGGCGCTGGACGGTCCGGACGGCCTCGCGGCGTGGTCGGCGCTGAGCGCCGCAGGGCCGGGTGCCCCTCGTCGCCAAGGACGGCCGGCGCCGCGTCGCGCTTCTCGCCGCGGTCCACGAGGACGCGACCGTAGCCCTGGCGTGCGTCACTCTCACAGTCGTCCCGCCGGCGGGACGCCACGGACAGCCGGAGGTCGAGGGCGCGGTGGTGGACGTCGCCCGGGACCGCGACGACCATGTCCGGCTGCTCTGCGCCGTCTGGGCCGACGCGGACCCGGTTGCGAGAGCTGCGGCGGGCGGAGCTCCCGCGGTCTGGCTGGGCAACGACCCACACCGGCCCGCGAGCCCGCTGCCCGACGCCGTACGGGCGCTCGGTGCCGTGTACGGGCTCGACGTCGAGGTGATCCGGGACGTGCACCGCCGGCTCCGGAAGGTCGCGGTCCGCCTCGCGGAGTCGCCCCCGGCGTACCTGCTGTCGTGGACGCCGCACGCCTCCGGGTGCGCCGCGGCGACCGCCGCCTACGCGGCGGCGTCGCAGGAGGGCGAGGTACTCGCGCTGGTCGAGCGCGAGGAGACAGACGTCCTCCTGGAACTGAGGCTGCACCTGGAGGACCTGGGGCTCGCCGAGCCGGGCAGGGACCCCGTGCCAACGACCGAGCCCCCCGGGCCCGGAGAGGAGCGGTTCTTCATCAAGATCAGGGGCAGCAAGGTCGGCGACGTGATGGTCGACGTGCCCGACTGCGGGCACGGGCACTGGGGTAGCGATTCGCGGCGGCTCGCCCCCCGTGCTTACAGGGGCATCGGGGCGCAGCAGGGAGCCCCACCGAAGGCCCTGTTCAGGTGCGAGAAGTGCACGAAGCACCGGTGGCGGGCGCGCTGGTGACAGCCGCCGCGAGCAGCCCGGCGACGGCCAGCTCGGTCCGGCGCTGCAGCTCCCGGCACTCTGCCGCGGGCGGCGGCGGCTCGTAGGCCATCGGGCGGGCCGCGCCCGACAGGCGAGTCCACATCGTGTACGTGTCGTGCGCGAAGGCCCTTCCGAGCGTCGCGGAAAGGAGCCGCAGCCGGCGGCCCCGCGGCGACGACCTTGGGACCTCGCCGGGGCGGACCGCGTCCCAGTACTCGTCGAGGGCCGCCTCCAGCGCGTACCTGAGCAGGCGGACGACCGTCCTCGCGCGCGCCGCACCCGGCCCGGCGTCGAGCAGCGCGGCGGCGCCGGCGAGGGCCTCCGCCGGACCGGGTCTGCTCACCCCGACGCCCTGAGCTCGCCGACGAACCGGCGGGTCTCGTCGAGCAGCCCGGGGAGGTCCTCGGTCCCGTCCGGGTCGTGGACCCCGTCCACGCATCGGTCGAGGAACGCTTTCGTCCCCCCGAGCGGGAGGAGCATCCGGTTGACGGCCTTGGGCTTCGCCCTAGCGTCGCCCAGGACCGCGAGGCCGAGGCGGGCCCGGGTCGTTCCCGCGTGGTCCACGGCGTCGTCCGTCTCCTCGACGGTCTTACCGCCCGCGAGCAGCCGCCGCCTCGCGACCTCCACCGCCGCGTCCTCGACGGCGTCGCGGCAGTAGCCCGCGACGGCCAACGCCAACAAGTCGGTCGGCAGAACCGTGTCCTTCGCGAGCGCGTCCGCGTCCTTGAGGTGCTGCAGCACCGGGTCGTCGACCTTCACGACCGTCACGACCGACCGTTCGCCTCGGTCGAGCCCGTAGTGCGTGAAGTGCAGGTCCTGGTGCCGCAAGGACTTCGACAGGCGCTCGTCGTGCGTGAACACCACGACCTGCCGGTCTGCCGCAAGCCCGTGCAGGACCCGCGCGAGACCGTCGACCTTCGAGGGGTCGAAGGACTGAACCGGGTCGTCCACGACCACGAATCGGAACGGGCTCTCCCGCGCGACGGAACGGGGCAGGAACAGCGCGAGGCCTAGGGCCGCGAGTTCGCCCTGGCTCAGGACGGCCCGGGGCCCCGGGACACCGTCGACGGCAAGTTCCAGGTCCACGCTCCGGTGGGTGTTCTGCCCGGTGAGGGTGACGCCCGAGAGCGACACGTTGCTGTCCTGCCGTAGGTCCTCCCAGATGCCCGTGGCCTGGTCGGCGAAGGGCCGGAGCCGGTCGTTCCTGATCTCCTCGGACGCGTCCTTCAGCCACGTCCTCGCGTTCTTGAGGACGGCCACGCGCGGGGCTGCCGCGCCGGCGTCGTCCGTGAGGCGCACGGCCAGCAGGGCCCGCTCGGCGAGCGGCTGCCATTCCCGGTCCTGCTCCGCGACCACGACGCTGGCCGCCGCGGCGAGTTTGGCGAGCGCGTCGGTCAGGTCCGCCGCGAGCCCGGGCAGGTCCCTGCCGAGCGCGGCATCGTCCCCGTCGTGGCCGGCGGCCTCGAACCTGCGCCAGGCCGCGACGGCCAGCGCCGGGTCGGCGCCCCGGACCGCGGGTTCGGTGAGCACCGGGGGGACGGGGGTCACGAGCCGCCGGGCCGCGATCGCCGCTGCCTGGCGGCGGGCCTGCGCGTCCGCCGCCCCACTGGCTGCCTCCGCGTACCGGTCCGTCTCGACTCCGGCCTGCTCCAGCCAGGCCTCGTCGAGCGTCCCCTGGCCGCAGACGGGACACAGGTCGGCAGGTCCCTGTCGGGACTCGACCGCGAGCCGCAGCAGCGCGGCGAGCCGGTCCGCCCGGCCCGCCGTCGTCCCAGCCTGCTTCTCCTGCTCCGCGATCGCACCGGTGAGCTCTTCGGCCGCCGACTCGACATCGGCCTTGGCCGGTCCCGTCAGCGCCGCCCACGCCGGCGCCGCGCCCGCCGCGCCGACCGCTTCCTTTGCCTGCCCGGCGAGGAGCGCCCGCGCGGCGTCCGTGTCGGGCGCCCTCCCGGTGAGCGCCGCCCGCAACGGCTCGGCCCGCGGGTCGTCGCTCGCCGCCAACGCCTCCACGGCGGCGCTCCGACCCTCAGTCGCAGCCTTCGTGGCCTTCCCCTGCTCGCTTGCGGCAGCACGCAGGACCGCGTCCGCGTCGGTCAGCGCCTCCAGTCCCAGGATGCGGTTCAGCGGGTCGTAGAGGGCGCTCGGCTGCGCGGCGGATAGCTGCGCCAGCTCCCCGTACGTCAGCACGGGCCGGTATCTACCCACGGCCTGCCTCCAGCCGAGGACCCCCAGGTCGAACTCGTCCCCGTCGCGCGTCGCCCACGCGGACGCGCCCGCGAGGTCGTCCGAGACGAGGCGCAGCCCCACGCGCACGTCGCCCTGCCCGTCGAGGCGCACCGACAGCTCGACGGACGTCGCGCCGTCGTGGTGCAGGTTGACCAGTCCCTTCGCCCACAACCTCGTCTTCGCGCGATCGCTCGTCCCGGACAGGGCAAGTTCCGCCGCCTCCGCGAGGCTCGACTTCCCCGACCCGTTCCGGCCCGTCACCAGCACAAGGCCCGGCCCCGGGACCAGCTCCAGCGCGAGGGCCGGCGCAACACCCCGGAAGCCCTCCACCCGCAGCCCCGTCAGCCAGACGGGACCCGCCGCTGGGTCTTCGGAGTGGCCGCCGGCACCAGCCGGACTGTCCTCGGCGTCCCCGGGCGCCCGGCCATCGCCTAACACCGCGTCGAGTCGGTCCGCGCCCTCGAAGGCCGCCAGCACGACCGCACGCGTCCACGGATCGACCTCGGATGACGCCAACCGGTCTACGACAAGCACCCGCAGGATGTCGGACACAGTTCCCCCTAGCCCGCCTTGAGCTGTGCTGCAGCGTCCAGAACGTAGGCCGATCAACGGCCAAGCCGCGGAGGTGGGCCCGCGCGTCGCTCGGCGAGCCTTCACGCCTCCCCGTCGCCCGCAACGCGGGCTCGCCGCGTGGACGGCAACTGGACCCTCGACACGGTGGAGGACCGGCCGCTTGCTGTACGCGTCGAGTGGACGAGGTCGGTCTGGTCTGGGAAGAGCTTCCCGGTCGACCACTGCTTGAGCTCCACGACGGCGCCCGGTGTTCGGATGGACCCCCGCGAGGGCAGCGCCGATCTACCTGCTGGACCAGGGGAGCCGGAATTGGACGAGGACCTTCACGGCGGGGAGCCCGGCGTCGGTCAGGTCGGCGCGAGCACGGGCAGCGAGTGCTCCCACCACCGGATCTCGCGGGCCCCCGCGCGTTGCCCGACCTGGAGGGCGAACTGGTCGGCGATCTCCGAGGCCAGTTGTCTGGACAACGCCAGCTCCCGCAAGGACCTCGCCGGACAATTCGTCAGCTGCGTCGACCCCTACGACCTCGACACGGTTAGAGTCACCACCCGCCAAGTTATGCTCACGGGCTCGTCGTCGAGCACCAGCATCCGCAACGCCCCCTCCCCGCCACAGGGCGGTCGGCAAGTCCAACGACCGCTCAGCCGGTCGCCACGGCAGCGGTCTGGTAAACGTCCGCCGGGAGCGGGTGTTCCAAGTTCCAAGTGATCCGCATCGGGCGGTCGCCCGAGTGCGTGACGTACCGCATCGTGCCGGCGTACAGGAACGGTGGAGCGCCGAGCGCACCGTCGGCCACGTTGGTCTCCCGCAGGAAGAGGTGGACCGTCGAGCCGCGCTCCCGGTGGTGCACGTACCGCTGGCCCGTCGGGGACGCCGTCGAGGTGGTGCTCTGCGACTCCCACTGGAACACCGACGGGGAGATCGCCCGGTCCGCGTACATCGTGGTCGGGGAGTAGTGGTCCTCTGTCTTGCGCAGCGTCACGAAGAACACGTCAGCCTGCTCCTCGGCGAACCACCGCACACCCTCGCGGAACGAACCAGGGTCAGCCATCCCGAATGCGAGCAGTGCTTCCGCCCGCGTGTACCGAGCATGGACTTGCAGCGGCTGCTGGGGAACAACCGCCAGCGGCGGCGGCACCCGGTGGATCCGCTCCCGCAGCACCCGGCTCAGCTCCGCCAGCTCGCGTCGACGCGCCGCCGACAGGCGCCGGCCGGCCACCGCTGCGACCGGGTCCCCAGCAGGCCCACCGGCCGAGGCGCTGCCGACCGACCAGACGCCCGCCGCCACCATCCGCGCCAACCGGTCGACGGGCAGCGGACCGCCGGCGGCCACCAGCTCGAGCCGGTCCAACCGGGCCGTGTCGTCTACGTGCAGCAGTCGACCGATCGCGCCACCGACCCGCTTGTCCTCCGCGTCCTCGACCGACGCCTCCAGCCCGGCCGTGCGCCGCAGACCGGTCCATCCGCCCCACGGCCGGCGGTACACGTCCTCCAGCTCGACCCCGGTCCCGTCGAGGAACTCCCCCAACGTGCACTCCCCGAGCTCCCGCAGCTCACGGGCCAAGACTGCCTTCGAACCCCCCGTGACGCCTGCACGTTGGCGAGTACTTGCTGCTTGAGGTCCCGGTCCAGCTCGATGTGGCACCCGGACGGAAGGGTCGGGAAGTCGGCCTCGATCTGGTGCGGCAGCTCGCGGCGGCTCAGCCCGGTCATCGCCCGGTATCGCAGGTCGAACCGGAAGTTCGCGCTCTGCGAGCCGACGAAGTCCAGCACCGTCAGGCAGTCCTTTTCCGGTGACAGCCGCAGTCCCCGGCCCAGCTGCTGCAGGAAGACCGTCGCGCTCTCGGTGGGCCGCAGGAACAGCACGGTGTCGATCGTCGGCAGGTCGATGCCCTCGTTGAACAGGTCGACGGTGAACAGCACGGCGACCTCGCGCCGGCCCAGCGCGCCGAGGGCATCGGCCCGCTCGGTGTCCGCGGTCCGCGACGTGATCGCCCGGCTGGGCAGACCGGCCTCGGTGAACCGCTGGGCCATGAAGTCGGCGTGAGCAACGCTCACACAGAACCCCAGTGCCCGCATCCGTCCCGGGTCGGCCACCTTATCGCGCAGCGCCTGCAGGACGAGCCGGACCCGCGCGTCGTTACCGGTATAGAGCCCGGACAGCTCCGTATAGTCATAGCCCCCGCGCTTCCACGCCAGTCCAGCCACGGACACGTCGTCGTGGATGCCGAAGTACTGGAACGGGGACAGGACGCCACGGTCGAGCGCCTCCCACAGCCGCAACTCGACCGCGGTGCGCCCACCGAACCACCGGCGGATGTCCAGCCCGTCCGTGCGTTCCGGCGTCGCCGTCAGCCCGAGGAGCACCTTGGGCCGCAGGTGGTCCAGGATCCTCGTGTAGCTGCTGGCCTCGGCGTGGTGGAACTCGTCCACGATCACCATGTCGAAGTGGGTGGGATCCGGTAGCACGGCCCGGCTCAGGGACTGGACCGAGGCGAACACCACCTGCCAGTCCCGCGGCACCTGCCCGCCGACGAACATCTCTCCGACGTCCGCTTGGCGCAGGATCTGGCGGAACACCGACCGGCTCTGGTCGAGGATCTCCTGCCGGTGCGCGACGAACAGCAGGGTCCGGACCGTCCCGGCTTCCCGCAGCCGCCGGAAGTCCAACGCGGAGACGACGGTCTTGCCCGTCCCGGTCGCCATCACCACCAGGGAGTGCCAGCGATCGTGCAGGGTCCGCTCGGCGGCCAGGTCGTCCAGCACCTCCTGCTGGTAGCCGTACGGGCGGACGTCCAACACCGCGATCGGCAGCACCGGCCACGTCCCACCGCCTCGCTCCTGCGCGAGTGACCGGTCCAGGCGATCGCCGTCGCGCTCCGGGTCGTACGGCTCGAAGCCCGGGTCGGCCCAGTAGGTGTCGAACGTGGCGGCGAAAGTGTCGATGAGGTGCGGCTGCTCCGCCGCGGACAATCGGACGTTCCACTCCAGTCCGTCCAACAGTGCGGCCCGAGACAGGTTCGACGAGCCCACGTAGGCGGTGTCCAGCCCGGACTCACGGCGGAACAGCCAGGCCTTGGCGTGCAGCCGGGTGGTCCGGGTGTCGTAGGAGATGCGCACCTCGGCGCCCAGTCGCACCAGTTCGTCCAACGCCCGGCGTTCGGTCGCGCCGATGTAGGTGGTGGTCAGCACCCGGACGGACACACCCCGGTCGAGCGCTTCGGCCAACCGGGGCAGGACGATCCGCAGACCGACCCACTTGATGAACGCACACAGCAGGTCCACCTGGTCCGCGGACGCCAGCTCACTCTTGACCTCCCCACCGATGTTCGGCTGACCGTGACCGTTGACGAGCAGTGCACTCATCGTCAGCGGCGTCTGGGGGCGCTCGCGGTGGGTCGTCGGGGCTGTCCCGATCGGGGTGGTCGTGGTGATCCCGAGCAGGAGGTCACCGGCCGCGCGGGCGAGATCGCCGGCGTCTGCCGCGCGCGGTTCGGCCGCGGCGATCGCGCTCGCGATGGTGTTGGCCAGCGCGAGCTGCTTCTCCAGCGCGTCCTCGCCCGTGCCGACCTGGTGCAGCGCACGTCGCGCCAGCGTGGCGATGTGGCGGGACAGCACCACGTCGGCGTCGGCGCGGTCCAGCCGGCGCAGCTCGACCAGGTCGGGCCGGACGGCCGTCAGCTCCCGCCCGAGCCGTTCGGTGACCAGGTGCTCGTAGGTACCC
>JAABUZ0100001717.1_pt1 | contig 40066 bp, 39 predicted proteins | sample 5562091 | NCBI WGS metagenome assembly JAABUZ01 (sample SAMN12813069, study PRJNA571459) | rock metagenome | isolation source: Antarctica rocks | place: Antarctica: Victoria Land, Linnaeus Terrace sud | collected 2015-12-21 | reverse complement strand
TTCTTGAGGTGGTCGTAGTTCGCACCGCTGGCCGACGCCGGCGTGGCGCCGGAGAACAGCGCGAGCGAGCCGGCGGCCAAGACCAGGCAGGTGGGTAGGACGAACACGCGGGTGGTGCGTCTCATCGCAAGCCTTTCGAGGGGGGTGGGATTGGCGCAAGGACTATCGCGCTGCGGGGGCCATTCGACAAGCACCGGTCCGGGGCCGGGGGTGGGTGGACCTTCCCAGAGGGCCGCCGTACCGTGCGCACAAACGGGGTAGGGGGATGGCGTGAGGTCGATCTGGAAGGGCGCCATCAGCTTCGGGCTGGTGACGATCCCGGTGAAGCTCTACAGCGCTACCGAGGAGAAGGACGTCTCCTTCCACCAGGTGCGCCGTTCGGACGGCAGCCGGGTGAAGTACAAGCGGGTCGCCGCCGACGACGGCCAGGAAGTTGCGTACGGCGACATCGCCAAGGGCTACGAGTTGCCCTCCGGCGAGACCGTCGTCCTGACCGACGAGGACTTCAAGGAGCTGCCACTCACCACGAGCCGGGCGATCGACGTGCTGCAGTTCGTACCGCTGGAGCAAGTCGACCCGATCTACTTCGCCAAGAGCTACTACCTGGAGCCGGACAAGACCGGCGTGAAGCCCTACGTCCTGCTCCGGGACGCGCTGGAGCAGTCGGGTCAGGTGGCTCTGGTGAAGGTGGCGTTGCGCAACCGGGAGTCGCTGGCGACGCTGCGGGTGCGCGAGGGCGTGTTCGTCCTGGAGACGATGCTGTGGCCGGACGAGGTGCGCCGCCCCGAGTTCGCCTTCCTGGACGAGGAGGTCGAGGTCCGCCCGCAGGAGCTGGCCATGGCTGGCTCGCTGATCGAGACGCTGTCCGGCGAGTTCGACCCGAGCGCGTACAAGGACAGCTACCGCGAGGCCCTTCAGGCGGTGATCGAGGCGAAGGTCGCCGGACGAGAAGTGGTGCAGCCGAGCCAGACGCAGCCCACCGCCGGCACCGTCGTGGATCTCATGGCGGCGCTGCGGGCCAGTGTGGCGGCGGCCAAGAAGGGCCGCCCGCAAAGCACGTCGACGACCGATGCTGCACCCACCTCCGCCGCACCCAGCTCCGCCGCACCCAGCTGCGCCGCCGGCGACGGGCAGACATCCGCACCCGCCAAGGCAACTTCGGCGAGGTCCGCGACGAACAAGCCTGCAGTCAAGAAGACCGCCACCAGGTCCGCCGCGAACAAGGCAGCCGACGCCGGGTCGGCGAACAAGCCGGCGCCGAAGCGGACACCGGCCCGCAAGAGCGCCTGACGCGCCGCCCGTCTCACGGCTGCTCGTCCCGGGGCGTGGCCGCGGGAGCGCCCGCTAACGTCGCTGGTCGTGAGAGGTGTCGTGTGCCTGCAGGGCGGCCGGGAGTTCGCCGCCGGCTGCCGCGACATGGACGCCGAGCTCGTACGCCGCGCCGCCGGGCCTGTGGTCGTCACCGCCCTGGCCGGGGCGCCCGGCCGGGAGTACCGCACGGCGAACGACAACGGGGTTGCGCACTACCGGTCCGTCGGGGCCGCCGACGCGGTGGGAGCGCCCGACGTACGCGAGGACCGCGCCGCAGCACTCGAGGTGCTGGCCACCGCCCGGCTGCTGGTGCTCCCGGGTGGCGCCCCGAGCCGGTTGCTGAGCGCCCTGCAGTCCACCCCCGTCGGCCAGCTCGTGCTCGACCTGCTGGCCGACGGCGCCGTCGTCATGGGCTCCAGCGCGGGCGCCATGGTCCTGTGCGCCTGGACCGTGCTGCCGGAGCGTCGTGGCCCGCACGGCCCGGCTGTGCAAGCCGGTCTCGGCGCCGTACCTGACACCCTTGTTCTCCCGCATTGGAGCGGTCGCCCGGGCGGGTCCGACTGGCTGCAGGCGGTCGAGGCCACCGTGCCGCCGGCGACGACCGTACTTGGACTGCCCGAGCAGTCCGGGGTGCTCGTCCAGTCCGGGGTGCTCGTCCAGTCCGGGGTGCTCGTCCAGTCCGGGGTGCTCGACCAGACCGGGGTGCTCGACCATACCGAGCCACAGGGACGGCCCGACGGCCGCACCTTGACGGCGGTCGGGCAGTCACCTACCCGCCTCGTGCTCGACGGGCGAGACCTCGCCGTCGGCCAGACCTTTCGAGCCCCGTGACCTGGAAGGCCTCGACCCGATCAGAGGCACGCCTGTCCGACGCAACCCTGCCTGCCCTGGACGGCCTGCCGCCGCCGTGGCCCGGTGAGCAGGTCGAGGGTGTCTTCGTGCGCACTGCCCCGGGTCCGCAGGGTGGTGGCGAGCCTGCCGTGCTGGTCCACGGACTGGGTGGTGCCTCGACCAACTGGACGGATCTGATGGCGCTGCTGCGTGGGCAGCTCGACAGCCAGGCCCTCGACCTGCCCGGCTTCGGCTGGTCCCCGCCGCCGCCGAACGACCGGTACGGCCCGGGCACCCACGTGCGCGCCGTCGTACGGCTGCTCGAGGCCCAGGACCGCGGCCCGGTGCACCTGTTCGGCAACTCTCTCGGCGGAGCGGTGTGCACGCGCGTGGCGGCGTACCGGCCAGATCTGGTCCGGACGCTGACCCTCGTGGCGCCGGCGCTGCCGTTGCTGACCCCGCGCAGGGTCGCCGACCCTCGCCTGCCCCTGCTCCTGCTGCCGGGGATGTCCCGTCTGGCCAGCCGAGTCATGGCCCGGCGTACGCCGGACGAGCGCGCCCGGGCCGTCATGGAGCTCTGCTACGGCGATCCGTCAAGCATTCCGGAGCAGCGCCGCCAGGAGGCGGCGCAGGAGATCGGCCGGCGCTCAGGGCTCGCGCACGCAGACCGGGCCTTCACCGGCTCGCTGCGCGGTCTGCTGACGAGCTATCTCGAGCGCGGACCGCGCAACCTGTGGCGGCAGGCCGCGACGGTGCAGGTGCCGACCCTGCTGGTCTGGGGGGCCCTGGATCGGCTCGTGGACGTGTCACTGGCCCCCCGGGCCCGGGGGGCGTTCCCCCACTCCCGGCTGCTGGTGCTCCCCGGGGTCGGCCATGTTGCCCAGCTCGAGCGGCCGGAGACGGTCGCCAGGGCCTTCCTGGCGCTGCGGGAGGACGCTGCGGACCAGGGCGCCCCACGGACCTCCTAGGACTTCTTGACCGCACGGCAGCCAGCAGTGGGATGCTCGCCCCGTCGCCGCACCAGCCGGCGCCGGGCAGGAGAGCACGCGTGAACGACAGCACCCCCGGAGCCCCCGCGCCGGGTCTTGTCTCGGAGCGGATGCAGGCCCTGCTCTCGCGTGCGGTCGAGGAGCAGGTCAGCGAGCAGCGCGCCGTGTCGGCGGTGCTCGCCGACCTGCGCGGCGAGGTCGCGGACCTGGCCGAGGGCGTGCGGCTGGCGGCGTCGGAGAGCAGCATCGGCGTGCTCGCGCGTCGGCTCGACGATATCGACGCCGCGGCGGCCCGCAGTGTGGCGCCGGAGCAGCTCACGGTCTCCCTGAGCGACCTGCGGGCCGCGGTCGAGACCGGTCCGCTGGCGGAGCGGCTGAGCTCCCTCGGCGGCACCCTCGAGGAGGTCCAGCAGCAGCTGAGCCAGGTGGTCGAGCGAATCGCTGAGCTCGGTACCGCCGCCGGCGAGCTACCCGCTCTGTCGGTCGGTATGACTGCCCTGCGCGGTGATGTCGAGGAGCTGATCAACCGGCTGGCAGGCAGTGCCGCTCCGGGAGCCGAGGAGATCGCCCAGGTGGTCGAGCGACGCGTCAGCGCCCTGCTCCTGGAGAGCGAGAGCCGGGTGATCGCCCACGTCGACGACGCCGTCCTCGTCCTGGCCGAGGCCCTGCTGCGCCGGCGCCGCAACGGCCGTGGAGGCGGCGCTGCCGAGCTGATCGGCGAGTCGACAGGTCAGTACGCGGACGCGGCCAGCGACCACGACCCGGCCAAGGGGACGGCGCCGGCGGCCGATGAGGTCGGCGCCGCCGTCGTACCGGCTGGGGGCAGGAAGCGCCCCGCCGCCCGGACGAGCCGCGCGCCCGGTCGGCCGCGGCGGTTCGAGGCAGCCGGGCCGCCGGTCATCGACCCCGCCCGGCCGCCGCAACCACAGCAGGAGGGGCCCACGCAGGAGGGGCCCACGCAGGAGGGGCCCACGCAGGGGGAGCCCGCACAGACGCACGAGCAGGACGAGCCTGCGCAGGAGCGGCCCGCGCAGCCGCACGAGCCCGCTGCGCCCAGCCATCCGTCCCCCCGGCGCCGACCCTGGTGGCGTCCCAACGACTGAGTCGCCCGACCCCGACCTGCTGGCTCGCGAACCGATCGCGCGAGGGGCAGGGCCGCACCCGACCGACCGCAGTAGGGCCGGTCCCGAAGGCCCGGCCCTACTGGGCGTACGAACTTGCGCTAGAAGACGTCCTTCACCTTCTCGCCGGCGTCCTTGAGGTTGCCCTTGGTCTGGTCGGACTTGCCCTCGGCCTGCAGGGACTCGTCGCCGGTCGCGCCGCCGACGCGCTCCTTGCCCGTGCCCTTGAGCTCCTGAGCCTTGTTCTTCAGCTTGTCCATGGCACTCACGATGAGGCCTCCTCTCGACTTTTGGTATGTCCCCGGTTCCCGCCCGGATCACACCCATCGGCGGCATCCGCCCCTGTCGGGCCTGCGCGGTAGGGCTGTTCCCGACTCTCGTCGGCGAGGCGGCGGGCTGCCGTGCTGACCGGTGAGATCCGCCCCTGTCGGGCGTGCGCGGCGGGGCTGTTCCCGACCCTCGTCGGCGAATCGGCGGTCCAGCGTTGCGCTGCGCCCGGATCCCGCGGGGAGTACGCCGACCCCGGGGAATCGTCACCCGGCCGAGGGGCTTGACCAAAGGGAAGAGCCGATCAACCACAAGGAGCCCTGCTGTGTCCCTGCCGCCGCTGGTCGAGCCGGCCGCCGAGCTCACGCGCGAAGAGGTCATGCGCTACAGCCGGCACATGATTATCCCCGAGGTCGCAAGCGACGGCCAGAAGCGGCTGAAGAACGCCAAGGTGCTCGCCGTCGGCGCGGGCGGCCTCGGTAGCCCGACGCTGCTCTACCTGGCCGCCGCCGGCGTCGGCATGCTCGGCATCGTCGACTTCGACGTCGTGGACGAGAGCAACCTGCAGCGTCAGGTCATCCACGGCCAGAGCGACATCGGGCGTCCCAAGGCCGAGAGCGGCCGCGACTCGGTCCTCGAGATCAACCCGCATGTGCAGGTCGTGCTCCACCAGGAGCGCTTGGACTCGACGAACGTGATGGACATCTTCGCCCAGTACGACCTCATCGTGGACGGCACCGACAACTTCGCGACGAGGTACATGGTCAACGATGCGGCGTTCCTGCTCGGCATGCCCTACGTCTGGGGGTCGATCTACCGCTTCGACGGCCAGGCGAGCGTGTTCTGGCCGACAGCGCCGGGCGATGCGGCGCCCTGCTACCGCTGCCTCTACCCCGAGCCGCCGCCGCCGGGGATGGTCCCGAGCTGCGCCGAGGGCGGCGTACTGGGCGTGCTGTGCGCGAGCATCGGCGCCATCCAGAGCACCGAGGCGGTCAAGCTGATCACCGGCATCGGCGAGCCGCTCGTGGGGTCGCTGATGGTCTACGACGCGCTGGACATGGAGTACCGCAAGATCCGCGTCCGCAAGGACCCGGAGTGCCCGCTGTGCGGCAAGAACCCCACGATCACCGGCCTGATCGACTACGAGTCCTTCTGCGGCACGGTGTCCGACGCCGCCCAGCAGGCGGCGGCCGGCAGCACGATCCTGGCCACCGAGCTCAAGGCCAAGATGGACGCCGGCGAGGACATCTTCCTCGTGGACGTGCGGGAGCCGGCCGAGTTCGAGATCGTCAGGATCCCGGGTGCCACGCTCATCCCGAAGGGCGAGATCCTGAACGGGTCCGCGTTGTCGCGCTTCCCGCAGGACAAGCAGATCGTCCTGCACTGCAAGAGCGGCGTGCGATCCGCCGAGGCGCTCGCGGAACTCAAGGCCGCCGGGCTGACCAACAGCGTCCACGTGCAGGGTGGCGTGCTCGCCTGGGCCGCGCAGGTGGACCCGAGCCTGCCCACCTACTAGCGCCACCCCGTCGTACGCCGGAGCCGGTCGCCCCCTTCCGGGGCGGCCGGCTTCGCGCTGTGCCAAGGTCACGGACGTGCAACGGCTCGTGTCCTTCCGTGACGGCGATCACAGGGCGCGGTTGGATGTGTCCCCGGTCTAGGTCTGCCCCAGGAGGTGTTGTGCTCGAGGTCTGTGACCTGCACGTGTCGTACGGCGGGACGGTGCGGGCCCTGCAGGGCGTGTCCCTCACCGTGCCGGACGGCGCGGTCGTGGCGGTGCTCGGCAGCAACGGTGCCGGTAAGTCCACGCTGCTGCGGACGATCTCCTCGACCCTGCGGCTGCACCGCGGCTCGGTGCGGTCCGGAACGATCACCTACGACGGCGAGTCGCTGGCCGGGGCGGATGCCGCGTCGACCGTGCGGCGGGGAATCGTCCAGGTCCCGGAGGGACGCCGGGTCTTCGGCCGGTTGAGCGTCGAGGAGAACCTGCGGGCCGGCGGAATGGGCGCCCGGGACCGCAGGAGCCGGACGGCGAGCCGCGACCGGGTGTTCGAGATGTTCCCGGTGCTCGCCGACCGGCGGCACGGGCGTGCCGCGCTGCTGTCGGGTGGCGAACAGCAGATGCTGGCCATCGGCAGGGCCCTCATGGCCTCCCCGAAGCTGCTGGTCCTGGACGAGCCGAGCCTGGGTCTCGCGCCCAAGATCGTCGGTCAGATCGGGCGGGTCATCGCCGAGATCAACCAGACCGGGACCTCGGTGCTGCTCGTGGAGCAGAACGCGACGATGGCCCTCGGAGTCGCCGACACCGCCTACGTGCTGGACGTCGGGCAGGTGTCGCTGTCCGGGAACGCCGCCGAGCTTGCGGCGACCGACGACGTGAAGCGGCTCTACCTCGGGCACACAGGCGAGTCGGAGCCCACTCTCACGGGCGTCGGCGCGGGCGAGACCGAGTCGGTCCGCTCCCGCGCCACGCTGTCGCGATGGGTCCCGTGACGACGACGGCGGTCGCGCCGCCCGACGACGTCCCCGCGTTGGTCGTGGACCGGGTGAGCGTGGCCTTCGCCGGTCTCAAGGCGCTCGACGACGTCTCGTTCACCGTCGCGCCGGGGAGCATCCACGCCGTCATCGGTCCGAACGGTGCCGGCAAGTCCACGACGTTCAACGTGCTGTCGGGGGTCTACCAGACTAGCTCGGGCACCGTCCGGTTCGGCGACGCCGAGCTGACCGCGATGCGCCCCCACAAGATCGCGCGGCTCGGCATCGCCCGGGCGTTCCAGAACATCGCGCTGTCCAAGGGCCAGACGGTCGCCGAGAACCTCATGCTCGGCCGGCACGCCCTCACCCGCGCCGGCTACCTGAGCTCCGGGACCCGCTGGCCGTCGGCCGTCAAAGAGGGGCGGCGGCACGGCGCGCGGGTGCGCGAGATCGCCGACTTCGTGGGTCTGGGCGACAAGCTCGGTGCCGCAGCGGGTCTGCTGTCCTACGGCGACCAGAAGCGGGTCGAGGTCGCCAGGGCGCTGGCGTGCGAACCGCGGTTGCTGCTGCTCGACGAGCCGGTCGCCGGGATGAACGCCGACGAGACCAGCCGGATGGCCGCGCTGATCGCCGAGGTGCGCCGCGAGCTGGGCATCTCGATCCTGCTCGTCGAGCACGACATGGGACTGGTGATGGGGATCTCGGACCGCGTGACCGTACTGGACTTCGGCCGTCTGATCGCCGACGGGCCTCCTGAGCAGGTCCAGGACGACCCGGAGGTGGTCCGGGCCTACCTGGGCACCGGCGACGAGGACGAGTCGGACGCGCCGCAGGCAGGTGAGAGCGCATGACCCGGTTCCTGGAGTCGCTGGTCAACGGCCTCAGCGTCGGGAGCGTGTACGCCCTCATCGCTCTGGGCTTCGTGATCGTCTTCAAGGCCACCGAGGTCGTGAACTTCGCGCACGGGAGCCTGCTCGTGCTCGGCGGCTACGTCGCCGCCCGCGCGCACGCGCACCTTCCTTTCGTGCTCGCCCTGCTGTGTGGCGTCGCCGCCTCCGGCGTGGCGGCGCTGATCGTGGAGCGCCTGTTCGTCCGCAAGCTGCAGAACGGCAATCTCAACGCCCTGGCGATCCTCACCATCGGGGTGGACGTCGTGCTGATCACCGAGCTGACCAGGCGCTTCGGCGCCGACATCCTCGACATCGGTGATCCCTGGGGCAACCACCGGGTGAGCCTGGGCAGCGTGAGCATCCCGCAGGCACGGTTGGCGGCGATCGCGGTCGCGGCCGTCCTGCTCACGGCGTTCTTCCTGGCCTTCAAGTTCTCCAGCCTCGGCATCTCCCTGCGTGCCTCCGCCGAGGACGGCGAGGCGGCGGATCTCATGGGCATCCGGCGCGGGCGCGTCACGGCCACGGCCTGGGTGGTCGCCGGGGTGCTCGCCGCCGTCGCCGCGGTCTTCCTGACCGCCTTTCCCTCCCCAGGCATCGACCCCAGTGCCCGGCTGACGGCCTTGCGGGCCTTCCCCGCGGCGATCCTTGGCGGTCTGGACTCGACGGCGGGCGCGGTCATCGGGGGCCTGGCCATCGGGCTCGCCGAGGCCCTGACCGCCGGCTACGGAGTCACCCTGGCCGGCGGCAGCCTCGGGGACGTCATCCCCTACCTCGTGATGCTGGTCGTGCTGCTCGTGCGTCCCTCAGGCCTGCTCGGCACCCGGGAGCTGTCCCGTGTCTGATGTCGCGGTCGCCCCGGGGCGGCACAGTGCGAGCGTGACAGCGCCGAAGCAGCGCCGCCGGCTGCGCGGCGGCAGCGTCGTCCGGGTGGCGCTGGTGCTGGTGCTGGTGGTCTTCCCCCTCTACGCCGACACCTCGCTGGAGCAGATCGGCCTGTTCGCGATGGCAGCCGTGGTCGGGGCCATCGGGCTGACTCTGCTCACCGGGGCCGCCGGGCAGCTGTCGTTAGCCCAGGCGTTCTTCCTGGCGGTCGGCGCCTACAGCTACTCCTTCTACTCCGGCCCGTCGGCGAGCCTGTCGGCCGGCGCCAAGGGGTTGGCCCTGTCGCCGGTGCTGGCCGCGGTGCTCGCGGTGCTGACGGCGGGGCTGGCCGGGCTGCTGTTCAGCCCGATCGCCTCTCGGCTGCGGGGCATCTACCTCGGGGTCGCCTCGCTGTCACTGGTGTTCATCGGCACCTTCGTCTACGAGAACTTCCGGTCCCTGACAGGCGGCTTCAACGGCCGAGCTGCCGCGCCGTTCGCGGTGCCCGGCTTCTCCTTCGGCAACGACAACCCGACGCTGTTCGTGGCCAACGTGCCCTTCATGCGCTTCGAGAAGCTCTGGGAGCTGTTCCTGGCGCTGACCGTCCTGGCTTACCTGTTCGCGCAGAACGTGCTGCGCGGCCGGATGGGCCGGGCGATGCAGACCATGCGGGACAGCGAGGTCGCCGCCTCGGTCATGGGGGTCGACATCCGGCGTACCAAGGCCGGCGTGTTCGTCCTGTCGAGCATGTACGCCGGGCTGGCCGGCGTCATGATCGGGCTGGCCTTCGGGCGGATCACCCCGGACTACTTCCAGCTGCCCCTGTCCATCGCCTACCTCGCGATGATCGTCATCGGCGGCCTGGGCTCGGTCGGCGGCGCCACGCTCGGCGCCGTGTTCGTCACCGTGCTGCCCGAGCTGCTCAGCCGCTACAGCGACTCGCTGCCGTTCGTGGCCGCCACCGGGGGCAGCGGTTACGACGCCGGCAAGATCAACGCCGTGCTGTACGGGGTCGCCATCATCCTGGTCGTGCTGTTCGAGCCCGGCGGCCTGATCGCCCTGGGCCGTCGCCTGACCGGCCGCCGGGCGCCCAGGGCGCTCGAGCCGTCCCCGGCGACCGCTGACTCCCCGTCCACCTCTGCCTCGAGCGCCCCTGTCCCTGCCTCCGCTCGACGGACCACCGAAGGCACCACCGAAGGCTCCACCATCCAACGCTCGACCCAAGGCACCACCCCGACACAGGAGGACCCTGCATGACCCGTACCCGCACAGGCGCCGCCGTCCTGCTCGCCCTCGCCCTGTCGGTGAGCGCGTGTAGCACCAAGGCCAAGGACTCCGGCAGCGCCGGCGGCGGCGGGGGCGCCTCCGCCGGCGGCGTGAAGACCGGCCCGGGGGTGACCGACAAGGAGATCAGCCTTGGCGTGCTCACCGACGAGTCCGGCGTGTTCGCCTCCCAGGGCAAGACCGTCACCCAGGGCAACCAGCTCGGCGTCGACGAGATCAACAGCTCCGGCGGCATCTGCGGCCGGCAGATCAAGCTGGTCATCCAGGACCACGGCTACGACGTCCAACAGGCCGTGTCGAAGTACGCCCAGGAGGCGCCGAACATCGCCGGCATCCTGCAGATCCTCGGCTCGCCGATGACGACCGCCCTGCTCGACCAGTTCAAGACCGACCACATGCTGGCGGCCACCTCGACTTGGGCCTCGACCCTGCTCAAGAGCAACGACATCCAGATCTCCGGCGCCACCTACGACATCGAGATGGTCAACGGCATCTCCTACCTGGTGGACCAGAAGAAGATCAACAAGGGGGACACGATCGGCCACATCGCCTTCGAGGGCGAGTACGGCAGCAACGGCCTGGCGGGCTCCAGCTACGCCGCGAGCAAGCTCGGCCTCAAGGTCGTCTCGGTGCGGGTCAAGGCCACCGAGACCGACATGACCGGCGCCGTGCAGAAGCTCAAGTCGGCCGGGGTCAAGGCCATCATGCTCACCGTCGGCCCGAAGCAGACCGCTTCGGCTGTCGGCGTCGCGGCAGCGAGCGGGCTCAACATCCCGTTCCTGGGCAACAACCCGGTCTACGCCCCCCTGCTGCTCAAGACCGCTGCCGGCCCGGCGCTGATCGCGAACCTCTACGTCTCGGCCTCGTCGCTGCCGCTGTCGGCCGACAAGCCGGCCGCGAAGAAGGTGCTCGCCGCGTTCAGGAAGAAGTACCCGGGTGAGCCCAGCAACGCCGGCGTGACCTACGGGTACGGCGTCGCGAAGATCTACGAGCAGACGCTGAAGGCGGCGTGCGAGAAGAAGGACCTCTCTCGTGAGGGCATCGAGTCGGCCTTCCGCACCCTGGCCAAGGTCACCACCGACGGCCTCATCGCGCCGCTGGACTACAGCAAGCCAGGCCAGATCCCGGGCCGCGAGACCCTCATCGCGCGGCCAAACATGGCCACGCTCGACATCGACGGCTACAAGATCGTGGACGACCTGCACGAGTCCGCGATCGCGAAGGACTACACGATCCCGACCAGCTAGGCCGTACGGCGACGTAGGGGGCGGTCCTTTCGGGGGCCGTCCCCTTCGTCGCGCCCGCGTACCCGCACGAGCAGGCGTACGGCGAGCAGTGCAGCCAGGCCGCAGGCCACCGCGAGCGGCAGGGTGGGGCCGCCGTGCCGGGCCGCGAGGGCCGTCGCGAACGGCGCGGCGAAACCGACGTACGCGCAGGCGTAGAAGACCGCTGACAGCGCCCCTCGCCGGGCCGGAAGCGCGATCCGGTTGGTCAGCGCGAGCCCGGCGGCCAGCGACAGTCCGCCGCCGGCGCCGAGCAGCACGGCGCCCGGCAGAAGCAGCGGGATGCTGCCCGACCGGGCAGCGATCAGGGCGAGCAGGTAGCCGGCTGAGCCGGCGGCCACGCCGACCACGGCGGTCGCCCGGCCGAGCCGCCGCTGGAGCGGCGCCGCCAGCGTGCTGGCGCCCAGGGTGAGGCCGGCCAGCACCCCGGTGAACACCACGCCGTCGCCCGGCAGCCGCGCGACCAGCAGGGGCAGCGCCGAGATCACCACGGACGGGAACGCGTAGACGCAGACGGCCACCGGCGCCACGACGCTCACCAGCGTCCACCGGTCGGCCGGCACGACCAAGGGCGCGCGGGTCCGTTCGGCGCGTGGCGGTCGGGGCAGACCCAGCGGCACCGTCTCGGGCAGCCCGCGGCCGGCCAGGAACCCGACGACCACCACGGCAGCATGCGCCAGGTACGGCAACGCCAGCGGCAGCGGTGCGTAGGTCGCCAGCAGCCCTGCCGTCAACGGTCCGAGGGAGAAGCCACCGGACATGGCGGCGGCAGCGCGCCGAGCCCCGGCGCCGCCGCCCGGGGACAGCTCGCCGATCCAGGCGCTGCCGACGCTGAAGACCGCCCCGCTCACGACGCCCTGCAGGAACCTGGCGAGAAACAGTAGCGGCGCCGAGCCCGCGGCCACCACGAACAGCAGGCTGGTCAGCGCCGACATGACCACGAACGGGAGCACCACGCCGCGCCGCCCGATGCGGTCCGACAGCGGGCCTGCCACCAGCAGCGACGGCACGAGCCCGGCGGCGTACACCCCGAACAGTGCGGTGAGCGTGGCGGGGGACAGGTGCAGCTGGCGCTCGTAGACGAGCAACAGCGGGGTGGGGACGTTGGTGCCCACGGCCACGGCGAACAGCACGAGTACGGCGCGCCGCCAGAGCGTCGGGTCCGGCAGCTCGGGGGCAGCGTCCTGGTCGGGCACGTCGGCGAACCTAGACTGCGCTCGTGGGCAGGACGCAGGTGGCCAGCCTCTCGGCCGGCCTGTCGGTGCGTCCGGGCGGGGCCTTGCCACCGACGGCGTACGCGCTCGCGGTGCTGGAGGTCGTCGAGCAGATCCCCGCCGGGCGGGTCATGACCTACGGCGACGTGGCCGAGTGGATGGGCCGCGGCTCGGCCCGCACCGTCGGCACGGTGCTGACCAGGCACGGCCACGAGGTCCCGTGGCAGCGCGTCGTGCAGGCGAGCGGACGGCCCGCCGAACCGTACGTCGCCGAGGCCCTCGCGCTGCTCGTGGCCGAGGGCTGCCCGGTGGCGGCCGAGAAGGTCGTCCTCGCCCGCGCCCGCTGGGACGGCGGAGAACTCCTGTCGTAGGGGCGTGGTTGTCTGCCTGCCGTGACCCCCTCCCTGCGCCGAGCAGCCCGGCGCCCCACCTTGGCGCCTGTGCTCGACCGCGCCCAGGTGAGCGTGGTGGAACACCCGTCCGGCCCGCTGCTCGTGCTCGCCGGCCCGGGCACCGGCAAGACGACGACGCTGGTGGAGGCGGTGGTGGACCGCGTCGTGCGGCGAGGCCTGGCGCCGGAGCAGGTCCTGGTGCTGACCTTCAGCCGGCCCGCGGCGCAGGAGCTGCGCGAGCGGATCACGGGCCGGCTCGGCGGCACGACCCGCGGACCGGTCGCGATGACCTTCCACGGCTATGCCTACGCCCTGCTGCGGCGCGAGTTGGCTCGGCCGGGCGGCGCTGTCCTGCGCCTGCTCAGCGGGCCGGAGCAGGACCTCGAGGTGGCCCGGCTGCTCGAGGGCGAGCTTGCCGACGGGGCGCGACGGTGGCCCCCGGACCTACGGGCGGCTCTGCCGCTGCGGGGCTTCCGGCAGGAGTTGCGCGACGCACTGCAGCGCGCGCAGGAGCGAGGTCTGGACGGTGCCGCCCTGGCCGCACTGGGTCGCGAGCACGGGCGGCCGGAGTGGGTTGCTGTCGGCGGTTTCCTGCTGGACTACCAGGCGCGCTTCGACCTCGATCCCAGCGCCGAGGTCCTGGACTACGCCGGGCTCGTCCGGGCGGCCGCCGGGCTGCTGGAAGGCGACGACGAGCTTCTGGCCCGTGAGCGCGAGGCCCGCCCCGTCGTCTTCGTCGACGAGCTGCAGGACACCGACCCGGCGCAGCTACGGCTGCTGCGCGCCCTGGCCGGCGACGGGCGGGACCTGGTGGCGGTCGGCGACCCGGACCAGTGCGTCTACGCCTTCCGGGGGGCCGACGCCCGCGGCCTGTTGGAGTTCCCGGATGCCTTCCGAACGGCGACGGGGGAACCCGCTCCGGTCGTCGTGCTCTCGACCAGCCGGCGCTGCGGGGCGGCGCTGCTGGCGGCCAGCCGCGCCGTCGCCGCCCGGCTCCCCTTCGGCCCGCGCAGGGGCGCCCATCGCGTCCTGACGCCCGACCCGTCGACTGTGGACGGTCCCGGTCGCGTCGAGGTCCGGCTCGCGACCAGCCCCACGCAGGAGGCCGCATTGGTCGCGGACGTCCTGCGCAGGGCGCACCTGCACGACGGGGTGGCGTGGTCGGACATGGCGGTGCTGCTGCGCTCGACGCCGCGGTCGCTGGCGGTGCTGCGGCGGGGCCTGCTGATGGCGGGCGTCCCCGTCGCGGTGCCCGCCGACGAGCTGCCCTTGGTCGAGGAGCCGTTCGTGCGGGCCCTGCTCGAACTGCTGGTCGCCGCGCTGCGCCCCGACGGGCTGGACGAGACCGCGGTGCTCGCCCTGTTGCAGGGCCCGCTGGTGCGGGCGGACGCGCTGGAGGTGCGCCGGCTGCGTCGCGGCCTGCGCGAGCTCGACCTGGGGGCTGGGCTGCGTACCCCGTCCGAGGAACTGCTCGTCTCGGCTGTGCGGGACCGCCACTCGACCGTGCTGCTTGTTTCACACCTGGCCAGGCCGCTGACCCGCCTGCACCGGCTCCTTGGCACGGTGCAGAGCACCTCCGGCACGGCCGAGGACGTGCTCTGGGCGCTCTGGGAGTCGACCGGGTTGGCGGCGCGACTGGAGTCCGACAGCGCCGGTGGTGGAACCAGGGGCGCCGTCGCGGATCGGGCGCTCGATGCGGTGATCGGGTTGTTCGACACGGCCGCCCGCTACGTCGACCGGCTGCCGGGCCGCGACGTGCTGGGCTTTCTCGACGACGTCGCGGCGCAGGAGATCCCCAGCGACACGTTGTCGCAGCGAACTCCCCACGGGGACGCGGTGGCTGTCATGACCGCCCACGCGAGCAAGGGGCTGGAGTGGCGGGTCGTCGTCGTGGCCGGCGTGCAGGAGGGGGTCTGGCCCGACCTCCGGCTGCGCGGGTCGCTGCTCGGGGTGCCCGAGCTCACCGCGACCGCGTTGCAGCGCACCCCGGCGGCCACCGTGCCGGACCGCAGGGCGGACCTGCTGGCCGACGAACGCAGGCTGTTCTACGTCGCGGTCACCCGGGCGCGGGAGCGGCTGGTGGTCACTGCCGTCGCCGCCGGCGACAGCGGTGTCGACCGGCCCAGCCGGCTGCTGTCCGAGCTGGGTGTGATGGTGCCTGCCGCGGCGCGGTCTCTGGGGCGCCCCCTCACCGGCGCGGGTCTGGTGGCCGAGCTGCGCCGGGTCGCCGCCGAGGAGGAGGACCCCGCGCTGCGCGAGGCGGCGTGCCGACGGCTGGCTGCCGTTGCCCGGCCGGACCCCGCGGCGGCAGGCGCCCCCGCACCTCTGGCCGCCGCCCATCCCGACCGGTGGTGGGGCCTGTCCCCGCTGTCCGACACTCGCCCGCTGGTGGGCGAGCAGGAGCTGGTGCGCGTCTCGCCCAGCAAGGTCGAGTCCTTCGACACCTGCTCGCTGCGCTGGTTCCTGGAGAGCGGAGTCGGCTGCGCCGGCAGCACCGGTCCCGCCCAGGTGCTGGGCACGCTCGTGCACGCCCTGGCCGAGCTGGGGTCCGGTCCGCAGGCGCTGGACGCTGCTGCGCTGGCGGTGAAGCTCGACGAGGTGCTGCCCGAGCTCGACCTCGGCGCGCCGTGGGCGGTCCGGCGACGGCGGGAGGAGGCGGTGCAGCAGCTCGATCGCTTCCTGCGCTGGGCGGCCGAGAACCCGCGCACGCTGGTGGGCACTGAGCTGCAGGTCACCGTCGCCTTCGGCGAGGGCGCGGTGCTGTCCGGCCGGGTGGATCGCCTGGAGCGTGACGAGCAGGGTCGCGCGGTCGTCGTCGACCTCAAGACCGGCTCGACCAAGCCCAGGAAGGACGAGCTGGCCCGACACCCGCAGCTCGGGGTCTACCAGCTGGCGACGGCCCTGGGTGCCTTTGCGCAGGAGCACGGCCTGACCGGGTCCGGAGGCGCCTCGCTGCTGCAGCTGAAGAAGGGCAAGCGGGCCGACGAGCAGGTGCAGGTCGCGCTGGAGGACGACGAGGACCCCGCGTGGGCGTCCGCGCTGGTCGCCCGGGTCGTCGCCGGGATGAGCGGCGCGCGCTTCCCCGCCACGGTGAACGAGCACTGCCGCACCTGCGCGGTGCGCGCCTGCTGCCCCGCGTGGCCCGAGGGCCAGGGGGTGGTCCGATGATCGACCTCGACCTGCTCCAGCGCGTGCTCGGCCGGCCGCTCAGCCAGGAGCAGGCGGCCGTCGTCACGGCGCCGCTCGAGGCCGGCGTCGTCGTCGCTGGAGCCGGCAGCGGCAAGACGAGCACGATGGTCGCGCGGGTCCTCTGGCTGGTGGCCGGCGGTCTGGTCGCCCCGGACGGCGTCCTGGGCCTGACCTTCACGACCAAGGCCGCCGACGAGCTGGCGGGTCGGGTGCGGGCAGGTCTGCGCGCCCTGCACGCCGGTGGCCTCGGCCCCGGTGCTGGGGGACCGAGCGCCCGTCCACCCGGTGCCGAGAGGCCCGGTTCCACGGACTCCGCGGCTGATCTGGAACCTACGGTCTCCACCTACCACGCGTACGCCGCGCGGCTCGTGCGCGAGCACGCGATGCGGCTCGGCCGCGAGCCCACCGCCCGGCTCGTGACGCCGGCGACGAGCTGGCAGCTCGCGGCCCGCGCCGTCGCGTCGTACGACGGTCCGATGGAGGCGATCGACTGGGCCGAGTCGACGGTGGTGAAGGCGGTACTGGCGCTGGCCGGCGACCTTGCGGAGCACCTCACGACCGCCGAGGCGGTGCGCGGGCAGGGGGTCTGGCTGCGGGAGCGCGCCCTGGGTGCGGCCACGCTCCACAAGCCCGGCCTGGACGTCGTGGCCTGCCACGCGGTGCGCGAGCAGCTGCTGCCGCTGGTGGGGGCCTACGCCGCCCTCAAGCGGCAGCGCGATCTGCTCGACTTCGGCGACGTGGTGGCACTGGCGGCTGAGCTCGCGCGGTCCTCTCCGGCGGTGGGGGAGGCGGAGCGGGCCAGCTTCCCGGTGGTCCTGCTGGATGAGTACCAGGACACCGGTGCCGCGCAGGAGGTGCTGCTGTCCGCGTTGTTCGGCTCCGGGCATGCGGTGACGGCGGTCGGTGACCCGTGCCAGAGCATCTACGGCTGGCGGGGAGCGAGCGCCGGGACGCTGCGCAGGTTCCCGACCAGCTTCGGGGCGGCGACCGGTGCCCGCACGCTGTCCACGACCTACCGCAGCGGGGGGCGCCTGCTGCTGCTGGCCAACGCGGTGTCGCAGGCCCTTCGGGACGAGCGCGAGGGCGTGCCCGTCCCTGTGCTGCAGGCCGCCCCGGGGCGCGAGCACGACGGTGAGGTCCGCTGCGCACTGCTTGCCGACGTCGATGTGGAGGCGGACTGGGTCGCGGAGGCCGTGGTGTCAGCGCTGGAGCAGCTGGGTCCGGGCGAGCCCGGATGCACCTGGTCGCGCGCCGCGGTGCTGTGCCGCAAGCGGTCCATGTTCCCCCGCCTGCGGGCGGCCTTTGAGCGACGGGACGCGCCCGTCGAGGTCGTCGGCCTCGGCGGACTGCTCGACGTGCCTGAGGTCGCGGACCTGCTGGCGACCCTGCGGGTGCTCGATGATCCGACGGCGGACGCGAGCCTGCTGCGGCTGCTGACCGGGCCGCGCTGGCGGCTCGGGCCGCGGGACCTGGCCGCGCTCGGTCGGCGGGCGAGGGCGCTCGTGCGCAGGCAGGCCGCCAGCGAGGTGGACCCAATCGAGGCGGTGGTGCTAGGCGTCGACGACACCCAGGCCGGCTCGCTCATCGATGCCCTGGACGACCTGCCGGACGCCGGCCTGTCGGCCCCCGGGCGGACGCGGCTGACGGCGCTGCGCGATGAGCTCCGGGCGTTGCGGCGTCGGCTGGACCAACCGCTGCCCGACCTCGTCGCCGACATCGAGCGCACGCTCGGCCTGGACATCGAGGTGGCCGCTCGACCCGGGGGCGGCGATGTGGCTGCTGCCCGGGTCGACCTGGATGCCTTCGCCGATGCCGCAGCAGAGTTTGCCGGGGACTCGGCGCAGGACGGTGGGGGCGACGTGGTGCTGTCGGCGTTCCTGGCGTTCCTGGCTGCGGCCGAGGAGGAGGAGAACGGCCTGGACACCGGCGCTGCGACCGGAGCAGACACGGTGAAGCTGATGACCGTGCACGCCGCCAAGGGTCTGGAGTGGCCCGTCGTCGCGGTGCCGGGACTGGCCACCGGTGCGGCCAGCACACTGTTCCCCGCCAAGCCGCAGGCCTCGACGTCCTGGGCCAGGAACGGCCGCCTGCTGCCCTTCCCGCTGCGAGGTGACCGCGCGGACCTGCCGGGGCTCGACGGCCTGGAGCCGGCTCAGCTGCGCGCTCACGCCGAGGCCAACAGCGCCCGTGATGCCCGGGAGGAGCGCCGGCTCGCCTACGTCGCCTTCACCCGAGCCGAGAGCCTGCTGCTGTGCTGCGGGCATCACTGGGGCGAGGGCAAGACGGTGCTCGGCCCCTCGGTGTTCCTGCTCGAGGCACGGCAGGCGTGCCTGGACGGTGCGGGCGTCATCGACGCCTGGTGCGAGCACGCCCCGCCGACCAACCCCGTGACCGCAGGCCAGGTCGCCCTGCCCTGGCCGGTACCGCTAGCCCCGGCGGCAGCCGGCGTGCAGGCCGCCGCGAACAGGGTCCGCGAGCTGTTGGCGGACGCGCCGGACACGGCCGCTGCCGTCGCTGCTGGGGACCGCGGCCTCGCGCCGGCCGCGGCGGCGCTCGTGGCCGGTTGGGACGAGGACATCGCGCGGCTGACCGAGGAGGCGCAGCGACGACGCGCGTACCGCAGTGTCGCGGTCCTGCCGACCCACCTGTCGGTCTCCGGCCTGGTCGAGCTGCGCCGCGACCCTGCGGCGCTGGCCCGCTCGCTGCTGCGCCCGCTGCCACGCCGTCCGTCGCCCGTGACCCGCCGCGGCACCGCGTTCCACTCCTGGCTCGAGCAGGTGTACGGGCTGCCGCAGCTGTTGGACCAGTCCGACCTGCCGGGTGCTGCCGACGAGGGCGCGCCCGGGGACGAGGACCTGCTGGCACTCCAGGACGCCTTCCGTGCCTCACCCTGGTGGGGCCGCACCCCCGCCGAGATCGAGGTGCCGTTCGAGACCGACGTCCAGGGTGTCCTGGTCCGCGGACGCATGGACGCGGTCTTCCTCGATCCCGACGGCAGCTTCGACGTCGTCGACTGGAAGACCGGCCGGCGGCCGCGGGGCCTGGACGCAGAGGCGGCCGCCGTGCAGCTCGCGGCGTACCGCCTGGCCTGGGCGGCGCTGTCGCGGACCCCCGTCGTGCAGGTCCGGGCCGCCTTCCACTACGTCCGCTCCGCCGAGACCGTACGACCCGCCGACCTGCTCGACGCGGAGGGCCTGCGCGCCCTCATCCGCCTCGTACCGCTGGCCGAGCCGTGAGGGCGCCGGCCCGGGCGCCGGGCGTCCTCCGGCGCTCGCCGCCTCAGCGGTCCTGGTGGTTGTGGTCCGGGTGGTCGTGGTCCTCATTGGCGCGGTCCGCGTGGTCGTGGTCCTCATTGGCGCGGTCCGGGTCGGCGTGGTCCGGGTCGGCGTGGTCCGGGCCGGCGTGGTCCGCGTCGGGATCGGGAAGGACGAGGCGGACGGACTGGTCCCGGGCCGTCACCACCTCGCCGTCCGTCAGCTGCCGCCCTCGCCGCAGCTCCACCTCGCCGTCGACCTGGACTAGGCCGGCCGCGAGCAGCTCCTTGCCCTGTGCGCCGGTCTCGACCAGTCCGGCGAGCTTGAGCAGCTGCCCGAGCCGGAGTCCGTCGGACCGGATGAGCAGATCGCGTATGGGCGGCTCGAGCTCGGCGACGTACTGCACGGCAGGGCCGTCGAGGTCCTGCTCACGGCCGGACAGCTCCAGCCCGCACGCCTCGTACAAGCCCCGGGCGTCGGTGTTGTCGGCGCGGGTCCAGACCTGCAGGCGTCGGTAGCCGGGCGACCAGGCGGCATCTGCGATGCCCTCGAGCAGAGCGGAGCCGACCCCGCGGCGCTGGTGCGCGGGCAGGACGAACAGCATCGACAGGTGCAGCAGTCCTGGTTCGAGCTCGCCGTCGCCGTCGCGGTCGCGGTCGCCGTTGCGGTCGCGGTCGCCGTTGCGGTCGCGGTCGCTGTTGCTGTTGCTGTTGCTGCAGCCGTCGCCGTCGCGGTTGGGGTCGCCACGGCCGTGGCCGGCGCCAGCGCCCGTCCCGACCCGGCCCGGCTCGCCGAGCGCGAATCCGACGACCTGCGCGACGGCGTCTGCATCCTCGAGCTCAGCTACCACGAGCAGAGCGCCTGGGGCCGAGAGCTTGTCGAGGACCCGGGCGACCCTTGCCCCGTTGGGACGCCGACCACGGGCGCCCTGCGCGGCCCGCCACACGGCGACCGCGTCGTCGGCGTCCTGCGCCGTACCGATCCTCAACTCCAGCACGAACCGCACGGTAGGCCGACACCACCGTCGGTGAGCAAGGACCCCGGCGGTCGCCGCTCTCGGCGAGGAGCGGGCGTCAGCCGCGGAGCCGGCGTAACACCTCAGGCAGCGGGCCGAGCGAGGACAGCTGGTGGACTTTGGGTGCCTCCAGCGCGGGGTCGTCGTCGTGGAGCACCCCCCACGGTCCGCGGCGCAGGTGTACGACGGTCATCCCGACGGCGAGGGCGCCGACCACGTCGTTGTCGATCCGGTCCCCGACGTGCACGCACGCGGCCGGCGCCACGCCGACGCAAGCCGCGATTCGCCGGTAGAACTCCGGCGACGGCTTCTCGGCCCCGAGCTCGCCGCTGGAGGTGACGCGGTCCACGGGCAGGTCGAGCTCCTCGACGAGCCGCTGGAAGGCCTCGGGTTGGTTGCCGCCCACGACGACCTGCCACCCATCGCTGCGCAGCGCCTGCAGGCAGCCGAGGGCGTCCGGGTAGAGCTCGACCGCCGGCCACGCGCCCCCCGCCGCCAGCCGGTCGGCCCTCTCCTGCTCGAAGCTCCGCCCGGGCCGCAGCAGGGGCACGACCTCGCGGTGGTCGATCCCGCGCGCGATAAGGCCATCGAGGCAGCCCAGCAGAGTGAGCGGCGACACGCCGAGCCACTGCGCCCATCCGAGCCACTGGGCCGTCTCGTCGACCAAGGTCTCGCCGACGTCGAACACGACGGTGGACAGCACCTAGAGCTCGATGACCAGCGCCCGGTGATCGGACACCGTCAGCGCGGGGGCCGCGACCGAGCTGACCGGCGGCAGGTCACCGTGGCCCAGCACATGGTCGAGCTGGATCCGCGGCTCGGTCGTCGGATAGGTCTTCACACGAGCCAGCGACCGCCAGCCGGACAGCACCCGCGGGAGGGGCGGGGGCATGTTGAGGTCGCCCAGCAGCACGCACGGGCCGGGCAGCTTCGCGAGCCAGGCTGTGAGCCGGCGCAGCTGAACGCCGTTCCAGACGGGGACGAACGACAGGTGAGTCGTCGCCACCGTCATCGTGCCGAGCGGTGTCTCGACGACGGCGGCGAGCCCGACCCGGGGTTCGTCCTGCAGCCAGATCAGCTGTTTCGTCCCGGGCAGCAGGACAGGCGAACGCACCGGCGCAGCCGGCAGCCGCAGGACGTGCCAGGACGCGACCGGGAAGCGCGAGACCAGACCGATCCCGTACGACGGCTCGCCCGGCCCATCGGCATCGACCGAGGCCCGCCAGTCAGCTCCGGGCTCGCCGATCAGCGCGGGGACGAAGTGCCAGTGTTTCGCCCCGAGGGCGTCGGCGACCTCGCGGGTGAGGTCGAGTGAATGCGAGCGTGGCTGGTCGCGGTCGACCTCCTGCAACCCGACGATGTCTGGGGCCATCCCCGCGACCGCCGCGTGCAGCCTCGCGAGCTCCACCTTGCCGTCCACCAGCGAACGGCCGTGCAGCAGGTTCAAGGAAGCGAGGCGCACGTCCGGACGCTAGCCGAGCAATCCGGTTGCCACTCCGGCGAGTTGCTCGGGCGGCAGGTCGCAGCCGAGCGGCCCGGACACCGGCGCGGGCGGCGGTCGGTTGAGGGACGGGTTGGGCCCCGGCGCGCGGCTCGGGAGGGGGCGGTTCCCGACCCTGGGTGCCGGAAGCCGCGAGCCGCGCACCGGGAGCCGCGCGCCGCGCGCCGCGCGCCGCGAGCTGCGAGCCGGAAGCCGGGAGCCGCGAGCCGGGAGCCGGGAGCCGCGGGCCGCGCGCCCCTGGCGCATCCGAGGGCCGCGAGCTCCCCGGGCGTGAGCTCGCAGCCGCTTGGGCAGGCCAGCACGAAACCCTGCCACTGCCCCGGAGGCCCCGTGAACGTCCTCGCCCTGGTCTGCACGCTCAAGCCGTCCCCGGAGCCCTCGAGCGCGGACCGCTTCGCCGACGTGCTGCTCGCGGCCTTCCCGGAAGCCGCAACGGACAAGGTCCGGCTCGCGGACGTCGGTGTCGAGCGTGGTCTGCAGCACGACATGGGTGGCGCTGACGGCTGGCCCGGCGTGAAGGCCAAGGTCGAGGCCGCCGACGTGCTCGTGCTCGTCACGCCGATCTGGAACGGCCAGCCGAGCTCGTACTTCCTGCAGGTGGGGGAGCGGCTCAACGCCGTGCTCGCCGAGAGCGACGAGCAGCACCGCACCCCGTTGTACGGCAAGGTCGCGGTCCTGGGCGTCGTCGGCAACGAGGACGGCGCCCACCACGTGGGCGGGATCGGGATGGCGATGCTGGCCGATCTCGGCCTGAGCTTCGGGCCGGCCTGCCTCGCCTACTACCTGGGTGAGGAGCTCGTCGAACAGGACGAGGTCCCTCAGCAGCAGCGCGGCATGGCGGCGCTCACCTGCGCCAACGCCGCCCACCTGGCGACCGTGCTCGCCCGGCAGGCCTACCCGGGCGTGTAGAGGTCCAGCAGGAGGCCGGCCAGCGCTGCGCTCGCCTGCTCGGGGACCCAGTGCGTGACCCGCTCGAGCACCTCGAGGCGATACACCCCGCAGACGTACGACGCGGTGGCTCGGGCACCGGCCTCGCCCAGCGCCCGGTCATCGCTGGACCAGACGTGCAGCGTCGGCACGGTCACATGCGGGGTGTCGCCGATGTCCTCCAGGCGCTGCGCGGCGTACCAGGCGAGCCAGCTGGCCAGCGCTCCAGGCTCGCGGGCCAGGCGGACGCAGTGCTCGACATCGACCTCGCCCTCGGCGCTGGCGAACAAGCCGCGCAGCCCGCCGGCATCGCCTGCGAGCAGCTCCGCGTCGTACCCGGGTCGGGCGAAATCGCGCATGTAAAGGGACTTCTCGCGCTGCTCGGGATCGGTGCGCAGCGCATCCACGAAGGCCAGTGGGTGCGGGACGGACACCGCCGCGAGGGTCTGCACCCGGGCCGGATGACGGGCCGCGAGCTGCCACGCCACCGCCGCACCCCAGTCGTGGCCCACGACGTGGGCGGAGCCTGCCCCGACCGCATCCAGGACGCCGAGGGCGTCCTCGACCAGCCTCGGCATGCGGTAGGCCTCGACCTCGCCCGGCCGGGCCCGCGGCGAGTACCCGCGCTGGTCCGGCACCACGACCCGGAACCCGGCCTCGACGAGCAGCGGCCAGACCCCGCGCCAGCAGTGCGAGGTCTGCGGGAAGCCGTGCAGCAGCAGGACGACCGGACCGGCCTCGGGTCCGGCGACGAACACGTCGAAGGTGAGGTCGGCGAGCTGAACGTCCACGGAGCTAGGGCTTGTCGACGGTGACGTCCAGCCGCACCTCGACGCGGTCGCGCAGCTTGAGGGTCCCCATCATGGCCGAGTAGGGCTTGACGCCGTGCTCGGTCTGCACCACGGGGACGACGGCGGCCAGCGCCAGCCGCTCGCCGGCTTCGGTGACCTCGACGTGCAGCGCCACGGGCCGGGCGGTTCCGGCGATGCTCAGCTGCCCGGTGAGGTCCCAGCCGGTCGGGGACGCCGCCACCCGGCTGCTGGTGAACGTCGCGTCGGGGTGCTGCGCCGCCTTCATCGCACCGAGGGCGTTGTCCCGGATCGTCTGCTTGTCCTTGTCCGACAGGCTCTTCATGCCGCCCTCGCCCTTGACGATCTCCAGGCTCGCCAGCGCGGCGCGTAGCGTGACCGAGGCCGGCGCCTCGCCCTCGAACGTCGTGCTGGCCGACCAGTCCGCCAGCACGATCGTGAGGTCGTGGCCCATTTTGGCGGCCTTGCCTTCCACGCCGGTGTGCAGCGACAGGGTGCCGTTACCGGGGCCGATCTCGAGGGTGTCCATCCCCTGATCATGCCCTGCCGCATCATGGGGTCCATGACGCTGCTCGACCCGACGTTCGCATCGACCCCCACGCACGAGGTCACGAACCAGGCTCCGCCTCTGGTCGGCCACGACGTCGCCGCCGACCCGGCCCTGCTCGAGGGCCTGCTTCGCGAAGGAGCGGGGTGGCACGCCACTGACCTGCACCGGATCGGGCGGCGGGCCGGGACCGAGCAGGCCCAGCGCTGGGGGGTCGAGGCCAACGAGCACGAGCCGGTGCTGCGCACCCACGACCGGTACGGCCACCGCATCGACGAGGTGGAGTTCCACCCGGCCTGGCACGCGCTCATGGACGTCGCGGTGTCCGAGGGCCTGGCCGGTGCCTCGTGGGCCGACCCGCGCCCGGGCGCCCACGTCGCGCGCGCCGCAGGCTTCTACACCTGGGGCCAGGTCGAGGGCGGCCACGGCTGCCCGATCTCCATGACGTACGCCGTCGTGCCGGCGCTGCGCAGCAGCCCCGCGCTGGCGGCGGCGTACGAGCCGTTGCTGACCAGTCGCGTCTACGACCCCGGACTGCGGGCCCCGCTCGGCAAGCGCGGCCTGCTCGCCGGGATGGGCATGACCGAGAAGCAGGGCGGCTCGGACGTGCGGGCCACCACCACGAGCGCGACGCCGGCGGGGGACGGGACCTACCTCCTGCGCGGGCACAAGTGGTTCACCAGCGCGCCCATGTGCGACGTGTTCCTCGTACTGGCGCAGGCGCCGGAGGGGCTCTCCTGCTTTCTGGTACCGAGGGTGCTGCCGGACGGCACGCGCAACACCTTCCGCATCCAGCGGCTCAAGGACAAGCTCGGGAACCGGTCCAACGCCAGCAGCGAGCCGGAGTTCGACGCCACCGTGGCCTGGCTGGTCGGCGAGCCGGGCCGGGGCGTTCGCACCATCATCGAGATGGTGTCGATGACCCGGCTCGACTGCGTCATCGGCTCCTCGGCGCTGATGCGGCAGGCGCTGCTGCAGGCGGTCCACCACTGCGCGCACCGCAGCGCCTTCGGCGGCCGGCTGCTCGACAAGCCGCTCATGCGCAACGTGCTGGCCGATCTCGCGCTCGAGTCCGAGGCCGCGACCACCCTGATGATGCGCCTGGCCGGCGCAACCGACCGGGCGCAGCGGGGCGACTCACAGGAGCAGGCGTTCAAGCGCCTCGCCGTCGCGGTCGGCAAGTACTGGGTCACCAAGCGCGCGCCGAACGTCGCCGCGGAGGCCCTGGAGTGCCTCGGCGGCAACGGCTACGTCGAGGAGTCCGGGATGCCGCGGCTCTACCGGGAGGCGCCGCTCAACTCGGTCTGGGAGGGCTCGGGCAACGTCAACGCCCTCGACGTCCTGCGCGCGCTGGTGCGCGAACCGGCCTCGGTCGAGGCCTACTTCGCCGAGGTGGCGCTCGCCGACGACCCGCGCATCACGGCGGCGGTCGCCCACGTCCACACGCTGCTCGCGGACCCGGGAACGCTGGAGCTGCAGTCGCGCCGGCTCGTCGAGCGGCTCGCCCTTGTCCTGCAGGCGTCGCTGCTCGTGCGGCACGCGCCGGCTGCCGTCGGGGACGCCTTCTGCGCGTCCCGGCTGGCCGGCGACTGGGGCTCGGCCTTCGGCACGCTGCCGCCCGGGCTGGACCTCGCGCCGCTCCTGGATCGGGCGGCCCCCCAGTACTGAGCCGCGCAGGTTCAGCCGCGCCGGTTTGGCTACCTGTTGACGGTGCTCATGTCCGGGTAGCGGTCGCCCTGCACGGCCTCGGCCGGGACCGCCGCCGCCAGGCCCGAGAGGTCCTCGTCGCTCAGGCGGACCTCGCTCGCCGCAGCGTTCTCCTCCAGGTAGCTGCGCCGCTTCGTCCCGGGGATGGGTACGACGGAGTCGCCCTGCGCCAGCACCCACGCCAGGGCGAGCTGCCCAGCGGTACAGCCCTTCTCGGCTGCGAGCACCTTGACCGCATCGACGAGGCGGAGGTTCGCGGCAAGCGCCTGCTCGCCGAAGCGCGGGTTGTGGCGACGGAAGTCGTCCTCCGGCAGATCCTCCAGCGAGGTGATGGCGCCGGTGAGGAAGCCGCGCCCGAGCGGGGAATAGGCGACCAGCCCGACCCCGAGCTCGCGCGTGGCGGGCAGCACGGCGCGCTCGATGTCGCGGCTGAACAGGCTGTACTCGCTCTGCACCGCCGCGATCGGGTGCACCGCGACGGCCCGCCGCAGCGTCTCCGCCGAGCACTCCGAGAGCCCGAGGTGGGACACCTTCCCGGCGGCCACGAGGTCCGACATCGCCCCGACGGTCTCCTCGATCGGCACCTCGCCGTCCACGCGGTGCTGGTAGTACAGGTCGATGTGGTCGACGGCGAGGCGTTGCAGGGAGGCGTCGCAGCAGGCCTTGACGTAGGCGGCGTAGCCGCGGATGCCGAGGCGGGCGCCGTCCTCGCCGCGGACGATGCCGAACTTGGTGGCGAGCTGCACCTCGTCGCGTCGGTCGGCGATGGCCCTGCCGACGAGCCGCTCGTTGGTGAAGGGGCCGTACATGTCAGAGGTGTCCAGGAACGTCACGCCGAGGTCCAGGGCGCGCGCGATCGTCGCGGTCGACTCGGTGTCGTCGCCGGAGCCGTAGAACTCGCTCATGCCCATGCAGCCGAGGCCCTGCGCGGAGACGACGAGCCCGTCGCCGAGGGTGCGGGTGGTCTGTGTCATGACCCCACTGTGCACCAGGTGCGCGACGAGGATGTGTCGTGGTCTCGCTGGTGGTCGCGCTCCGCCCGTCGCTTCTGCTGCCGCTCGTGGTGCCCCTGCACTAGCGTCGGTGCGTGCCGCCCCGCCCCCGCGCCCCAAGGACCATCCAACCGTCGTACGCCGTGGAGCGGGGCGTGCTCGACAACGGGCTGCGGGTCGTCGTCAGCCCGGACCGCACCAGCCCGGTGGTCGCGGTCGCCGTCTACTACGACGTCGGCATGCGCAGCGAGCCGAAGGGCCGCACCGGCTTCGCGCACCTGTTCGAGCACCTGATGTTCCAGGGTTCGGCGAACCTCGCCAAGACCGAGCACTTCACCTACGTGCAGGGCAGCGGCGGCAGCCTGAACGGTTCGACACACGTCGACTACACGAACTACTTCGAGTTGCTGCCGAGCAGCGCGACCGAGCGGGCGCTGTTCCTGGAGGCCGACCGGATGCGCTCGATCGTGCTGACCCAGGACAACCTGGACAACCAGGTGGCGGTGGTGCAGAACGAGATCCGGGTCAACGTCCAGAACCGCCCGTACGGCGGTTTCCCGTGGTTGTCCATGCCGCCCGTGCTGTTCGACTCCTTCGCCAACTCCCACGACGGCTACGGCTCGTTCGTGGACCTCGAGGCCGCGACGGTGCCGGATGCCCAGTCGTTCTTCGACCGCTACTACGCCCCCGGCAATGCCGTCCTGGTCGTGGCCGGTGACGTCGAAGTCGACCAGGTGCTGACGTGGGTCACCGAGCTGTACGCCGACATCCCGGCCCGCAAGGTCCCGCCGGCACCCGCCTTCCCGGAGCCGCCGTTGACGGCCGAGCGGCGCGCGGTGGTGCAGGACCGGCTCGCTCCCGCTCCGGCCGTCGCACTGGCCTGGCGCACCGCCGACCCCGCGGACCTGGCGGCCTACCTGCCCTACGTCGTGCTGGCCGAGGTGCTCACCGACGGCGACGCGGCACGGCTGCAGGACCGGCTGCTCATGCGCGACCGCAGCGCCACCAGTGTCGGGGGCTACCTCGGCATCATGGGCGACGCGCTCGACGCCCGGGACCCCACGCCGCTCGTGGTCGAGGTGCATCACCCGAGCGAGGTGCCGGTCGACCGGATCGTGGCGACCGTCGATGAGGAGATCGGCCGGCTTGCGACCGACGGCCTCGACAGCGCCGAGGTGGACCGCACCGTCGCCCGGATCGTCTCGCGCTACCTCCGCGAGATCGATCCCGTCCTGGGCCGGGCGACCCAGATGGCGGTGTTCGAGCAGCAGCGCAACCGGGCCGAGCTGGTCAACGAGCTGCCCGGGCTGCTCGGCGCCGTGACCGCCGAGCAGGTGCAGGCCGCAGCTGGCACGTTGGGCCGTGACAACCGCGCGGTGCTCGAGCTGCGCCCCCTGGAGTCCGCATGACCAAGACCGCGGCAGCCACCATCCGGCTGGTGCCTGGGTTGGCAAAGGCGCGTCCCGTCCGGCTGCCCGCCGTCAGCGACACGCTGCTGGACAACGGCCTGCGCGTGCTGGCTGTACGCCGCCCCGGTGTCCCGTTGGCCGAGCTGCGGCTGCGGGTGCCGTTCGCCGGACCGGGTGGCAAGGGTGGGGGTGCGCACGTCGCCCGGGCCCAGCTGCTGAGCGACACCCTGCTGATGGGGACCGACCGCCGCAGCGCCCTGCAGCTGGCGATCGACGTGCAGGCCCTCGGTGGCCAGCTGTCGGCGAGCACCGACGCCGACCGGCTGGGACTGTCCGGTTCGGTCCTCACGACCGGACTGCCGGTGCTGCTCGAGCTGCTGGGCGAGGTGCTGACCGGTGCCAGCTATCCCCAGCAGGAGGTCCAGGGGGAACGGGACCGGCTCGTGCAGGAGCTCGCCATTTACCGCAGCAGCGCGGGTGTCGTCGCGCGCGAGGCGCTGCTGCACCGGATGTACGCCGGTCACCCCTACGGCACCGACCTGCCCTCGGCCAAGCAGGTGCAGGGTGTGAAGGCCAAGCAGCTACGGAGCCTGCACGCCGAGCGGGTCGCGCCGGGCGGCAGCCTGCTCACGGTCGTGGGGGACCTCGCGCCGGAGAAGGCCACTGCCCTGGTGCAGCAGGCACTCTCGGGCTGGACGGCCGAGGGGTCCGGGCGCCCGGCACCGGCCGTTCCCGACCAGGCCGGACGCACCGCGCTGCTCATCGACCGTCCGGGTGCGGTGCAGACCACGATCCGCCTGGGGGGTCAGTCGCCCTCGCGGACCGACCCCGACCACGCCGCCTTCACCCTCGCGAACCTGGTCTTCGGCGGCTACTTCAGCTCCCGGTGGGTCGCCAACATCCGCGAGGACAAGGGCTACACCTACAGCCCGCACTCCGGCGTCGAGCACCCGCCGGCCGGCTCCCGGCTGGTCGCCGGCGCCGACGTGGCGACCGCGGTCACCGCCCCTGCACTGCTGGAGACCCTGTACGAGCTCGGCCGGATCGCCACGGTGCCGGTGGGGCAGGCCGAGCTCGACCAGGCCCGGCGGTACGCCACCGGCAGCCTGGCCCTGTCCACGGCCTCCCAGGCCGGGCTCGCCAGCACGTTGAGCCAGCTGGCGGGGGCCGGACTCGGGGTGGAGTGGCTGCGCGACCACCCGCGCGCCCTGGCGGCGGTCACCGTCGAGGACGTGCTGGCGGCGGCTGCACGCTGGCTCGCCCCCGCGCGGCTGACCCCGGTCCTGGTCGGCGACACGGCTTCCGTGGAGGGACCACTGCGGGCCCTGGTGGACCTCGAGCTCGCGTGAGGACACCGGCGCTCTCCCGCGCGTGCGTGGACCGCGACGGAGCCACCCGGGACGAGCCGGCCGCTCTCGAGCTCGCTTGGGCGAGCGCGAAAGTGCTCGTTGTCGAGGACGGCACGGCGCTCGTCGAGGGCACCGGTCTGGTGCTGCTCGACGCCGCAGGCGCGCCCGACGGCGACCGGCTCTACCTCGGCGCCCTGGACGGCCAGGCCTACTTCGCGGTCGCCGCGCAGCTCCCGCGGCGCCTCGGCGCCCAGTCACGGTCCCTGCGCGACGTGGGCGCCCTGCTCGACGACCGCGATGCGGGCCTGCTCGTACACGCCGTCGGGCTCGCGAACTGGCATGCCACGCACCCGCGCTGCCCCCGGTGCGGTGCCCCGACCGAGAGCATCCGCGGAGGCGCCGTACGGCGGTGCACGACCGACGGCACCGACCACTTCCCGCGGACCGACCCGGCGGTGATCATGCTCGTCAGCGACGGCGCCGACCGATGCCTGCTGGGGCGCCAGGCCGTCTGGCCGGCCGGCCGCTACTCCACCCTGGCCGGCTTCGTCGAGCCGGGGGAGAGCGCCGAGATGGCAGTCGTGCGCGAGGTCGCCGAGGAGACCGGTGTCCTGGTGCGCGACGTGGTGTACCAGGGCAGCCAGCCGTGGCCCTTCCCGGCCAGCCTGATGCTCGGTTACCGCGCGCTGTGCGACGGCGACGCGGTCCCGTACGCCAAGGACGGCGAGCTCGAGGATGCCCGGTGGCTCACCCGTGCGGAGCTGCGGGACGGCCGGGCGATGCTGCCGACCCCGGTGTCCATCGCCTACCGCCTCATCACCGAGTGGTTGGAGGAGGCATGACCCGCACCGGCACGGTCGCCTTCGGCGAGTACCAGACGTGGTTCCGCGTCGAGGGCGACCTGGCCAGCGGCGTACCGCCGGTCGTCCTGCTGCACGGTGGCCCCGGAGCCACCCACGACTACCTGCTGGCCATGACCGGGCTCGCGACGGGCGGACGGGCGGTGGTCTTGTACGACCAGCTCGGCAACGGCGGCAGCACGCACCTGCGCGACAAGGCCGGGGACGGCGAGTTCTGGACCATGCAGCTGTTCCTCGACGAGCTGGCGAACCTGCTCGCGCAGCTGGGCATCACCGAGCACCACGTCCTCGGCCAGAGCTGGGGCGGGTTCCTGGCCCAGGAGCACGCGCTGACCCGCCCGCCGGGCCTGCGCTCGGTGGTGCTGGCCGACACCGCCGCGTCGTACGCCGCGTTCCTCGAGGCGGCCAACGGGCTGCGCGCCCTCCTGCCGCCCGAGGTCGAGGCCGTCCTGCGCGCGCACGAGCAGGCGCACACCACCGACGACCCAGCGTACGCGCAGGCGTGCCAGGTCTTCTACGACCGGCACGTCTGCCGAGTGGTCCCGAACCCGCCCGAGGTGCAGCGGGCGTTCGCCAACATCGACAGCGATCCGACCGTCTACCACACGATGAACGGCCCGTCGGAGTTCCACTGCATCGGTACGGCCACGGGCTGGTCGGCTGCGGACCGGCTCGGTCAGCTCACGACGCCCACGCTGCTGGCCAGCGGCCGCCACGACGAGGCGACGCCGGCGCTGCAGGAGCAGCTGCTGGCCGCGATCCCGGACGCCGAGTGGGTGCTGTTCGAGCAGTCCAGCCACATGCCGCACGTGGAGGAGACCGAGCGCTTCCTCGCCGTCGTCGGCGGCTGGCTCGACCGTCACTGACACCGCTCGTCGTCCCGTCGCCGTGCGGGCCAGCCGCCGTCAGGGCCAGCGCACCGCCGGCCGCAGCGGGTCCTCGGCCCGTACCAGGACGTCGCAGACGTCCCCGGGCCGCACCTGTGCGTCGTAGGACGTGAAGGCCGGCAGCTGCCAGTCGGGTAGGCCCCGGCGGGTCAGTGCCTCGGGCGACAGGGCCAGGTGTACGACGACCTCGGCGGGCAGGCCGAGCCCGAGCAGGAACACCCCGTCGACCAGCAGCACCGCGCGCTCCGGGACGGGGCGTCGGCCGGCTCGGGCTGAACGATCCCGGCCGACGTCCCACAGCGCCGGGAGCACCGAGCCGGACGCGACCGCGTCCATTACCTCACGGCGCAGGGCTCCGGCGTCCAGCCAGTCGTCGCGGAAGGCGTCGGCGTCCTCGTGGCCGTGCTCCAGGCGCTGACCAGCGGGTCGCCAGAAGTCACGGGCGCAGATCCGCAGGGGCACGCGCCCCGACGCGGCCAGGCCCTCGATGAGGGCGTCGGCGAGCAGGTGCGAGCCGACTCCGTCAAGCAGCACCCGCGGGGTGCCGGGCTGCTCAGCGAGACGGTCGACCAGAGCCGACGCGAGTCTGGGCGCGCTCGTGGGCTCCAGCTTCAGCGGCGTCCGGACAGCTCGGGAGGCAGCGAGGTCGAGGAATCCGAGGCCGAGTGCACGACCTGCCTGGCGAGGTCGTGCACCTTGCGCCCGCGGGAACGCGCGACCTTGCGCAACCGCTCGAACGCATCCCGGGGCGTGCTGCCCTGCCGCTCGGTGAGGACGCCGATGGCCTGCTCGACGACCACCCGGGCCGCGAGGGCGTGCTCGAGCTGGTGCACCGACAGGCGCAGCTGGCCGACCTCGTCCAGGGGGGTGTCGGCCCGGGCCGGGCGGCCACCGGGGTGGATCTCGGCGGCGAGCAGGTCGGCCAGGACCATGGCGCTGGTCAGGTCCTCGGTCGCCTCGCCGGCGACCTCCCAGCCGCCGTCGACCCGACGCCGGATGACCAGGCCCTGCGCGGCGAGGGGACCGAGATGGGTCGAGATGACCTCGGCCAGCTGCCTGAGCACGGCGATGGTCTCCTCGGAGACCTCGACATTGTTGCGGTCGATGCCGCACAGCGTGGCCACGACCCGCCCGCCGGCGTCGAGCACGGGTACGCCGACGTAGGAGGTGATGCCGAGCTCGGCGCGGATGGGCGCATCGGCGTACCCCGGCTCGTGGGCCGCGTCGGAGGTCGTGGACGGCGCGCCGGTCAGGAGCCGGTGGCAGAACGAGTCGGTGCGCTCGGACGTGCGCCCCTGCCGCACACCGGGCCACTCACCGCTCGCGTGGACCTTCTCGAAGGTGAAGCTCTCGTCGGTCAGGCCCCCGAGAAAGACGACCTCCATGCCGACGAGCGCCGCCGCCGCACTGAGGACGGCGTCGATCGCGGGATGGGACAGGTCGGTCGCGGTCACGTGGCTCCACGGTTCGAGAGTCTGACGAGAGGAGTCTGGGCCAACAGCCTACGCAATCCATGCCCGCTCCACCTTGCGTTCACCCGGCGAGCTTGCCCTTCACCTGAGCAAGGCTCGGGTTGGTCAGGGCGGTCCCGTCCGGGAAGACCACCGTCGGCACGGTCTGGTTGCCCCCGTTGACCTGCATCACGTAGTCGGCGGCCGTCGGATCCTGCTCGATGTCCACCGCGACGTAACCGACGCCCTCGCGGTCGAGCTGCTTCATGAGGCGGTGGCAGTAGCCGCACCATGACGTGCTGTAGATCGTCATCTGGTCGGGAACGGCCATCTGGTCAGGCACGGGGTCTCCTCGCGGGGTCGGTGTCGTCGTCGTCAACACCGGTCCGGGTCCCAGTCCTTCCCACCTGGGACACTGGCGAGGTGACCCCGGACGCGCTGCTCGAGGCGCTGGACCCCGAGCAGCGCGAGGCGGCCCGCGCGGTGTCCGGGCCGGTCTGCATCCTGGCCGGGGCCGGGACCGGCAAGACGCGGACGATCACCCACCGGGCGGCGTACGCCGTGCAGTCCGGTGCCGTGGCGCCCGGCGCGATGCTCGCCGTGACCTTCACGGCCCGGGCGGCGGGAGAGATGCGCACCCGGCTGCGCCAGCTCGGTGCCGGCGGCGTGCAGGCCCGCACGTTCCACGCGGCCGCGATGCGCCAGCTGGGCTACTTCTGGCCCCGCGCCGTGGGCGGGGCCCCCCCGAGCCTGCTGACGAACAAGTTCGGCCTGGTCGGCAACGCTGCCGCCCGCGCCCGGCTGCGACCCGGCACCAGCGAGATCCGGGACCTGCTCAGCGAGCTGGAGTGGGCGACCTGCACCCTCATCGGGCCGGAGGACTATCCCGCCGCCGCCCTGGCCGCCGGCCGCACCCCGCCGTACGACGGGGTGGTCGTCGCGCAGGTCTACGCCGGCTACCGCGACCTCAAGCAGGCCCAGGGCGTCGCGGACTTCGACGACATGCTGCTGCTGACGGCGGGCATCCTGGAGGAGCACCGGGACGTCGCCGAGCAGTTCCGGGCGCAGTACCGCAGCTTCGTCGTCGATGAGTACCAGGACGTCACCCCGCTGCAGCAGCGGCTGCTGGACGCCTGGCTGGGGGACCGGGACGACCTGTGCGTCGTCGGCGACGCCCACCAGACCATCTACAGCTTCACCGGGGCGACGCCGTCCTACCTGCTGGAGTTCCGGCGCCGCTATCCCGCAGCGACCGAGGTGCGTCTCGTCCGCGACTACCGCTCGACCCCGCAGGTGGTCGGCCTCGCCAACGGCGTGATCGCCGGTGCGACGAGCCGCCAGGCGCGGCTCGAGCTCGTCGCGCAGCGCCCCGCCGGACCGGCGCCGGTGTTTGCCGAGCACGCCGACGAGCCGGCCGAGGCGCTGGCGGTCGCGTCGCGCTGCCAGCAGCTGATCAAGGCGGGGACCCCGGCCAGCGAGATCGCCGTGCTGTACCGGATCAACGCCCAGTCGGCCGCGTACGAGAGCGCCCTGTCGGACGCGGGTGTGCCCTACGTCCTGCGCGGCGCAGAGCGGTTCTTCGAGCGACCGGAGGTGCGCGAGGCGTTGCTGCTGCTGCGCGGCGCGGGGCGCGCGGCCGATACCGACGCGCCCGCTGTCCTGCCGGAGGCCGTTGCGGACGTGCTGCGCCACGTCGGCAATTGGCGGCCCGACGCGCCGCCGACCGGGACCGGCGCCGTCCGGGAGCGCTGGGAGTCCCTGGCGGCCCTGCACCGGCTGGCCCTCGACCTCGCGGCCGCCGAACCCACGGCGGGGCTGCGCGATCTGACGGCCGAGCTGGAGGAGCGGGCCTTTGCCGCGCACGCCCCGACTGTCGACGGCGTGACCCTCGCCTCGCTGCACGCCGCCAAGGGCCTGGAGTGGGATGCGGTCTTCGTCGTCGGCCTCGTCGACGGGACGCTGCCGCTCGTCCACGCGGACACCCCGGCCCAGGTCGAGGAGGAGCGCCGGCTGCTGTACGTCGGGGTGACCCGCGCCCGCGAGCACCTGTCGCTGTCCTGGGCGCTGGCCCGGAGCCCTGGCGGCCGGGCGTCGCGGCGTCCCTCCCGGTTCCTCGACGGCCTGCTGCAGGGCGTGGTGTCCAAGGCGGCGCCGCCGGGGACGCCGAGGCTCGCCCGAGCTTCGCGGGCCGGCCCGATGACCTGCCGCATCTGCGGCGCGGTGCTCGCTGTCGCGGTGGACCGCAAGCTCGGCCGCTGTGCCGGCTGCCCCAGCGACCGGGACGACGCCCTGTACGACGCGCTGCGCGAGTGGCGGGCCGGCCGGGCGAAAGAGCTCGGCCAGCCGGCGTACTGCGTGTTCACCGACGCGACTCTGGCGGCGATCGCTGAGCAGAAGCCTGGCGCGGTAACGGATCTGGTGAAGATCCCCGGCATCGGGCAAGCCAAGCTGGACAAGTTCGGCACGGACGTCCTCGCCCTCGTCGGGGCCAGCGGCTGACCCGCTCGTCGTAAATGCCTTGTCCTGCTGCAGCGGACGGCTCTACCCTCTCGGACACGACGTCGGCGGCTGCCGACAGTCCCGACGGAGGAGGTGCGAGATGGCCAGCTGGACGCTACTCACGCCCGCCCTCGTCTGTGAGCAGCACGGCACCGCGCCGGCGTCCCGGCGCCCGCAGGGGACCGCGCTGCCCGTCTCCACCATGCCGGCCATCACGTCCTACGACGGCGTCGATGCCCGCTTCGGCAAGGGCAGCTCCCCGCCTCGTGGCCGACCGGTCTGACAGCAGACCAGTCGACACACGAGGCCGCGGAACCCATCTGGGATCCGCGGCCTCTTTGCTTTCCCGCCTTACGCACACCCCGCGCAGAACCGGTCCGCTGAGACCCAGCAGGCCACCCGTCACGAGGAGGTGACACCGATGTCCGTCCACCAGAGCGAAGATCTGTCCGTCTCGACCTCGACCTCGACCTCGACCGAGCAGCAGCCGTCCGCTGCCTGCCCGTCCAAAAGCCTGCCCTGCCACGCCGTCGACCCCGACCTGTGGTTCGCCGAGTCCCCGGCCGACGTGGAGCGGGCCAAGGCGCTGTGCCATCCGTGCCCACTGCGCCAGGCCTGCCTGGCCGGCGCCCTGGAGCGCCGCGAGCCGTGGGGCGTCTGGGGCGGAGAGCTCGTGCTCGCCGGTGTCGTTGTACCCCGCAAGCGGCCCCGCGGCCGCCCCCGCAAGACCGAGCTCGCCGCCTGAGCAGCTCGCCCATCGCTACCTCGTCCGGAGACCTGTCATGAACCCCGTCCTGCCCCACCAGACCGCTCACCTGCTGGTCCACGAACGACAACAGCAAGCCGCCGCCGACGGCCGTGCGCAGCGCCTGATCGCCATCCGCCGGTGGCAGCGACGCAAGGAGGTCGCCGAGGGCCGGCTGCGCCTGGCCCGGCTCGCCCTCCGGTGAGCCAGGTTGGACCGGCCCGCGACGTGGGCCGGTCCGACCGCGGCCGTCAGTGGGCGACGGGCGCGCCGGCCCCCGTACGCTGCCCCGCGTGCCGCTGCCGACCCGAAGCCTGACCCCGCTGATCTCCCCGGGCGTCGCCGGCGACCTGCGCGGGCGCGCGCTCGAGGTGCTGCTGCGCCCCGATCTCGAGCACGTGGTCGATCTCGTCTGCTGGCGCGAGGGCGATCTCGTACACATCGCGGACAGTCGCGGCCACAGCACGCTGGACCGCACCGGACACACGGTCCTGCTCCAGGGGCGCGATCCCGTTGCGTCGCAGGACCCGTTGCGCGACGACAGCTACCCGTTCGCGGCGGTGCGCCTGCACTCGCTGTTCGCCGACCCCCGGGCGCCCGACCTTGCCGTGGTGCACACCGGTGAGCACCACTGGCCCGAGCGCGGTGGCCATCTCGGTGAGCACGGCTCGCTCGGCGCGGTGCAGTCCCGGGCGCCGTTCCTGCTGTCCGGTGCAGGGGTCCAGGCTCGAGGGGTCCTGGACCGGGCCGTGCGGATCGTCGACGTCGGGGCCACCCTCGCCAAGCTCGCCGGGGCCTCGTACGACGACATGGACGGCCGTCCGGTCGAGCTCGCGGTGCCCGGCGCGAAGCACGTCGTCGGTCTGCTGTGGGACGGGGCGCAGTGCGCGGACCTGCTGGCCCAGACCGCTGCCGGTGCGCTGCCGAACGTCGCCCGGCTGCTGGCCAGGGGCTGCGCCTTAGGGGGCGGGGCCGTTGCGGAGTTCCCGAGCGTGACGTTGGTCAACCACACCTGCGCGCTGACCGGCGTCGGGCCCGGGCGGCACGGGATCGTCAACAACGCCTTCTACGACCGGGAGACCGGCGAGCAGGTCGTACCGAACTCCAGCGACACCTGGCACCGCGCGATGGACTGGCTGAGACCGGGTACGACGACGGTGTTCCAGCGGCTCCCCGAAGGCACGGTCAGTGCCTGCGTGAACGACCCGGTCGACGTCGGAGCGACCTACTCGACGTTCGGCCTCATCCGGGAGATGACCGGTACCGGGACGTCGCTGGTCGGCGGCCTGCCGCCCGCGAGTAGCGACCCGCGGGCAACCCAGAGATACGTCGAGGGCAACAGCGATTACGCCTGGGGCTCGCAGATCGACGAGAGCGGACTGCAGCAGGTCCTCGGCCTGTGGAGCCAGGGCACGCCGCCCGCCCTCACCTGGTGGAACACCACCTTGACCGATGGTGCGCACCACGCCGAGGGTCCCGGTTCGCCGATCGCCCGGGCCGGGCTGCGCGACGCCGACGCCCGGCTCGGGGCGTGGCTGGACCTGCTCGAGCAGCGCGGCCTGCTCGAGGACACCGTGGTGCTGCTCACCGCCGACCACGGCATGCAGGCCGCGGACCCGGCGTGCACCGGGGACTGGGACACCGCACTGACCGAAGCCGGCATCGCCTACCGCGACGAGGCGTACGGGTTCCTCTATCTCGGGGTCTGACGGACGATCGGTGAGGGCAAAAAGAGCCTCTGATCTGCGGTTTTAGTCTCTCGCGATCTCTCGGCGTCTCTCGAACATTCTGGCGAACTTGTGCACGTTTTGGTGACTTCGGTGACCAAGCTGGTGGCGTTTTGGTGACGGCCGCTCGCCCTCACCGAGCCCTCCGAGCGACAGCGTTCGCTGTCTTCTCGCGGGCATGCGCGTCCCACTTGTGCACCCCTTCCGGATCCCTGGCGCGTGAGGCGGCTTCCATCGCGGCCAGATGCCTATCGACCTTGTGCTTGCAGCGCATGAACTCGACATAGGCGTCGTCGGAGACCGACCACTCGTAGGCGTCGAACAAGTCCTGGGCCACTGCCTCAAGCAAGTTGTTGCCTTCTCTCAGGGGCTCACCGTCCAGGTCACGCTGACCAGCCCACCACGCCCTGAAGCGGACCTTGTTGATGCGCAAGTCATCACCGGGGAGGATCACGTCCCCGACGCGGGGCGTTACCAGCCATACTGGGCTGACTCCGAGGGTTCGGGCGAGCGCCAGGAGCTCTGAGATGCGTAGGTCAGGGTTCTTCCCGTCGGGGCGCTCATCCGTGGATCCGCGAACCACCCGGCTGACGAGTGCGGCAGTCAGTCGACCGTAAGGCTTGGACTCGAGGCTGATCCTCTTCTGCGACCAACCGTCCAGCTCGTCAAGTCGCTGCGCGACGTTGCGGCCGACGGTCTGGGTAAGCGTCCACACCGGATATCTGACCATGGCTCATCCTAGTATCCGTCACTCCCCTGGGAGTAGTTCGGTTCCCACAGGAGTGATCTGAAGATCTGGCGTGTATCGGCAAGAACCTCTCGGAACCAACGAGTGGAGCGTCGGATGAACCGCAAGCCAGTGAGGCAAGAACAGCGGGCTGTCGAGGACCCGCTACTCACCATCGACGACCTCGCAGTGCTGCTCAGCAAGAGCCCCGCAGCCGTCTACCAGATGCGCTGGCTCGGGCGAGGGCCCGTGGCGCTGAAGGTCGGCGGCTCCCTGAGGTTTCGCCTGACTGCCGTACTTGCAGGCCAGTGACGCGGCGTCGATCGTGGCGGTCAGCAGCGTCTCCGGCCGTGAGATCGACTTCGCTGCCGGTCCCTACGCGACGATGAAGGCCGCCCTGGTCCATTACGTCCAAGGCCTGGCGCACCAGCTCGCCGGGCAGGGCGTCCGCGGCAACACCGTCTCGCCCGGCAACACGTTCTTCCCGGGCGGTGTCTGGGACCAGATGCAGCAGGGCAACCCGGAGCTGTACGCCGCCGCCCTCGCGCTGAACCCGACCGGCCGCATGGGCGCTCCACAGGAGATGGCCCGGGCGGTGGTGTTCCTGGCCAGCCCGGTTTCCAGCTTCACCACCGGAACGAACTTCGTCGTCGACGGTGCCCTGACCCGCGGCGTCCAGCTTTAACCCCGGATCCACCGTTGGGGTGGGGTAACGGCGTGCCGTAGACGTCCGCGGCCGCCAGTTCTCCGACGTCCGCTACACACACACGGCGCGCCGGTCCGCTGCTGCACATCGACGTCAAGCCCGGGCAAGCTCCACCCGGTCGTTGGCTGGCCCGCCCACAGCCGCAGCCAAGCCGTCCGGAGCTGCGGAATCGAGTGGGGCTTCGTCCGCGTCGCGATCGACGTCGGCCGCCACATCACCGACGGGCAAGCCAAAGCGGTTCACGACAACCATGCTGCAGAAGGCTCAACGCCTGTCGACGGAGTCGGTCCCCTCGATGTAGCTCACGAAGGTCTTGGGGACGCCGAGCGTCACGTGATGATGGTCGTGCAGGAAGCGCGAACCCCGCGGTCGTTCCATGACAACGTCGCAGCCGCGGGAGTCGAGCTGGTGACACACCATCATCAGCAGGGCTTGTCGTCGACTGGCCCGATTGCGGTCCGGTGGAGGCGCCTGAAGCGCCACGCGCAGACGCAGCTCACGCAGGTCCAGTAGGTCCAGTTCGTTCAGGCGGCGATCAACGGTGAGTACGAGCGGGCCGAGCTGGAGGTCGGTGAGCTCTTTCGGGACCGTGGGCAGGGCGATCCCTGCTTGTCGTGGTGTCATGCCGAACTCTCCCGCCGGACGCGGTCGCTGCTCAGAGGCAAAGGTCCTGACGACGGCACCGAGGTGACCGCGCGCCAGACAGGAGCCGAAGTCCTCAGTACGGGGCCGCCGCCCAGGACCAGGATCCATGACTTGGACATCGGCCGAGAGTCACCTACGTCCGGGCATACGGCGCCATGGCGCGGGCGCCGGTTTCTCAGTGGCTGTTGTGCACCTGGTCCAGGGC